>Ga0190265_10000680_pt1 | contig 23071 bp, 15 predicted proteins | sample Popmic124T_FD_133135 | JGI IMG/M metagenome (GOLD analysis project Ga0190265, IMG submission 133135) | Populus adjacent soil microbial communities from riparian zone of Indian Creek, Utah, USA - 124 T | ecosystem: Environmental > Terrestrial > Soil > Riparian zone | place: USA: Utah | collected...
AACGTCGTGCCCTCACCGGCGTCGTCGGCAGTCGCGCCGTCTTGGTATGACGAATAGTCACCATCGACGTCGCAGTGCCAGATCTCGACCCGAGCGCCAGGCACCGGCGAGCACGACTCGTCGACCACTTGGATCCCGACCCGCAACGGATGCCCGGTCATGCCCTCGGTGATGTCGCGCCGCTCCATCAGCTCGAGCGAGGGGAACGGCCCTGCCGTCAGCTCGGGGAACACGAAGCAAGCTCCCAACCCGGCGAAGTCGGCGGTGGTGAACACCGTCGACCCCGGGGTGCCACTCGTCAGCGCGGCCGGATCCGACTCGGTCGTGGTGGCCGCGGTGCTCGCGGGCGCGTTCGCGGTGTCCACCGTCGTCGCGGCCGTTGCAGCGGGCGCTGGTGTGGTGTCCACGGCTGTGACGTCCGTCGAGCTCGGCGCTGCAGCACCCGCGTCGTCCGGTCCGCTCGTCGTGCCGGGCGCCGCCGTGGTCGCCGACTCCGAGTCACCGGCACATCCCGCCAGCGCGAGGCCGGCTCCGAGGGCCGAAGCGCCGGCGCCCAGCAACTGCCGGCGCGTGATGTTCGTGCTCATGTCGTGCACGGTACTGACGTGATGCCAAGGAGCCCGTCGGAGCCGGGTGAGAGTTCGGCAAGAGCCCGGTCGCGGTCGTGCCCACCATCGGGGAGGGCGAGATGGCAAGGTGGAGGCATGACCATGACTGCGTTCCCCGGCCACGCAGGCCGCTGCTGGTCACTCTTCGGCTGGCGCCTCGTCGCTCGCATCGGTGACATGGTGAAACAGTGACCGACGCGCTCGTCGTGCGCGGCGTGTCCCAGCGATTCGGGGATCGCGTCGTGCTCGACGACGTCGACCTCGACGTGCCCCCCGGCAGGGTGATCGGCCTGCTCGGCCCGAACGGGGCCGGCAAGACGACGTTGATGCGCATCATCTTCGGCGTGCTCGATCCGGACGCCGGAACGATCGAGTGGAAGGGTCGCCAGGCGACCGCCGACGACCGGCGTTCCTGGGGCTACATGCCGCAGGAGCGAGGGCTCTATCGCGACATGCGCGTGGCCGACCATCTCGTGTGGATCGCCCGCCTGCACGGTCTCGACAAGCGGGTGTCGCAGGAGCGGGCGCTCGACCTGCTTGCCCGCCTCGGCCTCGAGGATCGCGCCCGCGACACGATCCGCGACCTGTCGGGCGGGATGGCGCAGCGCGTTCAACTCGCGGCGGCGATGGTCCACGGCCCCGACCTGATCGTGCTCGACGAACCGTTCGCTGGCCTCGACCCGGGCGCGGTGGAGTTCTTGTCGCAGGTCGTGCTCGACCACGTGGCCGACGGACGCAACGTGTTGTTCTCGAGCCATCAGCTCGACCTCGTCGAGGATCTCTGCGAGACGATCACGCTGATCGACCGGGGAAAGGTCGTGCTGCACGGCGACGTGCGGACGCTGAAGCGCGAGAGCCCCGATCGCTACCTCCGCGTCGACGTCGAGGTCGAGCCGGCCTGGCTCGGTGAGGCCCCGGCCACCATCGAACGCGTCGACACGCACGGCACCCGGATCAAGCTCGGGCACCTCGCCGACGCCGGCGCGATCCTCGACCTCATCCGGGTCCGTACGCCGGTGAACGACTTCGGTGTCGACGCACCGTCGCTGTCGGAGTTGTTCCTGGCCGCCGCGCCGACTCGTCGCCCCAACGACGCGGCGGATGAATCCGAGGTGGACAGATGAGTTGGGCCGAAGCGACCCGGCTGGTCATCGCGCGTGAGCTCTACGAGTCGTTACGGCGCAAGGCGATCTGGATCGTGGCCGCGATCCTGGTGCTCGGGTCCACCGCCGCCGTGGTGCTCCCCGAGATCCTCGGCGGTGACTCCGATTCGCGCGAGATCGGACTGGTCGGCGCGCCTTCGGACGAGTTCGGCAACACACTTGCCCAGATCGCGGCCGGGGTCGACATCGAGATCGAGTTGGTCGACTTCGACGGCCGCGATGCAGCGACGACGGCGGTGCGCGACGGCGATGTCGACGCGGCAGCGGTGCTCGACACCGATCCGTTGGGCATCGTGATGCCCACCGACGACGACGCCCAACTCGAGGCGCTCCTGCGCCAGGCGATCGGCACCACGTCGGTGGTCGACTCGCTGGCGGATGCCGGGCTCACGCCAGAGGAGGTCGAGGCCGCGTTCGACACTGCCGAGCCAACAGTCGTCGTGCTCGACACAGAACGAGGCGGACGCCGGGCCGCCGCGTTCGCGATCTCCATCGTCCTGTACATCATGCTGCTGCTCCTCACGTCACAAGTGGCCAGTGGTGTGGCGATCGAGAAGACGAACAGTGTGAGCGAGGTGCTGCTCGCGATCGTGCGACCGCATGCACTGCTGTTCGGCAAGGTCATCGGTGTCGGCTTGATCGGGATTTTCACGCTCGCGTGCGGTGCGCTGCCCGTGCTCGTCAAGCTCGCCGCCGGCGGGAGCCTGCCACCCGGCATCGGTGGCACGCTCGCCGGAGGCGCGGCGTTCTTCGCGATCGGCGTCGCGCTGTACCTCACGACGGGCGGTGCCCTCGGCGCCCTGGTCGGTCGCCAGGAGGAGGCCGCGGCCGCAGTCGCTCCGCTGTCGGTGATGCTGATCGCGTTCTACATCGTCGGTCAGGGCGGAGCCGACACGACGCTCGGCGGGATCCTCGCGTACGTGCCGTTCGCCGCGCCGATGGTCATGCCGGGGCGGATCGCGCTCGGGGCGTCGTCGCCGTTCGAGATCGCCGCATCACTCACGATCGGGGTCGTCACGGTCCTCGTGGTCGGCCGGGTGTCAGCCGCGGTGTACCGGCGAGCGATCGTGCGCACCGGCCGGCGCCTCAAGCTGCGCGACGCGCTGCGACCGCTGCCGCGCTGACCACCGACGCGTCGCGGTGATCGCGAACACACCGGCGGTCAGATGGATCGCCGCCTGGACATTGAGCAGCGCGCCGAGCGGCAACAGGTCGACGAGTACTCCCGCCGCCAGGGATCCGGCAGCCATCGCGGCCGAGCTGGCCGCGTCGAGCGTGCCGATCAGACGACCGATGTGACTCGCCGGCGTCGCTTGCTGGGCGACTGTCAACGATCCGACCGACACCGCGACGGCGGGCACCCCCACCACGACGAACAGCACGAGATACAGCACGGTCGCGGTCGACAGCCGTGGCGCGTTCCAGGTCACGAAGCTGATCAAGCCCATCCCGATCAGACCCGCGCCGAACAGCGTCGGTCCCGAGACTCGGGTGGCGAGGCGGGCGATCGCGACGCTGCCGAGCACCCCACCGACCGCCTGCACGCCGCGGATCAGCCCGATCTCGCTCCCGCCGCCGCCCAGGGAGCGTACGACGAACGCCAGATAGAGCACCACGAACATGCCTTGGGCGACGCTCGTGATGGTCGAGGCGGCGACGAGCGTTCGCAATGCCGGGGTCCGGCGGATCAGCCCGAACACCTCGCGGCCGCCACTGGATCGAGCTCCGCGCGTCTCGACGGTGTCCTCGGGCGTCTCGGCGCGGGCCATCCGCGACGTGTCCGTGCGCACGAGCCAGGTGGCCCCGGCGACGACGAGAAAGCTGATCCCGTCGGCCACCACCACGCCGCCGAGACCGAACAGCTCGACGACAACGCCGCCGAGCGGCGACCCGACGAGACGCGACATGCTCTCGCTCGCGGCGTTGGCCGCGTTCGCCGCGAGTAGCTGGTCGCCCGCAACGAGCCGGGGGAGGAGCGCGACCTTGGCCGGGTTGTTGATCCGCGTCAGCACGGACTGGACGGCGGCGACCAAGAATGCCGGCCAGATTCGGCTCGGTGTCACCGCCAGGAGCGGTAGCAGCGTGACGGCTTGCAGGAGGTTGGTGACGACGAGCGTGCGGCGCAGGTCCCAGCGGTCGATGAGGCTGCCGCCGATCGGACCGAACACGACCGAAACCGCCAGCTCGATCAGGAACAGCGCGGCCGTGAGCGTGCCCGACGACGTTTCGGTGAAGACGTACACCGGCAGGGCGACGCGCAGCAGCCAGTCGCCGGTGTCGTTGACGAGCCCGCCCGCCCAGACGAGACGAAAGTCCCGCCCGGACCACGGCGAGCCTGCCATCACACCGGATCGATTCGCCGGAACGCCTGGACGGTGACGTGGACGACTTCGGAGTCTGCCGGAGCATCGCTCCGGGTGGCGGCGATGAACGGCCGCACCAGCGCGTCGATCGCCACCTTGAGGTCCGCGAGCTCACCGGCCGTCACTGCCAGTCCGTATGTCGCGAAGGCCGCGGCATCCTGCCAGGCGGCGTCGATCAGGTCGGCTTGGTCCACGTAGCGCCGGGCGAGGCGGGCCGCCTCGTCGATGCCGAGCACCCCGAGCGCCTGGCGCGCCGCGCGGTCCGCCGGTCGATCGGCGCTCGGCGGTCCGCCGAACGAGAACCCGGTCGCGGTCGCCCGCCAGACCCGCTCGCGACCGTCTGACCCGACGACGTCGTCGGCGGCGACCCGTTCGACGAGTCCGAACCGCTCCATGTGGCGCAGGTGGTAGCTGCACGCCGACGGCGACGCCTCGGTGACCGCGGCGCATTGCGTGGCCGTGTGCTGGCCGGTTCCGAGCAGGAAGTTCAGGAGCTGGACGCGCACGGGGTGGGCGAGCGCGGCGAGCACCCGCAAGTCCGTGATCTCGGTGCGCTTCTCGTCCACGCTGCTTGCTCCAGTTCCTGAAGGAGCGATTCGTGAAGTGATTCCTTCAGACTTTCAATTCTCGGGAGCTCGCAGCGAAATGTCAAGGACTTCCTTCATAGTTTCGGCCGCGTTCACGCGTGAGGGTTCGCCGCAGAGTCGTCGGCGTCGACCGCTGCTCAGGGGCGCGTGTCGTGGATACGTGTCGGAGCGACCGACACGAGTCCGAGCTGGTGCTCGGCGACCAACTCGCTCTGGATGTCGACGATCACGTGGGCGGCGGCGTACGTGAACACGCACACGTCGCCGGCGCCGTCGGCTTCGACGAACGCCATGTTGGCGACGGTGCCGTCGCGGCCGTAGTTCACGGTCGACGTGGCGGGCTCGACGTTCGGTGTCAACGTCGAGCAGGGACCGATCGTCGCGTACCCGGCTGCCGTCGTCTGCGTCACCGTCACGTTGACCACCGCACCGGCACCGGTGACCGCGAGCGGGATGCGAACGACGCCCATCGCCGGGACGCGAGCATCCGTGCGGGTGTCGATCACTCGCTTCGGGGCCGTGAGTTTCCAGCCGTATCCGACGGAACGGTCGAGCGTGCCGACGCGGTCGACGATCACGTGCGCATCGTTGTCGCTGTACACGCAGATCTGACCGCTCGCGTCACCGCTGACCACCGACAGGTTCGCCGCCGCGGCCCGCGCTTGGTAGTTCACGTTCGAGAACTGCGCTCCGGCGGCGAGGGTCTCGCACTTGCCCGCTGCTGCATACCCCGCGGCCGCTGCATCCACGACCGTCAGGTTGGCGACCGCGGTCGGGACGTCACCGAGATCGACCGCGAGCAGACCGTCGGCCGGCAGACGGCCGTTCACGCACTCGCCCGACGGCGAGCAGGCGCCCGTGTTGCGGGTGTCGTCGAGCCGGGTCGGCGTCGACGGCGTGAACCACGACACCGGTTCGTTCACGACCTCGTCGCTGAGGTAGCCCACGACGTCGACGATGCTGTGCACCGCCGTCGAGCGATAGATGCAGATCCGCCCGTCGACGATCGGGATGATCGCCAGGTTGGCGGCGTCACGGCCGGCTGCGTAGTTCGTGTTCGAGGTGGCCCGATCGCCGTCGGGGCGGGCCTTGCAGTCCTCAGCCGCCAGGTAGCCGCCGACGGTGGCGTTGGTGGCGGTCAGGTTGACCACGACGGCCTTGGCGGAGGCGGGCGCGTCGATCTCGACCGGGATCCGCCAGCCGGCTTCTGGGCGGTTCTCACGGTTGCATCGTTCGACGTTCTTGCCGGCCGCATCGACGGTGTCGACGCAGTACAGCGTGGGGTCCCGCAACGTGACGCCGGGGGCGGGTGCACCATTGAACAGGGCGATCGCTCGGGCCTGGGCGGGGGTGCCCCTGAACTCGAAGTGGGGTGGGTCGCGAATGACGGAGTCGCGCTCCGTGGCCGGGCTGATGCATCCACTGCTCCAGCCGTAGCCACCCCAGTACAGGCCCCACTTCTCGGCGGTCTGCACCACCCAGCGGGGGATATCGGTCCGCATCGGCGTGGCGCAGGCGGTAACGCCATCGACTCGCACGTAGCCCGTGTCGGCCGGGTTGGTGGCGCTGTTCATGTCGACGGCCAGGCCCCAGGCGTGGTTCGACAGGTCGCCGACGTCGCCGTCGCATCGCCAGCCGTTGGGGTTGCTCCCGCCGGTGCAGCGGAACGTGTAGCCGCCGATGTCGTAGGAGGAGACCTTGTACCCGTTGGCGAAGATCTCGGCGATGAACGCTTCGAACAGGGGAGCGATGCCGACGTGCGTGTCGAGTACCCCGGGCGCGACGGGACCGACCTTGACCTTGTTGTCGGTGAGGTAGGTGGCCTCCCAGCTGGCGAGCGCGGGTGAACCGTTGTACGTGTTGCCCTTCCACACCCAGCCATCGCCGACACCCGGTGCCGGTGGCGCACCCCACCCCGACTCGGTCGGGCTCTTGAACGAGGCGAGGAGACAGCCGGCGACATTCCCGCTGTCGGCCTGGGCCGTCGTGCACACCGGTGGTCTCGTCGGCACCGTCCAGGGTGTGTTGTCGGCGGCCGCGGCTGCGGGGGACGCGCCGGGCGCGGCGAACAGCGTCATCGAGCCGGCCACGAGAGCCACGGCGAGGAACGAGCGGAGCGGAGCGGTCATGAAGTTCGTGGCAAGGAAGCCCACGCTGGGCATACCTCTGCCAGTAGCTGTCATCGGCCCCGCAGCCACCGACCTTGACCATCCTGACGTACTCTTGCGACTCCGGACGAATCGAACGCACCGCCCGCACTGTCCGCGCGAAATGGCCGACAAGCGCTGAACTGTCTGCTCCAGGCGAACCGTGGACTCGTCTGGAGCAGACAGAACGCGGGGTGGGTGGGTTACGGTCCGGGGGGTGAGGGGAGCCTCGGGGGGTTCGGGTCGCTCGGCTCTCGCGCTGGGGCTGTTCGCGGTGTCGTTCGGTACGAACGTCGCGACGCCGCTGTTCCTCGTCTACGAGACCCGGCTCGATCTCTCCCGATGGACGCTCACGGCGATGTTCGCGATCTACCCGATCGGTCTGGCGCCGGCGCTGACGTACGCCGGGCCGATGTCGGACGTGCTCGGGCGCAAGCGGGTGATGGTGCCGGGCATGCTGCTCTCGGGCGTCGCGTCGCTGGTGATGATGGCCGGTGCCGACAACGTGGCGCTGCTGTTCGCCGGTCGGTTCCTGCTCGGCGCCGTCTCAGGCATCGTCTTCGTCGTCGCCAGCGCCTGGATGCAGGAACTGGGATCGGCCGATCCGATGTGGACCGCCCGCCTGGTCGGGATCCTGCTGTACTCCGGCTTCGGGCTGGGGCCGTTCGTCGGCGGCGTGTTCGGCCAGTGGGGACCCGGCCCGCTCGTGACGCCGTACGTCATCCACGTCGTCCTCGTCGTCGCCGGCCTGGCGTTCGTCCGATCGATCCCCGAGACCGTCGTCGCAACGCCCGGCCGACGGATCCGTCCCAACCTCGGCATCCCGGCCGGTTCCGGCCCGATGTACTGGAAGGTCATGGTTCCGACCGCGCTCGGCGTGTTCGGGCTGCCGTCGCTGACGTTCGGGCTGTTCCCGATCCTGCTGCGCCCGGCGATGGCGTCGGTCGCGGTCTTCACGACCGGGCTCGTCTTCGTGATCGCGATGACGGCGATCGTGCCCGCCCAGCTGTGGGTCGGACGGGTCGGCCCGCATCGGGCGGCGCCGTTCGGTCTGATCCTCGGCACGGTCGGTTGCGGCCTCGGACTGGTCGCGTTCGCCACCGACGCGTGGCCGATCCTGTTCCCGGCCGCGATCGCGATGGGTGTCGCATCCGGCATCGCAATGACGTCGGGTTTGCGGCTGGTGGAATGGATCACCGTGCCGGCCGACCGCGGCGCGCTCACGGGCGCCTTCTACGCGGCTGCCTACGCGGGGATGACGAGCCCGGTCATCGTGTCGACCGTCGCCCGGCCGATCGGCTACTCGTCGGTGCTGGCGGTCCTCACCGCGCTCGGCGCGCTCGGCTCGATCTGGCTCGCGTATGCAACGCGAGGGCTGGCCGCGGCGCGGCCGGTGTCGGCGCCGGTCAGTCGGTGACCGCGACCCAGTCGCCCGCGACCGAGGGGATGCCGTCGATCGCCGCCGGGAGCTCGTCGGCCGAGACCGGACGGGAGAAGTAGAAACCCTGCGCCAGCTCGAACCCCATCGCGCGCAACGTCTGCGCCTGCTCGAGTGTCTCGACGCCCTCGGCAACGGCGGTCAGGCCGAGCGAGTGGACCATCCGGCTCATCGACTCGACGAGGCTGCGGCTGCGGTCCGAGTTCTCGATCTGCTCGACGAATCGCCGGTCGATCTTCACGTAGTCGATCGGGAACTGCTCGAGGTAGGCGAGCGACGAGTAGCCGGTTCCGAAGTCGTCGATCGCGACGCGGATGCCGTGCTCGCGGAGCTCGCGGATGCGGGTCCCGACACCGGCCGGATCGCGCATCGCCTCGGTCTCGGTGACCTCGACGATGAGCCGAGCCGTGGGGAAGTCCTCGTCGTGCAGCACGACGAGCAGCCCGTCGACGACGTCGAGGTGGTCGAGGTGCTGGGGCGACAGGTTCACCGACAGGCTGACGGGCTGTTGGGTGAGCGGATCGATGACGTCGCGGATCAACCGGCACGACGACTCGATCATCGCCAGGTCGAGCTCGGCGACCATGTTCATCTGTTCGGCGAGCTCGACGAAGCGGGTCGGCGCGATCGGACCCTGCGTCGCGCTCGTCCAGCGGGCGAGGGCCTCGACCGACGTCACGGCGCCGGTACGCAGATCGACGACCGGCTGGAACACCGCGTAGATCGCCCGGCTGCGAATGCCGAGTCGCAGTTCGGCTTCGAGCTCGGCGCGGGCGATGACGGCCTGCTCCATCGACGGTTCGAAGATGACGACCTTGTTGCGTCCCTCCCGCTTGCCGCGATACATCGCGATGTCGGCCCGCCGCAGCAGCTCCTCGGCATCGACCGGCTGGTCGTCGACCATCGCCACGCCGACGGTGGCACCGACGTAGAACCTGCGCCGGCCGAACCGCAACGGCGACCGGATCGCCTTGGCGATGTTGTCAGCGATCGTCGCGGCGCGGTCGAGCGCGCAGTTCTCGAGCATCACCACGAACTCGTCGCCACCGAGGCGAGCCGCCGAATCGCCCCGGCCGATCGTCCGCTCGATCCGTCGGGCGACTTCCTTGAGCACTCCGTCACCGGCCGCGTGTCCGCGCCCGTCGTTGATCGCCTTGAACCCGTCGAGGTCGATGAACAGCACGGCGAGAGGCAGGTTGTGCTGCACGGATTCGTCGATGCCCTGCGTGAGGCGATCGAGGAACAAGCGCCGGTTCGGGAGCCCGGTGAGCTGGTCGGTCAGGGCGAGCCGAACGCTCTCGCGCGAGGTCGCGTCGAGCAGTGCGATTCCCGCGTGCTCGGCGAGGATCTCGAGCATCTCGCGCTCGGTGTCGGAGAACGTCTGCGACCAGCGGGTGCCGATCGACAGGCTGCCGACCGCGACACCGTCGGACCGCACCGGAACGGCCATTGCCGCCCGCAGGCCGTGACCGATCAGCGCCGGGGTCGGGGTCGGGAAGTCGGCGTACTCCTCGACCACGACGCTGCGATTCTCACGGTACGCAAGCCCGCCGATGCCGAAGTCCGAGCTCATGGAGAGCTGAGGGAGCACATCGTCAGCGATCCCGTGTGACGCGGCGAGCACGAGGCGGCTCGGATCGGACGGATCGCGCAACCGGAGACACACCGTCGTCTCGCCGAACAGCTGCGTGGTCCCGTCGACGATCGCGACGAGGACGTCGTCGAGCGGCGCCCTTCGGGAGATCGAGCTCTGGATCCGCACCAGCCGCGACAGGAACCGTTGGCGCTCCTGGAGCTCGTTGCGTAACGCCCGGTTGTGCTGGTCGAGCTGCAACTGGGTCTCGAGGTTCGACCGAAGGCGTTCCTCCTGCGTGAGGTTGCGAAAGCAGACGACCACGCCGTTGATGCCGGGAACGCCGCGCCGGTTGGTCAGGGTCGCTTCGACGGGACGCCATCCCTCGCCTTCGCGCACGCGCAGTCGCAGCGTTCCACGGCCTTCGTCGTCGGCGGCGATCTCAGCGAACTTCTCGGCCGCGTGCTGGACGTCGTCGGGATGCACGACCTCGAGGGACTCGGTCCCAGGGCTGTCCGCCGAGGCGATGATGTTCGAACCGAGGAACAATCGCGCCGCACTGTTCGCATACGTGAACCGGAAGTTGTCGTCGACGACCACGATGACGTCGTCGACGCAGTCCAGGAGCGTGCGCGCGTCGAACTCAGACGGCGTCGCAGTTGCTCGAGGCATCACCCTTGTCTATCGGTGGCTTACCCCGAGTGCTAAAGCCGCCGAAATGATCACTCAGAGTGGCCGAACCGGCTGGCGTTGCGCACCGGATCAGGCCGCTCGGACGAGATCGAGGATCAGTTCGATCCGGCCGCGACCAGCATCGACGACGATGAACCCCAGCGACTCGGCGAGCGCGACCGCCGCCCGGCTGCGCCGGCTCGAGCGCAGTACGAGACGCCTGCAGCCACGGTCCCTCGCCCGTTCGACCATCGCGCGTGCGAGCGCGAGCCCGACACCTCGGCCCCTGGCAGCCGCGACGACGACGATGAAGACCTCCCCATCGTCGTCGACACGGGCGAGGCCCACCACGCGTCCCTCGTGAAGGGCCGCGATCCGGAAGCCGGACTCGCGCGAGCACACCCGCGCGATGAGAGAGGGAAACGGCTTGGGCCCGAGTCCGCCGGGCCGACCGAAGCATCTCGGTTCTGCCTTGACCTCGTCCGCGAACCGGGCGACGCCGGTGTCGAGGCTCGGATGATCGGCGGCGGTGATCCGTACGCCGGCGAGCACGGGAACGGTGACGAGATCCATGGAACACAGCCTGCGGGATCGATGTGTACTGCGCATTTCGCCCCAATGAACGCGCGCGCAAATGCGTGGCGCGCACCCCTTCGGTAACGTCGAGGCGTGATCCCTGCGTGATGGCCATCGCCTGTGTGTACTGCGGCGGCACGCACGCCACAGCCGGCGAGGTGAAGCAGTGCTGGGAGCGCAGCGAAGCGCCGGGCGGGCACGAGACCGCACCTGACCCGACCACCAATGCGACCGGGCAGCGACCGGCTCCCCGGATGCCTGACCAGGTGATCGCCCACGGGATCGGGCGCGGACCGCACCACCTCGGGCGCAACGTCATCGTCGCCGCCGGTGGCAGCGAGCCTTCGGAGTGGGCCGGTTGCGAGCGGATCCGGCTCGACTCGAACGCCGTTCGCCAACCCCTTCCGACCGTCGAGCGCCTTCGCGCCGCCGCCTTCGAGCGCCATGGGGTCGTCATCGAGCTCGTCGACGACATCCCGCCGCCGGCCGTCGAGCGCCGGCCGATCCACGAGTTGGGCCCGCGATTCGCATTCGACGGCGACGAGCTGCACCATCTGACGTGGTCGAACTCGATCGACGGGCGCGAGCCCGCCGCGCCGAGCTGGTGGCTCGTCGATCGGGCGGTCGCCCTCGGCGCCGTGTTCGGGGGCGCCACCGACGTCGTGCTCCCCGACGGAACAGCGGCCTGGCTCGACGGCGGGCCGGTGCGCTTCACCGACCCGGTCGACGGCATTCCGGTGCTCCACGCCATCGCCGTCGAGCACGGTTCACTCGCCCCGCCGATCTCGAACGTCTCGGATGCCGACGTCGCCGCCGATCAACGTGCCGCGATCGTGCACGCCGGTGGTGCCGCCCGAATCATCGCCCCCGCCGGATCCGGCAAGACACGGGTGCTCACCGAGCGGGCCCGCCACCTGCTCGTGGGGTGGCGGCTGCCGCCGAGCGCCGTCAGTCTCGTCGCCTTCAACAAGCGGGCTCAGGAAGAGATGCGCGAGCGCACCGCCGACCTCCCGGGTATTCAGGTCCGCACGCTCAACGCGATCGCGCTCGCCATCGTCAATGGGGTCCGGCCGTTCCTCGCCCAACCTCGATCGTGGCGCACCATCGACGAACCCGACGTCCGCCGCGTGCTGTCGAAGCTGATCGGCTTCCCGAAGCGCCGCAACACCGACCCGGTGGCGCCGTGGATCGAAGCGTTGAGCGCGATCCGCCTCGGGTTGGTCGACCCGCTCGAGGTCGAACGGCGGTACGGCGGCGACGTCGACGGTCTCACCGAGGTATGGCCGAGCTACCGCGCCGAGCTCGAACGTGAAGGTGCCATCGACTTCGACGACCAGATCCACCGGGCCATCGAGATCCTCGTCAGCCAGCCCGACGCGCGGGCGGCGGCGCAACGAGCGTGCCGGCTGATGCTCGTCGACGAGTTCCAGGACCTCACGCCGGCCCACCTGTTGCTCGTCCGATTGCTGTCGGCGCCGGGCGGGGCGGTGTTCGGCGTGGGCGACGACGACCAGACGATCTACGGCTACAACGGCGCCGATCCGGGGTGGCTGATCGACTTCGCCACGTTGTTCCCCGGTGCGGGCGACCATCCGCTCGAGGTCAACTACCGGTGTCCGGCCGGCATCGTCGAAGCGGTCGATCGGTTGCTGCGCCACAACCGACGTCGGGTCCGCAAGACGATGCGGGCGGCTGCCGTCGATCCCGGTGGCTGGTCGGTCGATACCTCTGACGACCCGGTGGCTGCGACGGCCGCCGCCGTCGTGGCCGCGCTGGGCGGCGGCGGTGCGTCGACGGATGTGGCGGTGCTCACCCGCGTCAACGCGTCGCTCGCGCCGGTGCAGTTGGCGCTCGTCGAGGCCGGCGTCCCGGTGGCGGGAGGGGTCGGGCTCGAGTTCGCCGATCGCACGTCGGTGCGGGCGGTGCTCGCCTGGCTGCGCCTCGCCACCGGAAGCGGCGGCGCGTTCGCCCCCGACGACCTCACCGAGGCGCTGCGTCGGCCGTCGCGTCCGTTGCACCCGCGCGTCGCCGAGTGGGTCGCGGAGCAGGGCGACGTCGCTGCCCTGCGCCGGCTCGCAGCGCGGCTCAACGCCGAACGCGACACCGAGCGGGTGGCGAGCTTCGCCGACGACATCGAGCGCTTGCGGAAGCTCGGCAGCGACGGTGCGCCGACCGCCACGCTCGTCGACGTGTTGCTCGACGACTTCGGGTTGGCCGGCGCGGTGCAAACGCTCGATGCCACGCGCCACGGCATGAACCGGTCGGCGCAGGGCGACGATCTCGCTGCCATCCGACACCTCGCCGCCCAACACAGCGACGCGCCGACGTTCGAGCGGTGGTTGCGCAGCGGCCTCGCCACGCCTCGCCAGCCGGGGGGCGTGGTGCTCGCCACGGTCCACCGCGTCAAGGGGCAGGAGTGGCCGCACGTGATCGTGCATCTCGCCGATGCCGACCAGTACCCCCACCGGCTGGCCGACGACATCGAGGAGGAGCGACGCCTGCTGCACGTTGCGATCACGCGGGCCGCCAGCCACGCGACGATCGTCACCAGCCGGCGCCCGAGCCCGTTCATCGTCGAACTGACCACTGAGCCGCCGGCGGTTCTCACCGAGGTTCCCCTGATCCGTGAACGCAGCGAGCCGGCGCTACGCCGCAATGAAGCGAGTGACCATCCGCTCCTCGATCGGGCGACGGTCACCGCGGCACCGGGGCTCGTGCTCGTCGATCAGGGCAGCGAATGGGTCGTGTCCGAGCTCGACGACGAGGTCGTGGTCGCCGCCCAGGGTGCGGCGACTCGGCGTTTCCGGGTCGGGACCCAGGTGGTCACCGCCGGTCGTCAACGCGGCGCGCTCCGATTGCCCACCGGATCCGTCAAGCTCGAGTCGGCATGGGCGTACGACGAGCTCCGACGCTTTCGAGAGGGGGCTCGCCAGGGCAAGCCTGCGTACGTCGTGTTCGACGACAAGACGCTGGTTGCGATTGCCGACGCGCTCCCGTCGACGCTCGCCGATCTCGCCCGGGTCAAGGGGGTGGGTCCGGCCAAGCTCGAGCAGTACGGGGATGCGGTGCTTGCTCTAGTGGCGTCGGTTACCGACCGATGAAGCCGGTGTGAACACGTCCAATTCGGCCACGATCGACACGATCGATGGGTACCGTGGGCATGTGTTCGGCGGAACCCCACACGAACTGCGTCCGACCTGGCGTGGTTGGCTGCATGCCTCGGCGTTCTTCGTCGCCATCCCCGCTGGCGTCTTGTTGATCCTGGCGGCGAACGGCCCGACGTCCCGTGTCGCGGCATCCGTTTACGTGGCGACGGTGCTGCTGCTGTTCGGTACGTCGGCCGGCTACCACATGCTGGCCCGGTCGCCTCGGGCGCGAGGCATCATGCAGCGACTCGACCATTCGATGATCTATCTGCTGATCACGGGCACGTACGTCCCGATGTGCCTCGTTGCCCTCCCACCCGCATGGGGGATCCCGCTCCTCGTCGTCGTCGGGGTCTGCGCCATCGTCGGCGTCGTGCTCAAGCTGACGGCGTTCCGCGTCCGGTGGGTCGGGCACGCGTTGTACCCGGCGATGGGCTGGGCGTCGGTCGCCGTGGCGCCGGCGTTCGCCCGATACATGACCGGTGGTCAGCTGGCGATGCTCGTGGGCGGCGGCGTCGCCTACACGATCGGGATCCCGGTGCTGATGCTGCGGCGCCCCGATCCGTGGCCGCGTGCGTTCGGCTACCACGAGGTGTGGCACAGCTTCACCGTCGTCGCGGCCGTCCTCCACTTCGCCGTCATCGCCACCGTCGTCAACTGAGCACGTTGGCACGTTTCGACGTCCACGTCGTCGTCGACTGGAGCGCCGCCGGCGCGGCGAAACGGGGTCGGGACTCGATCTGGTGCGCGTCCGCCGGTGTCGACCGAGCGCCGAACCCGATCAACCTCGCGACCCGCCTCGAGGCCGCGACGTACCTCGACGACCTCATCAGGTCGCAGCCCGACCGGCGGATTCTGATCGGATTCGACTTCCCGTTCGGCTATCCGACCGGAACCGCGGCGGCGCTCGGGCTGGCGGGCGAGCCGTGGCGTGCGACATGGGACCTGCTCACCGAGTTGATCCGCGACGACGATCGCAACGCCAACAACCGCTTCGACGTCGCGGCGCAGCTCAATGGCCGGCTCGGAGCGACGGTCGGGCCGTTCTGGGGCTGCCCGGTCGCCCGGCAGCAGCTGCAGCTGCGGTGCACGAAGCCGCCGTTCGTCGGACCGCTCGCCGAGTACCGGCGGTGCGAGCGTGTACTCCGGGGCGGAGGGCTTCGCCCGTTCTCGGTGTGGCAGCTCTCGTATCCCGGAAGCGTCGGCGGTCAGGCGCTGGTCGGGATCCCGGTGCTGGCGTCGTTGTTGCGCGCCCATCCACACCGAGTCGAGGTCTGGCCGTTCACGACCGGCCTCCGACCGCGCCCGGCGGCGGCGAACGCGGGAGCGGTCGTGCTCGCCGAGCTGTGGCCGAGCTGGTTCGCCGTGACGCATCCGCCCGACGTCGTCAAGGACGCGTCGCAGGTCACCCAGACGGTGGCGGTGCTGGCCGCCGCGGATCGAACCGGCGAGCTGGACACGTGGTTCGATCCGCCCATGCCGGTCGGCGATCGAGGGCTCGTCGAGCGCGAGGAGGGGTGGATCCTCGGCCCCGCGATCGGTGGCGTCGCCGGTGGCTGAAGGGCGTCAGTTGACGTGCCAGGTGCCGTTCGAGCGCAGGAGGTCGGCGAGATTGCCGGGACCCTTGCGCTCGGAGGCGGCCGCGAGCTGAGCGCCGACCGCGCTCGCGTACTCGGTGCGTTCGAACTGACGGAAGATGCCGAACGGTGTTGGCGAGTGATCGTCGGAGTTGAGCCGGGCGAGCGCGAACGCCAACGACGGCTCGGGCCGATGGGCGTCGTGCACGAGCAACGCGTCCTCGCCGACATCGGCGACCTCGACCAGCCGCAACTGGCCGTCGCTGCCCATCACGACGCCACGGTGGCCGTCGGCGCCGAAGCGGATCGGCTGACCGTGGACGAGGTCGATCATCATCTCCTCGCGCACCGACCGCTTGGTGACATCGTCGAACTGGTGGTCGTTGAATACGTTGCAGTTCTGGTAGATCTCGACGAACGAAGAACCCCGGTGGTCGTGGGCGGCGCGGAACACGTCGATCATGTGCTTGCGGTCGAGGTCGTGGGTGCGGGCGACGAAGCTGGCCTCCGCTCCCAACGCCACCGACAGCGGGTTGAACGGCGGGTCGACCGAACCGAACGGGGTCGACTTGGTGACCTTGCCGACCTCCGACGTTGGTGAGTACTGACCCTTGGTCAGCCCGTAGATGCGGTTGTTGAACAGCAGGATCGTGAGGTTGACGTTGCGTCGCAGGGCGTGGATCAGGTGGTTGCCACCGATCGAGAGGCCGTCGCCGTCGCCGGTGATCACCCACACATCGAGGTCGGGACGGGCGACCGCCACGCCGGTGGCGATGGCCGGTGCGCGTCCGTGGATCGAGTGCATGCCGTAGGTGTTCATGTAATAGGGGAAGCGGCTCGAACAGCCGATGCCCGAGATGAACACGGTGTTCTCGGGCAACACGCCGAGCTCGGGCATCAGTTGCTGGACGGCCAGCAGGATGCCGTAGTCGCCACACCCCGGGCACCAGCGGACCTCCTGGTCGCTCGCCCAGTCCTTCTTCGATGTCAGGTTCACCATGGCATCGGTCATGCGCTCAACACCCTTTCGATCTCGTTCTCGATCTCGCGGGCCGTGAACGGGAGGCCCATGATCTTGGTGAAGGCCTTGGCGTCGACCAGGTACTCGGCCCGCACCAACCTGGTGAGCTGGCCGCTGTTGAGCTCCGGCACGAGCACCATCGGGAAGCGCTGCAGCTTCTCGCCGAGGTCGTTTGGCAGCGGGCTGAGGTGGGTGAGGTGGATCCAAGCGATCTTGCGGCCGGCACGCCGGCGGCGCTGCATCGCGGCGTCGATCGCGGCCCACGTCGACCCCCAGCCCAGCAAGCACAGCTCGGCGTCGAGATCGCCCTGGATCTCGAGCTCCGGCAGGTCGTCGGCGATACGGGCGATCTTGGCCGCTCGCAACGCCACCATCTTGCCGTGGTTCTCGGGGGTGTAGTTGACGTTCCCCGTTCCGTCGGCCTTCTCGAGCCCACCGATGCGGTGCATCAGCCCCGGCGTCCCCGGGATCGCCCACGGCCGGGCGAGCGTGTCGGCGTCGCGGAGGTACGGCCAGAACACGTCGTTGCCTTCGCGGTCGACGGCGTTGAGCTCGGTCTGGAACGGCACCGAGATGTCGGGCAGGTCCTCGACGTCGGGAAGGCGCCACGGTTCGGAGCCGTTGGCCAGGTAGCCATCGGACAGCAGGATCACCGGCGTGCGGTACTTGACCGCGATCCGTACGGCTTCGATCGCGGCGTGGAAGCAGTGCACCGGGCTGTAGCTGGCGACGATCGGCAGGGGCGCTTCACCGTGGCGACCGAACATCGCGATGTTGAGGTCGGCGGCCTCGGTCTTGGTGGGCAGCCCGGTCGACGGACCGCCGCGCTGGATGTCGACGATGAGCAGCGGGAGCTCGACCGACACGGCGAGCGAGATCGTCTCGCTCTTCAGCGACAGGCCAGGACCGCTCGTGGTCGTGACGCCGAGGTGGCCGGAGAACGCCGCGCCGAGCGCCATGCCGATGGCCGCGATCTCGTCTTCGGCCTGCACCGTGCGGACGCCGAAGTGCTTGTGCTTGGAGAGTTCGTGCAGGATGTCGCTGGCAGGGGTGATGGGGTACGAGCCGAGCGTCACGGGAAGCTTGGCCAGCTGCCCCGCGGCGACGAGCCCCCAGGCGAGGGCGGTGTTGCCGGTGATGCTCGTGTACTCGCCGGCCGGCAACTTGGCGGGACGGACCTCGTAGCGGTGGCCGACCGCTTCGGTCGTCTCACCGAAGTGGTAGCCGGCGACGAAGGCGGCTCGGTTGGCCGCGGCCACGAGCTCGTTCTTGGCGAACTTCTCGGCGATCCACTCGATCGTCGGCTGGATCGGGCGGGTGTACATCCACGACACGAGCCCGAGGGCGAAGAAGTTCTTCGAGCGCTCGGCGTCGCGCGGCTTGACGCCGAGCGGCTCGCACACCTGCTTGGTGAGCGATGTCATCGGCACCCGGATCAGCCGGTACGTCGCCAGGCTGCCGTCGTCGAGCGGGTTCGACGTGTACTCGGCCTTCTCGAGGTTGCGTTCGTCGAACGCGTCCTCGTTGACGATCAGCGTCCCGCCCGGCTCGAGCCGATCGAGGTCTGCCATCAGCGCCGCCGGGTTCATCGCCACGAGCACGTTGGGCTCGTCGCCGGGCGTGGTGATCTCGTGATCGGAGATGTGCACCTGGAAGCTCGAAACGCCGTTGACGGTGCCTGCTGGCGCGCGGATTTCAGCGGGAAAGTCGGGCATCGTCGACAAGTCGTTGCCGAACGACGCGCTCACCGAGGTGAAGCGGTCGCCGGTGAGCTGCATCCCGTCACCGGAATCGCCCGCGAATCGGACCACCAGTCGATCGAGAACTTCCGCCCTGCCCGACCGTTCGATCGTGTCGGTCATGTCCCCTCCTTGCCCCGGCGACGTTGCCGAGACGTACTTGACGTTCACCATACCGCCACTCGCCCGTAAGAATCATGATGTGATGTTCGTCGACTTGGCCGTCTGCTCGGCCAAGGTCGCATCGACGACCAAACGCAACGACAAGATCGCCCTGCTCGCCTCGGTCCTGCGCGGTCTCGCTCCGGACGAGGTCGAGGCGGCTGTCGCCTTCCTCGTCGGCGACACACCGCTCGGTCGGGTGGGAGTCGGGTGGGCGACCATCTCCGGTGTCCGACCGGACCCGGCCGACGTAGCCACCCTCGACGTGCTCGATGTCGCGGTGGCGATCGAGCGCCTGGCCGCGACGTCTGGCCAGGGATCGTCGGGCGAACGGCGCCGGATCTTGCGCGAACTGCTCGAACGGTCCACCGAGCCCGAGCAACGGTTGCTGTTCGGCATCGTCGGCGGCGAACTGCGCCAGGGCGCCCTCGACGGCGTGATGGCGGCGGCCGTCGCCAAGGCCGCCGAGGTCGCGCCGCGCGACGTGCAGCGGGCGGCGATGATGGCCGGCTCGTTGCCGATCGCGGCGCGGGCGGCGCTCGACGGCGGGACACCGGCGCTCTCCGCGATCGTGATGTCGCCGCTGCGGCCGGTCCAGCCGATGCTCGCCTCGCCGGCCACTGACGTGGCGGCCGCGATCGATGCGATCGGTGAGGCGTCGGTCGAGTGGAAGCTCGACGGTGCGCGCATCCAGGCCCATCGGCGCGGGGACGACGTCAGGTTGTTCACCCGCAACCTCAACGACGTGACCGACCGTCTGGGTGGTGTGGTCGATCTCGTCCGGTCGCTCCCCGGCGGTGATCTCGTGCTCGACGGCGAGGTGCTGGGCGTGCTCGACGACGGCACGCCGCGGCGCTTCCAGGACACGATGGGCGACTTCGGTGCCGACGCACCCGGTCGCGGCTCCGGCCTGGCGCCGTTCTTCTTCGACGTCTTGCACATCGGCGGCGACGCCGTCGTCGCCGAGCCGCTGTCGGTGCGTCGGGAGTTGCTGGCAACGGCCGTGCCGAGCGCGGCCCGACTCCCGTCGATCGTCACCGCCGACCCGGACGAAGCACAGCGCTTCCTCGACACCGCCGTGGCGAGCGGCCACGAGGGGGTGATGGTCAAGGACCTGTCGGCGACCTACGACGCCGGGCGGCGTGGAGGGGCGTGGCGCAAGGTGAAACCGGTGCACACGCTGGACCTCGTCGTGCTCGCCGTCGAATGGGGACACGGTCGGCGCACGGGGTGGTTGTCGAACCTGCACCTCGGGGCGCGGGGAAGCGACGGCGGGTTCGTGATGGTCGGCAAGACGTTCAAGGGCCTCACCGACGAGGTGTTGCGGTGGCAGACCGAGCGTTTCCAGGAGCTCGCGATCGCGACCGACGGTCACGTCGTGCACGTCCGGCCGGAACAGGTGGTCGAGATCGCCGTCGACGGCGTACAGGCGTCGACGCGATACCCCGGGAAGGTGGCGCTCCGCTTCGCCAGGGTGCGGCGCTACCGCGACGACAAGCCGGCGAGCGAGGCCGACACCATCGAACAGGTCCAAGCCCTCCTCCGCTGACCCACCCCTCGGTTCTGTCTGCTTCAGGCGGCCCAGGGCGGCATCTGAAGCAGACAGTTCGAGGGGGATTCGAGACCCGGTGGCGGCCGGTAGCGTCCACGCCCGACATGGCGACGCTGCGCTTCAGTTTCGGAACGATGGGCTCGGGGAAGAGCACGCTCGCGCTGCAGATCCACCACAACCTCGCGACGCGCGAGCTGTTCGGCCTGCTGCTCACGTGTCTCGACCGCGATGGCCATCAGGTCACCAGCCGGCTCGGCGTCGCGGCTCCGGCGATCCATGTCCAGTCCGATCTCGACCTCCACGCCCTCGCCGTCGCCCATTGGCCGATCCACTACATGGTGTGCGACGAGGCGCAGTTCTACACGCCGCAACAGATCGACCAGCTCGGACGCGTCGTCGACGATCTCGAGGTCGACGTGTACGCGTTCGGTCTGATCACCGACTTCCGCGGCGAGTTGTTCGACGGCACCAAACGACTGCTCGAGATCGCCGACGAACGCGTGCCGCTCCAGGTCGAAGCCCGCTGCTGGTGCGGCTCGCGTGCCACCCACAACGCCCGCATCGTCAACGGCGTCCTCGTCTACGAAGGTGAGACGGTGATGGTCGGCGACACGGCCGATCCGGCCGCCCAACGACTGTTCGGCGACACCGTTCGCTACGAGCTGCTGTGCCGCCGCCACTACCGCGATGGCGACCTCGGCACGTGACCCACAGCCGTTCTGTCTGCTTCACGTGAAGCCTCGGCCCGTATGAAGCAGACAGAAATCGTGGGTGGGCACGCGAAGCGGTCAGGCGGCTACTCTGCGAGGGTGTCCAGATCAGGTATTGCCTTGCCGGTACTCTGGCGGCAATCCAAGATGGGCCGATGACCTCGCGGGCGGCATCAACCGAGCACTCCGCGCCCCGACTCCCGTCGCGCGCTCCGGACGAGGTCGAAGCGGCATTCGTGGCCGCCAACGCGATGCCGTCGCCGCAGGTCGACCTGGTCGAGCCCATACCGGGAGCCAAGCCCGGGTACGACAACCCGGTCCTCTTCGAGGTCCCGGTTCTCCTGCCGCTGCGCGCGGTCAACATCGCATGGATCGCGGCGCGATTCGCGATCGTGCTGTGGACCGCGGCGATCGCGTTCGTGGCGGTCCGGACCACGAATCGCATCGACGGGGCGGCGTCGGGGCGCTCGATCGCCTCCGCCGGCGACGACATGACGATCGTGGTGCTCGTCGGGGTCGTGCTCCTCGCCGCCGCCTTCGCGGCGAGCGTGATGTGGAGCCGCACCGTCGCCGAGAACACCCGCCGGTTGCGCGGTCGCTGGCCGAGCCTCAATCGTGCAACGCGGGTCTGGTTCTACCCGACGGTCTGGGTGGCGCTGGCCGCCCTCACGTTCCTGCGCGTCGAAGTCACCGGGGAGTTCAACCCATTGCCGGCGATCGCGGCGATCGTCTTCGCGCTCACGCTGTACAGCCCGTTCTCGATGTTGCACCGGATCTTCAAGACGCTGACCCGCGTCCGGCCCGACGGCGCGATTCGGGCCGCGTACCTGCTCGATCTCGCCGGGTTCGGGATCATCTGGTGGCGTCTCACCGACTGGCCCGACCCGATCACGCCGACCGATTCCGGAACCGTCGACGCGATGGCCTGGGCGGCGATCGCGTCGTCGGGCTTGCTGCTGATCTCGGCAGGGATCACCGCCAACCTCGCCCACCAGGCGATCGTCGCTCAGCAGTACCGGATCCGCGTGCTCGCGACCCGCCACGTCCAGGGCCTGGCACTCCCGCTCGTCCCGCGGCGGGCATGGGGCCGTGTGCGCACCAACCTCGACGACGCCGCGACCCGCGGTGCCGGACCGGTCGGCGACGTCGTGCGCGCCACCGATCTGGTCCTCGGTCCGGGCGGGATACCGTCGGCGGCGGTTGTGGCCGCCCGGCGCACGGTGGTGCCGGGTCGGGGGAGCGAGGCGGTCGCCCGGACAACCACCACGACGACGGATGAGCGTGCCCTTCCCCGTCCACGGTTGGCCGAAGGTGGGACCGAGATCACGCCGCGTCGGGCCGTCGCCCGCGACGGTGAAGCGCCCGTCACCCGGCGACGCCCAGTGCCAGGGGCGGCCGGGCAGGTCGCGGCCCGACGCCGGCCGCCGGTGGCCGGGGCCGGCAGCGGTGCCGCCGACGGCGCCGCGCGCGCCAGGCCCGGCGTGCCCCAAACAGGTACCGGGACACCTCGTGGTACCACGGCCGCGGCGGCCGCCCGGCGGGCGTCGACGACAGGCGCCGCCGCAGCGCGTCGCACGGCGACGACTGGTGCTGCGGCGTCACGGCGGGTCGCCCCGCCTGGTGCTGCTGCGGCACGTCGGGTGGTCACACCGGGTGCCGCGGGCGCCGCGGTCGCTCGCCGCCGCGCCGCCGCCACTGCCTCTGGCGATACGGCCGCCCGACGAGCCGTCGTCGCCGAAGCGGCGGCGCGCCGCCGGGCCGCGTCCGGCCACGTCGCAGAGCCGACCCTTGCACCCGACGTCGGCGGTCCGTCGCCATCAGACGAGACGCCCAGGCGGTCGGGACCCGTCCGCGCGGCGCGGTCGGCCGACGCCGGCCACGACACACCGAGCCAGCAGACACCACGCCAGCAATCACCACGCCAGCAAACACCACGCCACGACACGACGAGCGAGGTCGGCGGCGCCCGGTTCGTCGATACCGATGAACCACCGCAGCCGACGACGTTCGTGGGTGTCCTTCGTTTCTTGGCACTCG
>Ga0190265_10000681_pt1 | contig 22966 bp, 14 predicted proteins | sample Popmic124T_FD_133135 | JGI IMG/M metagenome (GOLD analysis project Ga0190265, IMG submission 133135) | Populus adjacent soil microbial communities from riparian zone of Indian Creek, Utah, USA - 124 T | ecosystem: Environmental > Terrestrial > Soil > Riparian zone | place: USA: Utah | collected...
ACCCGCCACGCTCAAGCAGCTGATCGACCTCGAGCCCGCTGCGGTCAAGCTCGATCGCGAGCTGCTCGCCGGACTGGACCGCGCGCGCCGCAAGCAGGCGGTGGTGCGCGGCCTGGTCTCGATGTGCGAGCAGCTCGGGGCGCTGGTGATCGCCAAGGGCGTGGATTGCGAGCCCGAGGCCGCCGCGGCGCGCGACTGCGGCGTGGTACTGGCGCAGGGCTATGTCCTGGGCGAGCCGAGCCCGCTGCCCGCTATCTCCGCCTGGCCCCCCGCCCGCTGACTCCTCGCGTCGAACATCGGAAAGCAGCACGCGGCGCAAGCAGTCGCAGCGCCGCGTGCCGCCTTCCCGAACTTCAGACCATGTCCTTCATCTTCTTGAGCGCGCGGATCTTGATCACGATGCGCGCGGGCTTGGCCTTGAAGGTGGTCTCCTCGCCCGTGAAGGGGTTGATGCCCTTGCGTGCCGACACCGCCTTCTTCTTGACCGTCGTGATCTTGAACAGGCCCGGCAGCGTGAACGAGCCCGGGCCCTTCTTGCCGATGTGCTTCTTGATCAGCCCGGTGAGCTCTTCCAGCACCTGCGCGGCCTGTTTGCGCGAGAGACCCGTGCTCGCGGCGACCTCGGAGAGAAGCTGGCTCTTGCTCATCGGGGATGAAATTGCGCTCGACTTTGCCATGTGTCCTTCCTTCTGTTTGCGCTGAGAAAAGGGGTTGTCCGACTGCTCGACCTGTCTCCGAACCGACTCGCTGCGCAGAGCCACCCTGCCGCTGCACCTCGTGCCTGTGTCTGGCCCACCGGCGTTCGGCTCTGCGTTGCTCCCGGCCCTCGAAGCGTGACGTGCAGCGGAATCCTCGCGCAGAGATGACAGAGGTTCGGGCGCGCTTGCAAGAGAAAGCTGCCCGAAAGCCTAAAAAAATAGGTAAAAACTCGCCGGGTGGGGTTAAAACTCCTTGTTTTCGAGGCTCGGAGCGATCGTGCTTAGATCGCTCGCGGCCGCAGCGCGAATTCCCGGTCGCGTAGAGCACGACGGATACGCCGACGCTCGGGCGTTCCGGCCCCGCGCGAGACCTGCTTCCGGCTGCAAAGGTCTGCCCCCCGGCTTACAATCGGCGCGACCCGGACCGCGGAGGCGACCATCCCGTTCGGCAAGTACGAGCTGCTCGAGCGCATCAACATCGGCGGGATGGCGGAGATCCTGAAGGCCCGGGACACGAGCCAGCCGGACCGGCCGATCGTCGCGGTCAAACGTATCCTGCCGCACCTGATCGACGACCGGCAGTTCGTGACGATGTTCAAGGACGAGTCGCGGGTGCTGGCCCAGCTCACGCACGCCAACATCATCCGCACCCTGGCGGTCGGCGAGGTCGAAGAGACCCCGTTCATCGCGCTCGAGTACGTGTTCGGGCCGGACGCGCGCAACGTGTTCCACCGCTCGCGCCGCGACGAGCAGCCGATCCCGCTGGCGATCGGTTGCTACATCATCGCCGAGGTCTGCGCCGGGCTCGACCACGCACACGAGCAGGCCGACGCCGAGGGCAATCTGCTCGGCGTCGTGCACCGCGACGTGTCGCTGCAGAACGTGCTGCTCTCGTACGACGGCGACGTGAAGCTGACCGACTTCGGGATCGCGATGAGCGCCAAGAACGTCGCGCGCACCGAGGTGGGCGTGGTGAAGGGCAAGTTCGGGTACATGTCGCCCGAGCAGATCCGCGGCGAGCCGATGGACCGGCGCAGCGACGTGTTCGCCACCGGCATCTGCCTGTACGAGCTGTTGACCAGCGAGCGCTTGTTCTCGGGCGACAGCGACTACGCGGCGGTCGAGCGCGTGCGCAACGTGGTGATCGAGCCGCCCAGCCGCTGGAACCGCATGATCCCGTCGTCGCTCGAGGCGATCGTGATGAAGGCGCTGGCCAAGTACCCGCGCGATCGCTTCCAGAGCGCGGCCGAGATGCGCCGCGCGCTGCTCTCGTTCATGTCCGAGAGCAACAACGAGTGCTCGGCGCGCCTGCTGTCGCAGTACCTGCGGGCGGAGTTCGCCGAGGACCTGGCGAAACAACCGACCCCGGAGTCGCTGCGCTCGCAAAAGTCCATGCGCCGCGACGAGCCGACCGGGCTCGCCGCGTTCGACAACCTCAAACCGGTGACCAGCGTCAGCTCACCGTTCGCGCTCGAGGCCGTCGCGGTCGATCCGCGGCTGGAGGAGCTGCCGCTGCCGGACTTCGGCGCGTCACCGATCAGCGCGATCGTCCAGCGCGACGACGCCTGGCCCGGGGCGCCCGGCGGCGCGGGCAGCGGCGGCGCCTTGAGCAGCAACGGCGCTCCTCATACCTGGGACGAAGCGGCGGTGCGCGCGGCGCGCGCCGCGGGCTACGAGCTCGACGAGCTGGATGGCGCGGACGACGACGTCACGCGCCAGATGCCGATCGCACACGGCTCGAAGGTCGGCATGGTCGGCACGGTCGCCACGGTTGGACCGCCGGCACAGAGCGCGGAGCAGGTGCCGCCGTTCGCCGGAGTGCCCTCGCAGTTCGTGGCGACGCAGGCCAGCGGGAGCACGCCGCCCGCACCCGTGCAGCGCATCGCGCCATGGACCCCGCCCGCCCACCTCGAGGCGGGCGCCACGTATGGACGCGTGATCGCGATCGTCGCGGCGATCGTGGCGTTGATCGCGGGGCTCTTGTACGCGACGCGCGGGACGCGCACGGCGCGCGTTCACTTCTCGACCGAGCCGACCGACGCGCAGGTCTGGGTGGACGCCAAGCGCTGGCCGGCGAGCGCGAGCCCGTTCGTGATCGATGAGCTCGAGCCGGACGTGCCGCACCGGCTGGAAGTGAGCAAGGACGGCTACCAGAGCTGGTCCGCGCCGCTGACCTTGGCATCGGGCCAGATCTTGCGGCTGCCCTTGGTCACGCTCGCACCCGCGCGCCCGGCACCGGCCCCAGCGGTCGCGGTCGCGCCTGCGCAGCCAGCGCCGCCGCCCGAGCAGCCGCCGCCCTCGCCTCAGCTGAACCGCGCCGAGTCCGAGCAGCCCGCGCCGAAACGGGCGCCGGAGCCCGCAGCCGCAGCCGCAGCCGAGAGTCCCCGCGGCCCAGCGCGCCCGGCGGCGAAGCCCAAGCACGCGCTCGTGCAGCGCGCGCCGCCCAAGGCCAAGGAAAAGGTGGCGCCGACCGGCAGCGGCCTGTTGCGCATCAACGCTCGCCCGTGGGCGACCGTGACCCTCGACGGCAAGCTGCTCGGCAATACGCCCCTGATCGACGTGACGGTCAGCGCGGGGACGCACACCATCCGACTCGAGAACCCGCAGTTCGGGCTGAGCAAGACGCTCAAAGTGCGGATCAACCCCAACGAAACGGTGACCAAAGTCGTCGACCTGCGCTGAGGCGTGAACTCGCGGGCGGGTCGCCCCGTCGCTGGCGATGAAGGTCACGCGGGCGAGTTTTGACGCCGCGCGCGGCTTTCTGGCATCGTGATCGCACAACTTGGGGAGCGCTTTGATGACCGGCATGACTTGGATGAGACTCGGGCTCGGGTTGAGCGCGGGGTTGGGCGCAGCGCTGAGCCTGATCGGCTGCAAGGAGACCACGTCTTCGTGCAACGTCCGAACCCCGGGCCTGGCCATGGTGACCGAGGTGACGGCGACCAGTATTTCGGCGGTCCGGGTCAAGACCAAGCTGCTGGTCGGCGGCGACGAGAGCAACACCTACGCGGTGCTCGACGGCTGTGACGAGCTGTTCGCCGAGGCCGACGACGAGCGCAAGCAGATGGAAGCGGTCGAAGACGGCGTGTACGAAGCCCAGTTCGACCTCGGCGAGGGAGGGACGCGGTACCGCGTGATCCTCGAGCGCGAGCAGGACGAGACCGCGGACGGCAACACGGGCAAGCTTCCGGAGCCGTTCGACGTGATCTCCGACTTCGGCTCGGACGAGTTCTCGCGCGCCGAAGACGACCTGGAAGTGGCCTGGGATCCGTTCGACAGCGGCGACCCGATGGAGCTCGAGATCGACGACGACGCCGCCGGCTGTATCCTGGACCGCGACTTCGAGATCGAGGGCGACCCGGGCAGCTACCTGATCGCCAAGGGCGAGATCGAGTCGTTCAGCGACCAGGATCCGGAGACGTGCGACCTCACCGGCCGGCTGATCCGCTCGCGCAACGGCTCCGACGACAGCGCGCTCGACTCGGAGAGCTCGTTCAAGCTGTTCCAGACGCGCAAGTTCGGGTTCGTCTCCGCGCCGTGAGCAAAAGCGAACCATCGCGGATGGGTGGGGCCCCGACGGCTCTGCCGGCGGGGCGGGAAGGGCGCGTGCCGCCCCGTTGATTAGCGCGGGGGCCAGATCGAGATGGCCGGGAGCGGTGCCGGGTTGCCGATGACGTAGCCCTGGGCGTAGCGCACGCCGCAGCTGCGCGCGGCCACGGCGTCGGCCTCGCAGTCGACGCCCTTGGCCACGACGCGCGTGTCGAGCTCGCGGCACATCTCGGTCGTACCGCGCACGATCGCCTGCTTGCGTAGATGGCGGTCGAGCCCGGAGACCAGCTCGCGGTCGAGCTTGACCGCATAGGGCTCGAGCTCCACCAGCTGCTTGAGGGTCGCGGGGCCGCCGCCGAAATCGTCGATCACCAGCTCGGCGCCGCTGCGGCTGCGCAGCTCGTCGAGCACGTGACGCGCCACCCCGGTCAGCAACGGATGCGAGAGCTGGAGCCGCACTCCGCCTTCGTAGGCGAACAGCGGGTCATCGGGCTGCACGATCAGGCGCTCGTGCAGCTCGTGCGCGTGGAGCGGCAGGTACAGCAGCTTGCCGGCGCCCTCGCGCATGGCGATGCGCCGGATCGCGCGCCCGAGCTCGGCGAAGGTGCGCTCGCTCGAGGCGTAGGCGAGCAGCGCGCTTGGATCGAGCGCGCCCGCGATGCGCAGCCCCGGGAGCACTTCGTAGGCGATCGTGACGCCGGTCTCGAGGTCGACGATCGGCTGGAACTCGATCGCCAGCGCATCGAGCGGCATGCTGCCGATGAAGCGGCCTCCGTTCTCGAAGCGCTGGGTGGGGACCGAGGCGCCGCGCGGAGCACGGACCCCGCTATGGCTCTCGACCGGTGCGTGCGCGACCGTATCTGGCTCATCCCATGCAAGACGTCGCATGTACCAACCCCGAAGTGAGTATTCGGCCAAGCCGGTCATGACCTCAAGTGACTGTGTGCGCGCGCTCCGACATACGTCGACATAGCGGCTCGAAACCCAGGCGCGGCCGCTCCGGCGTTGGCGGTCCATGGGACCGCGAGCGCGCTGGGCAGCGCGGGTCGGGCGCGAGACAATGAAGCCGATGAAGAGACGAGCGCACGTGCTGGCTCTGGCGGCCCTGGCGGTCTGCGCGAGCTGCGGGACCGCCGCGCGTGAGACCGAACCGGGCTCGCGAACCAACGCGCCACTCCCGGCCAAAGGCCAGGTCCAGGCGAGCGCAAAGGCTCGTCCCGCGCAACGGCCGGGCGCGCAGCGCAAAGTCGGTGACCCACAAGCCCCCCCGGATGTCGACGCGCTGGACGAGGAGTGCAGCGGCGGCGAGGTGGACGCGTGCGTGAAGCTCGGCGATGCGCTCGCGAAAGGACGCGGGGTCGCGGCCGATCCCAGGCGCGCGGTCGAGCTCTACGACGACGCATGCGCGCGCGGCTTCGCGCTGGGCTGCGCGCAGCTGGGAGCGATGTACCAGGACGCGATCGGCGTGGCGCGCGATCCCGAACGCGCGCTGCAGCTGTATCGACAGGCCTGCACGGCAGGCGCGGCGCGCGCGTGCAGCCGACTCGGCTCGCTGTACCTGACGGGGACCGACGTACCGCGCGACCCCGAGCGCGCGTTCGCCTACTCGGAGAGCGGGTGCAAGGGCGGCGACGCGATGGGCTGCGTGAACCTCGGCATGATGCACCTGCGCGGGGATTCCGCGCGCCAGGACAGCAAGCAAGGCGCCGAGCTGTTGCAGAGCGCGTGCAGCCTGGGCGAAGGCCGCGGCTGCGCCCTGGTCGCGGAGCTCTACGCCAACGGCAACGGGGTCGAGAAGAACTACAAGCTGGCGGAGATGTACAACGGACGCGGTTGCATGCTGGGCGACGGGCGCGCGTGCGGCAACCTGGGGGTCAGCTTCCAGGTCGGCTTCGGCGTCGAGGCCGATCCCGCGCGTGCGGCGCATTACTTCGACCTCGCGTGCAAGGCGGGCGAAGCACGCTACTGCCAGCTGCTCGACCGCTTCGCGCGCGGCGCGGCGGCGAATGCGAACGAGAATGTCGACGCGACCGGGATGACGGGGCGCGCGCCGGTCCCCTAGGATTCGCGACGAGCGGCTCGACGACGCGCTCGGCTCGTTTCACTGCGCCGATCAGTACGCGAGCCACGGGCGAGCGGAGACGGCATCGCCTCGCCCCTGCGATCGAAAAGCGGGACTTGTGGCTCGCACTCATGGATGACATGAGCACAACGTGGTGATGCGCGCTCTGCTGGCGGCATGCGGGCTGGTGTTCTGCAGCGGCGTAGCGCGCGCGCAATCCGGCGAGCAGGCGCGCGAGCGGCCGGTCGAGCAGAAGCCCGAGAGCCCGCCGAGCTTCGGCGCGGTCGCGCGCATTCGGGCCAAGCCGCAAGCGGAGCACGGGCTCGATGCGCGCGAGAACGCCGCGCTGCGGCGCAGCCTCGGCGATAGCTTCAATCCAGTCGAAGCGCTGCCCGGAACCGTGCCGGTGTTCAGCGGCGTGCCGTACTTGCTGGTCCGCGGCGCGCCGCCCGCTGGAACCGCGCAGTACTACGACGACGTCCCGGTGCCCGCGCTGTTCCATCTCGCGCTCGGACCCGAGATCACGCATTCGAGCTTGGTCGGGGGGCTCACGTTCCATCCCGGAGTCGCGCCTGCGCGCTACGGCCGGCGTACCGGTGCCGTGCTGGTCGCGCGCGCGGCGCAACCCGCCGAGCGTCCGATCGCGGGCGAGCTCGAAGCGCGCCTGCTCGACGCCCACGCGCTGGTGCGCGTGGGCGAACCCGGGATCGCGCTGCACGGCCGCTTCGGCTACCCCGACGCGCTGCTGGACGCGATCGAATCGAACGCGGTGCTGTCGTACTGGGACTACCTCGCGCGCATCGACCACGCGATCGACGCGCGCGATCAGGCCACGCTGCTGGTGTTCGGGGCCGGGGACCGCGTGGGCGATCGGGCCGAGCCCGACGACGACATCGCGCTGCAGTTCCATCGCGTGCTCGCGCGCTTGACGCGCGTACTGCCCCGGCTCGAGGTGGGCGGTCAGCTGTACGCCGGGTACGAGCAGGGCGTGCTGGGACCCGACCTGCGCGCGGAGATGCTGCGCGTGGGCCCGGCGACCTGGCTCGAGCTGCAGCCCGGACTGGGTACGCGAGTGCGCGTCGGGCTCGACATGGAGGCGAAGCTCGCCCGCGTACGGCACGACCAGGACGACGACGAGAACGCGACCAGCTCACCGAGCGCCGAGCCCGGCTCGCCCGACAGCTTTCTCCCCGACATCGTCGAACCGGATGTGGGCCTGACCAGCGGCCCGGAGGACATCGTCGACCGCGCGCCGCTGACGGGACGGCCCGAGCGCGCCGCGGCCGGCGCGTACGCCGAGCTCGCGCTCTCGCCCGCGGACCCGATCGAAGTGCAGCTCGGCGTGCGCAGCGACGGCTGGGTCATCGCCGATCGCAGCGAGCGCGCGTTCGATCCGCGCGCGCTGGTGCGCGTGCGACCGTCGTCGTGGCTCGGCCTGCACGCCGGCGCCGGGACTGCGCATCAGGCGGCCGTCTCGCCGATCCCGATCCCCGGACTGAGCGACCTCGAGCTCGACTACGGCCTGCAGCGCGCGATCCAGACCGAAGCCGGCGCCGAGCTTCAGCTGCCGGGGCGCTTCACGCTGAGCGCGACCGGCTTCTATCATCGCTTCTCGCGGCTCGTGTTCCTCGAGCTGATCGTGGACTGCGAGGGCAACACCGACCCGGTCGCGCCGCTGCTGTTCGGGCCCGGGCTGGGGCGCCGCGTGCCGCTGTGCGAGCAGCAGGGCCTACCGCGCGGAGATGGCCAAGCCTACGGAGCGGAGCTGCTCTTGCGCCGCAGCCTGCTCGAGCGGATGAGCGGCTGGATCAGCTACACCCTGGCCTGGGGCGAGGCGACGGCGGGTGACGGTACCGAGTTCGTGCCGCAATACGACGTGCGGCACGTGCTCAACGCGGTGCTCACCCAGGACTGGGGCGCGGGCTTCAGCAGCGGAGTGCGCCTGCACTACCGCTCGGGCAAGCCCGCGGTGAACACGGTGTTCGACTTCACCGAGTTCACCTTCGATCGGCTGCACACGCGGCTGCCGCCGTTCTTCCGCGCCGACGTGACGTTCGCGTATCAGTGGCCGGTCTCGTTCGGCAAGCTCGCGCTCAGCCTGCAGTTCCTGAACGTCACCTTCTCGCGCGAAGCCACCAAGCGCGACTGCGGCCTCAGCACGAACCTGCGCGTGGTCTGCGAGATCGACTACCAGCCAGCGATCGTGCTCCCGAACGTGGGACTGCGCGCGGAGCTGTAAGGGGACGGGGGCCCCCTCTCAACTGGACAGCAGGGACAGCTGTCGGGGCATTTGCTGGATCAGGTGGTGCTCGACCAGGCGGTCCGCGGGCACCGCTTCGCGGGCCAGGGCGACGTGGTGGGCGTGATGGGTGAAGAACAGGATCTGCGTCATGCCGGCCAGCTCGCCCAGCGCGGCAAAGGCGGCGCGCGCGCGCTCGGCGTCGAAGTGGATCAGCACGTCGTCGAGGATCAGCGGCATCGGCTCGTTGCGCTCGCAGTACAAGGTCAGGCTCGCGAGCCGCAGCGCCAGGTACAGCTGATCGCGCGTGCCGTCGCTGAGCGCCTCGATGCTCACCCCACGCCCGTGCATGTCGACGCACTGCAGCACGGGCTCGTTGCGATCTTCGTAGGCCACGTCGAGCTTCGGGTAGCGCCCGAGCGTGAGCCGCGCGAACAGGTCGGCCGCGCGCTCGAGCAACGGGCCCTTGTTGCGGTCGCGGTAGCGCCTGATCTCGCGCTGCAGCAGCTCGGCCGCCAGCCGCGCGCGCGCATAGCCCAGCGCCTGCTCCTTGATCCGGCTGAGCAGCTCCTCGGCGTCCGAGGCCGCCACCGCTGCGCTCGACGCCCGCTCGATCACCGCGAGCCCGCTCTCCAGGCTGCCGATCTCGCGCGCGGCCGCGTCGTGCTCCTCGTTGACGCTGCGCAGGTCCTCCTCGAGCTCCGACAAGCGCGCGCGCGTGGCGTCCGGGGTGACCTCCCCGTGCTCGGCGGCGATCGCGCTCAGATCCGCGCCTTCGGCCAGCTCGAGCAGCTCGCGCTCGACCTCCTGCAAGCGCATGCCGAGCTCGCGCGCCTGCGCCGACTCGCGCTCCGCCTGCTCGAGCGCCGGCAGCTCCGCGGTCCCCGCCGCGCGCATCAGCTCGGCGAGCTGCGCGCGCGCGCTGCCGGCCCGCTGCTCGGCCTGCTCGAGCGCTTCGCGGTCGCGCGCGATGTCGGCGTCGAGCTGCTCGGCCTGCGCGCGATCGCTCTGCGCCTTTTCGTAGCGCGAGACGAAGGTGTCGGCCTGGAGCGTGAGCGAGAGCGACGCGAGCTCGGGCAGATGCCCCTCGACCAGCTCCGCGACCCGCGCGGCAAAGGCCTTGGCGTCGCGCTCGATCCCCTCGATCCGTGCCCGCAGATCGCCGATCCCCCCCACGCGCTCGAACAGCCCGCGCAGCGTGTCCTGAACCGCGAGCGCCTCTTCGACCACGGCGCTCGCGGGCAACCTCAGCTTGGCCATCGATTCCGCCCACTGACCACTCCACGCCTGCAGCGCTTGCAGCGCCTGGGCCCTGCGCTCCGCCGCCAGGTTGCGCTCGCGCCGGCCGCGCTCGAGCAAACCCGAGAGCTTGTGCAGCAGCGCGCTCATCTGCGCCGGCGGTCCCGGCTCGATCGCGAGCACCGCCCACAGCTCCGCCCACGCCTGCGCGAGCGCGGCGCGCTCACTCGCCTGAGCGTCGCGCTGCGCGTCGAGCCGCGCGCGCTCGCGCTCTGCCGCGTCGCGCTCGGCGAGCAAGCGCGCGTGCTCCGCGACCCGCGTCGCTTCGCGCCGCAGGCGATCGGCCAGCTCGTCGGCCCGCTGCAATCCCTGCTCGACCGCTTGCACGCTGTCGGTCGCGACCTTGCTCGCGCGCTCGAGCGTCGCGCGCAACGCCGACCATGCAGCGTCGCGTTCGGCGCGCGCAGCGCGTAGATCCAGCTCGGTCGGCGGCGCGCCCTGGCGTTCCAGCGTGCCGAGCGCGACCTGCAGACGCTCGTCGCGCGCTTCCAGCTCCGCGCGTGCGCGCTGCTCGGCCTGCTCGGCCTGCTCCAGCTGCGACCAGCGCCGGCCGAGCTCGTCGACGCGCGCGGTCGCGGGTAGCAGCAGCTCGCCGGCGCTCGGCCGGGTCTGCCCCGCGCGCAGCGGAAAGGCCTGCAGCTCGCTCTGCACCTGCTCGAGTGCCTCGGCCGCCGACGCCAGCTCGCGCTCCGCGCCCTGCAGCTTCTCGAGCAGACCGCTGTGCTCGCTGGTGAGCTTGGCGATGCGCGCCTGCGCCGCGCGATCGACGCGCAAGCGCTCGACCTCGCCGAGCGGGACCGGGTCGCCGAGGTCGCGCAGCACTTCCTCGGCTTCCAGCGTGCGGCGGCGCAGCTCGGCCTGCCGGCGCGGCAGGTCCTCGGCCGCCTTGACGTGATTGCCGAGCTGGTTGCGCAAGCTGCGCACCGTCTCCACGCCGAGCGCCGCCAGCGACTCCGGGATCACCAGCGGCGCGCGCCGCTGCTCGTGGCGTTGCAAGCTGCGCCCGAGCTGCGCGCACTGCTCTTCGGCCGCGGCCAGCGCGCTCTGCGCCCGGCGCCGCTGATCGGCGGCGTCGTCGTCGAGCAGCGCGACCGAACCGAGCCGCGCCAGCTGCTCGCGCAGCGCGCGCTGCTTGGCCAGCGCGGGCAACACGCGCAGCACGCGTTGCAACCGGCTCTGCTCCGCCAGCAACGCCGCGCGCCGCTGCTGCGCCGCGTGTGCGCGCGCCTTGCTGCGCTCGAGCTCGTCTTGTTGCGCGCGCACCTGATCGGCCGCGGTGGCGTGCGCGCGCACGTCCTTGCGCGCCTCCTTGTACTGCTCGAGCGCCTGGTTGAGCGGCGCCTTGCCGCGCGGCTTCCACAGCGCGTCGGCCTCGGCGCGCAGCGCGTGCAGCGCGTCGTGGATCCCGGGCGCGCCCACGCCGGCCTGGAACAAGCTCTCACCAAGGTTGCCCTGCCCGCGGCGCAGCTGCTCGCCGCCGTCGCGCAAGCGCTCGTGATCGAGCCCGAACACGGTCGCGAACACGCTCTGCGGCAAGCCGCCGAGCAAGCGCGAGAGCACCGCTTCGTCGAGCGGCGCGTCGTATTGATCGCGCAAGGTGTTCTTGGTGCCCTTGCGGCGCACGACCACGTGCTCGCCGCCCTGCTCGTCGCCCAGCCGGCCGCGGATGCGCATGGTCTCGCTGCCGAACAGCCGCGCGTCCGGGCTCTGGTGCTCTACGCCGTAGAGCAGCGCGAGGATCGCGCGCAAGGTCGTGCTCTTGCCGGCTTCGTTCGGCCCGTAGATCAAGTGCAGCGCGTGCTGGCGCTGAGACAGATCCAGGCGCCGGTTCGAGATCGCGCCGAAGTGGGTCAGCTCGAGCTCGAGCAGCTTCACGGGCGCTCTCCGCCGAGCAAGCGGCTGAGCAGCAGCTCACGCACTTCGCTGGCCAGCCCGCGCATGAATTCGGCGTTGTCGAAAGGCACTCCGTCCGGGCCATCGAACGCTTCGCGCGGCAGCTTGCTGCGCAGATCCGCGAGCACGCCCGGCAGCTCGAGCAGAGCGTCGCGGTCGTCGAGCAAGCTCGAGAGCGAGCCCGCGAGCTGGCCCAGCGCATCGCTGCGGGCGCCGAGCGCCGCCGCGTCGAGCGCGCCGCTCGTCGCGATCAGCACCTTCTCGAGCCACACCTCGCCGCCGCTCACATCGAGCGCTGCCGCGCGCAGCTGCGCGCTGAAACGCTCCGGGTCGCCCGCGATCTCGGGGTGAGCCGGGCTGCGTCCCTGCAGCACGACGCGCGCCGCGAGCAAGCGCCCGCCCGCCTGCGCCGCCTGCCGGCCGAGCGCGGCATGCACCAGCTCGACCGCTTCGTGGCCGTCGGCGGCTTCCGACACGTCGACCGTGCACACCGCCCAGCGCACCGAATCCAGCACCTCGTGCCGCAGCTCGCGCACTCGGCCGTTCTCGACCGCGATCACCGTCGCGCCCTTCTCACCGGGCTCGCGCGCGTGTCGGCCCTGGAGATTGCCCGGGAACACCACCAGCGGCTCCTCGCACACGACTTCGCGCGCGTGCACGTGGCCGAGCGCCCAGTAGTCGTAGCCCTTGCCGCGCAGCACATCGAGCGTGGTGGGCGCGTACGGCTCGTGGCCCGGTCGCCCGTTGAGCGAAGTGTGCAGCAGCCCGATGTTGAACAGGCCGGGCAGCGGGCTCGGATAGTGCGCGGCGATGTCGTCGACCACCTTGCGCGTGGGAAAGCCGCGCCCGTGCACGACCACGCCGATGTCCTCGAACAGCGCGCTCTCGGCCTTGCGCGTGGCCAGCTCGCGCACGTTGTCGGGCAAGCGCAGGCTGCGCGCGATCTGGCTCTCGGCATCGTGGTTGCCGCGCAACATCACGACCCGCGTCCCGGCCTGGCGCAAGCGCGCCATCTGCGCGACGAAGAACAAGCCCGTCGAGTAGTCGCGCCAGTCGCCGTCGAACAGATCGCCCGCGATCAGCAGCAGCGCCGCCTGCTCCTGCTCGCACAGGGCCACGAGGTTCTCGAGCGCGCGCCGCGTCGCCCCGCGGATCCGCTCGACCGGCGCACCTTCGTAGCGCACCAGCCCGCGCAACGGACTGTCGAGGTGGATATCGGCGGCGTGAACGATTTTCACGATCGCGTGCAGTCTAGAGCGAAACTGCTCGCGGGGAATGCCTCGCGGGGAAATGCCTCGCGCGCAAGCATCGAGGAGCTGCGCGAAGGCGCAGCGACCCCGCGGATGGGTGGGGCCACGACGGCTTTGCCGGCGGGGCGGGAAGGGCGCGTGCCCTTCCCGATTGTTACCCGCGTGCCCTTCCCGTTAGTCAATGGCGTAGCACATGTACGTGGCCTCGCCGGCGCCGTACTGCGCGAGCTCGGTCGACGCGAGCACGGGTTCCGCGATCGCGTTGCGCTTCACGGGGCGGAAGCCCAGGTAGCCGAAGTAGCGCGCGGTATCGGTCGTGGCCAGGAACACCTCGCGCACGCCGCTCTCGCGCAAGCGCTCGACCACGCTCTGCACCAACGCGCGGCCGACGCCTTCCCCCTTGGCCTCGCGCGCGACCACCAGCGAGTGCAACACCGCCGCGGCGCCATACACGCCGTAGCCCACGCAGCCGACCAGCTCGCCGCCGAGGTACGCCTTGAGCATGCTGACCGGATCGTCGTCGCTGGGCAGCGGCAGATCCACCGCGCGCAGCATCGCCGCCAGGTCCGAGCCGGGATCGAAGCTCGCCGGCACGATCCGCGGTCGCTCGCCCAGCACCGCGCCGCCGGCGCCGAGCAGCGCGTCGGCCTCGATCTCGACCAGCATGCGCGGATCGACCAGCGCGCCGACCTGCACCATGCTCGTGACCGGTTTGATCGCGGAGAGCAGCTCGCCGTGCGCGCGCCCGATCGCGTCGAAGTCGCGCGCGATGTCGGTCACGAACATGCGCGTGCGAACCACGTCCCACAGCCCCGAGCCGACGCGCGCGAGCGCGGTCTCGATGTTGCGCAGGCACTGGATCGCCTGCAGGTACGCGTCCCCGACGCCGACCAGCTCACCACCGACGTTGATCGCCGTGGTGCCGCTCACGTAGATCTGACGTCCGACCTTGACCAGCCGGCAGTAGCCGACCTTCGACTCCCAGACCGCCCCGCTCCCGACGTTGACCCGCCGCATCTTCTTGCTCCGCGCGCGCCCGCCCGCGCGAAGTCACGATCACCGGTTCACTCGCTGCTTGTACCAAATCGAGCCTCCGAAATCGATTCCCAGAACGCCTTCACCACGGGATTACCGAGGTTCTTGCGCTTGACGCACACGCCCACGCGGAAATCCGGCAAGCGCGGGCGCACGTCGAGGCTGCGCACGTCGCCGTGCAGCGGGCTCTTCTCGAGCACGAGACCCGGCACGATTCCCACGCCGCAGCCGAGCGCGATCAGCGAAAGCGCGGCTTCGTTGCCCGAGACCTCACCGTAGACGCGCGGCGCGACTCCGCGCGCGCGAAACCAGCGATCGACGCCGGCGCGCGCGAGCCCGCTCTGCGGCAAGACCATCGGCACCTCGCTCCAGTCGATCGGCTGCTGCTCGACCATGCGGCTGACCTCGCACTGCGCGCGCGGCGCGACGAACAACAGCGGCGTACGCGTGACCGCACGCGCGAGCAGCGCGGCCGGGACGCTGTCCGGCAAGGGCGCCACCGTCGCGTCGACGCTGTCGTCTTGCAGCCGCGCCAGCGCATCCACGGCGTCGCCCGTCTGCAATCCGATCGTCACGGCGGGATACGCCTGGCGAAAGCGGCTCAGCACCGACGGCAGGAACGAATGCGCTGCGGTCACCGTGCAGAACAGCGACAGCGATCCGGTCACGCGATCCTGCCCAGCGCGCAGGTCCGCCTGCAGCTGCTCGAAGCCCGCGAGCACCTCGCGCGCGTAGCGCTGCACCCTCGCGCCCTCCACGGTCAGCGCGACGCTGCGGTTGTCGCGCCGCAGCAAGGTCACGCCCAGCTCCTGCTCGAGCCGCTGGATCGAGCGCGTCAGCGCCGACTGCGACAGCCGACAGTTCCGGCTGCTCTGCCCGAAATGCAGCGTGCGCGCGAGGTCCAGGAAGTGGCGCAAACCGTCGAGGTGCACGTTGCGATTCCCGCATCGCAATATGCCTGAGATTGCATTTTACGCAACGCTCGGGACGCGCTAGCTTGCCCGCCATCTTCCTGGAGGCTTCTGCCATGGCGACCGAGCTCGATTTTCAGTCCAAGGTTTTCGAAAAGCAGACCATCGAAGTCGGCGGTCAGAAGGAGCGCGTCGTGGTCGGCGGGCGCCACCTCTTGCCGCTCTTGCCCAAGGCCTTCGCCGGCATCAAGCAGATCGGCGTGATCGGCTGGGGCTCACAGGGCCCCGCGCAGGCCCAGAACCTGCGCGACTCGCTCGAAGGCACGGGCATCAAGGTCAAGGTCGGGCTGCGCAGCGACTCGTCCTCGATGAAGGCCGCGCGCGAGGCCGGCTTCAGCGAGCAGAACGGCACGCTCGGCGAGCAGCTCGACGTGGTCGCCGAGTCCGACCTGGTGCTGCTGCTGATCGCCGACTCGGCCCAGGCGACGCTCTACCCCGAGGTGTTCAAGCGCCTGCGCCCGGGCGCGACGCTCGGCCTGTCGCACGGCTTCTTGCTCGGTCACCTGCGCAACGTGGGCGTGGACTTTCCCAAGAACATCAACGTCGTCGCGGTCTGCCCCAAGGGTATGGGCCCGTCGGTCCGGCGCCTCTACGTGCAGGGCAAAGAGGTCAACGGCGCGGGCATCAACGCCAGCTTCGCGGTGCACCAGGACGTCGACGGCCGCGCGACCGACCTGGCGCTCGGCTGGTCGGTGGGCCTGGGCTCGCCGTACACGTTCATGACCACGCTCGAGTCGGAGTTCAAGAGCGACATCTTCGGCGAGCGCGGCATCCTGCTCGGCGCCGTGCACGGCGTGGTCGAAGCCGTGTACCGCCGCCTGGTCGCGCAGGGCATGAGCAAGGAAGACGCGTTCCTCAACTCGTGCGAATCGGTGACCGGCCCGATCTCCAACACCATCTCCAAGCAGGGCATCCTGGCCGTGTACGAGGGGCTCGACGCCGCCGGCAAGAAGGTGTTCGAGCAGGCCTACGCTGCGAGCTACGGCCCGGCCAAGGAGATCATGCTCGAGATCTACCAAGAGGTGGCCTCGGGCAACGAGATCGAGAGCGTGGTGATGGCGGGCGAGCGGCTCAAGCGCTTCCCGATGAGCACCATCGACCAGACGCAGATGTGGCAGGTCGGTCAGAAGGTCCGGGCCCGGCGTGCAGAGACCAAGACCCCCGTGCACCCGTTCACTGCGGGCGTGTACGTGGGCACGATGATGGCGCAGATCGACGTGCTGATCGAGCACGGCCACCCGATGAGCGAGGTCGCCAACGAGTCGGTGATCGAGTGCGTCGACTCGCTCAACCCGTACATGCACGCGCGCGGCGTCGCGTACATGATCGACAACTGCTCGACGACCGCCCGGCTGGGCGCGCGCAAGTGGGCCCCGCGCTTCGACTACATCCTCGAGCAGATGGCCTTCGCCGGGATCGACGCGGGCAAGCCGACCGACGCCAAGCTGGTCGACGCGTTCAAGAAGCACGTGATCCACCCCGTGCTCAAGGCCTGCGGCCAGATGCGGCCCTCGGTCGACATCAGCGTGGTCTGACCCGTCCCTGCATTGTTGCGGACCGCATCCGATCCGGACACGGGGTGTGGCGCAAGCGGCGGTATCGGCATGGGCCGCCCGCCGCCAGCGCGAACTCGTTGCTTAAAACCGGGTTTTCGCGTCGCAGCGGCGAGCCGTTCGCAGGGCTACCGGCCACATGAGAAGCGATGCCGGCGTCTGAGGCTAATTCTCCGTCCGCTCCTCCTGATGACGAACAACCGCAAGAACAACCGGCTCCGGGCCGGCGTGAGCCAGGCCGGCGCGGCAAGCAGGGCGAGACCCGCGCGCGCCTGATCCGGGTCACGATCGAGCTGCTGCGCGGCGAAGGTCTCGCGGCGCTGACGACCAGCCGGATCACCAAGGCCGCGGGCATCGCGCAGCCCGGTTTCTACGCGCACTTCAAGAACGTCGACGAGCTGGTGCGCACCGCCGTGCTCGAGGTGCTGGAAGACATGCGCCGGCGCTCGAGCGACGCCCGGCGCGCGGCGTTCGGTCGCCTGCAGAACTACGACGACCTCTCCAACATCGCGCTGATGCGCGCGGCGTACGAAGACGGCCTCAATCTGCTGCTCGGCGACCCGACCTTCGCGGAGCTGCTGCTGCGTTACCGGCGCGATCCGTCGCTGCTCGGCGGCTTGATGCGCGAAGCGATCGGCCACGTGCGCGAGGACATCTTCGAGGACATCTGGCGCACCGCGCAGACCTTCGGCTTTCGCAGCGAGCACTACTCGCAGGTGGCGTTCTGGGCGGAGCAGGTCCTGGCGTTGTACCTGACCGCCGCCGAGGCGCTGCTCGACGGGCGCTTCGACGACCGAGGCGCGATCATCGACTCGATCACGCGCAGCTCGTTCGCGATCATGATCGCCAACGTGCGCGCCGCCGGGCTGACCCACCTGCTCCGGGCTGCACGCCCTCGGCAAGCGGCGCCGGAGCCCGCGCCGGTCAAGCAGTAGTCAACCGCTGCACGCTCAAACGCCCCGTGCACGCGCAGCTGCGCGCACATGCGTGATGATGTAGGCGGGCGCGCGAGCCACGCCAACAACATTTCTCCAGGCTTTCGCGCTGCCGTATGATCGCTCGAGCTTGCGAGTCCCGGGCCTCCACTCCGGTCGTACCGCGCGCAGACAAGCTGTACGCTGCGGACGGCTGCGCTACGCGACTTGGCTGTTGGCCGCGCTCGCAGTCACGCACGCTGGGGCCGTCCGCGCGCAGACCGGCGCGACGCTCGAGACGTTTCGTCCCGCGCGCTCGCCCGCCGATGCGTTCGGGGTGAACGGCGGCGACCCGGGCCAGCACCTCGAGCTGAACCTGCAGCTGTACCTCGACTACGCCAACGATCCGCTGGTCTACGAGGATGTCAGCGGCGACTCCGACACCGAGCTGGTCGCGCTGGTCAGCGATCAGCTGACCCTGCACGCGCTGGCGTCGCTCGGGCTCTACGACGCGGTGATGCTGTTCATCGGCATGCCGCTCAATCTGGTGATGAACGGCGAAGCGCTCGGCGATCAACCGACCGCGACCGGGTTCGGCGCCGGGGACCTGCTGCTCGGCGGGCGGCTCGCCGTGTACCAGTCGGAGACGGCGCACGTCGCGGTTCAGCTGAGCGTCACCGCGCCGACCGGCGAGGCCGGCAAGGATGGCCGGCCCTCGGTCGCGGGCGACCCCGGCGCGACCTTGTCACCCGCCGTAACCGCCGATGTCAGCGCCGGCCCGCTGTCGGTGCTGATCGACATCGGCATGCGCTTTCGTCCCGACGCGCGCTTCTCGGGCTCGCGCTTCCGCGACACGGCCACCTTCGGCGCCGCGCTGTCGTTGCCGCTCGTGAAGCCGTTGCTGCGCGCGATCCTGGAGACCGCCGGCGAGTCGCCGCTGGACGACTTCGGCGAGCGCAACGGCACCCAGCTGCAAGCCTTGCTCGGGTTGCGCTTGCACACGAGCTCGGGTCTCGGCTTCGGTCTCGCCGGCGGCGCGGGGCTGCTGCGCGGCTACGGCTCGCCGGACGCTCGCGGCGTGCTGACGATCGCGTATACGCACGCGCTGGCCGCGGCCAAGGAGACGCAAGCCAGCGAGGACCTGCCGCCCCCCGAGAGCGAAGCAGCGCCGCCGAGCGAGCTCAGCGACCAACCCGTGAGCGACGGCATGGGCGACTCGCTCGGTGTCGAGGCGATCGGGGACGCCGACGACGACGGCGCGCCGGACATGGACGACCGCTGTCCGGTGCTGCCGGGCCCGCTCGAGCTGAGCGGTTGCCCGCGCACGATTCGCTACGACGATCAGACCGGCGCGATCGAGCTGGTGCAGGCGCTGCGCTTCCAGGAAGCCAGCAAGCGACTGCACGCGCGCGCCGACGAAGTGCTGAGCGAAATCGCAGCCGCGTTGCTGGCCAACCCGCAGATGCGCGTGCGGGTCGAGGCGCACGTCTCGCGCGGGCGCTCGGGCGATCCACAGGTCGCGCTCGGGCTCAGCCGCGATCGCTCCGAGGCCGTCGCGCTGCGCTTGATCGAGCAGGGGGTGATAGCAGGACGGCTGACCGCGCTCGGCTGCGGCGCCAACCGAACGCTGGTGCCCGATACCGGCTCACAGCGCTTCAAGAACGAGCGGATCGAGCTGTTCGTCACCGATCCACTGCCGCCGGGCGGGATGCGCTCGACGCTGGGCTGCGTCGAAGTCGACCTACCCGGCGAGCCCGCGCCCACGCCGGCACCCAGGCCGGTCGCAGCGAGCAACCCAGCGCCGACCGCCGTCCCGGCTGCGCCGAAACCCGCACCCAAACCCGCGGCGCAACCTGTGCCGCTGCCGCTGCCCGTGCCCAAGCCGAGCGCCGCACCTGCGCAAGCGCCGCCGCCGGCGGTAGCCACGCCGAAGCCAGCGCCCGCTTTGGCCGGCGCGACCACGGCCGTCGCGGTGATGACCGCGATCGCAGGCGATCGGAGCGGCGACTCCGATCACGACGGCGTCGTCAACGGCAAGGACGAGTGCCCGCTAGCTCCGGGCGCGAAGGGCACTCCACCTGGCTGCCCACCCGGGCATCGCGTCGACCTGGAGAAGGGGCAGATCGAGCTGCTCAAGCCGCTGCGCTTCGACGACGGGGCCAGCGCACTGAGTGGACGCAGCGACGAGCTGCTCGACGAGCTCGCCGCGACGCTCAAGGCCAACCCGAAGATGAAGGTGCGGATCGAGGGGCACACCGGTGAAGATCCGTCGCCGGACGCGAGCACCGCGACGAGCCAGAAGCGCGCTGCTGCCGTGCGCAAAGAGCTCGCCTCGCGCGGCGTCGCACCCGCGCGGATGCAGGCCTACGGGTGCGGCCAGAACCGACCGATCGCGCCCAACAACGTGCCTTGGGGTAGAAAGAAGAACGAGCGCATCGAGCTGCACGTGCTCGACCCTGCGCCGAGCTCGGCAGTACAATCGACCACAGGCTGTATTGCCAGCGAGTAAGAGATGGCCAACCCGGAAGGGCGCCACGGGGCTACACAAGTTCATTGCGAGGTCGCCGGGTTCGCCGTAGCGCTGGGCCCGGACCAGTTGCGCCCATCCGGTGCGTTCATCCCCAGCCCCTCACCTCCTGCGATCGACGCCGAGATCGAGCTCACCCTGCACTCGCCGGTCGGCGACGCCGTCCTGCGCGCGCTGGTGGTGCAGGTGATCACGCGCGAGCAGGCGGCGCAGAGCGGGCGCAGCGCCGGCTTCGGCGTGTTGTTCCTCGATCTGGTCGACGATCAGCGCGCGTTCATCGGGCTGACCCTCGACGCGCTCGATCGCGCCCAGCGCGCCGAAGCCGCGGCCGCGGCGGAAGCGCGCAAGCGCACCGCCGCCACGCGCCGGCCGCGCCCGCGCATTCCGTCGACGCCCCTCGAGCCCCCGGTCGCGACCACGCGCAAGCGCAAACTATCGGCCGAGGGCACCAGCACCCTGCAGCGCCTGCGCAAGGAGCTCGAGAAGCTGCCCACGCGCTCGCCATTCGCCGTGCTCGGGATCGAGCCCAACGCCGATCCCGAGACCGCGCGCTCGGCCTTCCTCGAGATCTCCAAGCGCTGCCATCCGCACGTCTACGCGCGCTTCGACAGCGCGGAGATCAACACCGCCGCGACCGACCTGTTCATCGCGTACAAGCGCGCGTACAGCACCGTGCGCGCGAACGCGCGCGTGCCGGCCGGCGCCGCAGCGGGGACGGCGGTCGGCGCTGCCCAGCAGGCCGAGCCCGCGAACGCCTCCTCGCCCTCCCCGGTGCCCGCTTCGCAGCGCATCGACTCGGGCGCGCCGGCGGTCGTGCGCAGCGAGTCTCCGGCCATGCGGTCGGAGCCGGCGGACGATCCTGCGGCGAAGCCCGTGAGCCAGGAAGGCGCGTCGACGCGACAGTCGTCTCCGACGCCGCCCGCTGCGCGCGCGCTCGCGCAGCATTTGGGTCAGGACTTCGGCGGTCGGGTCACGCTGCGCCCGGCGGCGCGCGCAGCCGTCCGTGCGCGCAGCGCGGCCGCGGCGATCAGCGAGCCGCCGGGTGCGCGCACGGCGAGCGTGACGAGCGACCGACCCCAAGGCGCCGAGCGGCGCGCCGCCAACCTCGAGATCGCGCTGCACGCTGCGCTCAAGCACCTGGCCGGCTCCCGCTTCGATCAGGCCGAGCTCGAGCTCGAGCGGCTGTGCGAGCTGAGCCCGGAGCACCGCCACTGCCGTGTGTGGCTGCACGTCTGTCGCGCGCGCAAGCACAAAGCTGCGCGCCGGCCCGACGCCGCACTCGAGCACTACCGCGCGGTGCTGGCCCTCGATCCCGAGCATCGCGAGGCCGCCGAGCACCTCGCCCGCAGCAAGAAGCGCGGCGGCGTGGTGGGCAAGTGGTTCAGCGGAGACGACGAGTGATGCGCGAGAAGGAGCCGGCATGGGGCGAATGATCGGGATCGATCTCGGCACCACCAACTCGTGCGTCGCCGCGATCCAGGACGGAAATCCCGTCGTCATCCCCACGCGCCAGGGCCAGCGCACGATGCCGTCGGTGGTCGCGTTTACCGACCAGGGGCAGGAGATCGTGGGCGTGGTGGCCCAGCGCCAGGCGATCACCAACCCCAATCGCACGATCTTCGCGGTCAAACGCCTGATCGGTCGCAAGCTCGACGACAAGGAGCTGCAAGACTGGGTCGGATCGGTGCCGTACTCGATCGTGGCTTCGACCAACGGCGACGCCTGGGTGCGCACCCGCGATCGCGACTACAGCCCGCAGGAGATCTCGGCCTCGGTGCTGCAAGAGCTCAAGAGCGCGGCCGAGGACTTCCTCGGCGGGGACGTCACCGACGCGGTGATCACCGTGCCCGCTTACTTCAACGACGGGCAGCGCCAGGCGACCAAGGACGCGGGCGCGATCGCGGGCCTACGCGTGCGCAACATCTTGAACGAGCCGACCGCGGCGGCGCTCGGGTACGGCATCGACAAGAACCGAGATCAGACGCTCGCGATCTTCGATCTGGGCGGTGGGACTTTCGACGTCACGATCATGCGCGCCAGCGGCTCGGTGTTCGAGGTGTTGGCCACGCACGGCGACACCTTCCTCGGCGGTGACGACTTCGATCGCGCGCTGATGGAGCACCTGATCGCCGACTTCGAGCGCGAGAATTCGGTCGACCTGCGCGGGGACCCGGTCGCGTTGCAGCGCATCCGCGAAGCCTCGGAGACGGCGAAGAAAGAGCTGTCGAGCGCGACCACCACCAGCGTCAATCTGCCGTTCGTCGCCGCGGGTCCGCGCGGACCGCTGCACATCCGGCACAACGTGCTCGAGCGCAGCCTGCTCGAGCGCCTGACCAAGGATCTGATCGCGCGCCTGCAGGCGCCGTGCGAGCGCGCGCTGGCGGACGCCGGGCTCAAGGCCGACGGGCTGGACCAGGTCCTGCTGGTCGGCGGCATGAGCCGCATGCCGGCGGTGCAGCGCAAGGTCGGGGAGATCTTCGGCAAGATCAGCGCGAAGGACGTGAACCCCGACGAGATCGTCGCGGTCGGGGCCGCGCGCCAGTGCGCGATCATGACCGGCGAGATCGACGACGTGGTGCTGCTCGACGTGACCCCGCACTCGCTCGGCGTGCGCGTCCGCGACGACAAGATGTCGGTGGTGATCGGCAAGAACACGACCATCCCGACCAGCGAGAAGAAGCTGTTCGCGACCACGCGCGACAACCAGAACTTCGTCGAGATCATGGTCTACCAGGGCGAGCACGGGCTGGTGGACCACAACACCTTCCTGGGCCGTGTCGTGCTGGGTGACCTGCCCGCGCAGCGCGCCGGCGCCGTCAACGTCGAGGTGACCTTCCTGCTCGACGCCGATGGGGTACTGAACGTGAGCGCGCGCGAGGTCACCACCAGCAAGGAGGCGACCGTGCAGATCACCGCCTCGGGCGGCCTGTCGAAGGGCCAGGTCCAGCACCTCGCCGAGACCCGCCGCCGTATCGG
>Ga0190265_10000682_pt1 | contig 22965 bp, 18 predicted proteins | sample Popmic124T_FD_133135 | JGI IMG/M metagenome (GOLD analysis project Ga0190265, IMG submission 133135) | Populus adjacent soil microbial communities from riparian zone of Indian Creek, Utah, USA - 124 T | ecosystem: Environmental > Terrestrial > Soil > Riparian zone | place: USA: Utah | collected...
CCCTTCGGCAATGCCGTGCAGCATTTCCATGATGACATGTTGGATCCTCCCACAATTCCCGAGGGCGCCGCGATTCAAAGCGCGCTGAACGCTGCTTCGGACCCCATGCCGGTCTATCTTGACTTGAGCGACGTGGTTTCCAGTCCGCAGATTTCCGCGCCCTCGTTTCTTGGATTTCCCCAAGTGCTCGTTGGCTCCGTTGCGGATTCGCCGATTACGATTTTGAATCCCGCGAGCGCTCCCGGCATTCCTCTTCAATATGGTTTTTCACCGCCGCCAGCATTCGGCGCACCGGCCGGAACGTTCCAGCTCGACCCCAGCCAGAGCGCGATGCACACGATCAGCCTGGTCAACACCGCGACGAGCGGCACAAAAATGGGCACGCTGGCGATCACGAACAACTCAGCGACGAACCCGAAGAACGTCACGCTGATCGGCATCGTGCTGGATCATGCCGTGCCGTCCGTTGAGCCCGACGCCATCGTCACCGAAACGGCCGCCGATTTCGGCGAAGTGCCGACGGAGACGACCGCGCAGTTGGAAGTGGCGATTCATAATGCAGATGTGCCAGAGTTTCCGAGCCGGGTCAATCTCCGGATCGACGGCGCCGAAATCACCGGCGACGATGCCGCTCGTTTTAGCCTGATCGGCTTTACGCCACCCGTGACCGGAGTCGACGATTTCGCGGCGGTGTCCGTTCAGTTCGATGCCAACGGCGCTGCACCTGACGTATATCTTGCGACATTGACGTTTGAAACGCACGACGATTCCTCGGCTGTGGGCGCAACCAGCCTGTCGGACGTTGTCTTCAACCTGCAGGCTACGGTGCCGCAGCCTCCCGGCCCGGTGCGCGGCGATTTCAATGACGACGACATTGTCGGTTTTGATGATATCGATCCGTTTGTCGCCGTCCTGCTGGCGCCTGAATTGGCCACGGCCGATGAGCTCTTTCGTGCCGACATGACTGAGAACACGGTGGTTGACGGGCTCGACCTGCAGCCTTTCGTCGATGCAATTCTCGACTGACGCGGGAGAGCTCGCCCGTACGCCCGGCGCCTAACCCGCTCTGTTCTCGCACACCTGCCCCCGGAACAAGCATTCCGTCGCGCGAGGAAAAGGACGTGCGCCTTCGAATTCGACAGCCGTTTTGACCGCCCCTTCAACCATTCATATAATCCCGCCGGATTGTTGAGGTCGCCGTTTGCGGAGGCGTCATGATCATCACGATTGACGGCCCGGCCGGTTCAGGAAAGAGCACCGCGGCTCGCAAGCTGGCGGCCAAGCTGGGTATTGCCTATCTGGATACCGGCGCGATGTATCGGACCCTCGCGCTTGCCGCCATTCAGGGTGGAATCCATTTCAAAGACGAGCCGGCTCTGATTCGACTTGCCGGCGATTCCGACATACAGCTCGACTGCGGACCCAACCACACGCGCGTCACGCTCAACGGCGTGGACGTGAGCGAGGCGGTTCGTTCAATGGCGGTGAATCAGGCGACGAGCTACGTGGCCCGCATTCAGCCGATTCGTGAGATGCTTGTCGAGAAGCAGCGCGCCATCGGGAATCGCCTCGGATCGCTCGTCACTGAAGGGCGCGACCAGGGGAGCGTGGTCTTTCCCGGGGCGGAATTCAAGTTTTTTCTGGATGCATCGATTGAGAAGCGGGCAATGCGCCGATACCAGGAGCTCTCCGCGGACGGTGAAGAGGCCTCGTTCGAGTTGATTCTCGAGAATCTTCAGCAGCGCGACGGCAATGACCGGCGGCAATGGGCCCCCCTGCTCGAACCGGCGTCGGCAATTCACATCGACACGACGCACATGACGATTCATGAGGTCGTCGAGCGGCTATTGGATGAAATCAAGCGGAAGAAATAGCCGAACGGACGACGAATTTTCCGATGAGGAATCTCATCTCTCGCGCCGTTTCCCGTCCGCTGACTGAACGTCCCTTCCCGGCCACGGCAATGATCTCTCTGTTTCGACCTGACCAACATGGCGTTCGACCCGGTTACGCGTTTCTGCGCCTGCTGTGCAAACTGGCATTTTACACGTACTTTCGCGGCAAGGTGTTCGGCGTTCACCATGTTCCCCGCGAAGGAGGGGCGGTTCTGGCCGCCAACCATCAGAGCCATCTGGACCCGATCGTTGCGGGGGTTGCGATTTCGCGAGAGTGCGGCTTCATGGCCCGCGACTCACTTTTTCACAACCGCTACTTCGGCCGGCTGATCAGATATCTGAACGCATTTCCAGTGAAGCGGGGCGCCTCGGACGTCGGCGCGCTGAAGGAACTGCTGCGGCGGCTAAAGCAGGGCGAGCTGGTGGTGATCTTTCCGGCGGGAACGCGGAGCCTTGATGGCTCGATACCGCCGGTCAATGCCAAAACCCTGGCAGCCGCCAAACATGCCGGCGTGCCGATCATACCCACGATGATCGACGGCGCGTTCGACGCCATGCCGCGGGCGAATCGGATCCCGCGGCCGGCACGAATTCACGTCATCTACGCGCAGCCGATCGCGGCGGCAGAAGTGGGTGCAATGTCGGCCGAGGAGATCGCGGAAGCGGTGACACAGCGGCTGCTTGAGGCTCAGGCGGTGTCGAAACGATTCAGAGCACGACTGCGATGACCTGAGTATTCGCTGAATTCTCGGCCGCCCTCGCGAGAAGTCCATCCCCTCCAATGAGATCAATATACGGGTCGAGTGACGGCGGCCGCGGATTTGACGTCACATCGTCGCCCGGTTGTTCCTGAAAGCGGTGCCGGGATCTAAGTTGTTTTCAGCCGAATGGATTGGCACGACAAGTCGAACACTCAACCATGCAAAGAGGCCGTTTCGCGTGGGGCGAAACGGCCTCTTGGAAGTCCGTCGATTTGGGTCGAAAATCGGCCGATCAGCGCCGGCGGCGGAGTAGTGCAATCGCGCCTAAGCCGATCAACCCCAGGGTTGCCGGCTCAGGAATCAGAACGATTGTCATCTCAAATTCTTGAAACTCCTGAGTGATGCTGGCATTTCCGCCTGCTTCTGCAAACGCGGTAAGCATATTCTCGAAACTGATATGCAGGTCGTTATCCCAGAGAGGCGTGTCAATCGGAATTTGAATTTCAGCGATGGAGGTATAACTACCGTCGGGTTCCGTTTCGGTCCCATCCAACGGGAAATTGTCATTGAAGAAATCGCTGGAGGTGGAGCGTGGACCGGGTTCCGATCCCTGCGTCGCAATTTCAGTGGCGGAGAGATCGCCAATCAAGTTGACTTCGGAAGTCGCCCCGGAAACCGCGTACGTCCCACTGATGATGATTTGAAGCGACTCGAGATGGAAGTCTTGACCCAGGTGCATGTTCCAGCTAAGCGTATCGGAAATAGACGCGGCGAGTAAATCGGTGTTATCGTCGTCGCTGACGGAAAAACTACCAAAAATAAACGAGAATTCATGGTGTTGTTCGACAACGTCAAAGCTATAAATCGGGTCGCCAAAGAGGCCAGCCTGGTCTTCGCCATCGCTCCAAGTAAAATGGCCGAAGGCGGACGCCCCGTTGGAATTACTCCAAGCCCCGGCGAATGCGCTTTGCACTCCGGCAAGTGAGGCGGCAACAATACCCATCGCAAGCAATCTGTTCAGTTTTGAATTCATCTTCTTCCGCTCCTGAATGTTCTCAAGGTCTTGAGATTTGATTCCCAGTCTCCACATATCAATGAATTCGGCTCGCACTTCGGCGATACCGCATGAGTCCAATCGTGCCTACCGCAAACAGCAGGCAACTCGAAGGTTCGGGCAAATATACGTGCGCCGATGTCTTTTCGATGAAATTTCCGGCTGTTGACCCGTTCGCGTGAAGGATGTTCACCAGATCAAACTTGAATTTGGTGAGGGGAATGTTCGGGAACGTGTTTCCGGGAAGCGGGAAAGCCGCCAAGTCAGAGAACGTGAATGTTTGGTCGATGAACCATGTCCCATCCGGCAGGAATGTGGCGGGGTCCAACGCGATAGATTGCGTATTCTTATTTCCAACGAAAGTAAATACTTGCAGGCTGGCCGTGACTTGGAACGAAGCGGGATCGCCCTGATATGTGCCCGTCTCAACGACTCTGATTTCGTTCAGCGGCAGGGCATTGGCCGGAACCGATGTGGCCACATCCACGACCGCGCGGGTCTTGGAATTAATGACCGTTGGGCCTCCCACCTGGGCATGAAAATTCATGTCCCCGAATTCATCGATGAAGTGAAATCCGTCCACGTCGACACTGGGTGTCCCAAATGCGCCGGTCACGACACCCACACCACCCGGATGGTCGCCATTCGACCAGCCGAATCTCGTGTTAGCCCCTGTCGGACCCGTGGGCAATGCCCACGGTGCTGCCTGCGCCGCGCCCGACACAGCAAAAACACCGGCAAAAGCTGCGGTAAGGGTAGTAATCTTTCGATGGTTCATTGAAGCTTCCTTCTCCTCAAAGAGATGCCGATTGCATCCCCAAGAACCTGTTAGGCCCACCGGTCTTTCCACTCCAACTCGGGGCGCCTACCTCCACTTATCCGATAACATATCAGATTACACATTCGTAAGTCAACAAATTCTCGTGTCCCGATAAGTTTTTTTTCGCCTCCCAAGCTATCTAGGACCCCCGCCACTCATGACCATAAGTCAGCCTGGATCAGATGCTTGCGATTTTTATCGTCGCGTGCCATCCCACCGCGTGTTGCTCGTTAGGGAATAAACCCTAACCCTTTTCGATGTAGGCCAGTGCCCGTTCGTCCTGCCCGTTCATGTCGACGCGCAAAAATCGACCGCCCGTGACCGATGGAACGTGAATCACTCTCACGACGCCGCTCAGCCCCTCGGCGCCCGGAACGATGTCGCAGAGAGAATTGGGAGAGCTGCTCAAAAAGGTCTCGTTGAACCGATTTCTGCGGTCGTCGGGGTAGAGCGGCAAGTATTCGATCTGCGCTTCGACCAGGTCCTGAAAGAAGTGCGTCCCATATGACACCTCGGGCACGTAGCCGTCCTTTTCACGCGCCACTTCAATGAGCATCTTCGCGCGATTGATGTCCGCGTAGGAGACCGGAACGCCCAGTCGAATGTCGTTGCTTCCCCACCGGCCGGGACCGATCAAAATGAACTTCTTTCCCGCCAGCGCTTCGTTCGCGCGGCCGATCACTCGGGCGATCTCCACGCGTCCTTCGCGTGTCGCGAGGCTGTCATAGTCCCGCGGATCGACGTAGATGATGTACTCGATTCCTTCGATCAATCCCGAGCGGACGAACTTGTTCGCGCTGAAGACGCCGCGCTCGTCGGGCATGTCGGTCGGAATTCTGACCGCCTCCGCTTCGGTGTACTGGCTAAGCGTGCGGCACTGCAGGATGTACAGCTTTTCGCCATCGTGGGCGAATTCCACATCGACGGGAAGCCCGTATGCTTCTTCAAGCCTCCGGAGAATTTGCCGCAATTGCTCGGGAAAAGAGCCTTCATTCATCAGCTTGTCGAAAGTGATCAAAAGATCGCGGGCGGGCGCGTCGACGTAAGTTCCCATGGGCGGCACGAGCATTCCGTCGCGCCGGATCGAGATGCACCGGTCGAGGAGGGGAAACTCGCCGGCGTGTTCGAGAAGCTGCTCCAGCTTGATCGATTCGAGCCGGTTTGTCTCGACGTTGATCACGTCGACCATTCGTTGGGAGTTTCCCAGAATCTCATTGATGCTGGACTCGTGACGCAGCGTGGGCAGGCCCAGCGCCACCAGGCGGGGTGACTCATCCGCGACACGATCGACGGCTCGCGTGCCCAAGCCCATCACCAGCCGCAGCAGGCCGTCCTCTTTCTTGATGCGCGGACTCCAGCGATATTCGTTTCTGCTGAAGGCCACGCCCGCGAACGCCGGCGTGAAGTACGGTCCCACCCGCTTGCCGACCACCTTCTGAATCAGGACGGCCATGTCCTCCTCGTAGTCCTGCAAGTCGTGCTGGCGGCGATAAAGTAAGGGGTCCGGACCCAGGGCGCTGGCATACACCTCGGCAATGGCACCGAGCAGGGCGCTAAGGCGCTCGTCCATCGATCCCTGGTTGGCCACAAAAAGGCTGGCGTACTTGCCGCTGAAGGCCGTGCCGAAGCGGTCCTCCAGCAGGCTGCTGGATCGCACGATGACCGGGTGCTCGCCGATTTTCAGCAGCATTGAACGAAGTTGATCGACGATGCCGGCTGGAAAATCGGCATTGCGAAAAACGGATCGTATCAGACGGTATTCCCGGTGAATTTCGTCCGGCGTCTTGTATTTCTGGTTCTGATACTCGCCAAGCCCGTTGAAGGCGATGAAGTCCTCGATCACGTCCGATCGCAGGTAAAACGACTCGGGCATCGCGAGCGGATAAGTTGTTTCCGGCGCGGCCGACGGTACATAGCTCGACGAGGCCCGCGGCTGGGCGGATTCCGACGGAATGCTGCTGCGGTGGGCGCCCAGAATCGTGGCGGCGAGGTACATTCCGGCCGCCTTGCCGCCCACGCGTCCCATGCCGGCCTCGGGACCGATGGTCCGGTCGATGATCCCTTCAAAATCCCGAATGCGCAGATACTTCTTCGCGATGGCGATGAATTCGAGCTGATCGCTGATGAGGTGGCGGATCAGCCCGACTCGAATCCCCATCGCCTCGTCCGGGGTCAATTGCAGCTCACCTTCGGGTAAGGCACAAAAGCGGCGGACGGTATCGGCGAGCAGCCGGAACGAGACGGTTCCGAGGGTCACGATCGCGCGGAGCTTGTCGGCCTCCTCCCGTTTGAGGGTGAGGTTGACGACCTCGTCGATCTCGTGGGCCCGAAGCGACTGCACCGCGTATCGGCGGGTCAGTTGGTTGACCAGTTCCCGTTCGGTCTGGTCGCCGCGGGGGGCGTTCGCGATGTTGGGGTTTGAGGATTCAGGGTTTGCGCCCCGACCGGCGGCCGTGCGGGCCTCGTCGTAAATCTGGTCGATAGCAACGATTTTGCGCTCGTGCAGGCTGAATAGGAGCTGTCGAAGGATGCGGTCGGCCAGATGCGGGTACAGCGTGAGATGCTCATCCAATCGCTCGGCGGCTCGCTGCTCTGGGGAATCGGCCATGGACGGCAATTCTAGCAGAGAACGGAAGTTGGCGTGAGGCAGGCGGACAACGATGGGCTTCGCCTTATCTGTTATTCGCCGCGAAGCTGGGGATGACAATTCCGCCGAGGAACGTATTGCGAGCCTCCAGGGCTGGTGTTAGAATCGCGCGGCTCTCAAGTGACCCGAGAACGATTTACAGGATTCTGCGAAAACAGAAAGGATTTTGCGAACGAGCGTTATGATTAAAGTCAAACCACGACCCGGCGAACCTGTTCAGCAATTGATGCGGCGACTGAAGAAGCTCTGCGAGCGCGAAGGCGTGCTGCGAGAGATGAAGCGTACGGCCTACTACGAAAAGCCTTCGGATCGAAACCGCCGCAACAGCCGGAAGTCGAAGCGACGTTTGCAGAAAACTGCGACCGACGGCGTCTTGTAAATCTGCTTTTCCGGTCTAACCACAAAGTATACGGCTGCATTCGGAAAGAATCTCGTCCGAGGTTTGAAGGCCGATTTGCGCGTTGGCTGGAGATTCCGGACTTAGATTGCGCAGGCGGAGATGTTCGGCGTGTCGATCCGACGGCGCGGATGCGAACACCTGTAAACGCCTCCCGGCGGAATATTCATCAGCACCATCTGAAATTCCACGTTCTCAAAGAACCGGTCATAGAAGCGCTGGAAGTAATAAGGCACTTCCGTGATTTGCACGAACAGGCCATTCTCCGAGAGCGAGTCTCGCAGCCAATTCATCATCCGCATCAGCGATCGCTTCGGGAGATTCGGAGTCGGTAGGCCGCTGAGGACGTAGTCCACCTTCTTGATTCCCATCGATGCCAACGGTCCGGCGATGTCGCCAACGTCGCCGGGAATCAGCGGGATGCCGGGAAACCGGCGATGCAGCACGCGGCAGAAATCGGCGTCATTTTCGCAGGCCACAAACCGATGATGCGGCCTGAGCCGTTCGGCGATCAATTCCGTGATGGCCCCCGTCCCCGCGCCGACCTCAACGATGGTGGCGGGACGGCTGAAGTCGACGTTTCCCACGACCATGTTCACCAGCGCGGGGCTGCTGGGAACGATGGAAGAGATCGTCAATCCCTTCTTGAAAAACTTCTTCATGAACAGGCCCAAGTCCGACAACTTCGGGCCGGTGGAAACCAGCGTGCCGCCACTCCCGGCCGCCTGGACGTCTTCGAATTCCGATGTTGATTGTTTCACAAACGCTCCGTCGATTGAACAGTGGATTCTGCAGCGCACCGTCCCGGCAGCCGGGCACAAGACCGGCGATAATCATCGCGCACAGATTGTAACGAGGAGGTCTTTCGGAACCTCGCCGAACCGCACGCCGCGCCATCTTCCACGCCGACATCATAGCAGCGATTTTGAGGGTTGAAAGTGAATTCTTGACGGCCTGATAACTGCAATTTCTTGCTCTTTCGCCCTGGTGGACGCCACCGGAAGCAATGGCGATCATGTATTGCGATGGTCGGGTCGTATATTCGGATCAGGCCTTGCATATTCAAGGAACGCCAAATTGAACAAGCCCCGCCACTGGCTGCTCAAAACTGAAGCCGATCACTATTCCATCGACGACTTGAAGCGCGACGGCCGCACTTTCTGGGACGGCGTGCGGAATTACCAGGCTCGCAACTTCATGCGCGACGAGATGCAAGTCGGGGACGTCGTGCTATTCTGGCATTCCAACTCGGAGCCTTCCGGAGTTGCAGGGATCGCCCGGGTTTGCAAAGCCGCCTATCCGGATCACTCTGCATGGGACAAAAAGCACAAGCGGTTCGATCCCAAGTCCTCCCCCGAATCGCCCGTTTGGATGATGGTGGACATCGAGTTCGTGGAGAAGTTCGACGGCGTCGTTTCGCTGGCCGAGCTGAGGGTGATCCCGGCTCTCAAGAAGATGCGCGTGCTGCAGCGCGGACAGCGATTGTCGGTGATGCCGGTTGAGCTGGACGAGTTCCGCGTTGTCGAGAAATTGGGCCGGGCCAAATAATGCCGCGAGCTGGTGGCACGTTGCGGCGTGTGTGAAATGGGAATACAACTTCCGCCACGCTCGTTCCAAGTGTCTTCTTCGAGCTGCCTCGCTAGCGCTTCGGCCTCGGAATGGGGGCTTCGTCCGCGGCATCGATCATTTGGAGGTGGACGCCATGAGCACTCTGCTGGACCGTTTTCTTCGCTACGTCAAGGTTGAGACGACCGCGAAGGAAGACTCGAAGACCTATCCTAGCACGCCGGGACAGCTTGACCTGGGCCGGATCTTGGCGGACGAGCTGCGGGCGCTCAAGCTCGAAAACGTGAACATGGACGAGCATGGCATCGTCGTCGCCACGGTGCCGGGCAACGTGCCCGGCGCGCCGACGATCGGCTGGTGCTCGCACGTGGATACATCACCGGAATTCACGGCCAAGAACGTTAAGCCGCAGGTCATTAAGAATTACAACGGCGAAGATATCGTCCTGCCGGGCGACAAGTCCCGGGTCATCAAGGTCGACGAGTGTACGGCACTAACGAACATGAAGGGCAAGACGCTCATCACCACCGACGGCACCACTCTGCTCGGCGCGGACGACAAGGCCGGCGTCGCGGTCATCATGACGGCCGCCGCGCATCTGATGGCGAACCCACAGATCAAGCACGGGCCGATCCGCATCATTTACACCTGCGACGAGGAGATCGGCCACGGCACCGATCATCTCGATCTGAAAAAGATCGATGCGACGTGCGCTTACACCCTCGACGGCGAGGACGAGGGGAACATCGAGAACGAGACCTGGTCGGCCAACCTGGCGACGGTCACGATCACCGGCAAGAACATTCACCCCGGCTTCGCGAAGGGGCGCATGACGAATGCCATCCGTCTGGCAGCACAATTCATCGAGCGCCTGCCGTGGCACACGCTCGCGCCCGAGACGACGGAAGGCCGCGTAGGTTTCTTGCACCCCTACGTCATCGAAGGCGGCGTGCCGGAGGTCAAGATTCGCATCATCCTGCGCACCTTCGTCACCAAAGAACTGGAAGACGAAGCCGCGATACTTCGCAACATCGCGGCGACGCTGATGGCCGAGCACCCGGCCGCGCAGATCAAGATCGACATCACCGAGCAATACCGCAACATGCTCGAGTATCTGAAAAAAGAGCCGCGTGCGGTGAAGCTGGCTGAGCAGGCCATCCGCAACGCGGGCCTGACGCCGAAGTTCCAAAGCATCCGCGGCGGCACCGACGGCTCGAAGATGAGCGAAAAAGGCCTGCCCACGCCGAACCTTTCCACCGGCATGCACAATTTCCACTCCCCGCTGGAATTCGCGTGCCTCGAGCAGATGGAAAACGCGGTGAAGGTGCTGGTCGAGCTGGCGCAGCTGTGGGGGAAAGAAAAATAATAGCGAATAGCGAATGATGAATAGCGAAAGGAGAACCTTCAGGTGATTCGGGTTCCGCATTCTTTCGCTATTCGCTATTCATAATTCGCCATTTTCGTTTGCTATTCGCTATTCAGAGGTTACTCATGTCCACCGATCCGTCCAACTATCCTCAGCCTCCAAACAGTTTCGCCGCTCCAGCCCCCCAGAATGTCGTCGTGCTGCCGGCCATTTCCACGCATCTGCCTGAGAACGCCTACCGCGAACTGAAGCCAGGTGAAACATACTTGCCGATGGTTCCGGCCGATGCCCTCGTCCCGGAGGTCACCCGACGCTCGATCATCTTCGGCATCGTGATGAACATCATTTTCTCAGCCTCCGCGACCTACCTCGCCTTGAAAGTAGGGCAAGGCATTGAAACCGCCATACCCATTTCGATTCTTGCCGTCGGATTCTCAGGCTTCGTGCTGCGCACGGGGCGGCGCGCCAGTTCTCTTCTTGAGAACGTCAACATTCTCGCCATCAGCACCACGAGCGGCATCGTCGCCGGCGGCACGGTCTTCACCATGCCGGCCATCTATCTGCTCGGCTTGCAAACGAAACTCGAACTCAGCAACTTTCAGTTATTTTTCACGATCTTTCTCGTCCCATTTCTGGGCGCAGTCCTGGGCGTGATCTTCCTCATTCCATTCCGCAACTATTTCGTGAAGCTCATGCACGGGAAATTGCCCTTTCCCGAGGCCACCGCCACGAATGAAATTCTGGCGACCGGCGCGGGCAGCGGCGGATCGCAGGCCTGGGTGCTCATTTACTCGTTCTTCATCGCATTTGTCTATAACTTCCTGATCGGCGGCATGAAACTCTTCAACGAGAAATTCACCACCGGCGTCGAGTTGATCGAAGGCCACAGAGTCCACGCATTTCGCAACCTTCACGAACGCGTCCCGTCGCTGGGCTGGCTCGAGACGCGGCTCGCCGACCTGACGGACCGGGTGAAAGCCATCTTCGAAATGGGCATCAACGCCGCCTTCATCGGCCTGGGGTTTATCATCGGCCTGCGGTACGCGACGATCATCTGCTGCGGCTCTTTCCTGTCATACTTCGTGATCGTGCCGCTCTTCTCCGGATTTGACCTCGACGGCGTGCGCGTGCTGAACGCGGGCGTCAGCGGCACATCCCACAAAGAACTCTTCGAGGGAATTCCCAAGATCATCGGCATCGGCGGCATCTTCACGGCCGGCCTGCTGTCGATCGTCAAAATGAGCGGCGTCATCTTCACGGCACTGACGCAAGCGCTGGGAAGCCTGTTCCGGTCCTCCGGCAAAGGCCGGATCGTGGAGCGGACCGAGCAGGACATCGGCTACGGCATGCTCATGCTGCTCGGCCTGGCGACGACCGCCGCCCTCTTCACCTATTTCCGGTTTGTCGTCCTGGTGGACATGCCGGGGCCGACTCGCCTCGCCGCCATTGCCACCGGACTCGCCCTCGTGCTGTCATTTCTCTTCACGACCGTGTCCGCCTGGGCGATTGCCATGATCTCCACAACCCCCCTTTCCGGCATGACGGTCACGACGATCATCATCACGGCCGCGGTCCTGCTGGCCAGCGGCCTGCCGAAGGGCGATGCGGGCATGCTCGCGACACTGCTGGTCGGCGGCGTGGTCTGCACGGCCCTTTCAATGTCCGGAACGATGGTCACCCAGTTCAAGATCGCGTACTGGATCGGGGCGACGCCTAGAAAAATCCAGTGGGCCGGCATTCTTTCCGCCCTGCTGGCGTCTGGACTCGTCACGGCGACCATCATGGTGCTAGCGTATAAGCCGGGCTATGCCGGCGCGCCGACGCTCACGCCCGCCACTCAAAGCGCCGCTGACTCGGCCACCCAGCCCGCGGCGCCCATCCCGCCGCTCGAAGCGCCGCAGGCCAACATGATGAAAGTGACGCTGGAGAGCTTTGTCGGCACGGAGGGGCAGGTTCCCTGGAAGCTGTACGGCGCCGGCGCGGTGCTGGCGCTGATCGTGAATTTCCTGGGCATCTCGCCACTGGCATTCATGCTGGGGATGTATCTGCCCATGTCCATCAATACGCCGATTCTGCTCGGGGCCTTCGTTGCGGCGATGGTCTCGCGCGGAAAAGACGAGCGCCGAACGAAGGCCCGCAATGACAAGGGCGTGCTCGTGGCATCGGGACTGATCGCCGGGGCGGCGATATTCGACGTGACGCTCAATGCCCTCTCGATCTTCGATGAGAAATTCGCCTCAAACAAGATCATGGCCACGCTGGAGCATTGGGGTCGCCAGGTCTACGCCAACGTCCACCATGAATCCACCTTGTGGCAGACCCGCAACTTCATGAGCCTCGGCGTCGTCCTGCTGCTGTGCCTCTTTGTCTACATTGACTGCCGCCGCGCGAAGCCGGCCGATCGGATTGTGTAAATGAGCCAACCGATCTCGACTGGCGGCGTCTCCCCGTCCGAACCCCTCGCGCTGCAAGATGGCGCCCCTCGTCGCGGCTTTCCTTTCGATTTCTGGCTTCTCAACACCATCGAGGCCGGTGAACGGCTGGCGTTCTATCTCGTCTGGCCGATTCTGATGATTTACATCGCGCAGGCCGACGACCCCGGCGGGCTGCATCGTTCGCAAGACGACAAGGGCACGCTCGTCTTCTGGTTTGCGCTCATGCAAATCATTCTGCCGATTATCAGCGGCGGGTACGCCGATCGTTACGGTTTCAAGCTCTCCCTGCTAGTCTCGATGCTGATCAGCGCCTCCGGATACGCCCTCATGGCGGCGGAGCATTCCTTTCGAGCGGCGTTCTACGGCATGATGCTGGTGGGGGTGGGGGCGGCATTCTTTAAGCCGGCCATTCAAGGCGGACTTTCACAACTGTTGACCCGCGAGCAATCATCGCTGGGCTGGGGGATTTTTTACTGGGTCGTGAACATCGGCGCCATGGTGGGCCACTGGGTTTCGCCGCTGGTGTTGCTCTCGCCGACAACGGCGGAAACATATCGCAACCTGTTCCTCGTCGCGTCGGGCTGTTGCCTCTTCAATCTCATCGCGCTATTCGTAATTTTTAAGGATATTCCCTCCGGCGCGGCCAAGGACACACATCCCTTGCAGGTCCTGTGGAACACGGTGCGGAACATTGTCGAGCCGCGCCTCGTCGCCTGGCTCCTCATCATGTCCTGTTTCTGGATGATGATGTACCAGCTCTGGGACGTGCAGCCGAACTTCATACGCGATTGGGTGGACAGCGAACCACTGGCGCGTGTCTGGCCGCTCAGCGCATGGGCGGAAACCGGCGAAGACGGCGTCGCGCGGGTGCCCCAACAGGTGCTTCTGTCGCTCAATGCAACTTTGATCGTCATTTTTGTTGTGCCGATCTCGCACCTCGTGCGGCGGATGCGCAGCCTCACCGCAATGCTCGGAGGGATGTTTGTGGTGACCGCCGGCGTGGCGGCCGCGGGGCTGACGCAGAGCGCGTGGCTTCTCCTGGCGGGCATCACGCTCTTTTCATTCGGCGAAATGCTGGTGGGTCCAAAAAAGAGCGAGTACCTCGCGCTCATCGCCCCTGCCGGAAAAAAGGCGCTGTACCTCGGGTACGTCGTCATTCCCACCGGCGTCGGCCGCGCCGTCGGCAACAAGCTCTCGGGCTGGCTGTACGGCGAAGTGGGCGAGAAGGCCAATCTGTCGCTGCGCTATCTCATCGAGCACACGCCCTTCGGCAAGGGCAAGGTCTGGAACGGAGAGATGGAATCGCTGGAAACAGCAACCGGCGTGAAACGGACTGAGGCCTTCGTCAAGCTGCAGGAAGTCCTCGGCGAATCCGCCCCGGCCACCACGCAGCTTCTCTGGGACACTTACCACCCGCAATACTACTTCTGGCTCCCGTTCGTGGCCGTCGGCGTCCTCGCGACGATCGCGCTCCTCATCTTTGGGCAGATGGCCAAGCGCTGGTCGGATATGAACGCGTGAGGCGTGGCCGCTACTTCACTCCGTGCATCATGCGCTTCAGCGGACCGGAAACTGCCACGAGCAGCACGGCCGAAATGCACGTCACAACGGCGATTCCGAAAAACACCGTGTCATAGCCATAGTCCTCGACTTTGCCGCCGACGTAACCCCCAAGTACGTTGCCCAGTGCCGATGCCAGGAACCAGACACCCATCACCGTACTCGCCATTTGAACGGGCGCGAGCTTCGACATCGTCGACAGGCCGACCGGCGACAGGCACAGCTCACCCATCGTGTGCAGAAGAAAGCCAAGCACGAGATAAGCGATGTTGCATTTTCCGGTGGTGCCGGCGCTCAGCGCGCCGAAGTAAAGCACAAAAAAGCCGGCCCCCAACTGCAGCAATCCCAATGCAAACTTCAGCGGGCTGGAGGGCTCCATTCGGCGCTTGTTGAGCCACACCCACAGCCAAGCGAAGGGCGCCGCCAGAATCACGATAAACAACGGGTTCGTCGACGCCGTAAGAAACGATGCCGAAATCTCGCCATACCAGGGGATTCTTCGATCGACGTGCTCGTCCGTGAAGAGGTTGACTGCGCTGCCCGCCAATTCGAAGAATGCCCAAAATAGAATCGAAAAACAGCACAGTATGATCAAGACGATCATCCGATCGCGCTCTTCGGCCTCGCTGCGAAACGCCTCCCAGAAGAGATAGGCCAGAACGGGTGCGGCGACGATGATGGCCAGATACTGGGTGTACGTCGGATGAGCGATAAGAAACGCCATCACCGGAATGAGCAAGATCACGCCTAACGCGAGCGTCAGAAAATTGGGAAGACCCAGCATCCCGCGTTCGCCTAACGCGCCCGGGCGCGGAGGATGCCCTTGTCCCTGCAGCCGGCCGCTGCCCAACTTGAAGATGATCAGGCCGAGTATCATTCCGACGCCGGCGATGAAAAACCCCCAGTGCCATCCCTGTTTCTCTGCTGCCTCCCCTGAGAACCCGGCTGCTAGCGCGCCGATATTGATGCCCATGTAAAAGATCGTAAACGCGCTGTCGCGCCGCCCATCGCCCCGCGAATACAATGAACCGACGATGCTGGAAATGTTGGGCTTAAAAAATCCATTTCCGGCGGCCATCAAACCCAGGGCAAGAAAAAACATGGCGCTTAGGCCATCTGATTGAACGCCACCCGCATCCTGGAGAAGCAGCGCGTGCGTCCCCAGCGCGAATTGCGCCAGCGCCATCAGCAATCCACCAATCATGATCGAACGCCGCTGACCGAGCAGGCGGTCGGCCAGCATCCCGCCGACAAACGGAGCGGCGTAGACGAACGCGAGATACCCGCCATAGATCTCATTGCCCGCCTGCTTGGTCACCAGCAGGGCTTTCGTCATGTACAGCACGAGAAAGGCCCGCATGCTGTAGAAACTGAATCGCTCCCACAACTCCGTCGAGAACAGTACAAACAGGCCGGTCGGATGACCCATCCAAGTCCGTTCGTCTGTTTTTGAGGCTATGTAAGCTGGATCAACCGGATTTGCGGGAGTGGCTTGACTCATTATTCTTTGCTCTCCTCGTGCCGAGCGCGCTCGCCGGCCAGAAAATCCCGTTCGCTCTAATTTGATTGGGAGCATATTCACTCGCCCGCCCGATTGCGAGGGAATTGTTCGACCGATAACCTCTTCCTTCAGTAGCCCGGCTTTAGTCTCCTATTCTTTCGGTCGCTACATTTGGAAAGGAGGTTGTCTTGAATCCATCAACACCGACGCACGGGCGGGAATCACCGGAATCGGCTCGATCCTCTGATCCGAATTTCATCGCGCTGCCAAGCGTGCGACCTTCCTTCTGGCGGCGAACGCTCACCTTCGCCGGTTTGCTCGTCCTCGGCGTGACGCCCTGGGCGCAGGCACAACTCTCGGAGCCGAACGAGCCGGCCTATTGCTCGCCGCTCACGTCCATCGCGAACCCTACTCTGTTCGACATGTTCTGGGGCACGACGCCGATTCGCTGGCCGTTCCAATAGAGTTGGCCGCGCTACCACGGTCGCTGCGCCAGCAGCCATGCTCGCTCGTGAAAATGCAGCCTCGCTTCGGCCCCGGATCACTTCGCGTTCCGGACCGGCTGGAGCAGGGTTCGACCAGAGATATTGTTCCGGTGATTTCGCGATGGCTCGCTCTAACGAACTCAATGCGCGACGAGTGATTTCGTCGGCGTCTGGAACAGACCTCTCGCGATTCAGCGCTCGTGGGTCGATCACGTCGACCGCTTCAAGTTCAAACTTAAACGGTTCGCGGCGTCGAGTGCACGTCACCGTGAGAACCGGAACGTCTTGCCGGGACGCGAGCAATCCAATCGTCGGATAGGCGTCCATTTCACCGCCGAGGAAATTGACCCGCACGCCGCGGCCGCGCGGTCGGTGGTGCTCAGCGACCAGCATGACCGCCCCGCCGCCATCGAGGATCATCGGAACGCGCTCCGCAGCCTCCGAGCGATCGACGATGCACACACCCAACTGGCGATTCAACTCGCGCCGCCACATCTTGAGGAGCCGCTGCGCGCGAAAATCCGCGATGACGTGAACCGGCTTGAAAACGTGCCCGAGCGCGCAGGCAGCGACGGCGAGATTGCCGTGATAGGCGGTGGCGATGATGCATCCGCGTGGTGACGAGGCGAGCGTGTGAAGGATGTGTTCATTCCTGATCCGGACGTGACGACGCCATGTGGCAGGACCAAGTTTTTGCGCAACCAGAATTGTCTCGGCCCAGAATCTGGCGTAGTGCTCGTACGAAGTTCTCGCGAAATTCGAAATCGTAAAAGCGTCGGTATCCGAAGGCAGTATGCCTTGTTCAATTGCGGCCGCGATTCGCCGCTCGGCGCGCGATCGCCCCGGCGGATTCATGTCGAAGATGCCGCGTGCCAGGCGGAGGGCGATGGCCGACGTGATTCGAGGACCGGCGATCCTCGCCATCGGTATGACGACGTGGCGAAGATATGCCAATCGAATTTTCTCCCGCACGAACATGCGTCGGTCGCTCTTTCTCTGAATTGCTTTGAGCGGGAACGTTCAGCCCTGACGCGTTGCGTCGCGGCGAGGCTGATGCACGCTTCATTGCAATTATCCATGTTTATCGACGCTTCGAACGAATTGCTGGGACTTCTATCGGGAGAGCGAACCGACGAATCCAGAATCTGTTCGCCCTCGACGGGCCCTGCCGGGCCGCGGCTAAACGAACGGCCTGCATCGAAGGCGTAAATAAAAGGTTATTCGGCCTTCTCACCGCGCGGGTACACCCCATGCCCCTACGCCACCATTGCTGTGTCGCGCACCCCATCGCTGATCGGGCGTTGGGCGGACAGATTCTCATAGACCCGGCGATAGTTGTCGGCAAACGCGCGCACACCGAAGACCTCGAACGCCTGGCCGCGGGCCGTCTCGGCGACCTGCCGCGCCGTCTGCAAGTCTTCCAGCGCGGTGAGCAGTCGCGCGGCCACCAGCTTCGGCTCGGCCTTCCTTACCAGAAATCCGTTTTGCCGATCGGCGATCATTTCGGCGATGGATCGCACAGCGGTCGCGACGATCGGCAACCCCCCTGCCATCGCCACCGCCAGCGGTTCAACACACACCTCATCGCGCGCCGGCTGGAGAAATACGTCCGAGCAGGCCACCAGCTCCGCCCAGTTCATTCGCCGATCCGGCACGATGACCATCCCGGGATGCGGCAATGTCGTCGACCAGCGCTGCAGCCGATCAGCCTCTCGCGACGAATACGGCATGAGCACGCGCAAGCCCCGATGCAGATATTTCACAATCGCCGCGGCCCAGATGCCGACCTCCTGACCCCCTTCGCGCGACGCCGGGCCGCTCAGCAGCACGACGGGCTGGGCATCGCCGACCAGTCGCGAGCGCAGGTCCGTCCGTCGGGCCGCGTTGATCGCCGCAAAATCGGCGGCACCGCGAATCACCGCGACTCGATCTGGCGAGATTCCCGCCGCCATCAGGCGATTGGCGATGAGCTGGCTTCCCGCCGCCACGTTTACGCCGACCGGAAACGAACGAATCCAGCGGGCGACCTCCGCCGTCGGCGAAGGATCGATCAACGAAAGCAGCAGCGGCACCTCGGGCCGGGTCGCGCTCGCGACGACGGCTGCCTGGATTCCCCAGGCATGGATGATCTCGGTTCGGGAATCTCGCGACAATTCGGCGAGCGCCGGCGAGAAGTTGACGAAACGCGAGGGAGCGTAGCGCAAAGTCGGGTGCACCGGGACCTGGATGAATCCTCTCGCCAGCCGGCCGGCACGAGCGTCGATGGTTGCAATGACATGAGCGATCGTTTCTGCAGCCGTCCGCGCCCGGAGCGTTTCGAGCGCCTGCATGCAGGTCTCGTTGCAGTCGTCGTCGATGAGGTGCAGCACCGACGTCACTCGTCGAATTCCTTGTGTTTGTAGAACAATCCCGCGACGCGCTGGCCAAGCTTGATGCCGATTTCCGTCGCCACGTCGGGAGCCGTCTTGTCGCCGTCGGTCGGCGTCGGCGGCGTCTCGGCTGTCACAAGCTTGCCGTCCTTTTCACGCGGCCAAAGGCGCACATCCGCCTTGCGTTCCGTGGAGAGAACTTTCACACGAACGGAGAAAATGCCCTTGAAAAGCGGGGCCCCCGGCTCGGAATAGAGCGTGAACTTCTGCACCCCCAGGTAAAGCACCTGATCCGCTCCCAGCTTTTCGCCGACCTCGCGAGCGCTCATCTTCTCGAACTTCTGCTCGTCCTGCTGCAAGCGCTGAAACTCCCGATAAGGAATGACTCGCGTGTTGACCTTGAACTGAAGAAAATTGTCGGCGATGGTGTCGTGCATTTCGCGAATCGCCTTCGTTTCCGTCACCTGACTCCGGCGATCGTCGATGAAAATCAGCAGCGGCCCCTTGGCCATTTCATATTCCGCCTCGATCTCCTCACCCCCCTGCATGTTTGCCAGGAGGATGGCCATGTGGTGACAGCCGAGAGACGGCATCGCAAAAAACGTGAGGGCGGCAATCGACCATTCGGGCTTAGTCATTGGGTTTATCCTGCAACTTGACCTCATGCTCGTGAAACTTTCGCGCGACCATCTCCGCAAAATACTCGACCGCCGTGTACAGCAGGTCTGTTTCGTTCTCATCCTGAGTCCCATGAATCGAGCCCGGCGGATAGGTGATCTTCACGTCGGCATCATAGACCGCCTCGATGTTCTCCACCGGCCGCGCCTCGTACAGGCGCACGCTCCCGGCGATCCGCGCGCGGCGCAACTGCGGCGTGTCGGATGCCCGCATGGTGAATTCGAGCAGGTCGATGCGCAGGATCAGGTCGCAGCCCAGCTCTTTGGCGACTTCGCCGTTGGTCATGGCCTCCCAATCCATGCCGGATTTTTCCTGCAGCTCGTGGACGCGGCGCTCGTCGATGAACTTCGCCTTTTCGAGCTGCTTGCGCATGTGATGCGTGATCGAGCGGGCCAACTGCCGGCGCGCGGTCGGATACTCGTCGAGCGTCGTTCGGTCCGCCCACACCACGACCGCGACACGACGGCCGCCGATCTTGTCGTACTCGGCCGGGACGGTCTTCGTTGCGTCCGGATCAGTGAGGAAATACCCGGCCTGGCAGCCCCCAGAAAAGATGGCGGCAAACAAAGAAAATCGCATCAAACGCAATCGATTCATTCCGCCATCCTTGAAAAGTCCATCACTGGGAAACACGTCCGCTCAGGAGCGATTCAACCATTTTGAATACCCAACCAAATAGAATGAGCAGCCCGAAGCCAAGCATCAATCGAACCGCAGCGCGATCCCAATCGACGTAAAGGGTCCATCCGGTCGCGGCGATGGTTGCGGCCATAATCGTCAGCAAGACGGTGAGAATCGCCATCACCATTCCGGCCGGTTGCACCACGAACGCTCGCAGCCACTGTCCTCGAACAAAATGGGCGAAAGAAGTGGTCATTCCGCAAGTCGGACAGGGAAGCCGGGTTCGAAGAAGGAATCCGCACGGCGGCATTCCCAGCGCTTCATGCGTGCCGTGACCAGCGGCATTCGGCCGCAGATAAAGCGCCACGCCCAGAATGCCCGCTCCCAAAAGGGCCACCAGCCCCCACGTCGCGCGGACACCCGGCGTTACCGGCATTCGAGGACCGACGACAATTCCCCACCAAACTCGAGTTCGATGCGGTGAGGCATCACCGGCCTCCGATTGTGAATTGAGCAAAGCTGGGGAGTGAATGGGAAGATTCGCCATATCGTCATTGTGTTCAAAGAGGAACGATTCGCAAGGCAGGACTATTAGAAGGGTATGAAGCCCATACCAAGGAGTCAAACGCGGAGGGTAGTGGATGTGTGGAACGGGCTATGATCTCGTGCCGGTAAGCATTTATTTTCCACCCCTGGGGCGCCGAATCCACAGATCGCTTTCGTCGTGTCGCACGGGTTCGGGCCGAGGCTTATTTAACCCTGGCCTGATACAATGAATGGGACGCGACGCGCCACGCCACGCAACTCGCGCAAAAGAAATCTTTTCCGCACGAAAGCATCGAATGGCTCGCCGGTCGTATGCTCTGGTCTTCGCGCTCTGCTGCGCTCCTGCGATTCCGCTTCAAGGAAAGGAGCCAATCCGCACCGAGCGTGCCGTTGACGAGGCTCTGGCCTGGCTGGCGGCCCATCAACGGTCTGACGGGGTTTGGGACCGGCGCGGATTCGACCAGATGTGTCCGGCGAGCGACCGGTGCAGCCAGACCGCGATTGCCCTGCTCGAGCACAACGCCGACATCGGGGTCAGCGCGCTGTGCGCAATGGCGTTTCTCGGCGCGGGCCACACGCACCAAGACGGTCCCTACGCCGAGCACCTCTCCAAAGTCTTCTCGTTCATCCTCGCCAAGCAGTCGAGCGACGGGAGCTTTTCGCACGACGACCGCTTCGGAACATACAACGATGCGATTGCCGCCATTGCCATCGCCGAGGCACTTCTCGCCACCGGCGATCCCATCCTGCGGCAGCCCCTGAAGTCGGCGGTAGCGCATCTCGCGAAATCGCAGCAGAAGGGCGGCGGCTGGGACGTCACCGCGGCTCGCAGCGGGCGCAACGACACGACCGTGACAACCTGGGTACTGATGGCTCTCAAGTCGGCCGAGGCCGCGGGCGTCACTGTGCCGATCTCGACCAAGTTTCGCAGCCTCGCGCACTTTGACGACGCCACGCTCCCGAGCGGCCGCGTCTGGTATGCGGACAAAACGCGCGGCTCATCCATCGAGCCCTCGCGACTACTGAGTCTGGACGAGCGCCGCTTCAGCCCCGGATTGACCGCGACGGGACTCTATGCGCGGGCGGCGCTGGGTCTGCGACTGGACGACGCCGTGGCGATCAAGCAAGTCGATTTGTTGCTCGCGGAACTGCCTGCGATTGATGAGCTGCGCCGGCCGGATTCAAACGCGTGGTACAACGAGTATTACTGGTACTACGGCACGCTGGCGATGGTTCAGGTCGGCGGCAACCCACTGAAGGAATGGAATGCAGCGCTGCGCCGCACGGTGATGGAGATTCAGGAACGGCCGATCACGCGAACAGGCGCAAAGCGTCATGTCTATGGCAGTTGGCCGGCGTTCGGCAAGGGCTGGGGCGACTGGGGCCGCGCGGGCGGCAGAATCTATTCAACAGCGATCAACACCCTTGCGATGGAGGCCCATTACGGCCATGTGCCGGCCTATCTCGCATCGCCCGGCCTTCTGGGAACGCTCGATCTGAACGCCTATCTCGAATCGCTCAATCCGAAAGATCACGGCAAGGCGCTGGCGTTGGCGCGGCGAATGGACCCCGACGTGGGCGAGCCGGTGCTGCTGGAATTGTGCGAGTCGATCAATCGCGATGCCCGCCTGCACGCCGCGGAAGAATTGACCAAAATGCGCTCGCCGCGCGGAATCCCGGTGTTGAAGGAGGGAATGATCGACGCGACGCCTGCAGAAACGGAATGGATAGAAAAAACACTCGCGGCCACGGTTGAAGTTCGCGGAAATCAGGGGCTTGGAAAAGTCGTCGAAGTCGATACTAAGGCGAAAATGCTCCTTTTTGAGACGAGCGGCGGACATGTGTACTATGGGCAGCCATTGGGGGTCTTGCGCGACGGCCGGTCGCTGGGGCGCCTTCGCGTGAACCGCCGGTTCACGACGCAGCGGATGGCCGCGGCGCGCATCGAGGCCTCCGAAGGTGAGCCGCGGCCCGGCGACGGAGTGGTGACGATCGATGAATGAAAGCGGAGAGACATTGAAGGGCGCTGTAGCCGCGGCGTTGCGCGATCGATTCGAGGCGGACGGAATCCTCGGCGGGCGATATCTTCCGATCGGGGTGCCAAAACTTGGCAAGCCCGTAACTCATTCGACGCTCCCTTCTCCTTCGCCTGCACCCGGATCGCGAACGTCGGCCACTCCCGCCCACCCATCCGGCCACGAACACGGCCTCCAATCAGCGGTCACAGAATCGCAACGCGCGGATCGCGCCGTCCAATTGGACGTCCTGAATCGCTCCGAAGTGGAAAACTGCGTGCGCTGCGGTCTTCACGCCGGACGCACCAA
>Ga0190265_10000683_pt1 | contig 22941 bp, 18 predicted proteins | sample Popmic124T_FD_133135 | JGI IMG/M metagenome (GOLD analysis project Ga0190265, IMG submission 133135) | Populus adjacent soil microbial communities from riparian zone of Indian Creek, Utah, USA - 124 T | ecosystem: Environmental > Terrestrial > Soil > Riparian zone | place: USA: Utah | collected...
CCGCGCTCGACGGTGAAGGTCACCGTGTCGCCGCCGTAAAACTGCCGCATGTACGTCAGAAACGCCTGCATGTCGGCGACTTCGCGATTGTTCACTTTCACAACCACATCATCGGCCTCGAGACCCGCTTTCGAGGCCGCGGTGTCGGGGAAAATCCGCGCCAGCCGCACACCTTTTTTGGGCGGCTGCCCCGGCTCGCTCGCGGGGACGGGATGAATGCCCATCATGCCGCGGCGCTTGAGCTCGTCGGCGAAGCTGCTTGCCGCGAATAAGGCGGTGCAAAGACACAATACGATGGAACGAAGGGCGTGGCGGGACATAGATTTTCTCCAGAACGTGGGCGAACAAGAATGTCGGCCCAAAGTGAAAGCACCCAGTTTAGGGAGAACGGATTTCGCGTGCGATGATGCCATGTGTCTCCAACGGACCGCCGACGCCGGACTTTCGCGCATCCGACGACCCTCTTTCGGCTCGCCCTCAGAACCGAGACGCCGAGCCGATACCGCTTGAGCCTTGCAGTTCGCCCTAACCCGCCACTTGGCGTGGCGGGTTCTGACAGGGCCTCATAGAATTGGCCCGGACCCGAGTTCTTCAACTCCAGGAGCCTCGCCATGGCCGACGGGCCGACCCAACCGCCTTCCGAAACAAAAGTCGTTCCCGCCGCCGTTCAACCGGTCGTCATTACTGCCCACGCGCCACCCGAGGAGCGCGGCTTCTTCGCCACCATCGGCCGCGGGATCGCCTTCATCTTCACCCCCATCACCTGGCTGGCCCGCCCGCTGGTCTTTCGCGTCGGCAAGGACCGGGGCAACCCGAAGGTATATTTCACCAGCTTTTCGACGCTGATCTATTTGTGGCCGGTGATGGTGCTGGGGTTCCTCGGGCCGTGGCTGGTCGATCACAATTTTGTGCGCGACGTGGTCATGGGGTGGATCTGGATCACGACGCTGCTGATCGTGCTCATTTGCATGGGCTCGGACACCGATCGCAACAAGACCGCCGCCATCGCCGCGGTGGTCATCATTCTCTGGCTCATCGGGTTGCTCGTCGAAGCGAAGAAGGGCATCCCGGTTCTCTCCAACATCAAGGCATTTTTCGAGTCGTACAACGTCGCGTTCGACAAGGGGACGGCCGGCGTGTTCAGCATCGCGACGCTGATCATTCTTATTTTTGTGCTGGGGGCGGCGTGGTTCGATGGGCGGTATGAGATCACCACGCGGGAGATCACCCACAAGCGAATGTTCCGCACCAGCGATTCCCTCCCGCGCGCCGCCAAGCGCGTGAAGCGCGACTGGCGCGACCTGATCGAGACGTTTCTGGGCTTGGGCGCCGGCGACGTCATCGTGCTGGACACCAACAGCAACGTCGTGCTGCGCATCTCCAACGTGCCGTTCCTCTGGTTCTTCCGCCACGACGTGGATCACGTGCTCGAAGTGCTGGCGACGACGGAGGTGGATGACGTGGAAGCGGCGATCGCGGAGCATGCGGACGACGCGTGAGAAGGTTGGCAGCAGTGCGTCGATTCAAGTGGATTGCGTGGAACATTGCCAAAGTCCACGCGCACGGCTTGTCGGTCGAAGAAGTCGAGGCGTCCTTTGACAGCGTCTATTCACTTGTAGAACGGGATGACAGTTCCTTCCAGATGTTTGCGAAAACGCCGTCGGGGCGATTCATATGGGTCATCTGGCGATATGATATAATCAATGAGGGTTTTCCAGACATTTTCGCAGACCTGGAGGACGCATCAGTTTTTGTCATAACAGCGTATTGAGAGGTGCCACGGTGCCTAGTATTCCCCCCGACTCGCGCACTGCGGAAAGGCGTGCGCGAGACGAGCAAATAGCAGCGGAGCCTCAGCTTGTTCCCCTGGAGTTGCCCCCTGGCGCACCGGCTCAGCCGATGGAGATGCACCTCGCGTCCTCCGCGCGCCGCCCATTGGCAATTCCCGGAATCGTCGAGAATGGGCTTGTCCGTCCATTGGATCCAACGGCGAAGCTGGCGGAACATTCTCGCGTCATTATTGTGGCATCGGAAGCGGATTGACAACGGACGGATTCAAAAAATGAGCTTCTTCGAGCAGCTCCAAGCTGTTCTCGATTCTTCGGGGTTTGGACAATTGGGCCGCTCTTTCCGCACCAGTTTTCGGGATGTGTCGTAGAAGTTACGACATCGCTCTGTCGCGAATTGTGACAGGCGCCCGCAGAAAGAACTACTAGGAAAATCGCTTTCCAGCACCCCTGAATGCCAATCTCTCGCGCACGCGCCATCCTCAGACACTGCTCAGAAAATCGCGATGCCATCGCGAGCCGGACCGTGTCGGCCGTGTCGGTCCGGCTGCCCGTTGTTCCAGTCCGGGCGCTCGACTTCGCAAAAGGACTCTTATCCGAGCGGATAGCTGATCGATTCGATCTTCGACCCTGGTGCGATCTCGGCACTCATAACTCGCCACGAGAAACTCTTTTCGGCACATCGAGCAAGCCCTTATCACATATGGGAAACTTTGATCGACATCGTACCAACCCCCTTTCGCCGTTTTGGAGTGCAGCCTGGTCGGCTGGGCGACGCGCTTCGGCGTTTGCAATTTCGATACACAACTCCAACCCCCCAGCCCCGTTCAGGCCGTTTCAGCTCAATTCAACCCGGGAGAAAAAAAAAGATGAACTTGAAAATCGAATCCGAGCCGGAAAACCCCGCTGAGAAAAAAGAAAATCCCGCCGACCTCGACACGGCCGGCCAGCCGCACGTCCGCGAACCCGTCTACGAGGACCTCGAATCTCATTCCTCGATGCTCGAAAAGGTAGACCCCGTCACCCGCGCCAAGATTCGCCGCGCCCTCGTAGACCGCGACCCGCCCACCTACAGGGGCGTCTTCCAGAAGTTCAAGCCCGTCCTCAACGGCGTCAGCTTCACCGCGTTCTATTACTACGCCCGCCGCATCCGCATGACCGCCGCTGTCTCCGACCACGCCCGCCGAAACCTTCCCGAAGGCGTGCAGCTCAACGACCTGCTGCCCGACCTGCTCGCCCGCCGGCTCCTCGAGGAAGTCGACAACCCCGGCGCCGCACCCCGCAGAATTCAACGGCTGGTCGACGCCTATCGCATGGTCTCCCAGATTCACCTCGCCCGCCGCCGCGCCGATGTTCTGCTCGCTCGAAAGAGCCGCGAGCTGGCCGAAGCCGAGAAAAAGGCCAGGATGACTCCGGAAGAGCGACTCGCCGACATGAGCCGACTGATACAGCAAGTCTACGGCTTGAGTCCCCAACTGACCCAATTCCCTCCGGCCGCCGAAAAGCCGCCGGATTGATTCTTCATACGCGATGCGTACGCCACGTCAAACTTAATCCGAAAACGGCATTTGAACTGGCGAAGCCTTCGCAGCGTCCAATTTCCTGAGCTATTATTAGAAGTGAGTCGGCGTGCCGGCCGGCTCGATCATGCCCAGGGGAGAAGTGTCATGTCCCACGATTGCCCGCTCTGCCGCACCACCAATCGACCCGAAGCCCGATTTTGCAGCCGCTGCGGTGAACCGCTCATGCGGCCGGCCGAGCCGGTCGTGCCGCCGGAAACCGCCGCGCCGCCAAAATCGGCAACGCGGCCCTTCAGAATGCCGCCGGCCACGTTCGAGCGTCCCGGCAGAAAATCGGCGGCGGTTGGCCCGCGGTGCGGCCGTCGGGCGGGCTTATTCGGCATGATGCTGTTGATGGGGGCCATGGCGTTCGGCGCGATCACGCTCGGCCGCGCGACGCGGCATCACGTCTGGCCGCGCATGTTTGAAGCAAATCCGTTGCTGGTGACGGATCTGGATGCGGCCCGCGTCGACGCATTATTTGATTTGTTGAAGCCCGAGGATGTTCCCGTCTTGGTCCGTGAAGACGGCGACCGGCTCCTGGTTGAAGGTTCCACTCACCGCGTCGGCGCCGTCCGCGACCTGGTGAACATTCTTCGACGCCATGTCCATCGGGGGCAGGGCGATCTACCGCGTGAAACGGCGATCCGGAAAACGTACGAACTGTCGAGAAAACACGCGGCCGCTCTGGCGCGGGCGCTGTCCTATTCTCATGCGTCCATCCGGGTGTATCGCGATGAAAATGAGCTGAGCGTCACGGCATCGCCGGTGGACCAGCAGGCGATTTCGCAGCTTGTTCGCTCGGTGCTTCGCGGGCGGGAGGTGCGGGCCAGCCGACGAGATTAGATCGCGATCTCGGCGCGCCCCGCTCGAGCAGGGGCGGATGAGGTCATCACCCGCCCCGCTCAAGTCAACGTTCTCTCTCCTTTAAGAATTCAAAAGCTCGGTCACGAAGGGCGCGACGTCCTGGCCGTCGGCCTGGCCGTCGCAGTTCAGGTCGGCCGCTTCCTGATAGAAGGGGTCGTCGATGACGCCGATGAGTGTGTTTACAAAGGAGGGCACATCTGCCATGGTGACGACCCCATCGTCATTAAAGCTGCCCAGGCAGCGAAAGCTATTGTGCGCGGAGAGCGCCCGCGAGATGGCGTCGTTGATGTCGGTGAGCGAGAGCAAATCGTTTTGTATTCCGATGGCGCGGGAGATTGCGTCGGTCATGAAATCGGCGTCGGTCAGGTCGTTCTGGACCGCGACGGCGCGCGAGACGGCGTCGCCGATTTCAGTCAGGTCGTTGTACACGCCGACGGCGCGGCTGACGGCGTCGGGAAAGTCCTGGGCGCGGAGGGGGGCACAAAGAAACACGACAGTCGCGACGAGGGTTGTCGAGAGAGCGTTGTTGCGTTTATGCGGTGGCATGATTCAGGCTCCTGGTTTTCAAGTGCCGCATTTAAGGCAGAATGGCGCGGGCCTGCAGTACGCTGAATCCGTCGGGCAACTGGGTCTGAGCCTCCCAGATGGAACTTGCCAGCGTTCCGCTCACGAAAACCGCCTCCACGATGAAGTCCTCGCCCTTGTTCGGAACCACGCGAACATACACATCGGCGCTGCCATCAATCGGGACGTTGGCGCATTGCAGCCGCACGGCCATGACGTTTGGATTGGTCACGGCGACATCGGCCGGGAAGTCATAGCCGGCCTTGGGATCAGCCGGCGCGGCCTGCGTATGCACCTGCGTGATTGTCACTCGTGGCGCCGACGCCGGCGGCCAGATCGTGGCCGTCGCGCCCGGCAGCCCTGCTGAAAACGATGGCGTCGAATCCGAGATGGACACGTTGTTGCCTTCGGCCCTGATCCTGCCAACAGCTCCGGCGCCGCCGGAATCCCCGAAATTTGAAACCGCTGATCCACCCACCGCGCGAAGAGAACCGGTGCTGTTGATTTGATTGGCCACAAGGCGAATGCCGCCGCCGCTGCCGGCGCCGCCCCCTCTGCCGGCTGCCACGCTGCCGTCGCCGCCGTTTGCTGTGATCTGGCCGGTGATGGTGATAGTGTTTGCAGCGGCCATCAGAATGGCGCCCCCACCGGCGCCTGCATTGCTCACATTGACAAAACTAGAACGGCCCGCGCCACCGCCACTGCCGCCAATCAGCGGAAGGATTCGCAGATTGCCATAGTCAATGCCTGGTGCCGCGGTTGCCGCGCAGCTTGGCCATCCACAGGAGCCAGGCAGGCCGAAGCCTCCGCCGCTTCCCGCACCGTCATTTGTATCGGCCCGATAGGAGGCGCCTCCCGGACCGGACCCTGCGGTTCCATCGATGTTGGGAAGAAGTCCTCGGGCGCCGCCGGCGAAGCCGCCCGGGCCGGGAATCGATCGCACGACGCTGGCGCCGACGGCCGCTGATCCGTTGATATTGATCGTTCCCGCAATGGTCACGCTGCCGGACACGAGCCACACAACCGGCGCGCCCTTCGGATGGTTTTCGAAGTTCACAGTGACCCCTGCCGGGATGTTGACGTTGGTGTAGCGAAAGACCACAGCCCACTTGGCGGCGTCGTAGACGCCGGTGAGCGGCGTGGCCGGGTCGGGGTTCGCGGCGTCGAAGGCTCCGTTGGGTGAAAGCGCGAGGTTTATCGTGGTGTTCGACACCGGACTGAAGGCGCCGTCAGAGCCGTTCGCGCCGGGGACCGTGATTTGGCCGTTCGCCCTTGATATGGACATCGCGATGATGGCGATTGCGAGAGCGGCGTTTCGGAACGGTATTGGCATCATGGTTCATCCTCCTCTTGAGTTACCTTCATCAAATCGCACTGCACGAGCCTTGAGCTCGCCGAGACGTTGGAATCAGTCAGCTTCCGATGAAAATGGCAACAGCCAGTCGCCGTCGGGCAGAATGAATCTTCCGTCCGAGGGCGGAAAGCAATTGCAGCCGGTGTCGCTCGTGCCCGCGGGACACGGGCCGCTGCCATCATTCTGGCATGCCGCGATGGCGGCCGACTGGTCCTCGCCCCCCTGATTGTTCGCCCGGACAAACTGAGTTGCCCCGTGTTCGTCGGTGCAACTTCGATAACACTCAAATCCGCCCTGGGGCTTCGGGGCCGGGCCGTCGCAGATGCCGCCCATCGTGAATGTTAGACCCAGAGCAATGACACAACCTTTGGTGCAGCGAGACATCGGATTCTCCTTTGCGGATTCGGTTCAATTGCGATTTCAGAGCCCTTGCTTCCCACACGCCGCGAAATGGCGCGGCAAACAGAGCCGCGCCCGTTCGGAAGCGGGCGGCGTTCGAGTGAAGACCAACGGTGACATAGCAAGAACCATCGACAGAGCTCTTGAAGCAATCTGGTCCTTCGGCAAGCTCCCGCCCACCACTCCCTTATAGTCGCGGCTCTATTAAGCGGTGAGAGAGGCGGGCTAGAGACGTATGCGCCGCCGGAGTCCTAGCGGGGCCACCGCATCCGTAAAAATCCTGGTGATTAGTTAGAACTGGGTTGAGAGGCGGGGGATGGCGAATTCGCGGATTGTTCCGCCGCGGCCTGGAGTTGCTCAAGCTGCCTGGTCCAATCCGCGACCTTTTCGGGCTTGTCCCATGCATCGTAAAGTCGCACGATCAAACCGGTGAGATCGCGGCTGCGTTTGCTCGGGACATCTGGCTGGTCGTGAATGGCCTCCAGCGTTTCCAACAGGATCGCCTCGGCTTCATCGAAGGCGCCGCGACCGCCGATGACGTTCACGAGGCTCTCGGCCACCGTCAGGGTGTCGGCATGTGCGGGTCCGTGAATGCGGCGAAAGATCGCCAGCGACTCCTGCAGGGCGGATTCGGCCCCGGCCGTATCGTTAAGGGCATGCAGCAGGAAGGCCAGATTGTGCAGGCTGGTGGCCACATCGGGATGGTCCGACCCATAGAGTTGGCGGCGCAATGCAAGGGCCGCACGGAAGGCCTGCTTTGCCCCGGCCATGTCGCCCTTGCCCTGAAGCGTCATCGCCAGATTGTCGAGCGCGGTTGCATTGTTGGGATGCACTTCGCCCAGCACCCGGCGATTTACCTCCAGCGTTTCGCGCAGCAACGGCTCGGCCGCATCCCATTCAAACTTTAGGTTATGAAGCAGGGCGAGGTTGTTGAGGGCTTCACCCAGAGCCGGTTGATCGTTATTTTCAGGGAGCCGCGCGAGAACGATCGCTTCCTCGAAAAGCGGTTTGGCATCATCAAACTGTTTCAGGCTGGTCAGGCTCGAAGCCAGATCATTGAGACAGGAGGCGATCAGGGCGCTTTCAGCGCCGCGATCCCGAAGGATGGTCAAAGCCGCGCGAAAGTCGAACTCGGCTTTTATCGACCGGCCGGCGAATTGATGCACGGTGCCGCGTTGAACCAAAGCCTTCGCATAATCCACGCTCGTCGCCCCGGCCGCCGTCCCATAGAAATCCGTCGCGATCTCCACTTGTCTTAAGGCCGCGTCGTATCGGGCCAGTTCGGCATAAGTGCGGCCGACGGTCAGCCGCACGGCGGCTTCGACATCGGGCTGCTCTTTCATGCTTCCGGCGTCGAGCTTTTCGACGGCGCGATCGAGCGCTTCGCGAACGGTGATCTCGCGCCGAGCACTGTTCTTCGGGTCGGCGGCCGCGAGCATTTCCTGAAGGAATTCATTGACGGCGTCGGCTTTGTGTGCCGACCTCTGGGCATCGACGGCGCTTTGCTCGGCGCGCCTGCCCTGCTCGCGGGCATCGTCCCGCGCGTGCAGGGCGGCGATGAAGCCCGCGACGGAAAGCGTAATGCCGATGAGCAATGCCGCCGCGACACCGGCGATGGCCACAAAGGCGGCACGATTGCGCCGCGCGAGCTTCTTCAGCCGATAGCGCATTGTCGGCGGGCCTGCCAGCACAGGCTGATGGCTCAAATAGCGTTGGATTTCCAGGGCAAGCTCGTTGGCGGTGTCATAGCGCCGCGCACGGTCCTTCTCCAGGCACTTCATCACGATCCAATCGAGATCACCGCGTACGCGTTTGATGAGCGCACGGCGATCCGGGATTGAATCAGCGCCGCGCCCGTCAGGAAGCGGCGGGCGCTCCGTGCGCGCCGGTTCGCGTCCATCAAAAAGGGATGGTTGATTCTCGCGCCGGGCGCTTCCTGACGGGCGCGGCTCTGATTGGCGCCGCTCTGTTTGGCGCGGCGTAGAGAGCGCGTGCAATCGGGTGCTGGGCCGGGGCGGCTCGACCTCACGGATGATTCGCTGAACTTCGGACTGTCCCTTGCTCAAAAGCATCTTCGGATCGAACGGCAATGTTTCCGTCAGCAGCTCGTACAACAGCACGCCCAGCGCATACACGTCGGTTCGTGTGTCGATGTCGAGCTGGCTCGTGTCGGCCTGCTCGGGACTCATGTAGGCCGGCGTGCCGATCAGCGCGCCCTGTTGGGTGAAAATGGAGTGCTCGGTTAGACGCTGGTTCGTCGCCTTGGCCACGCCGAAGTCGATGACCTTGAGCCGGGGGCGAGGATCCGAGGGAGTCAAGGTCCCGAAGCGTTGACTGTCGATGCTGTCTCTTGTCGCGTCGATCTCTTGGCCGTTTGAATCCTGAGCAGCGACAAGAACATTGCTCGGCTTGATATCCCGGTGAATGATGCCCTTTTGATGCGCATGCTGCACGGCGTGGCAGACCTGAATGAAGAGCTCCAGCCGGGCGCGCAGATCAAGGCCGCGTTTGCCACAGTAAGTTGTGATCGGCTCCCCGGGAACGAATTCCATCACGAAATAGGGCCGGCCCTGTTCCGTCGCTCCGCCGTCCAGCACCGCGGCGATATTCGGATGGTTCATCATCGCCAGCGCTTGGCGCTCGCCCTCGAAGCGGGCGATGACCTCGCGCGAATCCATTCCCGGCTTGATGACCTTGACCGCCACCGTCCGGCGCACCGGCTCCTCCTGGCGGGCGCGATAGACGGCGCCGAAACCCCCTTCACCAATGACTTCGAGCAAGGTGTAAGATCCCACCCGCGAAAGCGCAGGCTGATTTGCAAGTCCCGAAAGAAGCGCCGCTTCGCATGCGATGCCGTGCATCGTCGGAGATTCGAGAAAGGCGCCGGCCAGTTCGTGAGCGGCGAGAAGCTCGTTCACGCTCTCGCGCAGGGCGGCGTCATCGCCATAGGATCGGTTGAGCGCTTCGAGTCGTGCGGCGGGAGGCATTTCGACCAATGCCTCGAAGATCGATTTGACGCGCAGCCAGTCAGACAACCTAAACACCCCCGGTGTCGAAACGCGCGCCCAGCGCAACCTCGGAGTGCGCAATCACCCGTTTATCGCCTGGTACAACCAGGCGCGGGCGAAGGCCCATTCGCGCTTGATGGTCCGCTCCGAAAGTCCCAGTGCCGCCGCAGTGTCCTCGACGCTGAGGCCGGCGAAAAAGCGCAATTGCACGATGCTCGCGGCGCGCGCATCGCGCTCCGCGAGGCGGGTCAGGGCGGCATCGAGCGCCAGAACGTCGTCGGGATCGGTGGAAACCGCCAGATCGATCGCATCCAGCGGCTCTCGCCGTCCCGGCGCGCCGGGACCACCGCGCTTGATGCGCCCGCGACGGCGCGCGTGATCGATCAGGATACGGCGCATCGCCTCAGCCGCGGCGCAGAAAAAACTGGCCCGACTCGGCCAGCTCACCGGCTCGCTGCCCACCAGGCGCATGTAGGCTTCGTGAACCAACGCCGTGGCTTGAAGCGTATGGTCCGGCCGTTCAAGCTGCATGCGCTGGCGGGCGATGGCCAGAAGCTGTTCGTAGACCAGCGGCAGAAGTTCATTGGACGCCTCGTGCTCGCCGGACGCCGCGGCGTGCAGCAGCCGCGTCACCGGGCCGGCCCCGGACGCCTGTGCCGGTTCATTCGGATTTTGATCCAGTGTGGCCACGAGATCTCCACGGTCGGCCAAAGCCGCCCGCGAAGACCATTATAACCAAAGCCGGACCAATCCGAATCAAAAGCTGGAAGGTGCAATTTTGCGCCGTCTGGCAGGGTCCGCTCGAGCTTCCGTTTAATGGGCATTGCTATCGCACCAATAATAATTGTCGATCGCGTAATCCAAGTCACATCATTCAAAACTGCTTCGGCCTCCCGAGGCAGAGCCTCATCAGGCTTATATCGCATGTCGACAATCCATATGCCATAGATTCGCCGAACCCGCTGCATTACCGAGGCGTCTATTTCATGTGGGAGCCGCCGCCCAATCAAGGCACTCTTCTTACGAAGGACATGCGCCCAGAACCAAAGGCTGTGATACTTTTCACGTTGGATAGTCGGAATGTATATCTTGGCCCAGCGTCGCATAGGACCGAGTCGCGGAGCAATTCGATCAAAAAGGCCGCGCCCCGTCGATGCGAAAGACGGCGGCTTTCAGGATCATTTCGGCGGCAAATCCCAGCAGATATATCCCAGCTCCCCTTCTACCGGCCAGTAGTAGCTCGATTCCCTCCCAGTATTTTTGGTCGCTCGCCAGCACCAAGTCTTGAACGGTCTCCGGCGTAGATAAAATACGATATCGAAGCGGCATGAAATCAAGCCAGGTTCATCGTCATCAAGAATTCCGCGTTCGACTTCACCTTGCCCAGGCGTGCCGTCAGCATGGACATGGCTTCGACTGGGTTCATGTCCACCAGCACCCGGCGGAGCTTGTAAACCAGCTCCAACTCCTTCGGAACGAGCAGCAGCTCTTCCTTGCGCGAGCCGGAGCCGGCGATGTCGATCGCAGGCCAGGTTCGCTTCTCGACCAGGCGGCGGTCGAGGTGCAGTTCGCTGTTGCCGGTGCCCTTGAACTCTTCGAAGATGACTTCATCCATCTTCGAGCCGGTATCGACGAGGGCCGTGCCGATAATGGTCAGCGAGCCGCCCTCCTCGATGTTGCGGGCCGCGCCGAAGAAGCGCTTGGGCTTCTGGAGCGCATTGGCATCGACACCACCGGTGAGGATCTTTCCAGAGTGGGGCACTTCGGTGTTATACGCGCGTGCAAGGCGCGTGATCGAGTCGAGCAGGATCACCACGTCGCGGCCGTACTCAACGAGGCGCTTGGCCTTCTCAATGACCATCTCGGCCACCTGCACGTGCCGGCTGGCCGGCTCGTCAAAGGTCGATGACACGACCTCGGCCTTGGTGTGCCGCTGCATTTCGGTCACTTCCTCGGGCCGCTCGTCGATGAGCAGAATGATGATGTACGAGTCCGCATGGTTGGTCGAGATCGCATTCGCCATCTTCTGCAGCAGGACGGTCTTGCCGGTGCGCGGCGGGGCGACGATCAGCATGCGCTGGCCGAAGCCGATCGGCGTGACCAGGTCAATGACCCGCATGTTCACTTCGGCGGAATTGGTCTCCAGAATAATTCGGCGCGTCGGGTGAAGCGGGGTGAGGTCTTCGAAGTTGGTCTTCTCGGTGACCTTGTCCGGCTCCTCGAAGCAGATTGCTTCAACCCGAAGCAGGGCGAAGTATTTCTCGCTTTCTTTGGGAGGTCGAATTTGTCCCGCAATGATATGGCCGGAGCGCAGTCCAAAGCGGCGTATCTGCGAGGGGCTGATGTAGATGTCGTCCGGACACGGAACGTAGTTATATTCCGGGCTGCGCAGGAAGCCGAACCCGTCGGGCAGAATCTCCAGCACGCCCTCGCCGTACATGAGCCCCTGGCCGTGCTTGTTGATTCGCTCCTTCAGGATCTTGAAGATCAGCTCCTGCTTTTTGAGGAGGGTGTAATCCGTGATGCCTTCGCTGAGCGCGATATCGTGCAGCTCGGGAATGGACATCTTCTGCAGATCGGTGATGTGCAAATCGCCGCGCTTGATCTTTTCGTACTTCTCGTGGGTTTCCGGATCGAGATTCCTCACGGGCGGCGCGGTTCGAGGCTGTTGGCCGTCCTGATCGTCGAGACCATTTTCGGCGCCGATCGACTCGTTCGATGCCGGGGCCTCTATTTCGTCCATCATCGGCTCATCGTTATCGACAAGGACCGAGGCATCCTGTTGAGGCGGCCTTCCGACGTGGGGACGATGCCGGTTCTGTTGCGGCTGCGGCCCCGGGCCCGGGCGGCGAATGATTTTTTTTCGCGGACGGAATCCGCCTGGCGACTTAGACATGGAGTGATCCTCCGATCGAGACTGGCTGAAATAACATTCGGTAAATCATGAGAGCGAGTGGAAATGTTCCTTGTTGTGGGTATTTTTCGACCGGCCGCCCATCAGGTATACGTTTCTGATCCCGATGCGCTGCGAGGGTCGCGGAGAACAGCTTCAGATTGAACCGAAGTCTGCGAGGATTTGATTCACGATGCTTTCAACTTGGTTTCGCAGATCGGCCAGATTGGAATTGTTCTGGCAGATATAATCGGCCCGCGCCCGCTTGTTGTCCAGAGGCTGCTGGCTTTTTTCACGCCGGGCCATTTCTCCATCGGGCCAGCCCCGTAATTTTTCGGACCTTTCTTCACGGAGACCGGCGTCGGCATCCACAAAAACGACCGCATCACACATTAAATCGAGGTCCGTCTCGTATAATAGCGGACTGTCGATCACGAGAAACCTGATCCTGGGTTGAGCATCCAACTCGGCCATCTGATCCGCCCGCCGGATGGCAACCCTCGGATGCACCAACGCCTCAAGCCGGTGCCGCTGGGCCGGATCGGCAAACACCAGTGATGCCACCTGCTTTCGATCTATCGTGCCATCGCCGGCGAGCATTCGCGCCCCCCACCAACGAGCAAGCGTGTCGCGGATGTCGGGTGAGTCGATTTCAAGCTGAGCAAGGGAGTCGGATGATATCACGCCGCCCGCAAGGTCCTCCATAATCCGGGCAACAGTGCTCTTTCCAGACCCCACGCCGCCGGCAAGACCCACGACCGGTTTGCGGTATCGCCTTGTCTTCTCCTTGTCCGTGAGAACGCTCTCCCTTAACCGGCGGCATTCCTGCAAGTCATCAGCGTGAGCAAAGCCAATCGGCGCTTCAAGGGCGAAATGGCCGGGCCGGCGGGCCGGATGCTGACGTGATGGCCGGACGACAGGGGCTGCCGCTTCAGGCGTGCATCAGAACTCCTTGAGTCTGCCGCTGTCGCCTGGTGACTACACACGCCGAGTATAGCATTCCTATATCGCAATGTCACGCCCAATGCCGGTTGAACCCTGGCGATTTGCCGCCGCCTGAGAGCCGCCTGCTTTGGAGTCCAGCCAGATATTGATGGGGCCCGCATTTACGGATTCCACGGCCATTGTTTCTCGAAATCGCCCGCGCTCGACCGGAATGCCCAGGACTGCCAACCGGTCGCACAGGCGCTCATAAAGGCTGTTTGCCAGTTCCGGCGGGGCGGCATCGGTAAAGGCAGGCCGCCGGCCTTTTGCGGCATCGGCAAAAAGCGAGAAGCTGCTGATCGCAAGGATTGCCCCTGCCGCCTGCTCAACGTCGAGGTTCATCTTGCCCTCGGAATCCTCGAAGATCCTCAGATAACGAATCTTAGTGGCCAGCCATTCAACGTCCCGCTTGTCATCGCCGTGACCGACACCAATGTAGACGAGCAGGCCGGACTCGATGCGCCCGATGATCGACTCGCCAACCGCCACGCTCGCGCGGCTCACGCGCTGAACGATGGCTCGCATCAGAAACTCCTCCCTGCGTCGATCAGCCGATAGGCTTCCATGCCGGCGGCGAGAAGCAGAACGGCGCCGAGCACCAGAAAGGCGCGGCGGTGCTCTCGCCTTCCGGCGATCCCATAAATCAACGCGAGCATGGTTAGTGCCACTGGCCTGACCCAGGCGTGCGGCAGATCGGTTCCGGGCAACAAGCCGATCAATGTTCGCAGCGGAAGAAAAAGAAGCGCCAAAAACCACAGCGGCGCGGAAAAAGACCGCCAAGGCGTCTTCGGCAGCGCTTCGGCGGCCAGCAAAACCGGAAACGCGAGCAAACCCAGAACGATCGGCTCGTATTGCGACACCGGACCGCGTATTCCCGGCGCCGGCACTCTCACGTATAGAAAAATAGCGCCCATGATGACGAAGACCAGCGACATCCCCGCCCACGCCACCGATCCCCGCCGGCGCGCCGCGATCGCGGATTGCAACGCCAGCAGCGCGAGCACGAAAGCTCCCGCAATCATGCGGCCGATACTGTTGTCTTCATCCGGCGTGAGACCGCGCCGAGGCCAAAGGGCCATCTGGAATGCCACGAGGACGGCAATGGTCCCGAGATAAAAAGACATCTTGCGGGCATGCGGGATCATTCGCCCGGTCGTCGTCCACGGCGTGCCTTCGAGCAACTGTTGCTCCCAGACGTCGGCCAGCCAGCGCCAGAGAAAAATCATGACCACGAGACCCAGCAACGCCGCGTTGAAAATCAATGGCATCCGCTCGGCGTACGTTCCCGCTTCGCTTTGATCGCCGAACAGCGTGCCCGCCGCACAGGCCGCCAGCACGGCGCCCAGTGAAACGAGGGACATGCCCAGCCCCGCGGTGTTTGCGCTCCATCGCCGATAGGCCATGAACAACGCGCCCGTTCCGCACGCGAACGCCGAAACTGCGCTAAGCGCCGGCAACGGCCAGCCGCCGCTTCCGGATCGCACGATATGAAAAACCCCAAGCACCAAGACAACGGAGGCGAGAAATCCTTCCAACTGTATGTAGCCCGGCCAACGCGCGTAAGGGAGAAGCAAATCGTCCAGCCGGTCGGGCCATGCAAGCCGTCGACGCCGGCGATAAGGCGCTTCCTGTACGAATGCCGCGACGAGCAGCACCGCGGTCAAGCCAATCTGCAGTTGCAGCGTCCATGTCCACCAGGCCGGCTGGAACCACAGGCGTAAATGCGCAGGAACCCAATCAAACAGCGACCCCGAAGGAACCATCAGACTCGTCCACCACGCAAGCAGGCCAGCCAGCGCGAAAATGACGGCCGGCTGCTGGGACGAGAACCCGCGAACCCGCCAAATCACCGCGGCGATCAGCAGGCCCGCAAAAACGAAAAGGCCCTCGCTGTGACTCGGAGCAAACGTCCGCATCGGCTCATTGATGCGCGGCCAGGTGAGCTGGATCAGCAGGAAGGCGAGACATGCGGCGGTGGCCGCTCCGGTCAGGCCGGCCCAGGCGAGCACGGATTCGGCGGTGCCGGTGTTTGATCTTTTTTCGATCGGCCCGGCACCGTCATGGGCGAGCGCGGTTCTGCGCGGTGACAGGATCGTGCCGATCAGGGTCCAGATTGGCGTGAGCAGAGCGCCGAGCAGGGCAAGCTGGAGGGGCACACTGCTGGCCCGACAATGCAGGCGATAAAACAGCATGCCGGCGGCGACAGTCGCGGAGAAAGCGAATAGCGACCCGGCCAGACCGCGCGGAAGTCGGGACGCAGCGGCCAAGAACACGATCCCCACCGCCAGACTTGCATACATGAGCCAAATGGGTATCGAATGGGATTCAGGCATTTTGGTTCCGACGGTGCAGTGAAGCGGGCCGTAACGGCCAACCCTTCAACGGCCAAGCTAGTCGGGATGACCGAGGACACGCAAGGCCTGCACGGGCTGGCAAATATTCCCGATGAATTCAGCCCTCGATGTGAGCGCGGCTAATTCTATTGGATACCGGGAACATACCGGGAACCTATTTCGCTACGATAATTCAAGGAAACACTCTATGGCTTTGATTTCCGATCATATCGAAAGCACGCCCGAAACCTTGGGGGAAAACCACGAATCACCGGGACCCGTATTCGCGTGCAGGACATTGTGGCCTGGCACGAGGTACACGGCCGATCGCCGGACGAGATTGTCTCGGGCTACCCTCACATCACCCTCGCCGACGTTCATGCGGCCCTGGCCTACTATCATTCCCACCGCGACGAAATCACGACGCAAATGAAACAGGACGAGGAATTCGTCGAATCACTTCAAAAAAAATTCCTTGACAGATGACAGTGGCGCGCCCATCTCCGAGAACGTGAGCTATCGATTCCATTTGGATGAGAACGTCGATATTGCAATCGCCGAAGGTCTGCCCGCCGTGGGATTGACGTAACGACGGCGCGGGACGTGGATTTGCTCGGAGCTGACGATGAACAGCGTTTGAGCTTTGCGCATAGCGAGGGCCGCATTATTTTCACGCACGACACAGATTTCCTGCGTTTTATGCGGGGCGGGCACACCGCACGCAGGCATGGTGTATTGTCACATCCAATCGCGGACGATCGGACAGATGGTCCGCCCGTTGGCGGGACTTTCATTAAGGTTCAAATCCGAGGAAATGCGAGGCAGAATCGAATACTTGTGAATCATCGTTCGACGCGTTTATTCGATTACGGCTGCTCTTCCACCACAATGTTATTGTACTCCAGCAGCGTCCCCTTGGCCCGTTCCACGTCCACCAGGGCGATGTTGTAATTCACCGCCGACTGCAACAGCGCCCGGCGGCCGTCCGCCAACGCGATCTGGGCATTCAGAATGGTGTCCAACTGAGGCGGACTCTTGTTTTCCTGGCGTTCCTGAAGCGACCGAAGGTTTTCTGACGCAGCGATGACACCCTGATAGCTGGGTCCGAGCTGCTCGTAGTTTGTTTCGATGTTCCGCAGCGCGACGCGGCAGTCCGTGATCACATTGTCGAGCGCCTGCTTGTAGCGCAGCACGGTCTGCGACTGCTGCAACGAGGCGATGCGGATGCCCGCCCGTTCCCCCCGCTCGCCGAAGAACCACAGAAACTCGATGCCCACGAACTGATCGATGAAGTTGCTCGTGCTCATCTGATCAAATGCGTTGTCCGCGTCGTCGCCCAGGCCGTTCCAGGTGGCGCGATAGATCAGGTCCAACTGCGGCAGCGCCTGGTTCTTGGCCACGCCCAGTCCGATGCGCGCGTTATCCACCGCGTGACGGGTCTGAACGATCTCCGGCCGGCGCTGCAAAGCGATTTCCACGGCGGCGAAGCGGTCGCGCACGATCTCGTTGATCGTGGGGCCGTCGACCGGAATGATCTCGTAGTCGGCCGACAGCGGCAGTTCCCGATCGTTGAGCAGGTTCAGGAGCTGGTCTTCGGAGTTGCGGACCCGATTCTTCACGTCGATGTAAAGGAACTCCTGCCGTTTCACGTTGGCTTCACTGCGATAGAGCAGGGTCTTATAGGCGTCGAAATCAGATCGGGCCTTGATCTGCTCGTAAGTCATTCGAGCCTGGGCCAGAAGCTCGGCACTGATCACCACGTCGCGCCGCGCCGCCACCAACTGCCAGTAGGCGCTCTCCGTGTTGTTCAGGATTTCGATGACCCGCTGCCGGAACAGCTCTTCATTGATCCGCCGCTCGTTCTTCCGAATGTTGATCTGGGCCCGGTTGAAATCGATGCCGAAATTCCGCAGGAGCGGCTGGCGAATCTCGGCGATGAAGTTCTGCGTGTACGCCGGATTCAAAACCTGGAATTGAAACCCGGGATTGTCGATCCGCCCCATCGTCTGCGTGAGGCTTACCTGTGCGCCGGTGGCCAGCAGTTTGCGAATGCCGCCTGTCAGGGTCGTCGTGTCGGTCTGAGACGCGACCAACTGCGACGGCGTCGGACGGTCCGTGTTATTGCGGTTGATATTTCCGAAAAACGCGGCGTCGAAGGCGGCCTCGGCCTGGACGATCTGACCCGTGCTGATCGCCGGAGCATAGCCGTCCACTTTGATCTGATAGTTGTTCAGGAGAGCCCGCCGCAAGGCATCGGCGAGTGTCAGCCGAAACTGGCGGTCGCGCTCGACCTCCTTGATCAGCTCCTTGGTCTCCTCGTATATCTTTTCATACTCGGTGCGAATGGATTCCTGGCCGAAGCGCGTCGTTTCCAGCCGTTTGTCGAGAACCCCCGCCGCCACGCTGGGATCGGGCAGGTGCAGCCAGATGGCGGCTTCGATCGAGGGGGTGGTCTGCGCCACCTCGCCGGAGAGTTCGGCCGGCGCCGGCGCATCGACCACCGGCAGATCGGGCAGCACGCGCTCATCGTCGGCGGCCCCGTTTGAATGCCCAACCACATAGGAAGGTGTGCGAATCTCGCTCACAGCGGTTCGATTCGATTCACAAGCCGTCGCGCCAGCAAAGGCGGCACAGGTCAGGATCAATCGACCCGATCGGCGGGAACAGAGGAGGGGCATCGCGGCGATCTCGGCGAGCAAGCGCCTGCAACAATCTGCGAGGCGGAAAGTTACAACTCAATCAAACTCCGCATCGGCGGACGATTGATGTCGCCCAATCCTGAAAAAACCAGGACCGCGCGAGAGGCGGCCGCATTGTAGAAAGGCAGCGCTTACTGTCAAACGCACCCCGCCACATCGCACACCTTTACATAAAGAAATCGGGAAATCAGCCCTAATCTCTGAAATCAAAACGGCTTGCACGCAGAACATCATGCTCAGCGCGACGATGTGCGCCACACATCGAATCATTATCAGCATTGTCGGAGTGGCGAGAAAAGATGAGCAGAGCAGGCCTGTAAGCCGAATTCTGTTCCCGCCCGATCTTTCGACCGCGCGGGCGACGATCATTTCTCTTGGCCGGCGGTTGCCCGCCGGCTCCAGCACCCTACCCGCGACTCGATCGAGACGGGCCGTCTCGCCCTGTGAACCGCGCCGAAGCGCTGCCCCAGTTTCGCCGCTTACATGGGCTTGCTGGCGGTGGGGTTTGCCTTGCCGCGACCGTTACCGGCCGCGCGGTGCGCTCTTACCGCACCATTTCACCCTTGCCTGTGATGACGTCACGTGGTCGCCATCCATCGGCGGTGTCTTTTCTGTGGCACTTTCCCTGGCCCCAGGCATGATGCCGGAGGCCGGCGGCCGTTAGCCGCCACCGCGCCCTGTCCAGTTCGGACTTTCCTCCCGAGACGCTTGCGCGCCGCGAGCGACCGTCCGGCCTGCTCTGCTCAATCTTATTATAGCGATTTCAGGGTTGCTCAGCGATTCGCTGCCGCACGACCGATACAACGCTTTTTCTGGCGTGGCGAAAAACTGGATTCAACCCCAAGATACGCTTGCTCGACGCCGCGGACGCGAATGAACTGCATGATCCAGACCAAAATCGTCGCCACCCTCGGCCCCGCCACCGACTCCGATGAGATGATCCGCGCCCTGCTCGACGCCGGAGTGAACGTCTTTCGCCTCAATTTCTCCCACGGCAAAATCGAGCAGCACGCGGCGTCACTCGCCCGCATTCGCCGAGTCTGCGAAACGACCGGATCATTGGCGGCCGTCCTCGGCGATCTGTGCGGCCCGAAAATTCGGCTCGACAACGTTGAGAACGACGCGGTCCTTCTCGTTGATGGACAACTCGTTGACATTGTCGGCGGCCACGTCGTCGGCAACGCTCAGCGTATCTCGACCAATCGGCCGGAATTGATCGGCGAGGTGGGCGTCGGGCATCGAATTCTCATTGATGACGGGGAAATCCGGCTGCGCCTGGAAGGCGTCGATGCCCACAGGCTGATTTGCCGCGTGGAAGTCGGCGGTACGATTCGCACGCGCAAGGGGGTCAATTTGCCCGACAGCAAACTGAAGATGTCCGCGATGACGGACAAGGACCGGGCGGACCTGGCCTGGGCCATCGAGAACAAGCTCGACTACGTCGCGCTGTCCTTCGTGCGCAGCGCCGCCGACCTGCGCGAGCTGCTCGACCTGCTCCCGCTTGCCGGCTGCGAGATTCGTACGGTGGCAAAGATCGAGACTCCCGCCGCCATCGGCCACATCGACGAGATCATCGAAACCGCCGACGTCATCATGGTGGCACGCGGCGATCTCGGCGTCGAGATGGACGTCGCCCAAGTGCCCATGCTGCAGAAGCGCATCGTGCGAAAGTGCCAGACGGCCGGCAAGCCGGTCATCGTCGCCACGCAAATGCTGCAATCCATGGTCGAGAGCCCGACCCCGACCCGCGCCGAGGTCAGCGACGTGGCCAACGCCATCCTCGACGGCGGCGACGCGGTCATGCTCAGCGCCGAAACCTCGGTCGGCGCCCATGCGATCGAGGCCGTCCGCATGATGGTCCGCATCGCCCGCGAGACGGAGGCCGACATGCGCTCGCGCAATGAGCTGGCGCGTGTCGACGCGACCCGCACGCTTCGCCGCATCACCACGGCCGTCGCCCACGGCGCGAGCCTGCTCACCCGCGAGCTGGATGCCCACCTCGTGGCAGTGTGGACCGACACCGGCAACACCGCGCGGCTGCTGAGCAAGACCCGGCTCAACGTCCCGGTGCTGGGCCTGTCGCCGGACGCGCACGTGTGCCGCAGGATGTCAATGTACTACGGCATCATCCCCACACTGGCGACGCGGCACGAGCGCATTCTGCAAATGTTGAAGGAGGTTGACGATCTGCTCATTCGTCGACAGCTCGCCAAGCCGGGAGATCTGATTGTCGTCATCGCCGGAACGAGACTGGAGCAGGAAGGCGCAACCAATGCGCTGCTCATGCACCTTGTCGGCGGCGCAGATTCCGCGCCCGCCTTCGCCTGAAAACCCCACCGCGATCCGCCGATAAAGCCCTAAGCCCGCAATACATTGGACATTGCGCAAGACGGATTTCAACACGACACGCGTCCCTCGCCGCCGGAACAACCATGCCCAAATCATCGGCCGCCGCGAGCCTTGTCGCGTCTCAGACTGCAACGCCCCCGGAAATCCCGGCCTTCAACTCCGTCGCAAAACCGATCACCGTCTGTCATCCCGTCTGGCGGCTGCGCAACGGCGGCCTCGAACGGCAACTCGTTCAGATTGTGAACCGACTGTCGGATGAGCGTTTTCGACATGTCGTCGTCGTGGCAGGCTGGGACGAGGAAAGCCGTAACCTCGCAAGTCAACTCAACGCTCGGGCTGAAGTCGTCCGGGAGCCTGCTACGGCCACCGGGGCAAACTGGGCACGTTGTTTGGCCGGCATCTATCGAGCACATACGATCGATGTCGTGCATGTTCGCGGCCTTTCCTTGCTGATCGACGCCCTGATGGCCGCCGAGCTTTACGGCGAGGCCCGCGTTGCGTGCAGCTTTCACGGATTTCAGGATGTCGAACATGAGTTGCACGGCATCCGCCGAAAAGTGCTGCGCGAGGCGCTGCTGCGCTGCGACGATCGATGGGCGGTGGGTCCGACGGCGGGACGCGAGATTGCGGCCGCATTGAACCTGCCGCGGGACACCTTCGGCGTGATTTGCAATGGCGTGGACCTGCAAACTTTTCGACCCGCCACTCCCGCGGAACGACTCGCGGGGAAGGAGCGTCTTGGCCTGCCGACCGACAAGCCCGCCCTGCTCTGCCTGGGCAACATCAAGCCAATCAAGGGGCAGCACGTTCTGCTGCAAGCCCTCGCGCAAAACACGCGAGAAATTCAGGAATTCTGCACGGTCCTCGTTGGCGAGAATCGCTTTGGCGGCGAACTCCATCGCTGGGCCAAATTGCATCTCGCAACCGCTGACGTGCGCTTTGAACGCCAAACTGAGCATCCACTGACGTGGTATCACGCGGCGGATGCCTTCGTCTTGCCCTCGCTGTCCGAGGGACTTTCCAACGCGCTGCTCGAAGCAATGGCCTGCGGTCTGCCCTGCATTGCGACGGCTGTCGGCGGCAACCTCGACGCAATCGTGGATCGAGAATCCGGATTGCTCGTCCCCGCAAATAATCCAGGCGCACTGGCTCGCGCAATCGACGAGTTAATGCGTGACGCTGCGCTGCGCCTTCAACTTGCCGTCGCGGCCCGCTCTCACGTTGAACAACGCGTTAGTTTTGAATCCATGACGGCCGGCTATGCCGCCCGCTATCAACGACTCGCGGCGCCTCGCGTGCCAGAGATGACTGCGCCCGGCCGGCCCATGATAAACACGAAACCGAGCCGGTTCGTCTCGGTTTGACGAATCCGCCGCTCCTTCGGAGCGGGACGGAATGGGGCGCCATGAATCCCCGGGTTCCGCTTCGCTTCACCCGTGGCTACAACCCGTCGCCCCTTGGGGCGAAAGGCAGCCTAGGTTGCAGGAGTTCCATGACCGCGATTCCACAGCAAGGCTTCCTTCACGTCGGCTCGCCGCAATCGCGCCTCGCGCTGCTCTGGCGTTATCGCGAACTCACCTGGATGCTGGCTTGGCGCGACATTCGCGTGCGCTATCGTTACTCCCTGCTCGGCGCCGCGTGGGCCGTCCTGCCTCCGGCCGCCATGATGCTCATTTTCACGTTCGTCTTCGGCCAGGTCGTGCAAGTGGACCGCCACAAGCTCACCGGCCACGCGAATTTGCCGTACTCGCTGTTCGCATTCTGCGGGCTGGTGCCGTGGATGTTCTTCGCCAACGGGCTGAGCGGGGCCATTGGCTCACTGGTGTCGAACCGGGCGCTGGTGACGAAGATTTACTTTCCGCGCGAAGTCTTTCCGATTTCGGCGATCATCAGCTCGCTGGTCGATTTTCTGGTAGGGCTGGTGGTGCTCGCTGCGTATGGCGCAGCGCTTCACCTGGTCGGCACGGGATGGCGTTATCAATTCAGTCCCGCCGTATTCTGTCTTCCCATCGTGATGGCCGTTCAACTGACGTTCATGGTGGGCCTGGGCTTGATTCTCGCGATGGCCAATTTGTTCTATCGCGACGTGGGATTTCTGTTTCGCTCGATCATCCAATTGTGGATGTTCATCACCTGCGTGATATA
>Ga0190265_10000684_pt1 | contig 22906 bp, 17 predicted proteins | sample Popmic124T_FD_133135 | JGI IMG/M metagenome (GOLD analysis project Ga0190265, IMG submission 133135) | Populus adjacent soil microbial communities from riparian zone of Indian Creek, Utah, USA - 124 T | ecosystem: Environmental > Terrestrial > Soil > Riparian zone | place: USA: Utah | collected...
CCACGACCGGGTCGGGACACACGCCGGTCAACGGGCCGGTGGCGGCCGGCGCCGGCGCCGCCGTCGACGAGCCGGCCTGTCCGCACCCGACGGTGATCAGCAGCGCGATCCCGGCGCTGAGTGCGGCGATCCTGCGTGACTCCATGCGGTCTCCTCGGTGGCTGTCGTCGGTCGGCGCGTTCTCACGTCGGTCGGTCGTAGCCCGTCGACCCGTACCAGCCACCGGTGATCATGCGGTTGAGCAGCCCGAAGGCGGAGAAGGCCGCGATTCCGAGCAGGCAGGCCAGTATGGCCGCCCCGAACAGCTGCTCCGACTGCAGCCGGGCCCGGTACAGGTCGATCAGCACCCCGATGCCGGCGTCGCCCTGCTTGAAGAAGAAGTCGCCGACCACGGCCCCGACCACGGCCAGCGTCGCGGCCACCTGCAGCCCGGTGAGGATCGCCGGCATCGCGGTCGGCAACTGCAGCTTGACCAGGCGGGTCAACCGGCCGGCCCGGTGCAGGGTGAGCAGGTCGTGCTGGCGCGGGTCGGCCGACTGCAGGCCGAACAGGGTGCTCGAGATGATCGGGAACAGCGCGATGGCCACGGTGACGATGAGCCGGCTGGCCAGCCCGAAGTCGAACCAGAAGCCGATCACCGGGACCATCGCGAGCGTCGGCACGCACTGCAGGACGACCGCGTACGGGTACAGCGAGCGCTCCAGCCACCTCGCCTGGCTCATCACGATCCCGACCAGCAGCCCCAGCACGGACGCGATGGCCAGCCCGGCCAGCGCCACGCCCGCGGAGAGCAGCAACGCGGACAGCAGCGGTGCCCGGTTCACCGGATCGAGGAAGGCGACCTGCACGACGGCGTCCGGCGGTGGCAGCAGGAACTGCCGGCGCTCGGAGAGCACGACCTCGCTGACGAAGAACCAGGCCCCGACGAACAGCAGGAACATCACGGTCGGGGGTAGCCAGCGGGACGGGAGCATCGTGCGGGGCAGGGGCCGACGCCGCCAACCGGACGTCGACCCCGGGAGCGCGGGTGGGCCACCGTCCGTGCTGGGGGGATCGGACATGATTACCCCTCCGAGTGGCTCGCCGTGCCCGCCACACTACGGGTGGTCACCTGGTCGCGCAGTGTGTTCGACACCTCACCGGCGATGCGCCCGAACTCGGGGGAGAACCGCAGCTGGGCCGAGCGCGGATAATCGAACGGCACGTCCACCTCGCGCACGATCCGGCCCGGTCGTCCGGACATGACCGCCACCCGGCTGCCGAGGAACACCGCCTCGGTCACCGAGTGCGTGACGAACAGGGCGGTGAACCCGCGGAGCGTGAACAGCCGCTGCAGCTCGTCGTTCAACCGCTCCCGGGTCTGCTCGTCCAGCGCCCCGAACGGCTCGTCGAACAGGAACAGGTCGGGCTCCAGCACCAGCGAGCGGGCCAGCGAGGCCCGCATCCGCATGCCTCCGGACAGCGCGGCCGGCCGCACCTTCTCGAAACCCTCGAGCCCGACCATCCGGATGGCCGCGGCCGCCCTCCTGCGCCGCTCGGCCCGCGGTACGCGTTCCAACTCGGCAAGAAGCTCCACATTGCGTCGAACGGTTCGCCAGGGCAGCAGCGTCGGATCCTGGAAAACGTATCCAACCCGTTCGGCGAGCACCTCGGCCGACCCGATCGAGGGAACTTCAAGACCCGACACAAGCCGGAGCAGGGTGCTCTTTCCGCAACCCGATGGACCGACGATGCTGAGGAACTCCCCACGTCGCAGGCCTAAAGTGAGGTTTTCGACGGCCACCGTGCCGTCGGAAAAAGTCCGGTTGACTCCGCGGAGTTCTACGATACCGGGGGCGCGCGGGGTCACAGAGGCGAGGATAGTCTGCCGTTCAGGACAGCGAACGGTTCACGAACCGAAACCGACCCGATCGGCACGGCGAGGTTCGGACGATCCCGCTCCCGATTTCAGAAGGACGAGGACGACAGTGGGCCCCGAAATGCCTTTCCACAGGGCACGGCCGGCACTCGCGATCGTGCTCTGTACGGTCCTCGCGCTGCTCGGGGCGTGTTCCGGGCCCGACGTTGTCGCCCGACCCGCGGCCCCGCCCACCCCGGTCGAGGCCGGGCCGCCGCCGGAGGTGCTCAGCGCGCCGATGATCGCCCCGGGCGACGCGGTGCCGCTGCCCGCTGGCGCGCCGGTGCTGACCGTCACCGGCCGCATCGCCCTGACCAACGACGCCGCGGTGCTGCTGCTCGACCAGGCCACGCTGGACCGGCTCGGCATGGTGCTGGTGACCGTGTACGAACCGTGGGTCAAGCAGAACATGCAGTTCCAGGGCGTGTGGCTGGCCGACCTGATCAAGCTCACGCGGCCCGACGGCGACGCCCGGACCATCCACCTCACCGCGCTGGACGACTACCAGATCGACCTCACGATGGCCGACGCCATGGCGGGCGGCATCCTGCTGGCCACCAGGACCGGCAGCGGCGGCCCGATCGCGGTCGAGGACGGCGGGCCGACCCGGGTCGTGTTCATCAGGGGCACTCCGGCCGGATCGAGCGCCGACCAGTGGATCTGGAGCCTCGCCAACATCGACGTGAGATGACCCAGCCCGAGCCGCGCGGCGGATGGGGCGAGCGTGTGCTCGTCGCCGTGATGATCACCGTGACCCTGGTGACGATCAGCTACATCGCGATCAACACCGCGCAGCTCGGGAAGACCAGTGCCGACGTACAGGCCGTCCAGGCGCGCTCGACGAACGTGGCCAACGCGAACCGCGAGAACCTGGTGCTGCTGGAGTTGGTCAGCGAGCTCGGTTGGACGACCACCCCGCAGCAGGTCGCCGTGCAGCGCGGGCTGATGGTGCGCCAGATGAAGGTCGCGGAGTTGTCCTACCCGCCCGACTCCGATTCGGTCCGCGAGCTGGAGGAGATCCGCGCCGAGCTGGACCGGTTCCCGTGGGCGCAGTTGCAGACCGAGCTCGCCACCGCCCGTCCCGGTGCGCCGCCGAGTCCGCTCAAGCTCGCCTGCCTGGCCGTGGTCAAGCAGAGCGAGCTGCGGGTCAACGCGCTGCGTACCGCCGAGGAGAAGCAGTTCTACTCCGCCACCACCCTGGCGATCGACTCGAACCGGACCAGCCAGGTGGGGCTCTCGGTGCTGGTGGCCGTGGTGTTGAGCATGGGCATCATCTGCGTGTCCGTGGTGATGCGCAGGCGCCGGGTCGCCGAGGAGGCGTTGCGCCGGAGCGAGGGGCGGTTCCGTTCCCTGGTCCAGCGCGCCTCCGACCTGACCGTCGTCACCGACGCCAGCGGAGTGATCACCTACGTCAGTCCGGCCGCCGAGTCCCTGCTCGGGTACGAGCCGGTGGAACTGGATCGGCTCCCGCTGCTGGTGCACGTGGAGCCGAGCGCGCGCGACCAGGTCTCGCAGGCCATCACCTATCTCGCCGGGGAACCGGGCCGCGAACGCACCATCGAGCTGCGGCTGTTCAACCGCAGCGGCGGGATCCGGCTGGTGGAGGCGGTCTGCCAGAACCTGCTCGACGACCCCGATGTGGGCGGGCTGGTGTGGAACGGCCGTGACGTCACCGAACGCCGGGCACTCGAGGACGAGCTGAGCCACCAGGCCACCCACGACTCGCTGACCGGCCTGCCGAACCGCAAGCTGCTGCTCAAGCGCCTGAAGGAGGCGATCAAGGCGCAACCGACCGCCGAGGTCGGGGTGTCGGTCATCATGGTCGACCTCGACGGCTTCAAGTACGTCAACGACACCCTGGGCCACGGCGCCGGCGACGATCTGCTGCGCGCCGCGGCCAAGCGGCTGCTCGGCAGCCTGCGCGAGGGTGACACGGCGGCCCGGCTCGGTGGTGACGAGTTCTCGGTCGTCGTCAAGGCCGGCCCGCAGCACGCCGTCGCGGCCGGCCGGCGGATCGTCGAGGTGCTGCGTCAGCCGTTCCACGTGGCCGGGCACGACGTCCGGGTCGGCGCCAGCGTCGGGATCGCCCACCGCACCGATTCCCGGTCCGCGGAGGAACTGGTCCGGGACGCCGACATCGCGATGTACGTCGCGAAGAACACCGGCAAGGGCCGGGCCGAGGTGTTCGAGCCGGGCATGCGGACCACGGCCTCTCGGCGCACCGGCCTGCAGCAGGAGCTGGCCCGAGCGGTGGAGCTGCACCAGATCGAGGTGGTGTATCAGCCGATCATCGACCTGAAGCTGTTCCGGCCGTCGATGTTGGAGGCGCTCGCGCGGTGGCGGCGCCCCGACGGCTCGCTCGTGACCGCCGACATGTTCATCCCGAACGCCGAGGACTCCGGAGCGATCGTCGAGATCGGCCGTGAGGTGCTGCGCCAGTCCTGCCGCGCCGTGCAGCTGTGGCGGGTGCTGCCCGGCTGCTCCGAGCTGGCGATCGCGGTCAACGTGTCCGTGCACCAGGTGCTCTCCGGCCGCCTCGTCGACCACGTGCAGGAGGCACTGCGGGCCAGCGGCCTGCCGGGCCCGAGCCTGATGCTGGAGATCACCGAGAGCACCGAGCTGGAGGCGTCGGAGCGGGTGGCCGCCGAGTTCACCCGGCTGCGCGAGCTCGGTGTCCGGATCGCGGTCGACGACTTCGGTGCCGGCTATTCCTCGCTGGGCTTCCTGATGGGTCTGAACGCGGACGCGCTGAAGATCGACCACTCGCTGCTGGACTTCGACACCACGCGCCAGGGGTCGCTGGTCACGGCGATCGCCGAGCTGGGCCGGACTCTGGGGTTGACGGTGGTGGTCGAGGGTGTGGAGACGTCCGACCACCTGGCCCGGGCCCGGGAGGCGCCCTGCGACGCCGCACAGGGCTTCCACTTTTCCCGGCCGCTTCCGGTCGACGCGGTGGCCGACTTCCTGCTGGGCTGGCCGGGCATGGCCACGCCCAGCGACGAGGCGACGGCTCGTTCCCCGGTGAGCTGAGCCCGCCCCACCCGGCCGACAGGGGACGATCCGGGGATGGCCCGGGGGTCGGCGCCCACAACCTGGGGTGCGACCTGGGGATTCTGCGGATCTGCCCAGCCGCCCGCTCTTCCAGGCTTCGGATCGGGTCGAAGCCACAGGGGAGAGTCCGATGCCGGCACTACGGATACCACTATCAACCGAAGCGCCAACCGAATCGCCAGCAACCGAGTCGAGTGTCACGGAGCTGGTCGAGGCCGCGCGGCGGCGCGACGCCTGGGCGTGGGAGGAGCTGATGCGGCGCTACGGCGGGTTGGTCCGCGGCGTCGTGTCCCGCTACCGCCTGCAGGAGGCCGACGCGGCCGACGCGGTGCAGAGCACCTGGGTGCGGGCGGTCGAGCAGCTCGACGCGCTGCGCGACCCGGAACGGCTCGGCGGGTGGCTGAGCACCACCGCCGGTCGGGAATGCCTGGCGCTCCTCCGCCGGGCCCGGCGGGAACGCCCCGAGGAGGCGGTGGGGGAGGCGCTGGAGTCGCCGGACCGCGGGCCGGAGGCACAGGTCGTGGCGGCCGAGGTGAGCCGCGCGGTCACGGCCGCGGTCGACGGGCTGGCCCCGGCGCGCCAGCAGCTGGTGCACGAGCTGTTCTACCTGCCGGACCGGGACTACGGGCAGGTGTCGCGGTCGATGGACATGCCGATGGGCAGCATCGGCCCGACCCGGGGCCGGCTGCTGGTCTCGCTGCGCACCGCCCTGGGCCGGGCGGGCTTCGGGCCCGCTGCCGGTGACGGCTTCGGCCTGACCGCCTGATCACGCCTCGGGCGCGGTCGGCTGCTGGCCGGCCAACAAGACGGTCAGCTCCGACCGGGACCGGATGCCGAGCTTGCGGTAGGCGTTGCCGAGGTGGAACTCGACCGTCTTCGGGCTCAGGTACAGCTCGGCCGCGACGTCCTTGTTGGACAGACCGCGGGCGACGGCGAGCGCCACCTGCAGCTCCTGACCGGTGAGCGCGTCCACGCCGGTCGGGCGGCCGGTGAGCCGCCCGCCGGCGCCGGCGGCGCGCAGCTCGGCGTCGGCGCGGGTCACCCACTGCCGGGCGCCGAGCCGGTCGAACAGGTCGGCCGCCGCCGACAGCCGGCTGCGGGCATCGCCGCGGCGACCGGCCCGGCGCAGCCGCTCGCCGTGGCAGAGCCACGTCCGGGCCAGGGCGAACGGGTTGTCGGTCCGCTCGTGCAGCGCGATGGCGGCCCCGAAGCAGGCGTCGATGTCGGCGTCGGCCGCCAGTAGCCCGCGGCAGCGCCAGCACAGCGCGGCCAGCGCCGGGAACCGCGGATCGTCGCTGTAGGCGATGACCTGGTACAGCAGCGCCTCCGGCAGTGGGCGTCCGGCGCGCAGGTAGGCCTCGACCAGATCGGGGCCGGTCGGCCGGCCGAGGGTGAGCTCGCCGGTACTGCCACGCCGGTTCACCGGCTCCAGGTGCGCGATGGCCGCGTCCGGCCGGTTCAGCGCCAGCTCGAGCAGCCCGAGCGCCTCGCGGGCCGGCGCCGGATGGTCGATGTCCATGGTGCGGGCCAGGGCGAGCGCCTCCTCCGCGTGCCGGCGACAGTCCTCCTCCCGGCCCTGGGCAGCCTCGATGAAGGCCAGGCAGCCCAGGGAGAAGTAGCGCCACAGATCGTTGTCCACGGTCTCCGCCGTGGTCAGCGCCTGGGTGGCCGCGGCGTAGGCGGAGACCAGGTGCCCGGTGCGGGCGGCCACGTACGCGGAGGCGTGCAGGGCCTGGCACAGCACGCCGAGCGCCGCGGAGCTCCTGGCCTGCTCGGTCACCCGGGCCAGCAGCGAACGGGCCCGCCGGTACTCCCCGACCCAGGCCAGCGCGATTCCGGCGAAGCAGACGTACTCCGGGTCCACGCTCTCGAACCGCTGCTCCACCGCAGCGCATGCGGACAGCAGGATCGGGAAGCTGTCGGTCACCTCGCCCATGCTGAACAGCGACGTCCCCAGGGTCAGCTCGACCAGCGGGGAGAGCTCGTCGGGCCGGTCGGCGGCCAGCTCGCGGGCCTGCCGGGCCAGCGCGATGGAGCGCGGGTAGTCGGCGGAGATCATCGCCGCCCAGGCGGCGATACCCAGCATCTCGGCCGCCTGGAGGGGATCGGAGTCGCCCAGGGTGGCCGCACCACGTGCGGCCAGCCGGTGCGCCTGGGTGACGTTGCCGTGGTAGAGGTGTCGGCGCCCGCGTTCCCGGTCCACCGCCGCGCTCAGCCTCCGGTCGGTGGCGCACCCGGCGGCCTCCTTCAGCAGCCGGGCGGCCTGGCCGGGGCGTCCGGCCAGCCGGGCGGCGACCCCGGCGCGCAGCAACCGGTCGCCGCGGACGGCGTCGTCGGCGGTCAGCTGGGCGGCCCGCTCCAGCGCCACGGCGGCGGTGCCGTAGGCGCTCATCGCGCTGGCCTCGGTCGCGGCGACGTCCAGCGCGTCGGCTGCCTCCGGGTCGGGTCCGACGGCGGCGGCCGCCAGGTGCCAGGCCCGGTTCGAGCGCTGCTCGGCCGACCCGCCGAGGGCGTCGGCCCAGGCCCGGTGCCCCGAACGGATCACCGGTGGCGGCACCTCGGCCAGCACAGCCGAACGGATCAGCGGGTGCACCAGCCGCGGCTCGCCGGCCCGGAAGACCACCAGCGACGCCATCTCCAGCTGTTCGAAGGCGGCCGAGTCGAGCCCGAGCCGGCCAGCGGCCCGCCAGACGAACGCGGTCGACGCGCCGCTGTCCAGGGCCAGCACGACCAGCGCCGAGCGGGCGGCGTCGTCGAGATCGCGGAGCCGGTCGGCGAACAACTCGGCCGCCGACCGCCGGGCGGCGAGCGCGCCGTGATCGAACAGCTCGACGTCCTCGCCCTCCAGCTGCCGAGCGAGCTCGATCAGCGCCAGCGGGTTGCCTCCGGCCGCCGCGGCCAGCCGGCCGACGGAGGAGTCGGGCCCGTGGAAGGTCGACAGCGACCGCAGCAGCTCAGCGGAGGCCGGCGTGTCCAGCCCCCGCAGCGCGATCTCCTCGAAGCCCCGGAGCTTCGGTCGCCGGGCCCCGTCGCGCACCGCGAGCAGCACCGCCACCGGGTCGTGCCGGACCCGCCGCGCGGCGAACAGGATCGCGTCCGCTGAGGCCGGGTCGAGCCAGTGCGCGTCGTCGACGCACACCACCACCGGCTGTCGGTCCGCCGCCGAGCAGAGGATCTTCAACACGACGGTGCAGATCGCGAACCGCTCGACCGCGATCGGCCGGCCGTCGCGCAGCCGCTGCAGCAGGTCGTCGCGCTGGTCGGCGGCCAGCTCGGAGGTGATGCGGGTGATGTCCTCGTCGGTGAGGGGCCTGAGCAGGTCGAACAGGCCGGCGAAGGCCAGTTCGGCGTCCGACTCGACGCCGCGGGCCTCCAGCACCGTCATGCCGGTCGCCTGCTCGGCGGCGTGTTCGAGCAGCCGGGTCTTGCCGATCCCCGGCTCGCCCCGGATGACCAGCGTCCCGCCGTGTCCCGCCCGCGCCGCACCGAGCAGCCCGTTCACCCGGGCGATCTCCCGAGCCCGCCCCGGCAACATCCCGTCACCGTAGTTCGCCACATGGCCTGCGCCGTCCTCCGCCTCAGCGAAATTTCGGCATCGGAACGTTCGCCGTCCGCCCGCTCAGCCGCGATGTTGCGCGGGGATGACCATCAGCACCCATGTGCGCTGTGCCTTCTTCGCCATCGGGTTTGGTGCGACGATGTTGTTCGTGGCGAACTATCAGGCACAGACCATTGCCTATCCGGCGCCAAGCGCGCGGCCCTACCGCAAGGTTTCCGAGCCCCTTCCTCCCCACGTCGTCGTGCTGTTCGGCGCCACCGGCGACCTCGCCCGGCGCAAGCTGCTGCCCGGGCTCGCGCATCTGGCCGCCTCGGAACTGGCCCCGCAGGTGCTGGTGGTCGGATCCTCGCTGGAGGACCTGAGCGACGAGGAGTTCCGCTCGTTCGCCCAGACCGCGGTGGCCGAGTTCGGCAAGCACACATTGGCCCCGGACCAGTGGGACAGGTTCGCCGGCTCGTTGCGCTACGTGTCGAGCGCGGCCGGGCCGGAGGCGCTGGCCGCGGCGGTGGCGGCTGCGGAGGAGCAGCTGAGTGAGGGATCGCGCCGGCTGCACTACCTGAGCGTGCCGCCGAAGGCCGCCCTTGACGTGATCAACATGTTGGAGCAGGCGAAGCTGGTCGAACGCTCCCGGGTGGTCATGGAAAAGCCGTTCGGCACCGACCTGGACAGCGCGGTCTGGCTCAACGAGCAGGTGCACGAGACCTTCGACGAGAGCCAGATCTTCCGGATCGACCACTTCCTGGGTAAGGAGGCGGCGCAGAACGTACTCGCGCTGCGCTTTGCCAACGGGCTGTTCGAGCCGATCTGGAACCGCAACTTCATCGACCACATCCAGATCGACGTGCCGGAGATGCTGGGCCTGGACCAGCGCGCGAACTTCTACGAGTCGACCGGCGCCTACAAGGACATGGTGGTCACCCACCTGTTCCAGGTGCTGGCGTTCGTGGCCATGGAACCGCCGACGGCGCTGGACCCGCGCTCCATCAGCGAGGAGAAGAACAAGGTCTTCCGGGCACTGCTGCCGGTGTTGCCGTCGCACGTGGTCCGCGGCCAGTTCAGCGGCTACCGCGAGCTGGACGGCGTGGCCCGGGACTCGGACACCGAGACCTTCATCGCCCTGCACTGCCAGCTGGACAACTGGCGATGGGCCGGGGTGCCGTTCTACCTGCGCACCGGAAAGGAGATGGCCGAGGGGCAGCGGATCATCTCGATCGCCTTCAAGGAGGCGCCCCGCTCGATGTTCCCGCCGGACTCCGGCGTCGGCGCCTCCGGCCCGGACCACCTCACGTTCGACCTGGCCGACGAGTCGCGGGTGTCGCTGTCCTACTACGGCAAGCGGCCCGGCCCCGGGATGAAGCTGGACAAGCTGAGCATGCAGTTCTCCACCCAGGAGACCGACCGGGCGGGTGACGTGCTGGAGGCCTACGAGCGGCTGATCCTGGACGCCATGCGCGGCGATCACACGCTGTTCACCACCGCCGACGGCATCGAGAGCCTGTGGGAGCGGTCCATCCCGCTGCTGGAGAACCCGCCGCCGGTCAAGCCGTACGCACCGGGCAGCTGGGGGCCCAACGCGATCCATCAGCTGATCACACCGCACGCCTGGCGACTGCCGTTCGAGCGGTCCTGGCGGGAGCGGAAGTAGCCTCAGCCGAGACTGATCATGCCGTCCCGCACGGTGATCGGTCGGCGCGGCAGCGGCTCGGTGGCCGGCCCGCCGGCGACCGAGCCGTCGGTGATCCGGAACCGGCTGCCGTGGCAGAAGCAGTTGATCGTCCCCGCCGCCACCGCCCGCACCGTGCATCCACGGTGCGGGCAGGTGCTGCCGAAGGCCACGTAATCGCCCGCGGCCGGCTGCGTGATCACCACGCCCGCGGCGGCGATGATGACCCCACCGCCCTCGGGCACCTCCGCGGTGCTGATCACCGGACCGGTGGCGGGTCGCTCGGGCACCCGCCCAGCCTAGGGCTCCGGCGAGCGTGCGGGGGATCGGCGGGAGTAGGGTCGGGCCGGACTGGTTGAGAGCTCATCTTTCGGAGGCATCGGTGGCCCGCAGAAATCTGGCCCACATTCCCACCCGGCTGGCGGCCGGGGTGTTCATCCTCAATGCGGGGCTCGGCAAGTGGTCGGGCGACGAGAAGACCGCGGCCGGGGTGCACGGCATGGCCCGTGGGACCTACCCCTTCCTGTCCGCGATCGAGCCGAAGCGGCTCCTGAAGCTGCTGGCCGGCAGCGAGATCGCGCTGGGCGCGGCCCTGCTCATCCCGGTGGTACCGGCCGCGGTGGCCGGGGCCGGGCTGGCCGCCTTCTCGGCCGGGCTGCTGGGCCTCTACCTGCGCACGCCGGGCATGCACGAGAAGCTGCGCCCCACGGCCCAGGGCACCGCGATCGCCAAGGACGTGTGGCTGCTCGGCATCGGCGCCGGGTTGCTGGTCGACGACCTGGTGTCGAGCCGCCGCGGCGACTGATCGCCGCGGCGGGGGGCTCAGCTCGGGCCGGGTGCGGAGCCGCCGGTCGGGCACGGCGCGGTGGGGTCGCCGACGTAGTCCTCGGTCTCGATCAGCTCATCGTCCACGGCGGTCATGACGTTGCCGCAGATCTGCCCCTGGGCGGAGATCGACTTGATCTTCAGTGGCTCCGCGGCGGACCCGGAGATGCGGTTGTTCTCCAGGGCGTTGCCGCCCTTGTCGTACTCGTCCTCGTCGCTCTGGATCTTGATCCCGTAGCCGGCGCTGTCGCGGACCACGTTGTTGCGGACGATGTTGGAGAACCCGCGCAGTTCGATGTTGCTGCCGTCGAAGTCGGAGGACTCGACATTGTCGGAGCACACATTGTCTTCGAACACGTTGTCGTGGGCGTTCTCCTTGACGTTCAGACATTCCGAACCGAAGGTGCGGATGACGTTGTTCGAGATCGTGTTCTCGGAGCTGCCGTCGTTCTCGTACATCGGCTGGTCGTCCGACTTCGGGCTGGTTCCGATGTAGATGCCCTCACCGTTGTGGAACTCGGTGCGGTCCTTGTCGTTGCCGCCCTTGCCGTACATGCCGCAGTACTGCACGACGGAATCGGTGATGGTGTTGCCGTGCGAGTTGTTGCGCAACCGCACGCATTCACCGCCGCCGCCGTTGAGGAACATGTTCCTGATGGTCACCCCGGTCACGTCGCGCACGTCGTCGGCCGAGCCCAGGTAGACCAGCCGGCTGTCCGAGACCTGGGCCTGCACGCTGGTCTTGAACGCGTCGATCCCGGCCAGATCGGTCGGGTAGGGAGTCTTGGCCAGGTTCTCCTGACCGTCGACCGTGAAGCCGTCCAGGGTGATGTAGTCGTTGTCGATGTTGACGACCCGGCTGGCGCCGAACACGGTGGCCTGGTAACGCCCGGACCGATCCTTGCCGGTCTCCGGGCCCTTGAGCGTGATCGGCGCGTTCGGCAGACCGTCGCGAACCGTCGCCAGCTCCTCGTAGTACGTGCCCGGCGCGATGTTGATCGTGGTGCCGGGCATGGCCTCCTCGATGGCCGCCTGGATGGTCTGGAACGGCTTGCCCTGCGACCCGTCGTTGCTGTCCGACCCGGCCGGATCGACGTAGAGCTGCACCGCGGGCGGCGGCGTCTCGACTCCGGGCGTGCTTCCGGTGAACATCCGGAGGCCGACGGCGAGCAGGGCCACCGCGAGCACCACCACCGCTCCGATCACGACCAGCCGAGTGGTCGAGGACATGCCGGGGGCTGCGTTCTGTCCGCTGCGGACCATCAGATCTCTGCCGTTTCCCTTCGCTCAGCGGGCGGGCCGTGGCGCGTCGGCGCCGGGTGCCGCCGGCGTTCGCCGCGGGCTGCCCGCGCGGATCAGTCTACGAGTGCTGGCGGGCGCGCCCGGCCACGGCCCGCTCATGATCGAGCCCAGTGCTGGAAGCAGGACCGGAAACACCCTGGGAGAGGTGGCGGTCACGCAGCGCACGCGTGGCGCGTTGCCTGGACAACCGATTCTTCGCTTTACGACTACGGGTGTGAAAAGAATCATGATGGACGATTGTCCGAAGATCTGTACGGAAAGTGAACTGCAGATGACGGTCGCGTTCCGGACTGTCGATCCGGCTCGTCGCCGGTCCGACGGGCACGCCGCTGAGCTGCGCAGATCCCCGGCGGACGGCCGCGGCGCCGCGAGGGCCGGGCGCTGCCGATCCGGCAAGCTGTGTGTCTGCTGAGACGATTCCCGAAATGCGGCGTCGCGCCGGTTCCGGATCGTGCTATCTCTCGATGGTGTGAAGTCGACCTGAGCGTCCAGAAAAGATGATCTTCAGGAAAGGCTGCATCCGCCCGCCGTCGCCGAGGATACCGCCGAAGCGCCGCCGGGCCGGGTGCACATCAGCGTGTTCGATTCCAGCGGGGTCGCCGGCAATCGGTCGGGGAACGCGGATGTGGGTGGTCGTACCGACCCGATGCGGGACGGTGCGTCGAACGGCGACCGGCAGCGGGGATGTTCGGTCGTGGAAGTCGGTTCGTGGGGTTGATCGCGGCAGCGTTATCGCGGGGACAGCGTTGTCGCAGGACGACCCGAACGGATGAAAAGGGGCTTGCCGGAGGCTCTCGTCGGAGTCTGCGGAATGAGAAGTGATGCGCCGGTGTTGCTCGCGGAAGAGGCACGGTCTGGAGGCCGGGTGAGTCGCGAGGCTGTGCCGCGCCGCGCTGTATCGGAGAGCGAACGAAGATGACCTTACCGTTGTACTACTACGTGCTGGGCACGCCGCTGGGCGTGCTCGGCCTGATCAGATGGAGCTTCTGGCTGGTGCGCCGGATCCCGGCCGTGCTGTACCGACCGGTGCTCGAGGGGGACCGGCGGCCGATCAGCGTGGTCGTGCCGGTGTACCAGGAGGACCCGGTCGTCCTGGCCGCGGCCATCGAGTCCTGGCTGGACAACCACGTCCACGAGGTCATCCTGGTCATCGACTCCTCCGATGCGGTCTGCCAGGAGGTGGCCTCCCGGTACTCGGTGACCGTGATCGTCACCGACGTGCCGGGCAAGCGGGACGCCCTGCGCCGCGGCTGGAACCACGCCTCGACCGAGCTGGTCGCGCTGGTGGACTCGGACACGATCTGGGCGCCGGACGTGGCGGCCGAGGTCTGCAAGCCCTTCACCGACCCGCAGATCGGTGGCGTCGGAACGCGGCAGAGCGTGTACGGCTCGAGCGGCTTCCTGTCCCGGATCACCGACATGTTCCTCGACCACCGCTACTTCGACGAGAACGCCAGCCAGAGCTACCTGGGCCAGGCGGTGTCCTGCCTGTCCGGTCGGACCGCCGTGTACCGGCGGCAGCTGCTGCTCGATGTCGAGCAGGACTTCATGAACGAGACGTTCTGGGGAGTCCAGTCGCTGTCCGGCGACGACAAGCGGCTGACCACGCTGATCATGGAACGCGGGTACCTGACGTACATGCAGCGCACCGCGCAGGTGTGGTCGACCTTCCCGACCACCTGGCGGGTGTTCTTCCGGCAGCGGCTGCGGTGGGCCCGGAACACGTGGCGGTCGGACCTGCGTGCGCTCTCGCACCGCTGGGTCTACCGGCACAAGTTCCTGGCCTTCACGATGCTGGACAAGGGCGTCAGCAGCTTCACCCTGCTCTTCGGACCGGCCTTTCTGGTGCACTCGATCATCGCTCAGAACTGGATCTTCGTGGCGGTACTGGTGCTCTGGTGGCAGATCAGCCGGTCGGCGAAGCTGCTGCCGCATCTGCGGCTGCGGCCGAGTTCCTTCTTCTTCATCCTCGGCTACGTGGTCGTCTCGTGGATCATGGCGTTGATCAAGCTGTACGCACTGCTGACCATCCGGCAGCAGCGTTGGCTGACCCGCCAGGTCGCGGTCGAGGACGGCGCCGTGGTGCGCACGTCGCAGCCCGAGGAGATCACCATCGGCGACCGGTCGCCCGGCGCCCAGGTGGCGGCGTGAGAAGCGGCCGGGCAGTGCATCGACGAGCAGTGGACCAACGGGCAGTGGATCAACGAGCAGCGGAGCGGCGGGACATGGATCGGCGGGGGATGAACTGGCTCAGGCGTGGCCTGGTCGGCCTCACCGCGGGGCTGCTGCTGGTGGCGGCCAGCCCCGTCGGTGCCGCCGCGGCGGCCACCCCGGAACCGCGGGAGTCGGCCACGCAGGAACGGTCGGCCACGCAGGAACGGTCGGCCACGCAGGAACGGTCGGCCACGCAGGAACGGTCGTCGGAAAGCTCCGCCGCGCAGAGCCGCGCTCGAGCCCAGGCGGCGGACCGGGCCCAGGCCCAGGCCGAGGCCAGGGCCGACGCGGCCGCGGCCGCCGCCCGGGCGGCGCGGGCCCAGCAGCGAGCCGCCCAGGCGGCGCAGAAGGCGCAGGCGACCTGGGCCAGCCACGGCCAGCCGCACAACATGCTCATCGTCAGGACGACGTCGGTGGACGCGGTGGTCGACGGTCGGATCACCCAGCGGGTGCCGCGGGCGGCCGGCACGCTGAGCCTGGCCCGGCTGGACTCGGCCGTGCCCGGCTCCTGGATCACCACCACCGACGGCGTCACCCGGATCGCGGCCGCGCTGGTGCTGACCCCCGGGGTCAGCCTCGACATCGGCGGCGGTGGGCTGACCGCCGTGCAACTGGTCGGCGGGGCCACCGCGGCCGACGCCGCGTCGATCTACACCGGCGGCGGCCGGCTGACCGTGCACGACGTCACGGTCAGCTCGGTCGACCCGGCCTCCGGGCAACCCCTGCCCGACGGCCCCGGCCGGCCCTTCCTGCAGGCCTCGTCCGGCGGCCGGCTCGACGCCACCAACGCGACATTCAGTGACCTCGGGACGCCGGCCGCGCAGACGCAGGACCGGGCCGGGGTGAGCTTCGGCGTGGGCAGCACCGGCTCACTGGTGCGCACCACGCTGCTGCGCAACAGCACCGGAGTCCGGTTGAGCAAGTCGCTGGGCGTGCGGCTCGAAGGGGTCACGGCCGCCGAGTCGAGCGGTGACGGCGTGATGCTGCAGGGCGACCAGGGCACCGTGCTCACGGGGGTGCGCGCCGAGCGCAACAAGAACAACGGCGTGCAGGTCAGCGGCCTGAGCACGGACCGCCCGATCACCGGTATCACGACCACCGGCAACGGCCAGTTCGGCCTCGCGGTGGTCGCCCAGACCAACCCGCGGATCAGCGGGATCACCACCCAGGGCGACGGCACCGGCGGCCTGCAGCTGTCCGGGGACACGAACCCGACGGTCACCGATTTCGCCGCGGTCGACCAGCCGGTCGGGATTCTCACGCACGTCAGCTCCAGCAACGTCACGCTGGACCGGCTGCGGATCACCGGGGGCGGGCGCGGAATCGCGGTCGAGAAGACGACGACCGGGCTCGCCCTGACCGCCTCGACGATCGAGAACACCCAGACCGGGGTGTCCATCGGCGGTCGCAACACCGACATGCGTGACGTCGTGATCAACGGCAGCCGCTCCGGGGTGCGGGTGGAGCGCGGCGCCAGCGCCGTGACGGCCACCGCCGTCACCCTGAACGGTGGGCAGGACGGCGTCGTGCTGGTGCCCGGCACGTCCGACGTGGTGCTGCGCGACCTGGTGGTCGACGGGGTGTCCAACAGCGGCATCCGGACGGCCAGCCCGAACGCGCAGATCCTCGGCGGCCGGATCAGCGGTAGCTCGACCGGGATCGACGCCGAGGCCGGCGCGACCATCAACGGCACCGAGATCGCCGAGGTCGACGTGGGGATCAGGGCTCGGTCGACCGATCTGGTGCAGGCCGACGGGGTGAGCGTGTCCGCGATGACGTCCGGGGTCAACATCCAGGACGGCAGCCGGTTCGCGTTGACCGACTCCCGGGTGGACGCGCTGGAGGCGGTGAGCGGGGATGCCGAGTACCACGGCCTCAACAACCTCAGCCTGCCGCCGCTGAACGTGCTCGGCGTCATCGGGATCCCGCTGGTGTTGCTGGCCCTGCTGCTGGATCAGGTGCAGCGGTTCCGGGCCCGGCGCGGCGGTGGGATCAGCCCGCACCTGCCGCCCCGACTGCAGACCGGCACCCACTGACCGCGCGAACGCCGGCACGACAGCGACACGGCGCCCCCCGGACTCGGGGAGCGCCGTGTCGCTGTCTGTATGGCTGCCTCAGTCGCGGTGGGTGACCCGCGCGCTGGACACGGGGCCGACGAGCGGCGCCGCCGGCCGGAACTGGATCATTCGGAACGGGTGGCGACCGGAGCGGTGTCCGTCCACGAGCACGAGCGCGATGGCCGCCACGACGACGAGAGCGATCAACGAAAGCATCATGGCAGTAAGTATGCTCCCAACAACTTCCGGCCACTAGTGGCGGAAGTGACCGGTTTCGAAAAGATGCTGCCACCCGCCCCTCACGGATCACCGGTGGCCGCCGGCACGTCGGAGCGGCCGCCCCACTCGGTCCAGGACCCGTCGTAGATCGAGCGCGGTGGATGGCCGATCGCGTCCAGGGCCAGCCAGAGGATCGCCGCGGTGACCCCGGAACCACAGGAGGTGATCACCGGCTCGGCCGGATCGACGCCGGCCGCCCGCACCGCAGCGGTGATCGCCTGCGGGTCGGCGAGCCGCCCTTCGGCCAGCACGGCGGAGTAGGGCAGGTTCCGGCTACCCGGTATGTGCCCCGACCGGACCCCGGGCCGGGGCTCCGGTGCGTCACCGCGGAACCGTTCGGCGGATCGGGCGTCGAGCACCTGGGCGCTGCCGTTCCGCACGGCGTCCTGCACGTCGCCGAGATCGGCCACGGCGGACCGGTCGAACCGGGGCTTGAAGGTGCGCGGTGAGCGGGTCGGCGGGGCGCCGGTCTGCACCGGATGTCCGGCCGCCGTCCAGCCCGGCAAGCCGCCGTCGAGGATGCGCACGTCGCGGGCGCCGAACACGGTGAGCATCCACCACACCCGCGGCGCCGAGAACAGCCCGGCGCCGTCGTACACGACCACCGTCATGTCCTCGGCGATGCCGAGCTCGCCCATGGCCGCCGCGAACGCCTCCGGGGTGGGCAGCATGTGCGGCAAGGTCGAGTCCCGGTCGCGCACCGCCTCGATGTCGACCCGGACGGCACCGGGGATGTGGCCGGCGCGGTACTCCGCGTCCGGGTCGCGGTGCATCGCCGGCAGGTACCAGGAGCCGTCGACCACGACGACGTCCGGATCGTCCAGCCGACCGGCAAGCCAGGCGGGGGTGACGAACCGGTCGGCGGCGCTCGGCGGGGCGGTGGGCCTCATCCCAGTGTGAACGGGTCGCGGGTGCCGCCGGTGAGCTCGACCCAGACGGACTTGTTCTCGGTGTAGGAGTTGATGGCGTCCATCCCGTTCTCGCGACCGATGCCGCTGTTGTGGTACCCGCCGAAGGGGACGCTGGGGGCGACGACCCGATAGGCGTTGATCCAGACGGTGCCGGCGCGCAGCCGGGCCGCCATCCGGTGCGCCCGGTGCACGTCCTTGGTCCAGATCGCTCCGGCGAGGCCGTACGGGGTGTCGTTGGCCAGCCTGAGCGCGTCGTCCTCGGCGGCGAGGCCGTCCCCGGAGAAGGTGTACGCCGACAGGACGGGCCCGAAGACCTCCTCGCGGACGACGGTGGACTCCGGTCCGACGCCGGTGAGCACGGTGGGCTGCACGAAGTAGCCGCCCAGGCCGGGATCGGCGGCGCCACCGTAGGCGACGGTGGCGCCCTCGGCCTGCGCCGTCCGCAGGTAGCCGAGGACCTTCTCGTACTGCGGCTCGTTGGCGACCGGGCCCATCTCGGTGCCGGGGTCGTTCGGGTCGCCGAGCCGGATGGTGGCGGCCCGCTCGGCGACCAGCCGCACGAGCTCGTCGTGCACGGACTCGTGGACGATCAGCCGGGAGCCCGCCATGCAGGTCTGCCCGGTGGCCGCGAAGACGCCGGCGACCAGGCCGTTGGCCGCGGCCTGCAGGTCGGCGTCCGGGAAGACGATCTGGGGCGACTTGCCGCCGAGCTCGAGGGTGACCTTGTTGAGGTTGTCGGCGGCGGCGTGCGCGACGGCGCGGCCGGTCGCGGTGGACCCGGTGAAGGCGACCTTGTCCACCCCGGGGTGGGCCGCGAGGGCGGCCCCGGTCTCGCGGGACCGACCGGTGACGACGTTGATCACGCCGGGCGGGAAGCCGGCCTGCTCGACCAGCTCGGCGAAGCCGAGCGTGGAGACCGGGCAGTGCTCCGACGGCTTGACCACGACCGTGCAGCCGGCGGCCAGCGCGGGAGCGAGCTTCCAGGTCATCAGCAGCAGCGGGGAGTTCCACGGGGTGATCGCGGCAACCACCCCGACCGGCTCGCGACGGGTGTAGACGAGGTAGTGCGGGTTGGGTGCCGGGATCTGGCGCCCTTCGAGCTTGTCGGCGAGCCCGGCGTAGTAGTGGTACCACCCGCCCAGCCCGGTGAGCTGGCCGTGCATCTCCCGGTAGAGCTTCCCGGAGTCGTTCACCTCGAGGCGGGCGAGGCGTTCGGCATCCCGGCCGATGAGGTCGGCGAGCCGGCGCATCAGGGTGGCGCGGGCGAAGCCGGTCAACGTGCCCCACTCGCCGTCCAGGGCGGTGCGGGCGGCGGCCACCGCGGCGTCCACGTCCTGCGGCCCGCCGTCCGGAACGACCGCCCAGGAACGGCCGGTGTAGGGGTTCTGCGACTCGAACGTCCTGCCCGAGAGCGCGTCGACCGACTTGCCGCCGATCACCATCTGGAACCGCTCCAGCTCCGCCATCCCGTCCTCCGGTCCGTGTCGATCAGCGATGATCCTCCTACGACCGTAGGCCCACGGCGGGCCCGCGGCACCGGTGACGTTGGGGGGCGGACCCGGATCGACCGGGGGAGCGCCCCATGTCGAGGGCGGTGTCGCGCTGGCAACGTCTGGCGCGTGACGCTGCCGCTGTACTACTACATCGTGAGCACCCCGCTGGGGGTGCTCGGGCTCATCCGCTGGTCGTTCTGGCTGGTGCGCCGGATCCCGGCCGTGCTGTACCGGCCGGTGGCCCACGGGCCGTGGCTGCCGATGAGCATCGTCGTGCCGGTCTACCAGGAGGACCCGGAGATCCTGGCGACCGCGATCGAGTCCTGGCTGAACAACCGGGTCTTCGAGGTCATCCTGGTGATCGACGCCTCGGATGCGGTCTGCCGGCGGGTGGCGTCGTTCTACCCGGTCACGGTGATCATCACCGACGTGCCCGGAAAACGGGACGCACTGCGGCGCGGCTGGCGACACGCGTCCACCGAGCTGGTGGCGCTCGTGGACTCCGACACGATCTGGGCGCCGGACGTGGCCATCGAGGTCAGCAAGCCCTTCGCCGACCCGGCGATCGGGGGTGTCGGCACCCGCCAGAGCACCTACGGCGAGCGGGGCTTCCTGACCCGCATCACCGACATGTTCCTCGACCACCGCTACTTCGACGAGAACGCCTGCCAGAGCTACCTGGGGCGCGCGGTGTCGTGCCTGTCCGGACGCACGGCCGTCTACCGGCGCCACCTGCTGCTGGACATCGAGGCCGACTTCATGGGCGAGACGTTCTGGGGGGTGCCGTCGCTCTCCGGCGACGACAAGCGGCTGACCACGCTCACCCTGGAGCGCGGCTACCTCACCTACATGCAGCGCAGCGCCGAGGTGTGGTCGACGTTCCCGGTGACCTGGCGGTTGTTCTTCAAGCAGCGGCTGCGCTGGGCCCGCAACACCTGGCGATCGGACCTGCGGGCGCTGTCGAAGCCCTGGGTCTACCGGCACCCGTTCCTGGCCTTCACCATGATGGACAAGGCGATCAGCAGCTTCACGCTGCTGATCGGTCCGGCGTTCCTGATCTACTCGATAGCGGTGCGGAACTGGGTGTTCGTGATCGTGCTGGTGCTGTGGTGGCAGCTCAGCCGGTCGGCGAAGCTGCTGCCGCACCTGCGCCGCCGCCCCAGCTCGTTCTTCCTGGTCCCGGGGTACGTCGCGGTGTCGTGGGTGATGGCGCTGATCAAGCTGTACGCGTTGTGCACAATCCGGCAGCAGCGCTGGCTGACCCGGCAGGTGGCCGTGGAGAACGGCGCGGTCGTGCGCACCGAGGCCCCGGTGCCCGCGCCGGTGCCCGCTGCGCCGGTTCCGGTCGGAGCGGTCCGGTGGTGACCGGGCGGACGCGGCGGACACTGAGCCGAGCGCTGGTGGCCGTGGGGGCCGCGGCGACACTGGCGCTGCTCGCGCCGGGCGGCACGGCCGCGGCCAGCACCCCGGTACCCGCCGCGGACGGCGTGGCCCGGGGCACCTGGGAGGCCACCGGCCGCCCGGCCAAGATGATCATCGTGCGGGCGACGGCCGTCGAGTCGGTGCTGGGTGGGGAGCTCACCCGCCGGGTTCCCCGACCGCCGGGCACGGCGACTCCCGGTGAGCTGAGCCGGTCGGTGCCGGACGGGTGGATCACGGCGCCGGTCGCCGGCACCACCCGGATCTCCGCCGCCGTCGTGCTCGACCCCGGTGTGCTGCTGGAGCTGGGGCGCGATGCCCGCGTGGTCGAGCTGACCGGCGGCGCCGGCGCCGCCGACGCGGCGTGGATCCGTACCGGTGGCGGCCGGCTGACGGTGCACGACACGACCATCACCTCGGTGGACCCGGTGACGGGCCGGCCACAGCCCCCCGGCCCCGGCCGGCCGTTCGTCGCGGTCGACGGGGGCGGCCGGCTGTACGCCGCCGATGCCACCTTCAGCGATCTCGGCAGGCCGGCCGAGGGCGCCCCAGGGGGCGCCGAGGAGCAACCTGGCGTCGAGTTCGCCGCGGGCAGCGGCGGCGCGGTGGCCCGCACCGCGCTGCTGCGCAACAGCACCGGCCTGCGGCTGAACGGCAGCGCCGGGGTGCACCTGGACGGGGTGCGGGTGGCCGAGTCGGCCGCCGACGGCCTGGTGCTGCGCGGCGACCAGGGCACCACGCTGCGCGACGTGCGGGCCGACCGCAACGGCGGCAGCGGCGTGGTGGTCAGCGGCCCCAGCACTCCGCGTCCGATCACCGGCATCACCACGACCGGCAACCGCGAGTACGGCCTCACGGTGCTCGACCAGGCCGCCCCGCAGATCACCGACGTGGTCACCCAGGCCGACGGCGTCGGCGGCCTGCACCTGTCCGGGGGCGCGGACGCCACCGTGACCGGCTTCGCCGCCGTCGACGAGCCGATCGGGGTGCGGACCCACCTCGGCGCCACCCGGGTCACCCTGAAGGACCTGCGGGTGGTCGGCGGGGACCGCGGCGTCGAGATCGACACGACCACCACCGGGCTGACCATGACCGGCAGCACGGTGACCGGCACCGCGACCGGGATCAGCGTCGGCGGGAGCGACGTCGACCTGCACGACATCGCCATCGGCGGCAGCCGATCCGGGGTGCGCGTCGAGCGCGGCGCGGCCCGCGTCACCGGCACCCGGCTGACCGTCACCGACGGCCAGGACGGGGTGGTCGCCGGCGCCGGCACGACCGGCGTGGTGCTGCGCGACCTGACGACCGAGCGGATGGCCGGCAGCGGAGTGCGCACCGCCAGCCCCGACACCCACATCATCGGCGCCCGCATCACCGGCGGGGCCGCCGGGATCGCGGCGGACGCGGCCACCACCATCACCGGTACCGCGATCACCGAGGTCCAGGTGGGCATCCGGTCCCGCTCCACCGCCCCGGTCGCGGCGACCGCGATCCGGGTGTCGGCCACCGAGTCCGGCATCGTGGCCGAGGATGGCGGCGCGCTGCTGCTCACCGACTCCGCGGTCGAGGCCGGCACCGCGGTGACCGGCGCGGTCCAGCTGGTCGGCCACAACGAGCTGAGCCGGCCGCCGCTGAACACGGTGAGCCTGGTCGGGATCCCGCTCGTGCTGCTGGCCCTGGTGCTGGACCAGGTGCAGCGCCTGCGGCACCGGCGCCGCCCGGATCCGGCGCCGGCCCGGGGCGGTCAGGGCGTGGCGTACGGCAGCAGCTCGGCCAGCGCGCCTTCGAGCATGTCGGTGCCGACCGTGCGTTCCTGCAGCGGCAGCCCGAGGTAGGCGGCGGCCCGCTCGGCGGCCGCCCGCACCCGCGGCGTCGGGTGCTGGGCCAGCCACACCACCCGCCGGTAGTGCCGGAAGTACTCCTCGTGCAGCTCCGGCCAGCGGTCCAGGCCCAGCTCGGCGAGCACCGAGCGCTCGAAGGACAGCGCGAGGTAGTCGGTCAGCACGTAGGTGCCCGGCTCGGCCGCGAAGATCGCGCGCATCCGCTCGACCCCGGCGAACACGTCGTAGCAGTGCGCGCCGGGCAGCCTGGCCACCCCGAGCCGGTCGCACACCTGGTCCAGCGCCCCGTAGCTGCCGCAGTCCGCGTAGCCCACCGCGACCGCCGCGTACCGCCCGCGCAGCCCGGTCACGGCCTCCTCGACCGCGGCGGCGATCCGCTCCGGACGGTTGTGCAG
>Ga0190265_10000685_pt1 | contig 22894 bp, 26 predicted proteins | sample Popmic124T_FD_133135 | JGI IMG/M metagenome (GOLD analysis project Ga0190265, IMG submission 133135) | Populus adjacent soil microbial communities from riparian zone of Indian Creek, Utah, USA - 124 T | ecosystem: Environmental > Terrestrial > Soil > Riparian zone | place: USA: Utah | collected...
ACCGACCGCGAGTCGAGCTTCCGCAACTTCGCGGAGCTCTGCATCACCCGCCAGATCATCACCGCGGTCAAGACCTCGACGCGCAACAAGCACACCCCCTTGAACGAGTACGTGTCGTTCTCGCAGACGCCCGCCGCTTCTGGCAACGAGGGCGATCCGACGCTCGACGAGATGCTTCCCGGGCCGACGGTGCACGATCCCGTCAACCAGGTGATCTCGAGTGAGGAGCTGCACAGCCTCGTCGGCTGCCTGTCGAGCGTCCTCTCGGAGCTGGAGAGCTCGGTCCTTTCGCTGTACCTCGACGGGCACAGCTACGAGGCTGTCGCCGAGCGCCTCGAGTGCGACACGAAGACGGTCGACAACGCCCTCCAGCGTGTCAAGCGCAAGGTGGGCGCCCACCTGAAGTCACGCGAGGTTCCCGCGTAGGCGACGTCTCCGTGGCGTCTAGGGGACAGGCTCGGGCCCGCGGCCGCGGTGCTCGTCCTTGAATGCCTCTAGAGCTGTGAAGACGGTGTCGTCGTACTTCGGGCAGCCGAGCAGACGGCCGGTTCCGTTTGGCTTGGGGTCGCGGTTCCACGCGCTCGCCGCGACCTCGTAGCGCATGCCGGTCTCATCCGGGGTCAGCACGAGCTGGTAGTCGTCGCTGTCGTAGTACGCCTTGAGGCTGGCCCGCCGCTCGCGCGTAAGGCTCTTCTTAAACCAGATGACCACACGCCCGTGCTCAAGCGTGTGCACGAGCATCTTGACGTCGGGCGCAACCTCGAATGCCTTGTCCTCGGTCCACTCCGCGTAGTGCCTGCCGGAGGTCGGAGGCTTCGACGGATACACCTTCGGCTCGTTTATGTCGGTGATGTGCGGGGAGCGGCTCTCGGACGGGTAGCTCTTGAGCTCGCAACCTGCCGCCTTAGCGGCCACCTCGACGCTGGCGGCGGAATCTGGCTCGGGAAAGCTGCCGCCGTCAGGCAGCACGTCGGCGGCAACGTCTGTCGCGCCGCTGCCCTCGTCACCGCCGCTGAGTAGCGCGATCGCGGCGACGATTGCGATTAGGACGACCGCGAGCCCAGCGGCGTAGCCGAGCAGCTGCTTGCGTCGCTCGCCACCTTTAGCCGCGGCCTCGCGTTGCTCACGCTCCCCGCGAAGCGCCTCCTTCTGCTCCCTTCGGCTAGCCATGCGGGGCGAAGAGTAGTGAGCGCGTACGCGCTCGCCGGCAATTGAGCGATCGCGACTGAGCGATGTCTTGCATACCCCTGCGTAGGTCTTGAGCCTCGCTGGCGCGCGCCGATGGACTTCACATGCAGCGTGCTCTTCGCTTTCTCGCGCTCGTCCTTCCAGTCGCGCTTGTCACCGTTCCCGTCGCATTGGCCGGTGCTGAGCCCTCGGCCGAAAGGTCTGGGAGCACACCTTCAGGCGATCGCCCACTGGAAGCCAGCACTTCAGAGACCATCGCCTCAACGGTGCGCGAGGCGCAAGTCGCTGCGGTTGCGGCAACCGCCGACGCGCGGCGTGTCCCACCTGCCCAGATCGTGCGGGTCCGGCCTGGCCAGACAGTCGCGCTTCGCGCCCGGCCAAATGGGCCGATCGCGCTCAGCGCCGGCGACACGACGGAGTTCGGCTCTCACCAGAAGTTTGGAGTGGTGCGTCAGCATGGCCGCTGGCTCGGCGTTACAGCGCCCGCGCTTCCGAACGGTCGCGTCGGCTGGGTAAGCCGTCGTAGCGGCTCGATCGCTGTCGAGCGCACCCACTGGTCAATCCGTGCGGACGTCTCGCGCCGCCAAGTAGTCCTGAAACGCGACGGCAAGGTCGTCCGCCGCTTCGGCGTCGCAGTCGGTCGCCCGGGATCACCTACACCTACGGGCCGCTTCGCGATCACCGACAAGATCGCCGGTGACCGCTTTGGCCGCTACTACGGCTGCTGCATCCTCGCGATCTCGGCTACACAGCCGAAAACCCCACCAGGCTGGACCGGCGGGAACCGCATGGCCATCCACGGCACCACTGACCAAGGCTCGATTGGCGCTGCCGCCTCGGCTGGCTGTCTGCGCGCCGCCGATGCGGATTTGCGCTTCCTGATGAACCGTGCGCCGGTCGGAACGCCAGTGGTGATCAGGCCTTAACCGGTTCCCGTTTGCCGCTCTATACAGGTGGGTACTCCTCTGGCAAGCGACTGGAGGAGCTAATCCAATGATCGGACTCATAATCACACTGTTGGTTGCTGCGCTCGCATATCTGCTGCTGGTGGCGCTTACTGGCGAGGCCATCATCGGGATCGTCGCCGCCATCTTGATCCTGTTGGCAGGTGTCCCAACCGGCGGATTCGGATTCGGTGGTCGCTTCGGCGGTCACCACGCTCCCCGCTAATCCCTTCCTCCCGAAGTCGAGTAATCGACTTCACGCAGAGTCCCCCCGTCGGCCGGCTCATCGAGCCGGCCGACGGCGTTTCGGGACATCGCGCGACATCCCCAAGCGGTAAGCCGGAGGTCGGACTCGAACCGACGGCCTTTCGCTTACAAGGCGAGTGCTCTACCAGCTGAGCTACTCCGGCGCGAAGCCGAGTTTACGCAGCGCCGACGGCGAGCTTGATGTTGCCGTGGCCATTTGAGGAGATCGGAACAGGGGGTGGCTCCTCGGCGACATCGGCGTTGAGCTTTGCCTCCAGGGTGGCCAGGACGAGGCCGAACAGCGCGTGGCGGTAGAACGCTTGCCAAAAGGCGCGCTGGTTGCCCTTCAACGGCGTCAGCTCGCGCCGCCGAGGATGGTGACGGTCGCTGAGAGCCGCAAGCGGCCAGAAGGCGAAGTGCTCGGCCAATGCCATCGCGGTTCCCTGTGCCAGCGGGGGGCCGGGGAGAAAGCGACGCAACTGGGCGTAGGTGGCGCCGAAGGCAATGCCGTTCTGGATGTGCAGGGCGAGACCTGGGAGTGGCCAGCCTTCGCCTTTCGACACCGCTTTGCCAAGCAGCTCGACGTCGTCGTAGCGTGAGCCGAAGGCGCGCTTGTCGAGCGGCTGCTGCGCCGCCCAGAGCGCCGCGGCGATCCCGCCCGCCAATGCCCCGTTCAAGCTCCTCCGCAGGTCCACTCCCATGAGCGTAACGGGGATAGGGGGCTCGGGTAGCTCTGGTATGCCGTCGCCACGCTCCAGCGCACCGCGCGGCGGTAACCCGCGCGCCTCCAAGCCCCCGGCGCCTCCTCGCCCCGGAGAGGACCAGCGTCTCTCACCGCATCACAGGCGCGCGAGAGAGAAGGGCGTCAACCGGCTCGTCTACTGGGTGGTACGGGCGTTCCTGCAGCCAGCGATCCACATCTACTTCCGGCTCAACCGCACTGGCCGCGAGCACATCCCCGCCGGCCCCGTAATCCTCGCGGCCAACCACCGCAGCTTCCTCGATCCGTTCATCGTCGCAACATGCCTCTTCCGCCCGGTGTACTTCGTCGCGAAGAAGGAGCTCTTCGACAAGCGCTGGCAGGGCTGGCTGCTGAACCGTCTCGGCGCGTTCCCAATCAAGCGCGGCCAGTCCGACGAGGAGTCGATGCAGACCGCGCTGGCGCTGCTCGCCCGTGGCGAGGCGGTCGTGATCTTCCCCGAGGGCACCCGTCACCGCGAGGGGCCTCTGCACGAGCCGCGGCGCGGCGTGGGGCGACTCTCACTCGAGAGCGGAGCCCCGGTGGTACCGGTCGCCATCACCGGAACCGAGAAGGTACGTCGTGGCTGGCGCATCCGCCCAGCCAAGGTGAGCATCCGCTGCGGCCGTCCGCTGCGCTTCCCTCAGGTCACCGATCCGTCGCCGGAGCTCGCCGGCGAGGTGACGGCTCGCATCTGGCCGTGCGTTGAGCTCCAGTGGGCATGGTTGGGCGGTCCGCTACCGGGCCGGCCCCCAGACAAGACCCCCGACCGTGAACTGACCGCTGCCTGACGGCGAATAACGATGACGCGAGTAGGCTGCATAGCGAGTGGGCGAGGTCGCGGACAAGCGCAAATTAGATGCGGATTTCACCGAGCTCTATCGGGCGCATCTGCGCGACGTGTACAGCTATGCCTACTACCGAGTGGGGGACCACCACGACGCCGAGGACCTCACCGAGCAGACCTTCCTACAGGCCTACCGCCATTTCGAGCGGGCGCAACGCGAGTCGGATGGGCGACCGCTGCGGCCGTGGTTGATCCGCATCGCCCACAACCTCGCGGCGAACTACTACCGCGACCGCTCGCGCAAGCCGCAGACCCATCTCGAGGATGCGGCGATCTTGTCGGCCCCGCACGACACCGAGGAGCTGGTGGAGGGAAGGCAGGAGCTCCAGCACGTGCTGGAGGGGGTGGCTCTGCTGCCCGACGATCGCCGCGAGGCGTTGATCATGCGCTTCGCGCTCGGGATGGACAACCGCGAGATCGCGCGCGCGCTCGATCGCACCGAGGGCGCTACCAAGGTGTTGTTGCACCGAGCGATCAAGCAGCTCGAGCAGGGACTGAAGGAGCGTCAGGGAGGTGAGCCCGCGTGAGCACTGAGTTCTCCGACGTCGAGGCGCTGCTGCGCTCGGCGCTCGTCCCAGTCGAGCCTTCCGAGCGGATGACGGATCGGCTCGAGCGCAGCCTCTCCGACATCACCGACATGGCCGCGGGCGAGCTCGCCGACTGGGAGCTCGGTGCGATGCGCGATCCCCGCAACTGGGGGCGCCCGGCGGCTGCGGTGGTGGTCGGCGGCGCAGCTGCGGGAGCGCTCGTCTTGGTCCGCGCCCGCCAGGCGCGGCGCCGCGACGGGGCAAGCGTGCGAGCGCTCGAGCGCAGCCTGCGTCAGGTAGCCGCGGATATCCAGCGGCGCATCGATCGCTGACGGCGCGCACTAGTCTCCGCCGCGTGGCGACCTGCTACCGCCATCCCGACCGGGAGACCGGTGTCTCCTGCTCCAACTGCGGGCGGCCGATCTGCCCTGACTGCATGACCTCGACCTCGGTCGGCATGCGCTGCCCGGAGTGCGCGCGCCAACGCGCGGACGTACGGCGCGTCGGCGCGGCCGGGGTGGGCGAGGAGCCGACGCTGACCTACATCCTGATCGGCATCAACGTTGCCGTGGCGCTCGGGGCGTTTCTCAGCGGTGCCAGCGCGACCGGCGGTGGCATCGGCGGCTCGGCGCTGCTAGCCGACGGATCGGTCTCGCGCTTCGCGGTCGATCAAGGCGAGTACTGGCGACTGGTGACCTCAGGCTTCCTCCATGTCGATCTGATCCACCTGCTGTTCAACATGTTCGCCCTCTTCATCCTCGGCGGCATGCTCGAGCCGGCGATCGGGCGGCTGAAGTTCGCGGTCATCTACTTCGTGTCGTTGCTAGCTGGGTCGTTCGGTGCGCTGCTGCTCGAGCCGGTGGCCGCGACGGCCGGTGCCTCGGGTGCCGTCTTTGGGCTCATGGGCGCCGCCGTCGTAGTGATGCGCAACCGCGGCATCAACCCGATGGAGAGCGGAATCGGGCTCTGGCTTGGGATCAACCTCTTGCTCACCTTCACGATTTCTGGCATCTCGATCGGTGGCCACCTCGGCGGGCTTGTCGGCGGGTTGCTGGCCGCGCTCGTCTTGACCGAGGCGGCCGACCGTCTGCGCGTGCCGGACAGCCTGTCGGCGCTACTCGCCGCTGCGATCGGTGTCGTGGCGGTCGCTGGCGCGATAACGGTCTCCGCCGGCGCGGTCTAGCCGCTGGCGGCTGTCGAGCGGAGGTCCAGCTCGACGAAGCGGCGCGGTGGAGGAGGTGGCACGCGGTCGGGATGGAGGACGTGAGCGAGCAGCTCGATGCCGTCGACCAGGCGTGGACCCGGTCGCGAGAAGTAGGAGGAGGCGTCCACGGCCACTACGCGGGCGTCCAGGGCGGTCAGCCGCTCGCGCTCGGCGACCGTCTCCTCAGCCGCGCGTTCGGTGCCATAGCCACAGGGCATCGAAACCACCACGTCGGGCCGAGATAGCTCGAGCTGCGACCAGCTGATCGCGTGTGACTTCTCGCTCGGCAGGCCCAGCACGTCCTCGCCGCCCGCGATCTCGATCATCTGCGGCACCCAGTGGCCGCCTATGAACAAGGGGTCGAGCCACTCGATCGCGGCGACGCGTGGACGGCCGGCGTCCGCGACCGCGAATCTGACGGCGTCGATCCGGCTTGCGGCCTGGTCGACGAGCTCTCGGCCCGCAGCCGCGACGCCGGCTGCCTCGGCGAGCCTGGGGACGTCAGCCAGCACCTCGCCCAGTGTCGAGGGATCGAGCGAGATCACCTCGGGCCGTGTGGGCAGGCGGTCGGCTGCGGCGATGACGTCGTCGTAGGACACCGCGCAGACCGCACAGACGGCCTGGGTCACGATCAGGTCGAAGCCGAGCCGCTCCAGCGCGGCCTCGTCGAGCTCGTACAGCGCGCGCCCCGCTTCCGTGCGCCCGCGTACGGCGGCGTCGATCTCGGGCGCTGAGAGCCCCTCTGGGATGACGCTGCGAGTCAGATGTGGGCGCTCGGCCGCCTCCGGGGGATAATCGCACTCATGGGTGACCGCGACCACGTCGTCACCCAGGCCGAGCGCGAACAGCATCTCGGTCGACGAGGGAACTAGCGATGCGATCCGCATGGAGGATCAACGATGGCACTTATTGAGCGAGACGAGGTCGATCACCGGTTACGTGAGATGGATGGCTGGAATCTCGAGGGTGAGGCAATCGTCAAGCAGTTCAAGCGCGGAGACTTCTCTGGGTCTGTCGATCTTGTCGACCGGATAGCGCCGGTCGCCAACGAGATGAACCATCACCCCGACCTGTCGATTTCCTGGGACACGGTCACGGTGCTGATCACCACTCACTCCGAGGGTGGGTTGACGGCCTCGGACTTCGAGCTCGCCGGTCGCATCGACGGAATCGCCGCGAGCTGAGCCACTCGGCGATCGCCGCAAGGGCTGCTACGTTTCCCACGTCCTCAATGAGCGACGACGAGCCTCCTCGAAGTAGGTCCACCCGCGGCCTACCAGCCCGCGAGGGCCCGCCGTGACCGAGCTGTTGCTATTGGTCGGCGTTGCCGTGCTCGTGGCGGCCAACGGCTTCTTCGTCGCGGCTGAGTTCGCGCTCGTACGCACGCGCGAGAGCAAGCTCGAGCAGATGGAGAAGGAGGGCCTGCGCGGTGCGGCGCTCGCCGGCCAGCAGGTCGATCGGATCGACGAGTACCTGTCCGCCTGCCAGCTCGGCATCACGATGGCCTCGATCGGCATCGGCTTTCTCGGCGAGCCAGCGGTGGCAAGCCTGCTCGAGGAGCCGCTCGGCGATGTCTTCAGCCACGGGGTCGCCGTGGTGATCGCGTTCGCGATCGCCTACCTGCTCGTCACGAGCGCTCACATCACGGTCGGCGAGCAGGTCCCGAAGATCTACGCGATCACCCACCCGGAGGGGACCGCACGCCGCGCGTCGCGTTTGCTGCACCTGTTCAGGGTTGCGTTCAAGCCGCTGATCTGCGCCTTGAACTCGGCTTCGAACGCGATGCTCCGGGCGCTGGGGGTAAACCCGAAGGCCGAGTTCGAGGAGATCTCCTCGTCCGAGGACCTGAAGCTGCTGATCGTCCGTAGTGCGACCGGCGGCAAGCTCGACCCGGGAGAGGCGGGGATGCTCTCCGGCGTCTTTCACCTGCACGAGCAGGAGGCGCGTCAGGTGATGACCCCGATCCCGGCGGTCGTAACGGTCGACATCTCGGAGACCGCCGAGGAGGCGTTGCGGCGCTGCGTCGACTCCGGCCATACGCGGCTTGTCGTGACCGAGGAGGGCAACACGGACCGCGTGCGCGGGATCGTCCACAACAACTCGCTCGCGCGGCGGGTGCTCAACGAGGGCCCTAACGCGTCGATCGAGGGGAGCGTCAAAGACGCGTTGATCGTGCCGGAGACGAAATCGCTCGACGATCTGCTGGCCGACCTGCAGCGAGAGCGCGCGTCGCTGGCCGTCGTGATCGACGAGTACGGCCGCACGAGTGGGATCGTCTCGATCGAGGACATCGTCGAGGAGGTCGTGGGGGAGATCGCCGACGAGACCGATCCCGCGGTGGCCGGCGTGCGACAGCTCGCCAACGGGGACTGGTGGGTCCGCGGCCACGTGCCGATCACCGACCTGGCCGACTATGGCCTTGAGCTGCCGGTCGACTCGGACGCCTACAACTCGGTCGGCGGCTTCGTCTTCGGCGAGCTCGGCCGGCTGCCGAAGCGCGGCGACATGGTGCGCGCAAACGGGTATTCGCTGCGGGTGGAGTCAGTGCGCGAGAACCGGATCGATGCCGTGCGAATCCGTGACCATGGAGAGTCTGTCGCGGCGGATGCCGAGCTCAGTTCCGAGCCGCGGGAGTCCACCGAGGGAGCCTGAGCTTCGACTCAGTCGTACGTGTAGAAGCCGGCGCCAGACTTGCGGCCAAGGCGTCCGTCAGCGGCCATCTGACGGATGCGGTCTGGGACCTCGACCCCGATCGAGTCGCCAATCGCGGCGGCGACGTCGAGACCGACGAAGTCGAGCAGCGCCAGCGGCCCCATCGGATGGCCGGCGCCGAGCTTCATGCAGGCGTCGACGGCCTCGGCCTTGAGTCCCTGCGCCTCCATCAGATCAACCGCATTGAAGAGGTAGGGGAACAGCAGGCGGTTGACGACGAAGCCCGGGACGTCGGCGACCTCGACGGCGGTCTTGCCGAGCGCCTCGCAGAGTCCCAGCAGCCGCTGTCGGGTCTCGTCGGATGCCTCGGCGGGGAAGGCGAGCTCGACGAGCTTCATCTTCTCAACGGGGTTGAAGACGTGGAGTGCTCCGAAGCGGTCGGGTCGCCCGCTCGCCGCCGCAAGCTCCGCTACCGAAAGGGAGGACGTCGTGGAGGCGAGGATCGTGTCGGCAGGCACTCGAGCGGCAATCCGCGCCAGCAACTCCGTCTTGATCGCCGGATCCTCGGCGACCGCCTCGATGATCACGGTGCACTCGGCCAGAGCCTCGAGGTCTGTCGTCACGGTGCCGCGACCGTCGAGTCGCTCTTCCGCCCGCGTCGCCGATTGCTCGCTGCGCGCCCACAGCGTGACCGGCACCGCTGGCACCCGGCCACCTGCTGCACGGGCGAGACCGCAGGCGATCGCTCCGCTGCCAACGATCCCGAGCCGCTCGTTGCTGGCGTCGCCCGTCATCCGGCGCGGCACCCTATGTAAAGCGGCCGCGGTCGTGCGGTGCGGGGGCGTCCCAAAAACTGGTTGACTGGCTAGTCAATCGAGTACGCTTCTTCTAGAGCGCCGTCCAGGGAGCGGCCGGCGCAACCAAACTTCCGCCGAAGGGACTCACAGATGCGAAACGGGAGCCGCGAGGTCGTCATCGTCGAGGCCGTGCGTACGCCGATCGGGCGTGGCCACAAGGAGAAGGGCTACTACAAGGACACGCACCCGAGCAACCTGTTGTCGAAGACCTACAGCGAGGTGGTCGAGCGTTCCGGTGTCGACGCCTCCGAGGTCGAGGACGTCATCACCGGCTGCGTCCAGCAGATCGGCGAGCAGGCGTTCAACATCGGCCGCAACGCCTGGCTCGAGGCCGGGCTGCCGATCGAGACGCCCGCCACCACCATCGATCGCCAGTGTGGCTCTGCCCAGCAGGCAGTCAACTTCGCCGCCGCCCAGATCGGGGCCGGCGTGCTCGACTGCGCGATCGGCTCGGGCGTCGAGCACATGGGCCACCTCTCGTTCGCCGACGGAATGCGGGCGCAGGGCGAGTTCGGGGCGGCGTTCACGCCGGAGCTGCTCGAGAAGTACAACCTGATCCCGCAGGGCCTGTCGGCTGAGATGATCGCCGACCAGTGGGAGATCCCCCGCTCCGAGCTCGACGAGCTCGCCGTCCGCTCTCACCGCCTCGCCCACCAGGCGACGGAGGAGGGCCGCTTCGAGCGCGAGATGATCCCGTTCCAGGTCAACGGCAACGCCTACGTGACCGATCAGGGCATCCGCCCGGGCACCGACATCGAGACGCTCGCCGGGCTGAAGCCGGCGTTCAAGGAGGACGGCAAGATCACCGCCGCCAACTCCTCGCAGGTCTCCGACGGAGCCGCCGCCGTGCTGTTGATGGAGCGCGGCAAGGCCGAGTCGCTCGGGCTGAAGCCACGTGCGCGGATCGTCGACCAGACGACCGTCGGCGTCGATCCGGTGATCATGCTCACCGGTCCGATCCCCGCGACGCGCAAGCTGCTCGAGCGCAACGGGATGACGATGGACGACATCGACCTGGTCGAGATCAACGAGGCGTTCGCGCCCGTGGTCGCCGCCTGGCAGCGTGAGCTGAACCCGGACATGGACCGCGTCAACGTCAACGGCGGGGCGATGGCGCTCGGGCATCCGCTCGGCTCCACCGGCGCCCGCCTGATCACGACACTCCTGCACGAGCTCGAGCGCTCGGACAAGAACGTCGGCCTGGTGACGATGTGCTGCGGCGGCGGCCTCGGCACCGGCACGCTGATCGAGCGCATCTAGCCCCCCAGGACGCAGGTAGTACGGGGCCGGCAGGGTTCGCCGGCCCCGTTAGTCCTTCCCTTTGACGGGTAGGGGAAGGGGCATGGCGCTCGACACGCAAAGCGAGCTGCTGGCTGGTCGCTATCGGAAGTTGCGCACGATCGGGGTCGGAGGGATGGCCCGGGTGCATCTGGCTGAAGACGAGCGGCTGGGACGGCGGGTCGCTGTCAAGCAACTGCACGCCGACAGCCCCGAGGACGCGGCGCTGCGGTTCGAGCGTGAGGCGAAGGTCGGCGCCTCGCTGAACCATCCGAACCTCGTCTCGATCTACGACATCGCGACCGACGGCGAGTCGGTGCTGATCGTCATGGAGTTCGTCGACGGGGAGACGCTCCATGACAGGATCGAGCGCGGATCGGTCGCCCCGGATCGCGTCGCGCGGATCGTCCGAGACGTCGCTGCCGGCCTCGATCATGCGCACGCTCACGGCGTCATCCATCGTGACGTCAAGCCGGCGAACATCCTGATCCGCCACGACGGGATGGCCAAGCTGGCCGACCTGGGCATCGCCTCGGCGGCCCAGCGGACCTCGATCACGCGCAGCGGGATCGTGCTGGGCACGGCGGCGTACATGGCGCCGGAGCAGCTCGACGGCGGCGCCGCTGGGCCGCGAACCGATGTCTACGCGCTGGCGGCGGTTGCATTCGAGGCCCTGTCAGGTGAGAAGGCCCGTTCGGGCAAGACGCCCGTTGAGATCGCCCACGACGTGGTGAATGGCCCGCCACCTGACCTGGAGCGTGCGTGGGACGGTGCTCCCCCTGCCGCGGCTGACGCGCTCGCAAGGGGAATGGCTCGCTATCCCGGCGATCGGCCGTCGTCCGCCGGTGAGCTGGCGACCCTGCTGGAGGATGCGCTGCGCCCGCGCCGGACGGTGCGGGTGGGCGCCGCGCCAGCCCCGGCGCCGACGGTTCCGACGGCCCCGCTGCTCACCCGAGCCGAGTCGCGGCCACCACGACGCTGGCTGCCCGTAGCCCTGGCGGTGCTAGTGGGCGCGCTCATCTTGGCCGCCGGCGTCGCGGCCCTGACAGGGGGCGACGATGGGGGTCCGGATGCGGCGCGCCAGTCGACTCCGACGGCGGATGCAGGACGAGACCGGTCGCAGGCCGAGCCTGCCGAGGATGGGCAGGACGGCACGGATTCGGACTCGGTCGAGTCGGCCGAGCCAGCGCCGGTTCCTGCACCAGCCCCCACTCCCGAGGCGACGACTGAGGATCCCGTCACGCTGAACGACGAGGGCTTCGCTCTCATGCAAGAGGGGCGATACGACGAGGCGATTCCGCTGCTGGAGCGCGCCGTGAGCCAGTATCCCGAGGACTCGCAGGATCTCTCCTATGGCTACGCGCTCTACAACCTCGGCCGTTCGCTGCGGCTGGCCGGGCGGCCTGAGGAGGCAGTGCCGATCCTCGAGCGCCGATTGCAGATCCCGGACCAGACCGAGACGGTCAGGCAGGAGCTGGAGGCGGCTCGCAGCGAGGCGGGCTGAGTCAGAGGCCGGCTCGACCCGGTCAGGCGGTGTCCGGCCGGGCGCCGCTCGTCTCGAGCTTGGCGATCAGCTCGTCGAGGCGGAGCTCCTCGAGGCCCTTGCCGACGGCCTCGAGCTCTGCCGCGCAGTAGTCGACGAGGGCGCGCCCCTCCTTGACGAGGTCGAGCGTCTCACGCAAGCCTGCGGCGCCTGAGTCGAGGCGCTTGATGATCTCCTCGAGGCGCTCGGCGGCGGCCTCGTAGCTCTGGGGTTGATCGTTCACTCGTCCTCGATCTTGGCGCGCACACGATCGTCGTGGAAGCGGACGGACAGCTCGTGCGCCGCACGGGCTGCCGCCGCGCTGGTGAGCAGCGCGCCGGCACCGTCCTCGACGAGCGCGTAGCCCCGCTTGAGCATCTGCTCGGGTTCCTGCTTGGCGGCCTCGGCCTTGCGCTCGATCACGAGACGATGACGGTCAGTCCGCTCGCCGCGCAGCGCGAGCTGGCGACTGCTGGCGGCGCGCAGCTCACGGGCTTTCTGATGGAGCCAGATGCGCTGACGCGCAAGGTGCTGGTCGGGAGCGCGCGAGAGCGCTGCTAGGTGACGAGCGCGGTTCACCAGGGCATGACGACCACTGGAGTCCAGTCGGCGCGCCCCGGCGAGCACCGTCGCTCGCGCCTTCGCGCAGTCGATGCGGACGGCGGCCTCGGCGGCGTGCGTGGGGGTCGAGCAGGAGACCGCCGCCACGTCGTCGATCAGCGTGCGGTCGGTGTGATGGCCGACGCTGGCGATCACCGGGACCGGCAGCAGCGCGACGGTGCGGCAGAGCGTCTCGTCGGAGAAGGCCATCAGGTCCATCACGGAGCCCCCGCCACGGGCGACGACGATCACGTCGGCCTCAGCCACGGAGGCCAGATCCTGGATCGCGCGGGCGATCGCCGGAGCGGCGTGGCGGTCCTGCACCGGCGCGAACCCCCACACGAGGCGCCCGGCCCAGCCGCGACGGTGAAGACCCGCGAGGACGTCGTCGCGCGCTTTGCCCCCTTCGCCGGTGACCACACCGATCGCGTGCGGCAGGCTCGGTCGGAGAAGGCCCGCCTGAGGGCGACCCTCGCCCGCCAACCCGTCCGCGGCCAGTTGGCGGCGCAGCCGCTCGATCTGCGCCAGTAACTCGCCCTCGCCGGCGAGCTTCAGCCCCGTGGCGCGGAACGAGAACGACGGTGAGGAGGTCGCGTTGCCCGCGTAGTAGTCGCAGCCGCCGGCGAGGACCACCTGATCGCCGTTCTTCAGCTCGACCTTGGCGCGGTCGTAGTCGTCGCGCCATATGGCGCAGGGCAGCGCGCCACGGGCGTCCCGCAACTCGAAGTAGATCGCTGTGGCGCTGGCACCGAGGTTCGACACCTCGCCGAAGACCTGGACGCGAGCGAAGTCGCGCAGGCGGGCGCGCAGCGCCTCGGCGTACTCGCCCACCGCGAAGGGGCCCTTGAGCCCGCTGCCGTCGATGCCGGCTGGCTTCAGCGCCTGTGCGGGATCGTCGCGCATGCTTCCCACGATGTTCGCAGCCGAGCCGGTCTGTTCGGGCGAGCACGCCGTGGGAGCCGCTCGCACCGGTAACTTCTCGCCGCGTGAGGCGCTTGGCGACAGCTGTGGTCGCACTGGGGGTACTCGTCGCGCTCGCGCCGGCGGCGACGACCGTCCCGCCCACGGCCGGCCCCGCGTTCACGACGGTCGCGAAGCGCAAGCCGGTTCCCAAGCGCTGGCGTCCGGCCTTCGAGCGAGCGCGTGCGTACGCGGCCACCCGCGCCGGCACGATCAGCTTCGCCGTTCGAACGCGGCGCAAGCTCTACCGCTCTGATGCCTATCGCGGCTACTCGTCCGCGAGCGTGGTCAAGGCGATGCTGATGGTGGCCTACCTCAACCACGACAGCGTTCGTGGACGAGCCCTGACGGACTCGGACCATGCGCTGCTCGATCCGATGATCCGCTGGTCGGACAACGGCGCCGCTTCGCAGATCCGGAACCTCGTCGGCAATGACGCTCTCAGTCATCTCGCGCACCGCGTCGGCATGAAGCGGTTCGTCGCGCACCCCGTCTGGGGTCTCACGCAGATCACAGCCGCCGGCCAGACGAAGCTCTTCCTGCGCATCGACCGCTACGTGGTCCGCCGCCACCGGCGCACGGCGATGCGCCTGCTCGGCTCGATCGTGCCCGAGCAGCGCTGGGGCATCGCGCGGGCACGTCCGTCCAAGTGGGCGCTCTACTTCAAGGGCGGCTGGGGCTCGGGCACAGGCACCGTCGACCACCAGGTCGCGCTGCTGCGACGCGGCAAGCGGCGACTGTCGATCGCCGTGCTCACCACCGCGAACCCCAGCCACGAGTACGCAACCCAGACGATCGAGGGCATCGCCCGTCGCCTGCTGCGTGGGCTCAGCCCTCGCGCGGTACCGCGCTGAGATTCCTGGCCGCGTAGCCAGACCTGCGGTAGGGTGCGGCGGCAGTGGACCTGACGCTGTCGCCGAGCGAGCAAGCTTTCCGCGACGAGCTGCGCGCGTGGGTCGGCGAGAACCATCCCGGTGAGGAGCCGTCCGGCGACGAGGCCGCCTGGGAGTTCCGTGTCGCCTGGCAGAAGAATATGTACGAGCAAGGCTACGCCGGTCTGTCGTGGCCTGAGGAGTTCGGCGGCCGCGGCGCGACGCTGATCGAGCAGGCGATCTTCGGCGAGGAGATGGCGCGCGCCAAGGCGCCGTCGCCGGCGAACATCCTCGGCCTGGTGATGGGCGGCCCGGTGGTCATCGCTCACGGCACCGAGGAGCAGAAGCGGCGCTACCTCGAGCCGATCCTGTCCGCGCAGGAGATTTGGTGCCAAGGCTTCTCGGAGCCCGAGTCGGGCTCCGACCTCGCCTCGCTCAAGACGCGCGCTGTGAAGTCGAACGGCGAGTGGGTGGTCACGGGCCAGAAGGTCTGGACGACGTTCGCCCACCACGCGAAGTGGTGCATGCTCGTCGCGCGGACCGATCCGGACGCTCCAAAGCACCAGGGGCTCACCTACTTCCTGATGGACATGGAGCAGGACGCCGTCCAGGTACGGCCATTGCGCCAGATCACCGGTGAGGCCGAGTTCAACGAGCTCTTCATCGAGGAGGCGCGGATCCCGGACGAGAACGTCGTCGGCGGGGTCGGCAACGGCTGGCAGGTGGCGATCACGACGTTGATGCACGAGCGCGCCGGACTCGGCGCCGCTTCGGCTGCGTCGGTGAAGATCGCGCTCGGGCAGCTGATCGAGCTCGCCCGTGAGCGCGGCGTCGAGGGCGATCCCGTGATCCGCCAGAAGATCGCGTCGCTGCTGATCGAGGCTGAGGCGCTGCGTCTCAACGCCTGGCGCGGCCTCACGCAGATCATGAAGACGGGCATCCCCGGTCCCGAGGGCTCACTGCCCAAGCTCCAATGGTCGGCGGTCAACCAGGGCCTCACCGAGCTGGCGGTCGCGATCCAGGGCGAGGACGGGGTGCTGCGCGACTCGGACTGGACGTACCGCTTCCTGCGGGCCCGCGCCAACTCGATCGAGGGCGGGACGACCGAGATCCTCAAGAACATCATCGCCGAGCGCGTGCTCGGTCTTCCGAGGCTGCGATGAACTTCGACTTCACCGACGACCAGCAGGCGATCAAGCGCACCGCGCACGATCTGCTCGCCGACCGCTTCAAGCCGGACGCCGTTCGCGAGCTCGCCGAGGGCGAGCGCTACGACGAGGCGCACTGGCGCGAGATCGCCGACCTCGGCTGGGCGGGGATCTTCGTCGACGAGCGGTACGGCGGCCAGGGGCTCGGAACCGTCGAGCTGGTGATCCTCGCCGAGGAGCTCGGCTACGCCGCCGCGCCGATCCCGTTCCTGTCGAACGCCGCGGCTGGGCTAGCGCTCCAGCACGCCGGCACCGATGCCCAGCGCGACAGTTGGTTGCCGGGCATCGCGTCGGGGGAGGCGCGCGGCGCGGCCGGCTTGCTGCGCGACGACGGCGCCGCGTTGGTCGCGGATGCCGACTCCGCGAGCGTCATCGTCCTGATCGGCGACGGCTCAGGCGTCGTGCTCGAGCCATCCGACTGCGAGATCGAGCCTGTGGCGACGATCGACCAGACGCGCCGCTTTGCCCGCGTGACTCCGCGCGAGGGCGCCGGCGAGCCACTTGGGGGCGACGTCGCGCCGGCGCTCGACCGGATCGCGACTCTGTTGGCCGCCGAGATCGTTGGTGTCTCGCAGCATGCGATGGAGATGGCGATCGAGTACGCCCGCGACCGGCAGCAGTTCGGCCGTCCGATCGGCGCCTACCAGGCCGTCTCGCATCGCTGCGCCGACATGCTGCGCGAGGTCGAGAGCTCGCGCTCGACCACCTACTGGGCGGCTTGGGCCGCTGAGGCCGAGGCCGAGACGCTGCCGCTCGCGGCGGCGATGGCCAAGGCTCAGGCATCAGACGCTGGATGGAGCGTGACGGCCTCGGCGCTCCAAGTCCTCGGCGGGATCGGCTTCACCTGGGAGCACGACCTCCAATTCTTCCTCAAGCGCGCCAAGGTCGACGGCGCGCTGTTCGGCTCGGCCGGCGAGCATCGCGAGCGGGTCGCTCAGATCAGCGGGCTGGGCACGCCGGCTACTGCACCTGTCTGACTCAGACGGGCTCGCGGTTGCGCAGGCTGGGCAGCGGCGGCTCGCCATGACCCTGCTTACCGCGCCGCTCTGCGCCCTCGGCGAGACGGTCGAGCCGCTCGATCTCGCGCTCGCCGAGCACCCGGGCGGGGTGATCCTCGTGCACGCCGGCGATCAGCGTCCTGATCCGGTTGCGGATCTGGAGGGCAAAGTGGGGGGTCGAAGCGCCCATCAGCTGATGGATGTCCTCGATGGTCGGCTCGCGCTGGAGACGGTCCGGGCGCTCGTACTCGCTCACGGCGCGCAGTCTACGGCGCGTTGGCCTGGACCGGGATGAGCTCGGTCACCGAGTCGATCTGGGCCTGCTCGTCGACGGAGACCTGCTTGTCGTCGCCGAGGATCCAGACGCGGTTGTAGACGGCCTGCCCGGGGTCGTCCTCGTAGCCGGGCTGGACGCTGAGAAAGTAAGTCTCGAGCGGCTGTGGCAGCCGCTCGGCGCGGTTGGTGAGCAGGAGCGGCGCGAACACGCCCCTGCTTGCCAGCGCGGCGGCGGCGGCGGCGTCGAGCGGTCGCGACAGGTTCGCGACGGTGAAGTTGTAGCCCGGTACCGTCGCACCCCAGCCGAAGTCGCCCTCCTCGTAACGGGCGAACTCGATTGCGTTCTCGACGGGTGTCCGCGCTCCGATGCGAGTCACGCGGCCGAAGCGGCCGAGGTCCTGGACGACCTTCTCGGACACGACCGTGGGGGGGCCCAACACGAAGACGTTCGGCTCCTCGTGGGCCGCGAGCGCCTTGCTGGTCGCGGGTGGAACGCGATCGCGCTCCACCAGGAGCACCGAATCTCCCGATCGCGCTGCCCAGGCCGCCGCGGGCATCGCGAACTCCGCTTGCTCGCCGCTGGTTACGACTACGTTCGGCGAAGGCGCCCCCCGGGCGGCCGAGAAGAAGCGGTCGATCGCGGCGGCGCGCTCGTAGACGTCCGCTCCGGCGATCCGCGCCGTACGGAAGCCATCCGGTTTTGCCGGCTCGTCACCGATGCGGATCACCTGGGCGTCCTCCGAGAGATCGGAGCCACGTGGGTCGAGGCGCTCGAGAGTGTCAGCCGTGACATTTGGGAGCTCGCCGTTGCTCGATATCAACATCGGGGCACCGATCGGCTTCGCCGTGAGCACCGCACCGGTGACGGCGCCCTGCCAGTCGTCCTCCTCGACCAGCACGACCGCCGTCGGACGCGTTGCCTCGCTCGTGGCGGGGAAGACCGCATTGGCTACGCCCGCGGCATCACCCGCGGCGTCGGCGCCACCGACGCGGATGGTGTTGCGGGTCGCGATCGCGGGAAAGCCGAGTTGAGCGGCGGCCTGGTCGTCGTCTGACGACGGGCCGAGCTGGGGAGGACGGCTGGAGTCGTCACCGAGGTCGCAGCCGCCGAGGGCCGCTGTGAGGCCCAGCAGCGAAGCCAAGATCCATCCGTTCGCCCGCACGGGCTCGGAGACTAACCAGCGGGCCGGAGAGGCGCGCCGGACCGGCGGCCGGAACCGCTTTCCCGCGATTTGCGGGGTGGTGGATTGACTAGTCAGTCAATCTTTGGTTGGCTGTACAGACAAGACCGCCCGGGGAGGGTGTACTCCACGTGGATTTCCGACTCAACGACGACCAGCTCGAGTTCCAGCAGCACTGCCGACGCTTCGCGCGTGAGGTGATGCGCCCAGCCGCGGCGAAGCACGACCGCGAGCAGTCGATCCCCTGGGACGTGATCAAGCGAGCGCGGGAGTGGAAGCTCCACGGCGTCGAGCAGTTGCAGCGGATGGGCAGCGATCCCGAGGGGATGCTCGGTGTGATCTACGCCGAGGAGCTGCACTGGGGCTGCGCCGGCTTGGCGCTGGCGATCTCAGGCTCGGGCTTGGCAGCCGCGGGCATCGCCGCGTCGGGAACGCCGGAGCAGGTCATGGAGTGGGCTCCGCGGTGCTACGGCGAGGGCGACGAGATCAAGCTCGGTGCCTACGCGGTCACCGAGGCGGGTGCCGGCTCGGACGTCAAGTCGCTGCGCACAACCGCGACGCTCGACGGTGACGAGTGGGTGCTCAACGGCACCAAGGTCTTCATCACCAACGGCGGCATCGCCGATGTGACCGTCGTCGTGGCGAACGTCGATCCCGAGCTCGGCCACCGTGGCCAGGCCTCGTTCATCGTCCCCAAGGACACACCTGGCCACTCGCAGGGCAAGAAGGAGGACAAGATCGGGATCCGTGCGTCGCACACCGCCGAGGTGGTGCTCGACAACTGCCGGATCCCGATGGAGTACCTGCTCGGTGGCAAGGACAAGCTCGACAAGAAGCTCGAGCGCGCCCGCTCCGGCCAGAGCGGCGGCGCCTCGAACGCGCTCGCGACCTTCGAGATCACGCGCCCGATGGTCGGCGCCTCGGCGATCGGCATCGCCCAGGCCGCCTACGAGTGGACGCTCGAGCACCTCGAGGGGCATGAGGACGAGAACGGCCCGCTGCTCGAGCAGCAGCGCATCCAGCAGATCCTCGCCGACGTCGCGACCGAGATCGAGGCGTCGCGATTGCTCGTCTGGCGCGCCGCCTGGATGGGTCGCAACGGCGTCCCGATGACCGGCGGTCAGGGCTCGATGTCGAAACTCAAGGCGGGCGACACGACGATGTGGGCGACGACCGTGCTGATGGACCTCGTCGGCGAGGCGGCTATGTCGGAGGACTGCCCGCTCGAGAAGTTCTTCCGCGACGCCAAGATCTACCAGATATTCGAGGGCACGGCCCAGGTTCAGCGACTGGTCATCTCGCGCATGCAGCGGCGCGAGTACCAGGAGCGGCTGAAGGCCGCCGGCGACGCCCTCGCAGCGGCAGCCGCCTGACCTTCACCACACGGCCAACCGCCATGTGGGCGGGTGGTCCGGCCTTTTCGCGCCGAGGCACCGGCGAGCGGAGAGGCTGGATCACCCGCCGGCAGTGGCCGGACCCGCCGCCCTCCTGACCCGCGACAATCGAGGATGTGGAGCTCTCGCTGGCACCCGGGCCGATCGCCCTCATCCTCCTCGCGGAGGCGCTGTACGTCCGCGCCGTCCGGGTCCTGGGGCGCCGCGGCTACGACGTGCCCCTCTGGCAGCAGGTTGCCTGGCACGTCGCGGTCGCCCTGACGGCGATCGGCCTGATGGGACCGCTCGACCCGCTCGGCGAGGAGCTGCTGGTCGCCCACATGGGTCAGCACCTGCTGATCGCCGACCTCGCCGCGCCGTTGCTGCTGGTTGGTCTGCGCTCCCCCGTCTACGCGTTCATGCTGCCCAAGCCGATACTGGTGCCGCTCGCGCGCTGTCGGCCGTTGCGCGCCACGTTTCGCTTCCTGCGCAAGCCGTTGGTGGCGATCCCCGTCTGGATCTTGACCCTATACGGCTGGCACTTCGGCTTCATGTTCGAGGCCGCGCTCGACAACGACCTCGTCCATGCGATCCAGCACCAGTCGTTCGTGTTCGCCTCGGTGCTGGTCTGGTGGTCGGTGATCGAGCCGAAGCGCCGCCGCCTGCCCGGCGACCTCTGGAAGGTGCCCTACCTGATCGGCGCCCGCATCGCCGGGATGTTCCTCGGCATGGCCTTCATCATCATGCGCACTCCGGCCTACGAGCACTACGTGCGGACTGCGCCCGAGCACGGCTGGTCGCCGCTGACCGACCAGCAGGTCGCGGGAGGCATGATGCTCGGCCTCGACCTGCTCGTGATGCTCTTCGCCACCGGCTTCTTCTTCTACCGCTCGGCGCAGGACCACGACCGTGCGCGGGAGCAGGAGAGCCGCACGGCGGCGGCGCTCCGCTGACCTGACGGAGTCAGCCGGAGATGATCATGCAGGTCGACGTGCCGTGGGCGAGCAGCCGTCCTTCGCGGTCGCGAAGATGCCCCTCCGCCGTCGCCACCTGACGGCCACGATGCACGACGCGGCCCTCGGCCGTGACCTGACCGGTCTTCGATGTGACCGGCCGTACGAGATTGAACTTGGTCTCGAGCGTCGTGTATCCCTCGCTCTGGGCGAGAGTGCTGTGCACCGCGGCGCCCATCGCGCTGTCCAGCAGCGTCGCGGCGACACCGCCGTGCACCACCCCCGATCGGGTTGTAGTGCTGCTCCGCGGGCTCGATGGCGAAGACGGCGCGTCCCTCCTCGACCTCGGTCAGGTCGAAGCCGAGCAGCCGCTGGATCGGCGCCGGCGGCAGCTCGCCGTCGCGGATCGCCGCGAGGAACTCGATTCCTCGCATCGCCCGTGCCTGCTCCGCGAGCTCGACCGGGTCTTCCCAGCTCACCTTCAGTATGCGCTCAGTCTCCGTCTCCACCTTGGTCCCCCTGCCGACGAGAGGCACTAGTCTAGGTTTTCGCTCGTTCCCATCCCAAGGAGATACGTCATGGCAGGCCTCGGCGGACGCATGTCAACCGTGATCAAGGCAAAGGTCTCGAAGCTGCTCGACCGGGCGGAGGACCCGGCTGAGACGCTCGACTACGGCTACCAGAAGCAACTGGAGCTGCTGCAGAACGTCAAGAAGGGGATCGCCGACGTGACGACCTCCAAGAAGCGGATGCAGATGCAGTCGCAGAAGCTCGAGCAGCAGGTCGTCAAGCTCGACACCCAGGCGCGTCAGGCGCTCTCACAGGGCCGCGAGGATCTCGCCCGCGCCGCGCTCGAGCGCAAGACGGTCGCCCAGACCGAGCTGCAGTCGCTCGACACCCAGGTCAACGAGCTCCAGGCTCAGCAGGACCAGCTGACCGAGAACGAGAAGAAGCTGCGCACCAAGATCGAGGCCTTCCGGTCCAAGAAGGAGGTCATCAAGGCCCAGTACTCCGCCGCGGAGGCACAGGTCAAGATCTCCGAGGCCGCGAACGGCGTCGGTGAGCAGATGGCCGACCTCGGCCTCGCGATCCAGCGCGCCGAGGACAAGACCGAGGACATGCGAGCACGCGCTTCCGCGGTCGAGGAGCTCGAGAAGGCCGGCACGTTCGAGGACCTGACCCAGCTCGGCAGCGGCCAGGACGACATCGACCGCGAGCTGGCGCAGCTCGGCGCGGGCGCACAGGTCGACGACGAGCTCGCGGCGATGAAGGCGGAGATCGGATCTGGCGGCGGGGAGTCGCCTCAGCTGGGTGACGGAGAGGAGAGCAGGTGATCGTTCGTATCGCGGGAGAGGACCAGTACCGGCTGCCGGACGGAGACGCGGAGCGGCTGAACGAGCTGGACAACCAGGCGGTCGCGGCCGTGGAGGCGGGCGACGAAGCAAAGTTCCAGGAGCTATGGGCTCAGATGCTGGCGCTCGTCGAGAGCGACGGTGAAGCGCTGGCGGATGACGAGCTGGAGGAGTCGGACGTGATCCTGCCGCCGCGGGATGTGACGTTCGCGGAGGCCCAGGGCGAGTTCACGGGCGAGGGCCTGATCCCCGACTGAGGTTGGCGGTTCTTTGGACAGGACCTGGGCGTTGGTGGCCGCGGGTCCTGTCTCCGGTGGATGGTTATCGTCCGTCGCCACCCGCGGAAGCCACGTCGGTGGACTCCTATAAGCCCTTCGAGGCGAAGGTCTACCGATTAGTTGGGATTCCAGCCATTTGGCGGAGGGGTTGGAGGCTTCGTCTGCTCCGGTACGGCGAACATCAAGAGATCGACAAGAGTGATCTTCCCGTCGCCATCCGCGTCTGGAATCTCGGGCTTCCAACCGGGAGACACGCTTATCCAAGAGAGTGGATCGCCAGCAAGCAATCCGAGAAGCACCTCCGCGACGATCCGCCCTCCCACCGGCCCCAATCGCTCTCCGCCCCTTCTGAGATCCGCCTCTCGGAGAATGTAGTACCAGAGCGGCGCAGGCTCGTCGAATCCAAGCTCCTCCTCCGTCAATTTCTCTGCCTCAGGGATGCCGAGTGCATGGGCAACTCGACGGCCGGAGGGCAGGCTCAACGCTCTACCCCGCTGGAGGTTCCTAAGGGCTAGGGACTCCATTTCAGATGGCTCGCCCGGTAGCTTGAACAGCCCCGCGGCAAGCTTGGTGTCAATCTTCTGAGAGAACTGCGGCGGCTCGGCCCCAGGAATCTGAAAGAAGAAGCGCCAACTGATCGTCCAGTCCCTCGGGAGAAAACGGCGGCCACGAAAGTCCTCTAGCTCGCCAGGTTGCTCGGCTTGAGAGAAGATCGGCAGCTCAGGCACCCCTCGCTCGTTGATCATGTAGGTCGGGCGAACCTGACTATGGCCGAACCGGTACGCCGCAACCGAGAACTCGACTGGCATATAGGGAGCTACCTTTGGCTTGTAGAAGCG
>Ga0190265_10000686_pt1 | contig 22829 bp, 24 predicted proteins | sample Popmic124T_FD_133135 | JGI IMG/M metagenome (GOLD analysis project Ga0190265, IMG submission 133135) | Populus adjacent soil microbial communities from riparian zone of Indian Creek, Utah, USA - 124 T | ecosystem: Environmental > Terrestrial > Soil > Riparian zone | place: USA: Utah | collected...
GATCGATTCAACGGTGCCGACGCCTTCATATAGCGTGTAGACGGCTTCGTTTATCATCGGCAGCAGGATGCGGTTGACGATGAAAGCCGGGAAGTCCTCGGAGACGGCCGTCACCTTGCCGAGGCTCTCAACGAAGTTGCGCGAGGCGACAAACGTCCCCTCTTCGGTGGCGATGCCCCGTATCAGCTCAACGAGCTGCATCATTGGCACCGGGTTCATGAAATGCATGCCGATGAAGCGCTCGGGACGGTCGGTCGTCGAAGCCAAACGGGTGATCGAGATCGATGAGGTGTTGCTGGCCAGCAGCGCGTCTTTTTTGATCCGCGGCAGCAAGTCGGCGAAGATCTTGCGCTTCACCTGCTCGTCTTCGGTCGCCGCCTCGATGACGAGGTCCGCCTGGCCAATGGCCGAGGTGTCGCCAAAAGTGATACGCTTCAGCGCCTGCTGCATGTCGGCATCGGTTATCAGGCCGCGCGACACCTGCCGCGACATATTGCGTTTGATGGTGTCAAGCGCACCGTCGATGGCTTCCTTGCGGATGTCGTTGAGCGACACACTGTAGCCGGCCAGTGAAACGACATGGGCAATGCCATTTCCCATCTGTCCCGCGCCGATGATGGCGACCGACTTGATCTGCGGGATGGCGCTCGCATCCAGGTCACCGCCGGTGCGCGCCTGGTTGGTTGATCTGACTTTCAAGCCCGCGTCCATGACGCCTCGCTCCTTGCCCGTCGTGCTGGGCGCTTCTTAGTTTCTCGGGTCACTTGCCCGTCTTCTCCAGTTCCGCCTGCAGCTCGGGCAGCACCTGGAAGAGATCGCCAACAATGCCGTAGTCCGCGACCTGGAAGATCGGCGCCTCGCCGTCCTTGTTGATCGCAACGATGACCTTGCTGTCCTTCATGCCGGCGAGATGCTGAATGGCACCTGAAATCCCGACGGCGATATAAAGCTCCGGCGCCACGACCTTGCCCGTCTGCCCCACCTGGTGATCGTTGGGCATATATCCGGCATCGACGGCGGCCCGGCTCGCGCCGACAGCAGCGCCGAGCTTGTCGGCCACCGGCTCGATGTACTTCTTGAAGTTCTCGCCCGACTGCATGCCGCGGCCGCCCGAGACGACAATCTTTGCCGCCGTCAGTTCCGGCCGATCTGATTTCTGCAATTCAGCCTTCTCGAAACTTGAAAGGCCCGCGGACGCCGGAGCCTCGATACTCTCGATGGGCGCTGATCCAGTCTCTACTACGGCTGGAAAAGCCGTCGTACGCACCGTGATGACTTTCTTCTTGTCGTTGCTCTGCACGGTCTGAATGGCATTGCCCGCATAGATGGGGCGCTCGAAGGTATCCGCCGAAACGACCTTGATGATGTCAGAGACCTGCATCACATCCAGGGCAGCGGCTACACGCGGCATGATGTTCTTACCCGAGGCGGTCGACGCAGCAATGGCGGCGTCGAAGCCCGGCATCAGCTTCACGATCAGCGCAGCCACTTCCTCGGCGAGTTGGTGCCCAAGATGCGGCGCATCTGCAAGCAGCACCTTCGATACGCCATCGAGCTTGGCTGCGGCCTCCGCGACTGGCTTGGCGTTGCTCCCGGCTACCAGGACTTGCACGTTCTGGCCCATGGCCTTGGCGGCGCTTACGGCCTTGGCGACGGCCGGCGACAAGTTCGTGTTGTCGTGCTCTGCAAGAAGGAGGGTGTTCATGAGAGAGTGCCAGCCTCCTTGAGCTTGGCGACAAGTTCGGCCGCATTCGCGACCTTGATGCCGGCCTTGCGGCCGGGCGGCTCCACCGTTTTCAGAATCTTCAATCGCGGGGCCGTGTCGACGCCGTAGTCGGCCGCCTTCTTGACCTCGAGCGGCTTCTTCTTGGCCTTCATGATGTTCGGAAGCGAGGGATAGCGCGGCTCGTTGAGACGAAGGTCCGTAGTGATAACGGCCGGAAGCTTGATCTTGATTGTCTCCAGTCCGCCGTCCACCTCGCGCGTCACGGATGCGCTTTCGCCCTCGATCACCAGCTTGGATGCGAATGTGGCCTGGGGCCAACCAAGCAGCGCGGCCAGCATCTGGCCCGTCTGATTGCAGTCGTCGTCAATGGCCTGCTTGCCGAGGATGATGAATTTGGGCGACTCGGCCTCGATGACGCCCTTCAGCAGCTTAGCGACTGTCAAAGGCTCGACGGCCTCTCCCTCTGACATTTCGATCAGGATACCTCGGTCTGCACCCATTGAGAGCGCCGTTCTAATCGTTTCCTGAGACTTGGTCGGTCCAATGGAGACCGCGACGATCTCGGTGACCTGACCCTTCTCCTTGAGCCGGATAGCCTCCTCGACGGCGATCTCGTCGAAGGGGTTCATCGACATCTTGACGTTGGCGAGTTCGACGCCCGAGCCGTCGGATTTCACGCGGATCTTGACGTTGAAGTCGACCACGCGCTTGACGGCGACGAGTACTTTCATTGCCTAGAAGCTCCTGTCAGGCACGCGCAAACCATCCCCGGCGCCGTGCTGCACTGCGCTAGATGCCGCAACCGCCACACGCCAATAATCCGTGTTTTTGGGGTAGCGAGCTAGGCACTCTTCGCAGGTGCAAAAACAAGGGTAGGGCCGGGACTTTTGAGTGTCAATTGGGCAACCTCGCCGCGGTTTTGGACAATGGATAGGCAACAAGGCGTGTGGCAAGGGGGCGTCAGTTGCTTCGAGCACCAATTGTCAGGGGGCGGGGGCCACGGGTGGAGGTAGCCCGCGATCAAAGAGAGGAACCCCCGGACGCCGCAGGAACAGGACCAGGACTCCTCCAGCCACCAGGCCGCCGATGTGGGCCCACCAGGCGACCTCGTCGGCGGGCGCCAGTGCGACCATGAGGAACTGTGTGACAACCCAAACACCGAGGATCCAAGCCGCGGGGATACGCAGTGGGATGATCCGGAATGCCAGGCACCACACGCGCACACGCGGGTGAAGGATGAGGTAGGCGGCTATCACGCCCGCGACGGCTCCACTCGCGCCGATAAGAGGAAGCCCGGAGGTCGGGAGAAAAGCAGCGTGCGCCAACCCGCCCGCGATGCCGCAGAGCAGATAGAAGACGAGAAATTTCACGTGCCCCATGGCGTCCTCGGCATTGTCGCCAAACACCCAGAGGAACAGCATGTTGGAAAGAAGGTGGAAGATGTCCCCGTGCAAGAACTGATACGTGATCAGTGTTAGTCCTTCAGGAATCTTTATATGCTGGCCAATATTTCCGCCGCCACCCAACGCGGCTCCCCCGAACAGTTCCATCGGGATGAGGCCAAAGGTGGCGACGGCCGCTTCGGCCCCCGGGGCGATCTGCAGCGCGAAGGCGACGCAATTGACGGCGATCAGCCCGATCGTCACCCATTGAAAGGGAATGGCGCGCAGGGGGTTGTCATCCGAGAGGGGTACGAAGACCACATCCTGTTCCTTGAGTTCACTGTGCGGGAGGGTTCAGCGGTTCTGTCCGGGCACCCACAGCACGTCTGCCTTGCCGCGGTCGTTGACATATCGGCTGGCGACGAAGAGGAGGTCCGAGAGACGATTGATGTACTTGAGCGCCGGTTCGCTGACGTGCTCGCCCGGGAGTCCGGCGAGGGTCGTGATCTCGCGCTCTGCGCGGCGGCACACGGTACGGGCAACGTGCAGCGCCGCCGCAGCTGCTGATCCGCCGGGCAGCACGAACGAGCGCAGCGGTGCCAAGCTCGCGTTCAGCGCATCGATTTCGCTTTCCAGGCGCTTGACCTGGGTGTCGGAGACACGCAGCCGCGGGCGGCTTTCCGCGGCATCCCCGCTCTCGGGTGCGCATAGATCGGCGCCGAGGTCGAAGAGGTCGTTCTGGATGCGGCCGAGCATGGCATCGACTTCGGGGTCGAGCGAGCCAACGTGGACGCGCACGGAACCGATAGCGGCGTTCGTTTCATCGACGGTTCCGTAGGCGGCGATGCGCGGCGCATGTTTGGGGACGCGCTCGCCCGTGCCGAGGGCGGTCGTCCCCGCATCGCCGGTGCGCGTATAAATCTTGTTGAGAACGACCATCGGTTCAGGCTCGCAGCAGGTATACTAGGACCATCATAATCACTATCGCCAGAAATTGTAGGCCGACACGCCAACGCATGAGCGTCTGGCTGAGGCTCGGGTTCGTCCCCCGCATCATGTTCCAGAGGCCCGCCACCAGGACGACGAAAACGGCAACCAAAGCGGCAATGACTAAGTAACGAAAACCGTGTTCCATACGGATGGCCCAGTTTGTGCACCGCCAGACCTTTCGGACGACATGTCATCGCAATTTAGCCTTCGCGAAGGCGGCGGTACCAACGCAGGGGGCGACGCACCCATGCCACAATTCACGCGATTCGTGGTGTGGATGGTGCGTTTCAGGGTGACTGCTTCGGATTTCAACTGGGCGAGGGGGCCGGGAGACAGGTGACCGTTACGCTGAAAGGCGCGGCTGTGGGGCTGGCCGCGCTTTTGCTGCCGCTAGCCGCCTTTGCCCAGGCCACGCCGCCCGATGAGGCGCGCAAGCGCCTTGAGGCCGACAAGGGCCGGCTGGATGCCACGCGGAAGCGGTCCAAGGAGTTGCAGACCGATCTCGACAAGATTGCCGCCGAGCGTCAGCGCATTAACGCTCGGCTTCTCGAGACCGGCAAGCTGATTCACCTGAGCGAAGCCCAGCTATCGCTGATCGAGTCACGGCTCGGCGAGTTGGAGGCGCAGGAGAAGCATCTGCGCGGTACGCTGGAACAGCGCCACGGGACCATCGCGGGCCTCCTCAGCGCCATGCAGCGCATGGGCAGGAACCCGCCTCCGGTGATGATTACGCGGCGTGAAGACGCGCTCGCGATGGTTCGCAGCGCGATGCTGTTGGCGTCGGCCTTCCCGGCGCTGCGGGAGCAAGCCACTGGCCTTGCCGAACAGCTCAGGGATCTTGCCCGCGTCATGGGTAGCATCAGGACCGAGGGCGAGAAGCTGAAAGCTGAGACGGAGCGGCTGAGCGAAGCGCGGACGCGGCTGGCGGACCTGCAGGAAACGAAGCGGCAGTCGCTCGCCGAGCGCAAGGCAGAACTCGACGGTGTGCGGGACGCGGCCACCAAGATCGCGAAAAACGTGGAGGAGCTGAGCGATCTGATCTCGAAGCTTGACCGCGAGGTCGGCGAGCGGACCGGACTAGGGCCCTACGAGCAAACGGCCGGAAAGAAAGATGACGTTGTCGCAACCTCTCCCGGGTCGACTGCCGTGCTCGCGCCGACCGGACGTTCGGTCGCGATGCTTTCTACCGGGCGGATCGAGCCGGGTGTGCCTTTTGCACAGGCCAAGGGCCAGCTCCAGTTGCCCGTGCAAGGGCGGCGTGTCCTCGTTTATGGCGAGAAGACTCAGTACGGTACGCTTTCAAAAGGGCTTGGCGTTCAGACGCGCTATGGAGGGCAGGTGCTGGCGCCCTGCGACGGATGGATTGTTTACGCGGGCGAATTCCGCGCGTATGGGCAGCTCTTGATCATTAACGGCGGCGGCGGGTATCATCTTTTGCTGGCTGGGCTATCCCAAATAGATGTGCAGCTCGGACAATTCGTGCTCATGGGAGAGCCCGTCGGCGTTATGGGTGCCGCCATCAAATCCCCCCCGGCGAATACGCAGGATAGTGGCCCGATTCTATATATCGAGCTCCGCAAGGACGGCCGGTCGATAGATCCCGATCCTTGGTGGTCGGAAGTGTCGCGAAAGGTGCAAGGATGAAGCGCAAATCTGATTTGGCATTTTGGACCTTCATGGTTCTGGCCGCGTTTGCGGCGGCCACCACGGTGTTCAATGTCAGCCGCACCTATTCTGCGACCTCCTCCAACGCGGAGATCTACAAACAGCTCGACCTGTTCGGCGATGTGCTGGAACGGGTGCGCACCGACTACGTGGAGAAGCCGGACGACGCGCTGCTGATCGACGCGGCGATCAACGGCATGCTGTCTGCTCTCGATCCCCATTCGGCCTACCTGAACCCGAAGAGCTTCCGGGATATGCAGGTTCAGACCAAGGGTGAGTTCGGCGGGCTCGGCATCGAAGTCACGATGGAGCAGACGGGCGTTGTGAAGGTCGTGTCACCCATCGACGAAACGCCGGCGGCGAAGGCCGGCCTGATGGCGAACGACCTGATCACGCACCTCGACGGTGAGCAGATCGTCGGGCTGACGCTCGAGCAAGCGGTCGAGAAAATGCGCGGCCCTGTGAACACGCCGATATTGCTGACGATCATCAGGCGGGGGAAGGAAGAACCCTTCGATGTGAAGATCGTGCGGGACGTAATCCGCATCAATGCCGTTAGATCGCGACTCGAGGGCGACATCGTTTACGTGAAGATTTCAACTTTCAACGAGCAGACGCACACGAATCTGGTGAAGCAAGTCGACGCGCTGAAGAAGTCTCTGGGTAAGGCGCCGCGCGGTTTCATCGTGGACCTGCGCAACAATCCCGGCGGGTTGCTCGATCAGGCTATCGCTGTGTCCGACGACTTCCTGGAGAAGGGCTCCATCGTGCTGACCAAGGGTCGGCTGTTGGAGGAGACCCAGCGAGCCAATGCGCGCCCGGGCGATCTTGCGGATGGCAAGCCGATCGTGGTGCTCATTAATGGCGGATCGGCGTCGGCCTCGGAGATCGTCGCGGGTGCCTTGCAGGACCACAAACGGGCGACCGTTATCGGCACCCGGTCCTTCGGCAAAGGTTCCGTGCAAACCATCATTCCGCTCGGTTCGAACGGGGCAATCCGCCTGACGACCGCCCGCTACTACACGCCCGCAGGCCGGTCCATTCAGGCAAAGGGCATCGAGCCGGATGTCGTCGTGGAGCAGGAACTGCCTCCGGAGCTGCAAACGAAGAGCCCGCAACGGACGCCGAGCGAGGCAAGTTTGCGCGGCCATCTGAAGAACGACACGAAGGACGGCAAGGAAAATACCGGCTCTTCCAGCTACGTGCCCAGAGAGGCCGAGAAGGACACGCAGCTTCAGTATGCGCTGAAGATGCTGCGCGGAGAGCCGCTGCCGCAGCCAGTTCCTGCGCCTAGCCAGCCTGAAGCATCGGTACCGCCTAAGGCACCTACGAAGTAGGGTTGAGGGCTACACTTGTGTTAGGTCATTGGGCGCCCCTGCGGCGCCCAATGTTTTTGCAGCGAGGTGCAGAGACGCTGCCTATGGCCGACGACCTGCTTTATCGCCCGTGCGTGGGCATCATGGTGCTGAACAGTGCCGATCGCGTTTGGATCGGGCGCCGCTACGATGCGCCCGGTGAGCCGGAGGGTCCCGGCGCCTGGTGGCAGATGCCGCAGGGCGGCATCGACGAGAGCGAGGATCCGGCGAAGGCCGCCTTGCGCGAACTCGGCGAGGAGACCGGCATCAGCTCAGTCCGCGTCATCGCCGAGAGCGCGTCATGGTTCCGCTACGATCTTCCGCCCAACCTTCGGCCGAAAGCCTGGGGTGGGCGCTATTGCGGCCAGCGACAGAAGTGGTTCGTCATGCGCTTCACCGGCAAGGATGCCGAGGTGCAGATCGAGAGGCCGGGGCAAAAGCCGGAGTTCGACGCATGGCGCTGGGCCGCTTCGAACGAGCTGATCGGGCTGATCGTGCCGTTCAAGCGAGTTGTCTACGAGCAGGTGATGCGCGAGTTCGGCCCGCTATTTGCGCAGAAGCCGTAAAGCAAGCGAAGGCACCGTCGGCCTAGCGTTGCAGGGCCTGTAACTCGGTGACCGCTGCGGAGGCTGCAAGCTTGGCGGCGTCCGTGGTGGCGGCGGCGAACTCCTGCTCGGCCGTCCTGAGTTCTTCGGCAATGCCCGCGGCGCCGATGCCTTCGACGTCAACTGCCCTCTCCGCCAGTATCGTGAGGCGGCCTGCATCGACCTCGGCGAAGCCATCCTTCACGAACGCACGAAGTTTGCGTCCGTCCCCCAGCGTGGCGTTCACCACGCCGGGGCGAAGGGCGGAGATGACAGGCGCGTGGCCGGGCAGCACGGTGAATTCCCCTTCCACCCCAGGCACGACCACTTGGCTCGCGTCCTGGGAGATCACCATGCGCTCGGGCGTAACGAGCTCGAACTTGAACGTACCTGCCATTGATTGCGTATCCTGGTCGACTAAGAGGCGGCTCCGGCCTTGGCTTCTACCTCGGCCTCAGTCTGTAGGCCCTTGCCGCAGAAGGGGCAGAAAAAGACGGGGTGATCCACCATGTTGGCCTCGTCGCTCTCCGCATCGAGCATACCAACCGACATGTAGAGAACGCCGGAGTCGTCGACGGCGATGAGGGGCTCGAACTCCTCATTGGTCAGGACGTCCTTCAACCCTTCGCAGCAGCTGCCGAACTGTGTGGTTGCCATCCCTCTCGTCTCCTGTTTAAGCCGCCTCGGCGAGCTTCTCCGCCTTGGCGATAGCCTCTTCTATCGTGCCGACCATGTAGAACGCCTGCTCCGGGAGATGGTCGTAGTCTCCGGCGCACAAACCTTTGAACCCCTTGATTGTGTCCTGAATGGAGACGAGTTTGCCGGGCGAGCCCGTGAAGACCTCCGCAACGTGGAAAGGTTGCGACAGGAAGCGCTCGATCTTGCGTGCGCGGGCAACCGTGAGCTTGTCCTCTTCCGACAGCTCGTCCATGCCGAGAATGGCGATGATGTCCTGCAGCGACTTGTATTTCTGCAGGATCTGCTGCACCTCGCGGGCGACCTGGTAATGCTCCTCGCCAACTACGCGCGGCTCGAGGACGCGCGAGGTGGAATCGAGCGGGTCCACGGCAGGGTAGATGCCCTTTTCAGCGATCGAGCGCGACAGCACAGTCGTGGCATCAAGATGCGCGAACGAGGTCGCCGGTGCCGGGTCGGTGAGGTCGTCGGCCGGCACGTAGATGGCCTGCACCGACGTGATCGAACCCTTCTGCGTGGTCGTGATGCGCTCCTGCAGGGCGCCCATGTCGGTCGCCAGTGTCGGCTGATAGCCCACGGCCGAGGGGATGCGGCCGAGCAGCGCCGACACCTCTGAGCCCGCCTGCGTGAAGCGGAAGATGTTGTCGACGAAGAACAGCACGTCCTGGCCCCGGTCGCGGAAGTCTTCCGCAACCGTCAGACCCGACAGCCCGACGCGCATGCGGGCGCCGGGCGGTTCGTTCATCTGGCCGTACACCAGTGCGCACTTGGAGCCCTTGGTGGAGCCGTTGTTCTTCTTCGGATCGACGTTGACCTTGGATTCGATCATCTCGTGATAGAGGTCGTTGCCCTCGCGCGTGCGCTCGCCGACGCCGGCGAACACCGAGTAACCGCCGTGCGCCTTGGCGACGTTGTTGATGAGTTCCATGATCAGCACGGTCTTGCCGACGCCCGCGCCGCCGAACAGGCCGATCTTGCCGCCCTTGGCGTAGGGTGCCAGCAGGTCGACGACCTTGATGCCGGTGACGAGAATCTCGGCTTCGGTCGACTGGTCGGCGAAGGAAGGCGCGGGTTGGTGGATGGCACGCCTTGTTTTGGTGGGGATCGGGCCGGCCTCGTCCACCGGCTCGCCGATCACGTTCATGATGCGGCCCAGCGTCTCGTCGCCGACGGGAACGGAGATCGGCTGACCTGTGTCGGTGACGTCCTGGCCGCGCACGAGGCCTTCGGAAGAGTCCATGGCGACCGTGCGCACAGTGCTCTCACCGAGGTGCTGCGCCACCTCGAGCACCAAGCGGTTGCCCTGGTTTGTGGTCTCGAGCGCATTGAGAATTTCGGGCAGATGCCCATCGAACTGCACGTCGACGACCGCGCCCATCACCTGACGAATCTTGCCGACTTTGTTGGTAGCCATTTGCTGCGTCCTACTCTTCCCGTGTCCGTTAGAGCGCCTCGGCGCCCGAGATGATCTCGATCAGTTCCTTCGTGATGTTGGCCTGCCGCTGGCGATTGTAGCGGATGGTCAGCTTGTTGATCATGTCGCCGGCGTTGCGCGTGGCGCTGTCCATGGCCGACATACGCGCGCCCTGCTCGCTGGCGGCGTTCTCCAGAAGGCCGCGGAAGACTTGCGTCGCGATGTTGCGTTCGATCAGGGGGCCGAGGATTTCCTCTTCGCTCGGTTCGAATTCGTGCATGGCGCCCGGCTTGGCCGGTGCGCTCGCGGGGCTCTCCGACCCAGCCGGGATGAGTCTCAGCGCGGTCGGCTTCTGCGCGATGACGGACTTGAACTCCGAGAAGTAGAGCGTGGCCACGTCGAACTCGCCGGCTTCAAAAAGAACGAGAATCTTGCGGGCGATGTCCTGAGCGTTGGTGAAACCGATTTGCTTGATGCCCTTGATGTCCACGCGCTCGACGATGTGCCTGCCCCATTCGCGCCGCAAGGCGTCGGCCCCCTTGCGGCCGACACAGAGGACCTTGACCGTCTTGCCATCCTTTGTGAGGCGCAACGCGTCCTGACGGGCGAGGCGGGCGATGTTGGTGTTGAAACCGCCGCAAAGGCCACGTTCTGCCGTCATAACGACCAGCAAGTGCATTTGATCCTTGCCGGTGCCGACCAGCAGCGGGGACGCGCCCTGCTTGCCGCTCATGGTGGCGTTGATGCTGGCCATCACCTCGCCCATGCGCAGCGCGTAAGGCCGCGCAGCAGTGGCAGCCTCCTGTGCGCGGCGCAGCTTGGCTGCGGCCACCATCTGCATGGCCTTCGTGATCTTCCGCGTCGCCTTCACCGAGGCGATGCGGTTGCGCATGTCTTTCAGAGAGGCCATGAGCGGTTTGTCTCGATCGGACCGGCGTCAGCCGCCGGATGACTGACTAAGCGAACTGCTTGGCGACCTGCTCGACGACACCCTTGAGCTTGGCTGCCGTCGCGTCCGACAGGTCCTTGCTGTCGCGGATGTCGTTGAGGATAGCGGAGTTCTGTCCTCGAAGATTGGTCAGGAGCGCTTCCTCGAAGGGCTTGACCTTGTCGAGCGGCAGCGGATCGCAGTAGCCGTTGACGCCGGCGTAGATCACGCAGACCTGCTCTTCCATCTTGAGCGGGGAGAACTGGGCCTGCTTGAGCAACTCGGTGAGACGCGCGCCGCGGTTCAGGAGGCGCTGTGTGGTGGCATCGAGATCAGAGCCGAACTGCGCGAAGGCGGCCATTTCGCGGTACTGGGCAAGCTCGCCTTTGATGCGACCAGCAACCTTCTTCATCGCCTTCGTCTGAGCGGACGATCCCACACGCGACACGGATAGGCCGACGTTCACGGCCGGGCGGATGCCCTGGTAGAAGAGGTCCGTCTCCAGGAAGATCTGGCCGTCGGTGATGGAGATCACATTGGTGGGGATGTAGGCCGACACGTCGTTGGCCTGGGTCTCGATGACCGGCAGCGCCGTCAGCGAGCCCTTGCCGGCGGCATCGCCCATCTTGGCGGCGCGCTCCAGCAGGCGCGAGTGGAGATAGAACACGTCGCCCGGATAGGCCTCGCGGCCGGGCGGGCGGCGCAGCAGCAGCGACATCTGCCGGTAGGCGACGGCCTGCTTGGAAAGGTCGTCATAGATGATGACGGCGTGCATGCCGTTGTCGCGGAAGTGTTCGCCCATCGTGCAGCCGGAGAACGGTGCCAGGAACTGCATCGGCGCCGGATCGGACGCGGTGGCGGCGACGACGATCGTGTAGTCGAGCGCGCCGCGGTCCTCCAGCGCCTTCACGAACTGCGCCACCGTGGAGCGCTTCTGGCCGACGGCAACGTACACGCAATAGAGCTTCTGGCTCTCGTCGGTGCCCTGGTTGAGTGATTTCTGGTTGAGAATGGTATCGAGGGCGACGGCGGTCTTGCCGGTCTGGCGGTCGCCGATGATGAGCTCGCGCTGGCCGCGGCCGATGGGGATCAGGGCGTCGATGGCCTTGAGGCCGGTGGCCATCGGCTCGTGCACGGACTTGCGCGGGATGATGCCGGGGGCTTTCACGTCGACACGCTTCCTGGTGTCGGACTTGATGGGGCCCTTGCCGTCGATGGGGTTGCCGAGGCCGTCGACCACGCGGCCGAGCAGGCCCTTGCCGACCGGCACTTCCACGATGGCGCCCGTGCGCTTGACGGTGTCGCCTTCCTTGATGCTGCGATCGTCGCCGAAGATCACGACGCCGACGTTGTCGTTCTCGAGGTTGAGCGCCATGCCGCGGATTCCGCCGGGGAACTCCACCATCTCGCCGGCCTGGACCTTGTCGAGGCCGTAGACGCGGGCGATGCCGTCACCGACGGACAGCACCTGGCCGATTTCGGAAACCTCGGCTTCCTTGCCGAAGTTCTTGATTTGCTCCTTGAGGATCGAGGAGATCTCTGAGGCGCGAATGTCCATCAGGCGACACCTTTCATCGCAACTTTGAGATTGTTGAGCTTGGTCCTGAGCGAGCTGTCGATCATGCGACTGCCGATCTTTACGATCAGGCCGCCGAGCAGGTTGGGATCGACCCGCGTGTTGATCTGCACGTCCTTGCCGACCTGGATGCGCAGGGCATCCTTCAGCGCGTTCATCTGATCGTCGTTGAGCGGATGTGCGGAGGCGACGTCAGCGTTCACCTCGCCGCGCTCGCGGGCGGCCAGGGCACGGAAGTTCTTGAGCATATCGGCAACGGCGAACAGGCGCCGGTTTCGGGCGATCAACTTGAGGAAATTGGCTGTCAGCGAGGTGCTGCCGGCCTTGTCGAGGACGGCGCCGATTGCCTTCGCCTGATCTCCCGCCGAGATCACCGGGCTGCGCACGAGCCGGCGCAGGTCTTGGCTCTCGTCGAGCAGGCGCTGGAAAGCTTTAACATCCGCCTCGACCTGCGGAAGCTGCCTTTCCTCTTTGGCAATCTCAAACAGTGCGGCGGCATAGCGGCCCGCCACGCTCGCCATCATGGGTTCATCGGTGGACACGTGAGAAAAGCTTCCGCCTGGAACAATGAAAGAACGGTGCGTTCCGTCGTGCGGCAGCACGCTGCAAGGAGTGCGCGCAGCTGCCGCAGTCGCCCCTGGCACGGCGAATAGCATGCGACGTGCGGTGCGGCAACCGCGAGCCTGTGTATGGAATGCCGCATGCGGGTTGGGGAGGGCAGCGAAATGCTGACCTGTGGCGTCAGGGGGTTTGCGACGGATTGGAGCGCGCCACTACGTAATCCTTGGCAGGTCTGGCACGGAGTTCACGCCACGGTCAAGGAACAGGAGAACTGGGAAAAATGGCTGCATGGAAATTTCTAACGGCCGGTGCCCTTGTACTGGCCGCCACAATGGCTCCGGTGCAGGCCGCCCCTGCGGGCGGGTTCGCTCCCGCCGCGGTCGTCGCGAGCGGTGTGAATGGCTCCGATGTGGTGCAGGTCCGTCGTAGCCGAGGCCATTGGCACCGGCATCGCCGCGGCCGCAACATCGGCGTGGGGATTGGCATCGGCGTGCTGGGGGCGATCATCGCCTCGGAAGCCTATCGCTCGAGTCCCTACTACTACGACGGCGGTGATCCGCGAGGGGCATGTGCCCAGGAGTACCGTTCGTTCGAGTGGAACACGGGCATGTACACGACCTTCGGCGGCGAGCGGCGGCTTTGTCCGTATTTGCGCTAACCGAAGACCGTTCAAAGCCCTTTGGAGCGGCGCCTGCTGGTGCCAATCGGTCGAGGTCCGGGTGCGAGGTTGCACGCCGGACCTCGCCGCTTTTGTGAAGGCATCAGGCGCGCGGTTTCGTGCTCTCAAAGGAAATTGTAGGGGTCTATGTCCACCGCCAGCCGGAGATCCGCGGGCGGCTTGGGTAGTGTCGCCAGCCAAGCGCGCAGATAACCCTGAAGATCCAACTCGCGCGGCGCCTTGACCAGCAGGCGCCAGCGATGGCGGCCGCGTACGACGGCGATCGGCGCCTCCGCTGGCCCCAGGACCTGGATCTGCTCCGATTGCGGCGCGTGCCGGGCGACGTCGCGCGCAAACAGCTCGGCGAGTTCCTTGTCGCGCGCGGAAATGATGAGCGCGGCCAGCCGGCCGTAGGGGGGCAAGAGGCCCGCCTGACGCTGGCGAATCTCACGTTCCAGGAACGCCTCACGGTCGCCTGAGATGATGGCCTGCATGACGGGGTGCTCGGGCATGTAGGTCTGCACAAGGCCTCGTCCGGGGGTCAGTGCACGGCCGGCGCGGCCGGTCACCTGGTGGAGAAGCTGGAACGTGCGCTCTGCTGCGCGCGGATCTGCTGTGCCGAGCCCAAGGTCGCCATCGACGATGCCCACGGTCGCGAGCTGCGGGAAGTTGTGGCCCTTAGCGACCATCTGCGTGCCAATCACGATGTCGGCCTCGCCGGATTCGATGGCGCTGATGATCTGGCGCATTTCCGTGAGTCCAGGAACCAAATCGGAAGACAGCAGCGCGACGCGCGCTTCTGGAAATCGCTCGCCCACCTCCTCCGCAATGCGCTCAACGCCCGGCCCGCAGGCGACCAGGCTGTCGACGTCACCGCATTTCGAGCATGTCTTGGGCAGCGGCAGTGAGAAGCCGCAGTGGTGGCAGTTGAGGCGACCGCGATAGCGATGCTCGACCAGCCAGGCCGTGCATTGCGGACAGTCGAAGCGATGTCCGCAGGAGCGGCAGAGCGTCAGCGGCGCATAACCGCGGCGATTGAGGAACAGCAGCGTCTGGTGCCGATCGGCGAGCGTGGAGGCGATGACCGAGACGAGTTGCGGTGAAAGCCAGCGGCCGCGCTCGGGCGGGTCCCTGCGCATGTCGATGGGCTTGACCTCGGGCAGTTCGGCGCCGGAGTAGCGGCTCGGTAGCACAACGCTGCGATAGCGCCCCGTGCGGGCGTTGACATGGCTTTCGATGGACGGCGTTGCGGATGCGAGGAGAATCGGGAACTTGCCCACGCTGGCGCGCACGATCGCCATGTCGCGGGCCTGGTAGTTCACGCGGCCGTCCTGCTTGTAGCCGCCGTCGTGCTCCTCATCGACAACGATGAGGCCGAGGTCGCTATAGGGCAGAAACAGCGCTGAACGTGCGCCAACGACGACGCGTGCCTCGCCGCTGGCGGTGGCCCGCCAGGCCCGGCCTCGCTCCGGCGGAGAGAGTGCCGAATGCCACTCGACGGGTTGGCAGCCGAAGCGCGCTACGAACCGGTCCATGAATTGGCTCGTGAGCGCGATCTCCGGCAGCATGATCAGCGCCTGCTGTCCCTTCTCCAAGGTGCGGGCAACGGCCTCGAAATAGACCTCGGTTTTACCCGAGCCGGTGACCCCGTCGAGAAGCGTGACGGAGTAGCCGCCGTCGGCCGCTGCGCGCACCGCGTGCACCGCGCTGACTTGGGAGTCGACGAAGGTGACTGCGGCGTACGCCGGATTGGGGCGTCCGTATTTCTTCTCCGGGATCGCGACTTCGACGAGGCAGCCGGCTTGCACGAGCCCGTCGATCACGCCGGTGGTGCAGCCCGTCTCGGCGGCCAGCGCGCTCTTGGCCCGGATGAGCCCGTCAGCAGCGATCTCAAGCGCGCGCTTGCGTGCGGGTGTCATGCGCGGTGGCTCGGCCGCGTCGGGATTGTGGCGCACGCCGAAGCGTGGCCTCACAGGCTCGAAGATGGAGGACGGGCCCATCATCATGCGTACGACCATGCCGAGCGGGCTCAGCGTGTAGCGGGTGACCCATTCGGCGAACCGCAGCGACAGTTCGGGCAGGGGCGGGATGTCTGTGAGGCACTCGGAGATTGCCTTGAGCTTCTTGTCCGAGATTGGCCTGCTTTGGTCGCCGGATGGTCCATCCCACACAATGCCGATCCGGGTCTGCGGCCCAAAGGGAACCAGCACATAGCTTCCAGGGCTCGCCTCGATGCCGGGCGGCAGCGCGTAGTCGTAGGTCTGGTCCAGTGCGACCGGCATGACGACCGGAAGCCGCGGTCCCTTGCCGGGCCCCGCGGGGAGTTGTTCATCGAGCTTGGCGAGCAGGCTTTCCAAACCCTGGCCTCGGGACTAGAACGCCGGACGTGAATCAGTGGTCCGCAGGGACATACATAAAGGCTGGCCTGGGCGAACAAAGGGCGAATCCGATGTCGAGCCCAACGAGCGCCGGAAGGTTGTGGAGGCTCCGCGCATGAAATTCTTCGTCGACACAGCAGATGTGCCTGAAATCAAGGAGTTGGCTGCAACCGGCCTGCTCGACGGCGTGACGACCAATCCCTCTCTCGTGGCCAAGGCGAAGCGCGATTTCAAGGAGATCATTGCCGAGATCTGCGCCGTCGTTCCGGGACCCGTGAGTGCGGAGGTCGCGGCCACGGATCTCGAAGGCATGCTCAGGGAGGGCCGCGTGCTGGCGAAGATTGCCCAGAACGTAACGGTGAAGGTGCCGCTGACGTGGGACGGCCTCAAGGCCTGCCGCGCGCTAACGAACGACGGCACGATGGTCAACGTAACCCTTTGCTTTTCGGCAAACCAGGCTCTGCTGGCGGCCAAGGCCGGCGCGACGTTCATTTCGCCGTTCGTCGGTCGGCTCGATGATGCTGGTCAGGACGGGATGGAACTTATCCGCGAGATCCGAACCGTCTACGACAACTACGCGGACCTGAAGACGCAGATACTTGCTGCTTCGATTCGCAACGTCACGCACGTGAAGCAGGCGGCCATGATCGGCGCCGACGTGGCGACCGTGCCGCCGGCGGTGCTGCGCGCGCTCGTGCATCATCCCCTTACGGACAAGGGGCTGGAGCAGTTCGTCAACGATTGGAAGAAGACCGGCCAGCGCATCGCCTGAGCGCTGTCTGCGCGGTGTGCTGTTAGGCGGCGCGCACGACGAGCTGGGTTTCGCTGACCACTCTTTCGAACGCCTCGGCCGTGCACTTGATCCGATAGAGGCGCTTGTCGCCGTCGACGGGCAGGCGGCGCACGATCGTGCACTCCTTGTTCGCCGCGGGAAAGCCCATGCGGCTCGGGTTGAAATCGACCACCTCGCCGACCTGGAATTTGTGGGTGGGGAAACGCATCAAAGGCACTCCGGTACTCAAAGACAGAGCGCCCTTCGGGTGGAAGGGCGCTGGTAGTATAGTGCAGCTCCCCGCTCGCGCGAGCGGGTGTCTGTCAGACCATTAAGCCTTCTGGATCTGACCGGCCTGCTTGCCGCGGCCGCGCTTGTCGTCCTCCAGCACGAAGGAGACCTTGTCGCCCTCATTCAGAGAGCGGATGCCGGCCGCCTCGAGCGCGGTGGCATGAACGAAGACGTCTTTCTCGCCCCCGTCAGGCTGAATGAAACCAAAGCCCTTGGCTGCGTTGAAGAACTTGACGACACCTGTGACGCGCATGTGGGTTCCTTGCTCCCATGGTGCGTGAACAATGGCCGGTGTTTGAGCCGCACGCTCGGCTCGGGTACTCAGACATGGGGAACGCGAACCACCCGTTGGGCAAGCAGCTTAACCACAGATCGTGAGGTCGTGCCCCCGCGCGGGGCACGCCGGCTTTTGCTCGTATGCGGCAGGAAATCGGCGGAAGCAAGACACATGTGATGCATGAGAAGCATTCCAAATCTGCAGGAAATGGGGGGTAGGCTGGTCTTTACGATTTGTTAAAGCGGCGCAGGAATGTTCTCGAACCGTTCCGGAAATGATCAAGACTAATGCAACCTGCTTCACGCGACGACGCCGTCGACGACGCAACGCTGCCTTTGGGGCAGGCTCTTCGCGATGCGATGGCTGCATGGCTCGCCCACCTCGCTTTCGAAGTGGGGTGCTCTGAGAATACGCTCGATGCCTACGAGCGTGACCTGCGGCAGTTCCTCTCCTGGCTGAAGACCGACTTGGAGTGCGCTCCCGACATCGGCGACCTCGCGCAGCTTGATGCCAAGCGCTTCCGAGCGTTCCTGGCGGCCCGGCGCCGGGTAAGGCTCAGCTCACGCTCAGTGGCGCGCGCGACGTCGTCGTTGCGGACATTCTTCCGCTGGCTCGAGGCGGAGGAGATCACCCGGAACCGCGCGCTTTTGCAGATCGACCGCCCCAAGGTGGCGCATGGGATTCCCAAGCCGCTGACGATCGAGAAGGCGGCGGCCGTGGTGTCGGAACGGGCGGCATTCGAGCGCGATTGGATCAGCGCTCGTGACGCTGCGGTCCTGCTGCTGCTTTACGGATCCGGTTTGCGCATCTCGGAGGCTCTTGGGATTGCGGCACGCGATGCGCCGAGCGAAGGCCGGGATGTGCTCCGTGTCATCGGCAAGGGCAGCAAGGAGCGTCTGGTCCCCGTCCTGCCTGTGGCGCAGGAAGCGGTGACGCGTTACATGGCGCTGTGCCCCTATGATCTTGACGCGGATGGCCGGTTGTTTCTCGGCGCCAAGGGCGGACCGCTCAGCCCACGCATCGTGCAGCTTCTGATGGAGCGCATGCGGCAAGGGCTGGGGTTGCCGCGGTCGGCGACACCGCACGCGCTGCGACATTCGTTTGCGACGCACCTGCTTTCCGCGGGCGCGGATCTCCGACAGATCCAGGAGTTGCTCGGTCACGCCAGCCTGTCGACGACCCAGCTCTATACCGAAGTGGATCGCGAGCGGCTGCTTGCCGTTTATGAACAGGCGCATCCACGCGCCTGATCGGGCACCTTGCCGGTTTCTGCCATCACAGCGCCGTCGGAGAGTGGCAAAGCCGGACCACGAATCGCGTCCAGGAGGTTTGCTTGCGCTCTCCCCGCTGTCTGTGCGCCACCCTCATGCTGGTCGCAGCACTGGCTTCGCCGGCAACTGCGCAGGTTCCCGCGTGCTCCGGCACGAACGTGTTGCAGGAGCTCCAGCGCACCGACGCGAGCGCGCATGCCCGCGTGGAGTCCGCGGCGGCGGCAACCGAAAACGCCAATGCCATCTTGTGGAGGATCGAGAAGGCTGGCGTGGAGCCTTCACACCTGTTCGGCACGATGCATCTCACGGACGAGCGGATACACACGCTGTCACCCACGGTAAAGGCTGCGCATGGCGGAGCGCGTCGGCTTGTGCTCGAACTGGACGATCTTTCGCCGGACGGGTTCTTGAAGCTGCTCGCGGGATCGCCGCAACTTGTCTCACTCATGCTGTTCACCGATGGGCGCCGCCTGAACCAGGTGCTTTCACCGGACGACTACAGAATTGTCAGCGAGGCGCTGGCTCAGTCGGGGGTGCCAGGTGAAGCGGCGGGGCTCTTCCGGCCGTGGATGGCGACAATGCTGCTCGCGATACCCGCGTGCGAGCAGCGCCGTATGACGGCAGGACTGATACCGCTCGACCTTAGGCTGGCGAAGGAGGCGGAGGCGCGGGGCGTGAAGCCCATCGGCCTGGAAACGCCGGAGTCGCAGTTCCGGTCTCTTTCCAGTACGCCGGAGGCGGACCAAATCGAGATGTTGAAGGCGGCCGCGCGCCTTTACGGACGCGTGGAAGATTTTGCCGAGACGATGGTGCAGCTCTATCTGGAGCGCAGGCTCGGCGCCATCTGGCCGCTGCAGCTTGCGCTGGCGGAAAGAGTTGGCGTGGCGCCTAGCGTGTTCGACACCGCTGAGCAGAGCCTGCTCATCAGCCGCAACTTCGGCATGCGCGACAACGCACTCGCGCATCTGGAGCAGGGCAACGCGTTCGTGGCGGTGGGTGCGTTGCATTTGCCCGGCAAGCAGGGCCTGGTCTCGCTTCTGCGGGAGGCGGGATATACTGTGACCGCCGTCGAGTAAGCATTCTCTATTGCCGGAGCACGCAATGTCCAAGACGGCACTGATTGTCGGAGCAGGATCGGGCATCAGCGCGTCGTTCGCGCGGGCGCTGCGCCGCGACGGGTACAGGATCGCGCTGGCGGCGCGCGATACGGGCAAGCTGTCGGCGCTAGCGAAGGAGACCGATGCGCTCGCCATCGCGGTGGATGCGACGCAGGCCGAGAGCGTGACCAAGTTGTTCGCAGAAGTCGACCGCGCGCTCGGCGACCTCGGCGTAGTGCTCTACAACGCGAGCTATCGCACGCGCGGGCCGTTCCTGGAGTTGGAGCCGAAAGAGGTGGCCAAGACGCTCGAGGTCTCGGCCTTCGGCGGCTTTCTGGTTGGGCAGGAGGCGGCGCGGCGCATGGTGAAGCGGGGCGAGGGCGCGATCTTCTTCACCGGCGCCTCGGCCAGCGTGAAGGGCTATGCGCAGTCGGCGCCGTTCGCGATGGGCAAGTTCGCGCTGCGCGGGCTGGCGCAGTCGATGGCGCGGGAGCTGCAGTCCAAGGGCATTCACATCGCCCATTTCGTGATCGACGGCGGCGTGCGGAACGAAGCGCGCGGCCGGCCGGGTGATGCAGGTTCGCCGGATGCTTTGCTCGATCCGGATGCGATCGCGGAGACCTACATGGCCGTGCTCAAGCAGCCGCGCAGCGCCTGGAGCCTGGAGGTCGAGGTGCGGCCGTGGATGGAGAAGTTTTGATCCTTGTCATCCCGGCACTTGTTGCCGGGATCCAGCCCTCAACAATCGCCAGAGCAAGCGGATGGATGGATCCCGGGGACAAGCCCCGGGATGACAGGTTATGCCTTGAGCCGGTACCCGGTCTTGAAGATCCACCACACGAGCGCGAGGCAGGCGGCGAGGAACGCCAGCGTCATGGCGAGGCTCAGGCCGACGCTGACGTCGGCGACGCCGTAGAAGCTCCAGCGGAATCCGCTGACGAGATAGACGACCGGGTTGAACAGCGTGACCGTCTGCCAGAACGGCGGGAGGACGCTGAGCGAATAGAAGGTGCCACCGAGGAAGGTCAGCGGCGTGATGATGAGCAGCGGGATCACCTGCAGCTTCTCGAAGCCGTCGGCCCAGATGCCGATCAGAAAGCCGAACAGCGAGAACGTCACCGCGGTCAGCACGAGGAAGGTCACCATCCACACCGGGTGATCGATCTGCAGAGGCACGAAGAAACCCGCCGTCAGCAGCACGATGACGCCCAGGATGATGGACTTGGTGGCGGCAGCGCCGACGTAGCCGAGCACGATCTCGATGTAGGAGACGGGCGCGGACAGGATTTCATAGATGGTGCCGGCAAAGCGCGGGAAATAGATGCCGAACGAGGCGTTGGAGATGCTCTGCGTCAGCAGCAGGAGCATGGTGAGCCCGGGCACGATGAAGGCGCCGTAGCTGACGCCCTCGATCTCGGTGATGCGTGAGCCGATGGCGGCTCCGAACACGATGAAATAGAGCGAGGTGGAGATCACCGGCGCGACGATGCTCTGCATCAGCGTCCGGGCTGTGCGGGCCATCTCGAAATAGTAGATCGCGCGGACGGCGTGCCAGTTCATTGCTGATGCCTCACGACGTCGACGAAGATGTCCTCCAGCGAGCTTTGCGTGGTGCGCAGGTCGCGGAAGCGGATGCCGGCCTGGGAAAGATCGGCAAGCAGCGTGGTGATGCCGGTGCGCTCGCCCTGCCGGTCGTAGGAGTAGATCAGCTCGCGGCCGTCGGCGGCGAGCGTGAGCCGGTGCGGGGCGAGCGCGTCGGGGATCGCGGCCAGCTTCGCCTGCAGCTCCAGCGTCAACTGCTTCTTGCCGAGCTTGCGCATCAGCTCGGCCTTTTCCTCGACCACGACCAGTTCGCCCTTGGAGATGATGCCGATGCGGTCGGCCATCTCCTCGGCTTCCTCGATGTAGTGGGTGGTGAGGATGATGGTGACGCCGCTGTCGCGGAGTGCGCGCACGACGGCCCACATGTCCTTGCGCAGTTCGACATCGACGCCGGCTGTCGGCTCGTCGAGGAACAGGATCTGCGGCTCGTGTGCCAGCGCCTTGGCGATCAGGACGCGGCGCTTCATGCCGCCCGACAGCGTCATGATCCGCTCGTCCTTCTTGTCCCACAGCGAGAGTTCCTTGAGGACCCTCTCGATGTGCGCTGCGTCCGCGGACTTGCCGAACAGGCCGCGGCTGAAGGCGGCCGTGGCCCAGGGCGTCTCGAAGGCGTCGGTGGTGAGTTCCTGGGGCACCAGCCCGATCAGGGAGCGGGCGGCGCGGTAGTCGGAGAGGATGTCATGGCCGCCGACGGTGACCTTGCCCGAGGTCGGGGTGACGATGCCGCAGACGATACTGATGAGCGTGGTCTTGCCGGCGCCATTGGGGCCGAGCAGGGCGAAGATCTCGCCCTTCCTGATGTCGAGGCTGACATTCTTCAGCGCGTGGAAGCCCGAGGCGTAGGTTTTCGACAGGCCGGCAATGGAAATCACGGCTTCGGTGTCGCGCGTTCGCAGCTGCATAAGCGCAAATCTTCTTGCTGGGCGCGCAATGGCGCGAGGAAAGGGCGTCTGGCGAGGACCGCGTGGCAAGCGAGAACGGAACAGCAACAACTGCCAGGCTCGGCGAGGTCCGTGCGGGCTTAGCTAGGTGTCGTCCGGACCCATGTCAACGCTTGCAGGCCTGTTGGTTGGGAGCGAAATTGATTGGTACCCCCATCCATTTCGACCTATAAGCGTTCCAAATGGTGGCGATCAGAACCGCTTTCATTTCAGAGGAACGGCCTGCGATGGCATCGGTTATCGAGCTGACCCTCAACGGCAGAAAGCGCACCGATGCGGTGCCGGGCAACCGGCTGCTACTGGACTACCTGCGCGAGACGGTCGGCCTGACGGGCACCAAGACCGGCTGCGACGGCGGCGAGTGCGGCGCCTGCACCGTGCTGGTGGACGACAAGCCGACGCTCTCGTGCCTGACGCTGGCGGGGAGCATTTGCGGCAAGCGGGTCGATACCGTGGAGTCGCTCGGCAAGGGTGGCGCACTGTCGGCGGTGCAGCGCGGGTTCCACGAGAAGCTGGGTTCCCAGTGCGGCTACTGCACGCCGGGCTTCATCATGGCCTCGGCCGGGCTGCTGCGGCGCAATCCCAAGCCCAGCGAGGGCGAGATCAGGGAAGCGCTGGGCAGCAACATCTGCCGCTGCACGGGCTACGTGAAGATCATCGAGGCC
>Ga0190265_10000687_pt1 | contig 22827 bp, 19 predicted proteins | sample Popmic124T_FD_133135 | JGI IMG/M metagenome (GOLD analysis project Ga0190265, IMG submission 133135) | Populus adjacent soil microbial communities from riparian zone of Indian Creek, Utah, USA - 124 T | ecosystem: Environmental > Terrestrial > Soil > Riparian zone | place: USA: Utah | collected...
CGGCCGTGCACGCCGCGCAGCCGGCCGTAGAGGTCGGCCACCGCGGGATCGGGCTCGATCCGCTGACCGATCCGGGTCATGGCCTTCGACGCGGTCCCGAGATCGGGATAGGCCCCGATCCCCGCCATCGCCACCACGGCGGCCCCGAGCGCGCTGATCTCCGGCTCCGCGCACAGTTCCAGCGGGCGCTCCAACACGTCGGCGAGGATCTGGCTGAACAGCCGGCTGCGGATCCCCCCACCCATCGCACGGATGCTGCGCACCCGGTTGCCGGTGGCCCCCTCCAGCCCGTCGAGCTGCAGCCGGACCTCCTGGGCGATCCCTTCCAGCACGGACCGGTACGCGTGGGCCTTGGTGTGGGCGCCGCGCCAGCCGAACATCACCCCGGAGGCGTGCGGATCCCAGTGCGGGGTCTGGGCGGCGTTCCAGTACGGGACGGTGAGCAGCCCCTCCGAGCCGGCCGGCACCTCTCGGGCCGCGGCCTCCAGCTCGGGGTCGGGCGCTCCCGCGGCCTCGGCCGGACCGAACTGGCGGCGGAACCAGGTGGGCAGGTAGTTGCCCGAGGAGAGGAAGGTCTCCAGCGTGGTGTTGCCGTCGATCACCGACAGCAGCGAGCGGTAGGCCCGTGCGGGCAGGTAGCCGCGGCACTCGGTGCCGAGCAGCAGCGCGGTGCCCGCGTTGAGGTACGCCGTCGACGGGTCCAGCACCTGGGCCCCGACCCCGGCGGCCTGGCCGTCGCCCAGGCCGGCCACCACCGCCACCCCGGCACCGAGGCCCCAGCCCGCGGCCAGCGGCCGGGTCACCGGGCCGATCACTGCGCCGGCCGTGTGCAGCGCCGGCAGCTGAGCACGCTCGACACCGGCGATGCGGAGCAGCTCGGGACTGTAGTCGCGGGTGCTGATGTCGATCAGGGCCAGCGGGTCGGCGGAGCTGAGCGAGGTCGCCCACTCCCCGGTGAGCTCGCGGACCAGGAAGGCGTGGGTGTCGACCACGCGGTGGGCGCGGTGGAGCCACTCGGGCCGGTGCCGCCGCACCCAGGCCAGCTTGTACAGGGCCGGGGTGATGTCGGCCGGCTTCCCGCAGAGCCGTTCCACCTCGGGCGTGCCGAACTCCTCGATCTCCGCCGCGGCCCGGCCGTCGAGCCACAGCAGCGCCGGATGCAGCGGCCGGTTGTCCGCGTCGACCGCGACGAAGGTCTCCCGCTGGTGGGCGACGCAGACCGCAGCGATCCGGTGCCGGTTCCCCCCGGCCCGGTCGAGTTCGGCCAGCGCCTGTCGGACCGCGGCGTCGGTGGCCGGCCACCAGGTCGCGGCATCCTGCTCGTGCCAGCCGGGGCGGGGTGAGGTGGTGGTCAGTGGGGCCGAGCCGGCGGCCACGGTCCGGCCGCCGGTGTCGACCACCGTGGCCTTGGAACCGGTCGTCGAGCAGTCGACGCCGATCACCAACGGCTCGTTGGCGGGCCGCATCCGCGTCACCGGATGGTGAAACCGCCGTCGACCACCAGGTCGGCGCCGTTGATCATGTCCGCCGCGCCGCTGGCCAGGAAGGCCGCGACGGCGGCGATCTCGTTCGGCATGGCGAACCGGCCGACCGGGATCTCGGCCATGTGCGCCGCACCCTTCGGGTTGTCCCAGGCGTCGATGCCCAGCGGGGTGAGCACGACGGTGGGCGAGATGGTGTTGGCGGTGACGCCGCGGCCGCCCCACTCCAGCGCGAGCACCCGGGTCAGGCCCACCACGCCGAACTTGGAGGCGCAGTAGGCCACGTGCTCGGGCAGGGCCACCGACGCGGCCTGGGAGGCCAAGTTGATGATCTTGCCGGAGCCGCGGTCGATCATCCGGCGGCCCACCTCCCGGCACATGAAGTAGGTGCCGGTCAGGTTCACGGCGATGGTGCTCGACCACTGCGCGTCGTCGAGGCTCTCGGCCGGCGCGAGCCGGGCGACGCCGGCCGAGTTGACCAGGATGTCGATCGGGCCGGTCTGCGACCAGATCGCCCCCACCGCCTCGGCGACCGAGGCGGTGGAGGTGACGTCACAGCTGTACGCGGCCGCTCCGTCCAGCCCGGCCGCCACGGTCGCCGCGGCGTCGGCATCGGCGTCGATGATCATCACTCGGGCGCCGAACCGGGTGTACAGCTCCGCGATGGCCCGGCCGATCCCGGAGGCGCCGCCGGTGATCGCGGCGAGCCGGCCGTCGAGCGTCACGGTCAGGCTGGAGATGTCGGTGACAGGCGGTGTCAGCATGGTCCCCACTCCCGGGATGGTGATGGATCGCGGTCGGGTTACTTGGTCTGGCCGGGGATGCCCTCGAAGGCGATGTTGCCGGTGGCCAGGTTGTCTGCGGTCAGCGCCGGGATCTGGTCGAGGAAGGCCTGCCGCTCGGTGACGACGTGCTGCATGGCCACGCCGACGTTCTCCTTGGTGATCTTGGGCATGATGTACACCGGGTTGGTGTTCACCGGCTCCTTCTTGGCGATCTTCGCGGCGACGGCGAGACCGGAGGACAGCTCGACGGTGCCGTTCTGCAGCATCGTGCCGATGAACTCGCCCGACTCGACCGCCTTCAGCCCGTCCTCGATGCCGTCGATCCCGACGATCGGAATGGTCTTGCCGGCCTCCTTGAGCGCCTGCAGGGCGCCCAGGCCCATGTCGTCGTTCTGCGAGACCACGCCGTTGATCTGGTCGCCGTAGGCGGAGATCCAGTTCTTCATCTTGTTCACCGCCTCGTCCCGCTTCCAGTTGGCGGTGTCCGCGGTGAGCACCGTGATGCCCGGGTTCTTGGCCAGGACGTTGTCGATGCCCTGCTGCCGGTTGGTCATGCCGGACTGGCCGAGCGGGCCCTGCAGGATGACGATGTTGCCCTGGCCGCCGAGCTGGTCGGCCATCATCTGCATCTCCTCCTCGCCCGCCTTGACGTCGTCGGGCTGCACGTTGCCCGAGATGTCAGGGTTGTTGAGCTCGGCGTTGACCGGGATGACCGGGATGCCCTTGGCCTTGGCCGCGGTGACCTGCGGCTGCAGCGAGTCGGCCTGCACCGGCACCACGACGATGGCGTCGACCCCGGCGTTGACCAGCTGGTCCATCTGGTTGGCCTGGGTGTTGACGTCCAGGTTGGCCGCGTTCCAGAGCAGCTCGATGTTGTTCGCCTTGGCGTAGGACTCCATGCCCTCCTTGCCGGCGGTGATGAACGAGCTCATGTCGTAGACGGTGACGCCGATCCGGGTCGGCGGAGCGCCGCCGCCGGCGCTGGGCTGGGCGCTCGTGTCGCCGGCGCCGCAGGCGGCCAGCGTGGCGGACAGCGCGATCGCGGACAGCGCTGCCAGGCCGCGGGCGAATGGCTTGGGCATGACCGATGACTCCTTCGGGTGGGGGGTGGGGGATGTGGCGGTCGAGGGCGCTACAACTGGCGTCGCGCGGTCCAGACATCGACCGCGACCGCGAAGACGATCAACACGCCCTTGATCACGTCCTGCCAGTAGGACGGGACCAGCAGGATGTCGAGGCCGTTGTTGAGGGTCTGGATGAGCAGCAGCCCGAGCGCGGTGCCCCAGACCGAGCCGCGGCCGCCCAGCAGGCTGGCGCCGCCGATGACCACCGCGGCGATGGCGTCCAGCTCGTAGCCCTGCCCCAGGTTGGGCGGGCCGGATATCACCCGCGAGGCCAGCATCACGCCGGAGAGGCCGGCCAGGATGCCGGAGACGGAGTAGACGCTGAACAGGATCCGGCGGGCGTTGACACCGGCGATCTCGGCGGCGGCGCGGTTGCCGCCGACCGCGTACACCCGCATGCCGTAGGTGGTCCGGCGCATCACGACGGCGCAGGCGATGATGCCGATGATCATCACGATGACCGGGATCTGCAGCCCGAAGATCGTCGCGTTGGCGATCGAGCCGAACTCCGGCGGCAGGCCGTTGATCGGGGCGCCGCCGCCGATGGCGTAGGCGATCCCGGAGCCGGCGGTGAGCATGCCGAGGGTGGCGATGAACGGTGGCACGTTGATCACGGATACGAAGAAGCCGTTGATCGCCCCGGCGGCCAGCCCGACCAGGACCGCGACCAGCACGGTCAGCCAGACCTGGCCGGGATTGGCGATGGCCACGGCGGCCGACGCCATCGCCGACATCGCGATCACGCTGCCCACGGACAGGTCGATGCCCCCGGTCAGGATGACCAGGGTCTGGCCGAGCGCGATCAGCGCGAACGGGGCGGCCGCGATCAGGATCGTGACCATGTTGTCCGGGCTGGAGAAGCGCAGGCTGCGGTAGCTGAAGTAGCAGATGACCAGCACGACCACGATGAACATCGAGTTGCGCAGGGCCAGCGCGGCCCACCACTGGCCGGAGAACCGGCGTACCGGTTCGCCCGTCATGGCCGAGGTGGTCATGTTGTCGGCGGTGGCCACTCCGCCGCCGGACTCCGTCTGGGTCTCGGTCACGATGCGTCCTCGCTGGTGCTGGTTCGGCTGGTGCTGGATGGGGTGGTCGCCTCGACCCCGTCCGGGGGCGGCCCGGGGTCCGCCGGCAGCCCGGCCGCGAGATGGAAGATCCGGGTCTGGACGTCGGGCCGGCGCAGGTCGTCCTCGTCGAGCTCCCCGGCCACCACGCCACCGCGCATCACCAGCGCGCGGTTGGACAGTCCGAGGATCTCGGGCATGTCGGAGGAGGCCATCACGACGGTGACGCCGCCGGCGGCGAGCTCGGTGATGATCCGGTAGATCTCGGAGCGGGCGCCGACGTCGACACCGCGGGTGGGTTCGTCCAGCAGCAGCACCTTGACGTCGCCGGTGAGCCAGCGGGCCAGCACCACCTTCTGCTGGTTGCCGCCGGACAGGGTGCCGACCTCCTGGGCGAGGTTGCGCGCGCGCAGCCGCACCGACTCCATCGCCGCGCCGATCTTCTCGGCGCGGGCGCCGCCCACGAGCCAACCGGCCACGCTGAACTGGCCCAGCCGCGGCAGGGTCGCGTTGTCCAGCACGCTCATCCCGAGCACCGCGCCCGAACGCTTGCGGTCCTCCGGGACCAGCGCCATGCCGCGCCGGATGGCGTCGGCCGGCTGCTGGCGCCGGACGTGCTGCCCGCCGATGGTGATCGTTCCCGAGGTGCTGCGACGGACCCCGAAGATGCCCTCGATCAGCTCGGTCCGGCCCGCGCCGACCAGTCCCGCCAGGCCCAGGATCTCGCCCCGGCGGGCGGTCAGGCTCACCGGTCCGGAGGCGCCGACGACCTGCAGCGCGTCGACCTGCAGCACCGGCTCGTCCGCCGGCACCGGCCGCTCGGGGAACAGGGTGCCCAGCTCGCGCCCGATCATCGCGGTGACGATGTCCTCGTCGGAGGTCTCGGTCATCGGCTGGTCCAGCACGAGGGCGCCGTCGCGCAGCACGACCACCCGGTCGGCGAGCGCCCGGATCTCCTCCATCTTGTGCGTGGTGTAGACCATCGCGACGCCTTGGGTCCGCAGCCGCCGGACGACCTGGTAGAGGCCTTCGACCTCGCGCTCCGAGATCGCCGAGCTGGGCTCGTCGAGCAGCAGCACCTTGGCCCCGGTCCGGGCGGCCTTGACGATCTCGACGATCTGCTGCAGCCCGACCGGCAACGACCGCATCCGGGCGGTGACCTTGATGTCGACGTGGAAGTCCCGCAGCGCCTCCTGGGCCTGCCGGATCATCGCGCGGCGGTCGAGGAACCCGAGCCGCTTGGTTTCCTGGCCGACGAAGAGGTTCTCGTAGACGGTCATGTCGGGGATCGAGGCGAGTTCCTGCGGCACGATCGCCACGCCCTGCCGATGCGCCTCGGCCATGTTGCCGGCGTGCAGCTCGGCGCCGTCGACGCTGACCGTGCCCGCGTCGGCCCGGTACTGCCCGGAAGCGATCTTCATCAGGGTGGACTTGCCGGCACCGTTCTCCCCGGCCAGCGCGGTCACCGTGCCGTGCTCGAGCGCCAGCGACACGTCCTTGAGGACGGGAATCCCACCGAATCCCTTGCTGAGGTTCTGGCATTCCAGTACGGCCACGGCACCCCTCCTCCATCGCAGAGATCGCTCAAGTGGGCGTCAATCTGATCGTTTACTGCTCATCTGAGATCAGATGTGCGGCAGATTACTTACAGATGAGCGGAGCGTCAAGGGTTATGCTGCTCATGTGAGCAGCGCTGGAGGGCCTTCGCGAGGCATGCCGCCGGAGCCGAGCGCGGCCGGCCAGCATGCCGCCGGCCTCCGGGCGCCGTTGGACGACCAGCTCCTCGCGGCGGCGATCGCGCAGCGCTACTACTTCGACAACATGACCCGCATCCAGATCGCCAAGGAGTTCGGGATCTCGCGGTTCAAGGTCAGCAGGTTGCTGGAGTCCGCGCTGAGCAGTGGGCTGGTACGGATCGAGATCGTACTGCCGGCCTCGGTGGACGCCGACCTGTCACTGCGTCTCAAGGAGCGGTTCGGGCTCGGCCGCGCCGTGGTCACCACGCCGACCGACACCAGCCCGCAGGCCGTCCGCGACGCGCTGGGCCGCGCGGCCGCGACGCTGCTCAGCGACATCGTCACCGCCGACGACGTGCTCGGCGTGACGTCGGGACGCACGATCGACGCGACCGCCCGGCACCTGACCCAGCTGGCCGGCTGCGAGATCATCCAGCTCACCGGGATGAGCGGCAACCTCGACGACAACCCGGTCGAGGTGCTGCGCCGGGTCGCGGTGCTCTCCGGCGGCCAGGCGCGCTCGATCTACGCCCCGCTGACGGTGGCGACCGCCGAGGCGGCCCGCGCGCTGAAGACCGACCGCCGGATCGCCGAGGCGTTCGGCCGCTTCGCCTCGGTGACCATCGCGCTGGCCGCCATCGGCAGCTTCGACCCGCCCGAGTCGCGGCTGCTCGACGCGCTGAGCGACGCCGACGCGGCGCAGCTGGCCGAACTGGACGTGATCGCCGACGTGGCCGGGGCGCTGCTCGACACCGCCGGGCGCCCCGTGCACGAGCTCGACGACCGGATCATCGGCGCCGGGTTTGCCGAGCTCCGCCGGATCCCGCAGGTGATCGTGGTCGGCGGCGGGGTCCGCAAGGCCCGCGCCATCCTGGCCGCGCTGCGTTCCGGGCTGGTGACCACCCTGGTCACCGACGACACGGTGGCCCGCAGCCTGCTCACCCAGCGTTGACCCCGGCCATGATCAGCGTCTGTGGAGCACACGGTGCACAGCTGAGCCTGATGTACCCCAGCCGCTGATCGTCACCCAGCGCCTCAGGTGGCCAGGTAGCCGCCGTCCAGCACCAGCTCCGTGCCGTTGATCATCTCGGCGGCGGGCGAGGCCAGGTAGAGCACGGCCTCGGCCACGTCGACCGGCTGCGCGAAGTGCCCGGCCGGGATCCGGGCCAGCATCGGGGCCGACTTGGCCTGCTCGCCCCAGACCTGGATGCCCATCTCGGTCAGCACCACGGTCGGGCAGATCGAGTTGGCCCGCACCCCGCGCGGACCGAGCTCCAGCGCCAGCACCCGGGTCGCCATGATCAGCGCCGCCTTGCTGGCGCAGTAGGAATAGTGCTCCGGCAGCGCCCGCAGGCCGGCCGCCGAGGCGATGGTGATGATCCGCCCGCCGCCGGCGTCGGCCATCCGGGCCCCGAGCCGCGCGGCCAGCAGCGCCGGGGCCCGCAGGTTCACCGCGAGCACCGCGTCCCAGTCCGCGGCGCGCAGCTGCGCGGCCGGCCCGGTGATCGACATGCCGGCGTTGTTCACCAGGACGTCGAGCCCGCCGAGCGCGGTCCACGCGGCGTCGGCCAGGAGCTCCGGCGCCTCCGGCTCGGCCAGGTCGGCCGCGACCCCGAGCACCCGCCGCCCGGATCGCCCGGACAGCTCGGCGGCGTAGGCGTCCAGCTCGGCGGCGTGGCGCCCGCTCACCACCAGGTCGGCGCCGGCCGCGGCCAGCCGCTCGCTGATGGCGGCACCGATGCCTTTGGCCCCGCCGGTCACCAGTACCCGGGCATCCTGCAGGGGTGGATCGGCTGCCGTCATGGGTCTCCTCTCAGGCCGATCGGGGCTCGGCCGCGGCACCGCCCGCCGCGAGCAGCAGCTGTGCCGTCGCGACGTCGGTGACCAGCTCGTTGATGTAGCCCGTGCGGGCCGCCACGGTGATCCCGTCGACCTTCGCGGCACCCACGGCGAGGCCGATGGCGTGCGGGATCTCCCGCAGGTCGGCCAGCTCCATGGCCACCAGCCGCTCGCTGCCGGGGAAGGGCACCGGGGCGCCGGACCCGTCGAAGGGCCGGGAGCAGATGTCACCCACCGCCTCGGCGAGCCGCTCGGCGTCCTTGCCCAGCACCGACGGAAGCGAGGTCCGCGTGCTCGGCGGCGCGCCGATGCCGAGCAGCGCGGCCCGCGCGGAGCGCCACAGGGTGGTCACCCGCCGGATCGACTCGTCCTGCATCAGCTGCTGGTGCAGGCCCGGCCCGGGCATCAGCGGGGCGTAGAGCAGCACCGCCGTGCCCTGCATCTTGACCGCCACCCGCCGGGTGATCTCGTTGGTCTGGTAGTGCTCCTCGGGCTCGTCCCGGCCGCCCACCGTCGGGGCCAGCAGCACGCCCGGTACCGGGGGCAGCTCCTGCTGGGAGATCGCGTTCACGGTTGCGCCCGAGGACACCAGCACCGCATCGCCGGAGCGCAGATCGGCGAGGCGCAGCGCATCGGAGACGGCGGGGGCCAGCGCGCGACCGAGCGACGTGCCGGTGGCGCCGGGCGCGACCCAGGCCCGGGCCAGGCCCAGGGCATGGGCCAGCTGGTCGGCCAGCGGCCGGGTGTCCACCGGGTCGGGCTCGCGGACCTCGATGCGCACGATCCCGGTGGCCCGCGCCTCGGCGAGCAGCCGGGACACCGTCGGCCGGCTGGTGCCCAGCGCCTCGGCCACCTGGGCCTGGGTGGCGTCCTCCAGGTAGTAGAGGCGCGCGGCCCGGTACAGCAGCTCGGGCGGGAACCGCGAGGAGGCGCCGTGGCTCACCGGCTCGTCGTTGCGCGGTCGCCTGGGCGCCATTGCCGGCTCCTGTCCTCCCCGATGCGGGCTCCCGACCCGGGACCAGGGTCTCACCGGCCCGGATTATGCCCGGAGCTACCTCTGAACGGAAGTGCTGGACATGTGTTCACGGACGGCCTACGGTGGCCGGCATCACCTCGATCAACGGCGCGCACCGAGGCGCCCGGACCCATGGAGGTCACCGTGGCTCAGGCCGCACCGACGAACACCGTTCCGGACACGATGCAGGCGGTGATCTGTCACGGCCCGAAGGACTACCGGATGGAGGAGATCCCGGTGCCGAAGCCGGGACCCGGCGAAGCCCTGGTCAAGGTCGAGGCGGTGGGCATCTGCGCCAGCGACCTGAAGTGCTACGCCGGTGCGGCGAAGTTCTGGGGCGACGCGAACCGGCCGGCCTGGGTGGACGCCGGATGCGTGCCGGGCCACGAGTTCACCGGCACCGTCGTGCAGCTGGACGACCAGGCCCGCGAGCACTGGAAGATCGACACCGATGACCGGGTGGTGGCCGAGCAGATCGTGCCCTGCTGGAACTGCCGCTACTGCGACACCGGCAACTACCACATGTGCCAACCGCACGACATGTTCGGCTTCAAGCGGCGCAACCCGGGCGGCATGGCGTCCTACATGGTGTTCCCGGTCGAGGCCCTGGTGCACAGGATCAGCAAGGACATGCCGCCCGCGCACGCCGCGTTCGCCGAGCCGCTGTCCTGCGCGCTGCACGCGGTGGAGCGGGCCGACATCGGGTTCAACGACGTCGTCGTGGTGGCCGGCTGCGGCCCGATCGGGCTGGGCATGATCGCCGGCTCGGCGGCCAAGTTCCCGGCCGAGATCGTCGCGCTGGACATGGACCCGCGAAAGCTGGAACTGGCCGGCCGCACCGGCGCCACCCGGACGATCAACATCGCCGACGAGGACGCGATCGGCATCGTCAAGGGCATGACCGGCGGCTACGGCGCCGACGTCTACATCGAGGGCACCGGGCACCCGAGCGCGGTGCTGCAGGGCCTGAACATCCTGCGCAAGCTCGGTCGGTTCGTCGAGTACAGCGTGTTCAAGGACGACGTCAGCGTGGACTGGTCGATCATCAGCGACGACAAGGAGCTGGACGTGCGCGGCGCGCACCTCGGCCCGAACTGCTGGCCCGCGGCGATCCGGCTGATCGAGTCCGGCAAGCTCCCGATGGACGACATCTGCACCCACCAGCTGCCGCTGGCGAACTTCCAGGAGGGCCTGGACCTGGTCGCCTCCGGCAAGGAGTCGATCAAGGTCTCGCTGATCCCCGAAGAGGCCGACTGATGGCCCGTTCCTGGTCGCGCCGTGAGTTGCTCCGGGCGGCCGGCCTGGCCGCCGGAGCGGCGATCACCGCACCCGCCCTGTCCGCCTGTGGCGTCGGCGGCACCACCGAACACCCCAACGGCGCCAACGCCGTGTCCGGCGGGTTCGACTGGCGCAAGGCCAGCGGGCAGACCGTGCGGCTGCTGCAGACCCCGCACCCCTACCAGCAGTCCTTCCAGCCGTTGCTCACGGAGTTCACCGACCTCACCGGCATCGAGGTCGTCGTCGACCTGGTGCCCGAGGGCGCCTACTTCACCAAGCTGAACACCGAGCTGGCCGGCGGCTCCGGGGCGCACGACGTGTTCATGGTCGGCGCGTACTTCATCTGGCAGTACGGCCCGCCGGGCTGGATGGAGGACCTCAAGCCGTGGATCGACAACCCGGCGGCGACCAACCCGGACTACGACTTCGAGGACATCTTCGAGGGCCTGCGCACCTCGACCGCCTGGGACTTCCAGCTCGGCAGCCCGCTGGGCAGCGGCGGCCAGTGGGCCATCCCGTGGGGCTTCGAGAACAACGTCATCTGCTACAACAAGGCCTTCTTCGACCAGCGCGGCATCAAGCCCGCCGAGGACTGGGGCAACTTCCAGCAGCTGGCCATCGACCTCACCGACCGGGCGCAGAACCGCTACGGGGTCACCTTCCGCGGCTCCAAGTCGTGGGCCACCATCCACCCGGGCTTCATGACCCAGTACAGCCGGATGGGCTTCAAGGACTACACGTTCGCGAACGGCGAGCTGCAGGCCGGGATGAACTCCCCGGAGGCGATCGAGTTCCAGAAGCAGTGGGTGGACCTGGCCCGGGTGGCCGGCCCGACCTCGTGGACCACCTACGAGTACCCGAACTGCACCACCGACCTCGGCAACGGCAACGCGATGATGTGCTACGACGCAGACTCCGCGACCTACCCGAAGAACAAGCCAGGGGCCAGCGCGCAGGCCGGCAACCTGGCCTGGCACCCGGGCCCGGCCGGCCCGGACGGCAGCTACGCGACCAACCTGTGGACCTGGTCGCTGGCGATGAACTCGGCGGCCAAGAACAAGCTGCCGGCCTGGCTGTTCATCCAGTGGGCCACCGGCAAGGAGGCCATGTCCAAGGCGGTCCCCGCGGCGTTCGCCGACCCGACCCGCCAGTCGGTGTTCGACGGGGCCTTCAAGCAGACCCTGGGCGCCTTCCCCGGCTACCTCGAGGCCTTCGAGACGGTCGTCAACTCCTCGAAGATCCAGTTCACCCCGCAGACGAAGTTCTTCGAGACCACCCAGGGCTGGGCCGTCGCCCTGCAGGACATCTATTCCGGTGAGGACGCCGCCGAGCGGCTGTCCTCCTTCGCCTCCACCGCCCAGTCGAAGGTGAATGTCTGATGACCACCGTCACCAAGGAGCGCCCGACCGCGCCGGGGCCGGAGCTGCCCACCGTCCCGGACAGCAGGCGCCGGCTGCGGCCCTACATCCTGTCGCTGCCCGCGCTGCTGGTCGTGGTGGGCATCCTCTACCCGTTCGTGCTCGGGGCCTACTACTCGATCCTCAACTACGCGGCGGCCAACCCGAACCCCGAGGTGGTGTGGTTCGCCAACTTCGCCAGCGTGCTGGCCGACTCCGACTTCTGGACCAGCGTGCGGATCACCGCGGTCTTCGCCATCGCGGCCACGGTGATCGAGACCGTGCTGGGGGTCGGGATCGCGCTGCTGCTCAACCGGTCCAGCTTCGTCGGCAAGATCTTCGAGAAGGTGCTGATCCTGCCGCTGATGATCGCCCCGGTGATCGCGGGCGTGATGTGGAAGCTGATGTTCAACCCGCAGTTCGGGGTGCTGAACTACGTGCTCGGGCTGGGCTCGAGCTTCGACTGGCTGTCCAAGAACCTGGCCCTGTGGTCGTCCATCCTGGTCGACGTCTGGACCTACACCCCGTTCGTGGCCATCCTCGTGCTTGCCGGCATCCGCTCGCTGCCCAGGGAGCCCTTCGAAGCCTCCGAAGTGGACGGCGCGAGCTGGTGGTACATGTTCCGCAGGCTGATGCTGCCGATGATGTGGCCCTACATCCTGGTCGCGGTCATCTTCCGGTTCATGGACTGCCTCAAGGCGTTCGACTCGATCTTCGTGCTGACCGCGGGCGGACCCGGCCTGGCCACCCGCACCCTGCAGATCGGCGCCTACGAGGACTCGATCACCTTCCAGAACTACTCCCGCGGCAGCACCTACATGTTCCTGCTGTGGATCATCGTCTTCATCACCGCCCGGTACCTGGTGAAGGTGCTCGGCAAGGCCCAGCGCCGTGCCGCCGGTGCGGAGGAGGAGTGACATGGCCGAGTTGATGCCGGGTCAGAAGCGCCTGACCCCCGGGGCCGTGATCAGCGACATCGCGCTGGTCGGCTGGTTCGTGTTCGCGCTGTTCCCGCTGCTGTGGATGCTGCTGCTGGCCATGAAGACGCCGGCCGAGCAGACCACCACCTACTTCGCGTTCTCCCCGACGCTGGAGAACTTCGTCACCGTGCTGACCCAGCGCGGCACCGACCTGACCAGTGTGGACTTCAAGTCCGCCCTGCTCACGAGCGTGATCAACTGTGGCGGCGCGGTGATCGTGTCGCTGTTGATCGGCATCCCGGCCGCGTACGCCGCGGGCAGGTGGAAGTTCAAGGGCTCCGAGGACCTCATGTTCAACATGCTGTCCTTCCGGTTCGCCCCGGAGCTGATGGTGATCGTCCCGCTGTTCGTCATCTACAACGAGGTCGGCCTGTTCGACACCAAGGCCGGCATGATCTGGGTGCTGCAGCTGGTGACCATGCCGCTGGTGGTGTGGATCCTGCGCTCCTACTTCCAGGACCTGCCCGAGGACCTGGAGCAGGCCGCCCTGCTGGACGGTTACACCCGGCGCCGGGCGTTCGTGATGGTGGCGCTGCCGCTGGTCCGCCCCGGGATCGCCGCCGCGGCCCTGCTCGCGTTCATCTTCGCCTGGAACAACTACGTCTTCCCGCTGATCCTGGCCGACACCAACGCGTCCACGGTGACGGTGGCGATCACCAAGTTCCTCGGCGGCGGCGGGCAGGCCTACTACAACCTGACCGCGGCCGCGGCCCTGATCGGCGCGCTGCCACCACTCGTCCTGGCCCTGTCCATCCAGCGCTACCTGGTGCGTGGCCTGAGCTTCGGAGCGGTGAAGTCCTGATGGCCACCCTCGACGTGCGCGGTGTGCGCAAGACCTACGGCCGGACCACCGCCCTGCACGGGCTGGACTTCGAGGTCGGCAGCGGCGAGTTCTTCGTGATCCTCGGACCGTCCGGGGCCGGCAAGACCACCACGCTCAAGAGCGTGGCCGGGTTGGTCGACATCGACGCCGGCCAGGTGAGCATCGGCGGCCGCGACATGACCGGCGTCGAGCCCTACCACCGCAACGTGGGGATGGCCTTCGAGAGCTACGCGCTCTACCCGCAGAAGACGGTGTCGCAGAACCTGGCCTCACCGCTCAGCTCGGGTCGCACCGGCAGCTACTCCGAGGCCCAGCAGAAGGAACGGATCGACGCGGTCACCACCACGCTGGGCATCAACCACCTGCTCGACCGCTTCCCCCGGGAGCTGTCCAACGGCCAGCGCCAGCGCACCGCGCTCGGCCGGGTGCTGGTCCGTCCGGCCGACATCTACCTGCTGGACGAGCCGCTGTCGCACCTGGACGCCAAGCTGCGGGCCTCGATGCGGGCCGAGCTCAAGACCCTGGGATCCATGTCGGACACGACCACGCTCTACGTGACGCACGACTACCAGGAGGCGCTGGCGCTCGGCGACCGGATCGCGGTGCTGCGCGACGGGCAGCTGGTGCAGGTGGACACGCCCGAGGAGATCTGGAAGCGCCCGGCGGACACGTTCGTGGCCCGGGCGCTCGGGCAACCGGAGATGAACCTCGTCGACGCGATCGTGGACGACGGCCGGGTCCGCTTCGCCTCCGGCCTCGCCGAGTTCCCGGCTCCCCCCAGCCTGGACCTCACCACCGGGCAGCGGGTGCGGCTCGGGCTGCGGCCCCGGGAGCTGATGGTCGGGAGTGAGAACGTCGGGCACGACTGGCTGGACATCCCGGGCAAGGTGCTGCTCTCGGAGCGGCTCGGGCGCCACGTCGAGCTGGACGTGGAGGCCGGCAGCGACCAGCTGATCGCCGTGTCCGGCAGCGACCACGCCCCGCGCGAGGGGGACGCGGTCACGCTGCAGATCCACCTGCCCAACGTGCACATCTTCGACGCCGCCGACGCCGCCGACACCGACACCGCCCGGATCGGCTCGGCCACCGGCGACCGCCCCGCGACGCGTGAGCAGGAGACCCGATGACCGCCGCGAACACGATCGACCGTCCGGAGGCCAGGGCGCTCGTCCTGGACAAGCTGCGCAAGGTCTACCAGACTCGCGGCCGCCCGTCGTTCGAGGCGGTCAAGGGCATCGACATGCACATCGAGCCCGGCGAGCTGGTGGCCCTGCTCGGCCCGTCCGGCTGCGGCAAGACCACCACCCTGCGCATGATCGCCGGCCTGGAGACGGTGACCTCGGGTGAGATCCGGATCGGCGACCAGTCGGTGGGCGACCTGCCGCCGGGTAAGCGCAACGTCGGCGTCGGGTTCGAGAGCTACGCGCTCTACCCGCCGCTGAACATCCGGGAGAACCTGGCCTACGGGCTGCGGGCCCGCAAGGTCGCCGACGCCGACCAGCTGGTGGATCAGCTGGCCGAGCGCCTGGAGATGCGCGAGCTGCTCGACCTGCGCCCGGCCAGCCTGTCGTCGGGGCAGAAGCAGCGGGTGGCCCTGGCCCGGGCGCTGATCCGCCGGCCCCCGGTGCTGCTGCTCGACGAGCCGCTCGGGCACCTGGACGCCTCGGCCCGCAACCGGGTGCGCCGCGAGCTCAAGCTGCTGCAGCGCGAGTTCGGGTACACCACGATCGTGGTCACCCACGACCAGCTGGAGGCGCTCTCGCTGGCCGACCGGATGGCCGTGATGAACGGCGGGATCATCCAGCAGCTCGGCACCCCCGACGAGATCTTCGACGACCCGGCCAACCAGTTCGTGGCCGACTTCGTGGGTGAGCCGAGCATCAACCTGTTCCCGGGCAAGGTGGCCCGCGACAACGGCAACGTGATCGTGCGGGTCGGCGACGGCACCCTGATCCCGGCCGCGACCGGCCTGTCCGAGGGCACCGACGTCGTGGTCGGGCTGCGCCCGCAGGACTGCGTGACCAGCGGCCCCGCCGACCTGCGCGGGGAGGTCGCGGTGTTCGAGGACTTCCTGGAGTTCGGCCAGGCCACGGTGAAGATCTCCGAGGTGGAGAAGCCGATGGTGGTGCAGACCCCGGCCGAGGAGACCTATCGTCCGGGGGACGAGATCGCGATCTCGGCCCCGGCCGAGCGCATCTACCTGTTCGACACGACGACGGGGGACCGCCTGCGATGACGCACCTGTTCAACGACCCGACCACGTTCATGGAGGACGCGCTCGAGGGGTTCCTGGACGCCAACGCCTCCTACGTCGCCGGGGTACCCGGCGGGGTGGTGCGGGCCACCGAGACCCCGCAGGGCAAGGTCGCGGTGGTCGTCGGCGGCGGTTCGGGGCACTACCCCGCCTTCTGCGGGGTGGTCGGGCCGGGCTTCGCCGACGGGGCCGTGGTCGGCAACATCTTCACCTCGCCCTCCACCGACGACGCCTACAACGTGGGCAAGGCCGCGGCCAACGGCGGCGGCGTGCTGTTCTCCACGGGCAACTACGCCGGTGACGTGATGAACTTCAACCTGGCCCAGGAGCGGCTCACGGCCGAGGGCATCGACACCCGCAACATCTATGTCACCGACGACGTGGCCAGCGCCTCGGTCGAGGAGGCGCACAAGCGCCGCGGCATCGCCGGCGACTTCGTGGTGTTCAAGGTGGCCGGCGCGGCCGCCGACGCCGGCTACGACCTGGACGAGGTGGAGCGCGTCGGGCGGCTGGCCAACGAGCGCACCCGGACGATGGGCATCGGGCTGGACGGTTGCACCATGCCCGGGGCCGACGACCGGCTGTTCCACGTGCCGACCGGGAAGATGGGCGTCGGACTGGGCATCCACGGTGAGCCCGGGATCGCCGAGGAGCCGCTGCCCTCGGCCGCCGTGGTCGGCGAGATGCTGCTGGACAATGTGCTGGCCGAGGAGCCCGCCGACTCGTCCAAGCGGGTCGGCGCCATCCTGAACGGGCTGGGCGCGACCAAGTACGAGGAGCTGTTCGTCGTCTGGAAGACGGTGGCCGGGCTGCTGCGCGACCGCGGCTATACCGTGGTCGACCCGGAGGTCGGCGAGCTGGTGACCAGCCTGGACATGGCCGGCATCTCGCTCACCCTCGTCTACCTGGACGAGGAGCTGGAGCGGTTCTGGACGGCCCCGGCCGACACCCCGGCCTACCGCAAGGGCAGCGCCGTCGCGGCGACCGGCGAGCGCCGCGACACCTCGGCGGCCTTCGCGGCGGCCGCCGAGGTGACCGAGGGATCGGAGGCCTCCCGGCGCGCCGCCGCCATCGCGGTGGACGCGTTGGCCGCCATGGAGGTGGCGATCCGGGACGCCGAGCAGGAGCTGGCCCGGATCGACGCCATCGCCGGCGACGGCGACCACGGCCGCGGCATGGTCAAGGGCGTCACGTTCGCACTGGAGGCGGCCCGGCCCGCGCTCAAGGCCGGCGGTGGGATCGCGACCGTGCTCGGCGCCGCGGGTGACGCCTGGGCGGCCAAGGCCGGCGGCACCTCCGGGGTGCTGTGGGGCCAGGCGCTGCGCGCGCTGGGCGCGTCCCTCGGCGACGACACCGACGGCGTCCCGGCCGACGCGCTGGCCGCGGCCGTGCGGGCCGGGGCCGAGACGATACAGCGGCTGGGCAAGGCCGAGCTGGGCGACAAGACCATGCTGGACGCGCTGTTCCCGTTCGTGGATGCGCTCGAGCGGGGTCTGGCGGGCGGGGCCCCGCTGGCCACCGCCTGGTCGGAGGCCGCGGAGGTGGCCACCACCGCGGCGGCCGAGACCGCCGAGCTGCGACCGAAGATAGGCCGGGCCCGACCGCTGGCCGAGCGCAGCGTGGGTACCCCGGACCCGGGGGCCACCTCGCTGGCCATGTGCACGCGGGTCGTCGGCCAACTGTTCGCGCAACGTGAGGAGAGCTCGTGAGTGAGGGCATCCGGGTGGTCGTCGGATCCGACGACGCCGGCCTGGACTACAAGGAACTGCTCAAGGCGGACCTGAAGGGCGACGAGCGGGTCGCCGAAGTGATCGACGTCGGGGTCGGCCCCGACGAGCAGACCGCCTACCCGCACATCGGGGTGGCCGCGGCCAACCTGGTCGCCGAGGGCCGGGCCGACCGGGCGCTGCTGATCTGCGGCACCGGCCTGGGCGTGGCCATCGCGGCGAACAAGGTGAAGGGCGTGCGCGCGGTGACCGCGCACGACAGCTTCTCGGTGGAGCGCTCGGTGCTGAGCAACAACGCCCAGGTGCTGTGCATGGGCCAGCGGGTGGTCGGCATCGAGCTGGCCCGCCGGCTGGCCAAGGAGTGGCTGGGGTACACCTTCGACACGTCGTCGGCCAGCGCGGACAAGGTGGCTGCGATCGAGTCGTATGAGTAACGCCTGTGAGTGCTGCGCCGTGCTAGAGCACGGCGCAGCACTCACGACCGGGAGGGGGCGGGCCGGCCACCGTTCGCTCGCAAGCTCGCTCAGCGCACGAGCATGCCGGCGTCGACCGGGAGCGCGACCCCGGTGATGTAGCGGGCCTCGTCGGACGCGAGGAACGCGACGGCAGCGGTGACGTCCTCCACCTCGACCAGGGCCACGTCGAACAGGTTCGCCACGTCCCCGACCGACTTCGGGTTCGCCGCCGGCTCGTCACCCCCACCGAACAGCGCCTCCACCGCCGGGTTCAGCACCATCCGGGTCGCCACCCCGGACGGGTTCACGCAGTTCACCCGGATCCCGTGCGGGCCGAGCCAGGTCGCGAAGGTGCGCATCAGACCGACCACCCCGTGCTTGCTGGCCACGTACCCGTCGCTGCCGCCCTGGCCGTCGCCGCCACGGCCGGTGAGCCCGAACGCCGAACTGGTGAGCACCACGGCGCCACCGCGGCCCTGCTCGATCATGATCGGGGCCGCGGCCTGCACGGTGTTCCACGGACCGACCAGGTTCACGGCGAGCTGATCACGGAAGGCCCGCCGCTGATCGGCCGGATCCATGATCCCGATGCCGGCGTTGGCCAGCACGACGTCGATGCCGCCCAGCTCGCCGGCCGCCGCGGCCACGGCAGCGGCCAGCGCGTCGGCGTCCCGCACGTCGACCTGCCCGGTGACCACCCGGCGGTCCTGCTCGCGCACCAGCCGCGCGGTCTCCTCGAGGTCGGCCGGGGTGCCCAGGTCGTAGGCCACCGAGTCGATGTCGTGGCAGATGTCCAGGGCGATGACGTCGGCGCCCTCGGCGGCCAGCCGCACCGCGTGGCTGCGGCCCTGGCCGCGGGCGGCTCCGGTGATCAGGGCGATCTTGCCGGCGAACCTGGTCATGCCGCTGCCTCCTCGACGTCCCGGTAGACCGTGCGGGCCTGTTCGATGATCGCGATCATGCTCCCGAGCTGCTGCTCCCGCCGGGCCGGGTCGAAGCGGCCGTGCTCGGTGACCAGCCGCTGCAGCCCGTCCAGCAGCCGCAGGCACCAGCGGGCGGACGCGGCGCGGGCGACCGGCCGGCCCGCCACGTCGACGTACACCGGTGACGTGTGGGCGAACACCGGGGAGCCGAGCGTGTGCGCGTCGCGGTCGCCGTGCGCGGCGGCGGCCAGCCACAGCCCGCGCTCGACCACCACCTCGTGCTCCAGGCGGTCGTCCTCGGAGCCGGCGAGCTCACCGTCCGGCCCGTAGAGCACCAGCCGCGTGCCGCCGCCGCCGACCGCGCCCAGCCGCACGTGGAGCCGATCACCCGGTGCCCGGTCCAGCACGGCGCCGGGGCCGTGGCCGTCGACGTCCAGGGTGAGCCACGGGCCGTTGGTGACCAGGGTCTCGCCGGCCCGCACGGCCTCGGCGAACGCCGCCACCGACAGCCCGGCCGGCCCCAGCCGGCCGTAGACCCGGGCCCAGCCGGGCGGGTTCGACGCCGGTGCCGGGCCGTGCGCGAAGGAGAGGAAGGTGTCGGTGCCGGCCACCGCGGCCAGCCGCAACCCGCAGGAGAGCAGGTGGTGGTAGAGCACCAGCGCGCCGCGGTCGTCGAAGCAGGAGATCAGCTCCATCGCGTCGACCAGGCCGAGCGCGGCGTCCACCACCAGCTCCCGCGCCTCGACGGTCCGCTGCGGACCGTAGAGGTCCTCGGGCTCGTCCAACGCGGAGAACACCGGGTGGGCGTAGCTGGTGATCGCGCCGAGCTCGCGCAGCTGCGCGCACGCGGTCGCGTTGGGCGGCCAGTCCCACGGGTGGTCGGTGCCGTCGTGTCCGGTCTGCCGCAGCTCCGGCACCGCGGTCAGGCCCAGCCCGTGCACATGCCCGAGCAGGTCGTTGCGGAACTCGAGCCCGGCCCGGGCCAGCGTGCCGTCGGCCGCCCACAGGTCGGAGCCCGCCGTGGACTCCAACAGCTCCAGGTCGTACACGAGCGGGCCACCGAGGTTGCCGGCGGCCAGCTGCATCAGGTGCAGCCCCTCGCCGCGCTGCATCCGGGCCGCGTCGGCGGGGTGCAGCACGTGGTCGCCGCTGTAGTTGAGGTGCACGTGCAGGTCGGCGCCGTACCAGCCGGCGGCGGCCGGGTCGAAGCGCCGCCGCGCGGCGTAGCGCAGCTCGACGGCCCGGCCGGGAGCGGCGTCGAGCTCGAACAGCTGGCGCTCGAACTCCAGCCCGCGGGCCGCGGTCACGCGCACCGGGCCGGCCGGCACCGCCAGCTCGACCGTCCCCGGTCCGGTGTGGAAGAACGGCTGGTCGTCACTGTCCCACTTGGACGGCACGTCGGTGGTGAACCAGGCACAACCCGCGTGGTCGAGGATGGACCAGCGGGCCCCTTCCGGGCTGGTGAGCCGCAGCGTCGCGGGGGCCGCCGGCGTGACGGCGTCGGCGACCACCAGCGCGGCGTCGGCGCACCGCACGTCGACGGCCGGCGCCTCGGCCCCGACGTCGAGCACGCAGAAGCCGGCCCCACCCGCCGGTACCGGCACCTCCTGCCCGGCCACGGTGACCAGCAGGTCGCGCGGAGCAGCCGAGTCGATCACCACGTCGAGCTGCACTGTCGCTCCGGGGACGACCGGGCGCGGCGGGCCGACGCGCGCCGACAGCCCGCCGTCACCGCCCACCATGATCAGCACCAGCCCGGCCGGCACCCGCTCGCCGACGGCGGTCCGGACCGCACCCGCCCAGTCGCCGGTCGCGGCGAACTCGGCGAACGCCGGGCCCAGCCGGGAGAACCGGGCCCACCGGAAGAACTCCGGCAGCTCGTCCTCACCCCAGCCGATGCCCTGCTCGTCGCGCAGCCGCCGGTACCGGGCCAGCATCTCGATCACCGCGGCCGGCAGCCGCAGCAGGGCCTCCTCCGCGCAGCACACCCGTGCAGCGTCCCAGCCGGGCCGATCCCGCGGTGCGGCGGATCAGCCGGCCGGCACCTCGTACGTCGCCATGATCACGGCGCGCCCCACGCTGTGGCTGAACAGGTTGAAGCCGAGGAAGGCCGGCGAGGCCGACTCGTCGACCTCGAGCCGCTCCACACCCACCGCGTGCACCGCGATGAAGTAGTGGTGCTGGCCGTGCCCGGCGGGCGGCGCGGCGCCGACGTAGCCGGCCATCCCGGCGTCGTTGCGCAGGGTCACCGCGCCCTCCGGCATCGACGCGCTCGCGCCGCTGGGCAGCTCGGTCACGCTCGCCGGGATGTTCGCGACCGCCCAGTGCCAGAAGCCACTGCCGGTCGGGGCGTCCGGGTCGTACACCGTGATCGCGAAGCTCCGGGTCTCCTCGGGGAAGTCGCTCCAGCTCAGCTGCGGCGAGACGTCGTCGCCGCCGGCCCCGAGCACCCCGCTCACCTGGGGAGTGGCCAGCTGGTCACCGTCGCGCACGTCGTCGCTGGTCACGGTGAAGGTCGGGACGTCACCGATGACGTCATAGGGAGTAGCCATGGCGGTCCTTTGCTTGCCGGGAAACCGGCCCGACCCTACCGGCTACCGGCTCGCCCGGCTCAGGCCGCGCGGGCGGCGGGCCGGGCCAGCAACCGGTAGGTGTCGGGCGCCGCGCCCAGCGCCAGCGCGGCGTCCACCGCCTGCAGCACCGCCTCCCGGCGGGCCGGGCGGCGCAGGTCCTCGGCCCGCACGTCGATCCGGACCAGCCCGCCGGCCCGGGCGGTCCGGGTCGCGTCGGACACCAGCACCCGGCCCCGCCAGCCCTCCACGGCGGCCAGGTCACCACCCAGCCGGGGCCACTCGTTCCAGCTGCGGCCGAGCACCCGGGCGTGGATCTGCACGTCGGCCAGCCCGACGCCCAGGAACCGGACGGTGGTTTCGTCGGCCAGCAACCGGAAGCCCTGCTCGCGCAGGGCCTCGACGGTGCCCGCGGAGGCGAGCCAGCGCGGTGGCGCGAACAGCGTGGTGCGCAGGCTGAGCCGGGTGAGGGCGCGCCGGGCGGCGGTCAGCCGGAGCCCGGCCTCGTGCCGGGGCAGCGTCGCGAACTCGGCCCGCCGGCCGCGCACGACGCCCAGCCCGCCGTGGCCCAGCGGATCGCGGGTGTGGTCATAGCCGTGCAGCACGACGGCGTCCCCGCTTCCGCGTCGCTCGTGCAACCAACGGATCACCGCTGCGTCCGGAGCGGGCGTCCCGGCCGGGCCGCGGGGGCGGACCAGCAGCGACAGCGGCACGGCGCGGGCGTCGAGCTCGGCGGCGAACCCGGCGGCCACGTCCAGCGTGGCCCGGTCCCCGTCGGCCAGTCCGGACACCGAGACGATCAGGCGGGCGGTCACGCGCCCATCAACGCATGCCGATGTGAACGAACCATGGCCACGGCGCGACGCACGGGCGTGCGCTCACCCACGTCCGGCCGCGCCGCTCCAGATCCGGCCGGTAAGGCGCTGGTAGACCTCGACGTACCGGCCCCGGGTGGCCTCGACCACGTCGGGCGGCAGCTCCGGTCCGGGCGGGGTCCGGTCCCAGTCCAGCGTCGCCGACCAGTCGCGCACGTACTGCTTGTCGAAGGAGAACTGCGGGCGGCCCGGCTCCCAGGCGTCGGCCGGCCAGAAGCGTGAGGAGTCCGAGGTGAGCACCTCGTCGGCCAGCACGATCTCGCCCGCCGCGTCGACGCCGAACTCCAGCTTCGTGTCGGCCACCAGGATGCCGCTGGCCGCCGCGGTGTCGGCGCCGCGGGCGTAGACGGCGAGGGTCAGCTCCCGGAGCCGCTGCGCCCGCGCCGGGCCGCAGAGCGCCACCACGTCGTCGAAGGTCAGGAACTCGTCGTGCTCGCCGACCGGCGCCTTGGTGGTCGGCGTGAAGATCGGCTCGGGCAGCTTCGAGCCCTCGACGAGCCC
>Ga0190265_10000688_pt1 | contig 22814 bp, 20 predicted proteins | sample Popmic124T_FD_133135 | JGI IMG/M metagenome (GOLD analysis project Ga0190265, IMG submission 133135) | Populus adjacent soil microbial communities from riparian zone of Indian Creek, Utah, USA - 124 T | ecosystem: Environmental > Terrestrial > Soil > Riparian zone | place: USA: Utah | collected...
ATTCGGCGCAAAGGGTTAACGGCGAGTTCGAAAGCCGGCGGCGAAGAGAAGCGCGAGGGCGGTTTTGGCGTCCTGGATTTCACCGGACTCGACCATCTCCAGCGCGCGGGAAAGAAGCGTGGGATGGAGCTCGAGGAATTCATCCGCTTCGTGGCTCGTGTGTCCCGCCTCGAGGCCCGTCGCCATGAAGACGTGAATCTTCTCGTCGGTGAAGCCCGGAGTAGTGAACGTGGTCAGGAGATGCTCGAGCTGTCCCGCCGAGCACCCGGTTTCCTCCTTCAGCTCCCGCCGCGCGCAGTCCTTCGGATCCTCGCCGGGGTTGAGACGACCCGCCGGTATCTCGTAGAGATATCCCTCGGCGGCATACCGGTACTGGCGGATGAGAAGCACCTGCGGATCGTCGGCGGCGGGGTCGCTCAGGAAGGGAACCACCGCACTGGCACCGGGATGTCTGATTATCTCGAGCTCACCGGTGGACCCATCGGGAAAGCGCACCTTGTCGACATCGAGCGAGATGATTTTTCCCGTGTACGCGCGCCGCGAGCCCAGGCGGGCGGTCACGTATCGTGGATCTGAACGCTTCCGACTCCGAGCTCAGAGACCGGCTGCCTTATTACGGCGGCGTCGCCGACGATCACCGTCTGAAGCTCGGCCGGATGGATGTGCTTGCGCGCCGCGTCGAGAACCGACCTCACCGTCACATCGCGAATGTTGCGGCGGTAGGTGTCATAGAAGTCGTGCGGGAGATCGTGTATGACGAGGTTCGCAAGCGCCGTCGCGACGGCGGCTGTCGTCTCGTAGCGGATTGGAAAGACTCCCTCCAGATACTGGGTCGCCAGCGAAAGCTCGTCCGGAGAGATCTCTTCGGCACGGATGCGGTCGATCTCGAGGAAAATCTCGCGCAGCGCGAGAGCGGTTACGTCGCTCTCCACCGCGGTGGCGACGACGAACGGCCCGGGCCCGTGCCTCCAGTCATAGTACGATGACGCGCCGTACGTGTAGCCACGCGCTTCGCGCAGGTTCAGGTTGATGCGCGATCCGAACAGCCCGCCGAGCACCGCGTTCATCACCATCGTCGGAAAGAAATCGGGATGATTGCGCGGAAGTCCGATGTGCCCGACGCGAAGCTCTGACTGTGGAGCTTCGTCCTTGCTTACCACGTGGACGTTGCGCCCCTCGCTCCTCGCCGCGACGACCAGCGGTTGCTTGCGGCTGGACCCGGCTTGAGACCTGCCAAATGCGGACTCGACCAGCTTGCGCGCTTCGTCCGGCTGGATGTCGCCGGTGACGATGACCGTCGTCCCACCCGCCACAAAGCGAGCGCGGAAAAACTCCGCTACGTCTTTCCGCGAGAGTCTCGTGACGCTCTCCATGGTGCCGCCATCCGGCCGCGAATACCGCGAGCCGTCGGCATAGAGAAATGCCTCGAAGCGCTCGTCAGCGAGAGCGCGGGGCTCGCTTTCTATCTGAAGTATCTCGGCGAGACGCTCCGCCTTGAGCCGCTCGATCTCGCGCTCGGGGAATATCGGCGTCGTGGCCACTTCGCCCAGCAGCTCCATCGCTTCCGGCAGTCGCTCGGACAGCACCGTGATCTTCATGACCGCGCTGTCCCAGTCCGCGCCTGATTCCAGGGATGTTCCGAGCTGCTCGAACCGTTCGGCCAGCTCCGCGCCGTCGTAGCGGCTGTTCCCCTCGAGCAGTGCCCGGGCAGTCAGCAGGGCAACGCCCTCCTGCCCACTCGGGTCCGCGGAAGACCCCGCATCCACGACTACCAGAATCGTTACTACCGGAAGCTTGTCGACGGGCGCGAGGACCAGCCGCATGCCGTTGGGCAGAGTCTGATCGTCGAATTTTGGAAAGCGGTAGGTGCGCGGGGGCCCGGGCTTGGGCCTGAGTGCGGTGACCATCAGCTTACGCCAGCGGCAACAGCGAGAATCTCTTCCGATTCGACCTTGCTCCTGGGCACATAGAGCAGTGACGCCCGATTCTTTTCACCCATTCGTTCGGTGACAAAGTCATTGACTCGCTTCGCCGTCACCGCGCGATATCGGTTCGCCTGTTCGTTGATCAGCTCGGGCTCCTCGAAATACGTCGCGAACATGGAAAGGTCATCGGCGCGCTCTCCCGCCGACTGAAGCGACGTCACCAGATCGGTCTCGATCAGGGCGACCGCCCTGTTCACCTCTTCGGCGGTCACTCCATCGCTGACCAGGAGGTCGATCTCCCGCTCCACTTCCTCCTCGAGCTGCGCCGTCGTCGTCTCTGGCCGCGCGGTGACGTCGATCACGAGGAGGTCGGTGCCCTTGGCCAGATCGAAGGTGAACGCCGAGACATCGGCGGCAATCTGTCTCTCGCGCACCAGCGACCGGTGCAGGCGGCTTCCCTTCCGCATCCCGAGGAGTGCGGCGCACACACTCGCAGCGTAATGCTCTTCGCTTCCGAACACCGGAACACGAAACGCCGTAAAGAGTCGGGACAGGCTCACGTCGTCGGGAACGACCTCGCGCAATCTCTTCCCGAAGACGGGCGGCACTGCCATCGGTGCCAGCGGAGGCTTTCCTTTTCCGCGGGGAATGGGACCGAAGAAGCTTTCGATCAGGCTTCGCGCCTCTTTCGGGTCGAAGTCGCCGGCGATGGAGAGGACGGCATTGTCGGGCGTGTAGTAGGTCGCAAAGAATTGCGCGACGTCGTCGAGCGATGCGGCGGAGAGATCTTCCATCGACCCGATCAGAGAGTGGCGAAACGGATGCGAGAGCGGGAACACCAGCTCCTGAAGCTTCTCGAGCATTGTGCCGTAGGGCTGGTTGTCGACGGCCCAGCGCCGCTCGTTCTTCACGACATCGCGCTGCGTGTCGAGCTTCTCCTGAGTCATCGCCGGCAGGAGCTCGCCCATCCGGTCCGCCTCGAGCCAGAGTGCGAGCGCGAGCTCGTTCGACGGAACGGTCTCGAAATAATTCGTTCTCTCCAGCCACGTCGAGCCGTTGAGTGTCCCGCCGGCGCGTTGAATCAGCTCGAAGTGCTCGTTCGACCCCACGTGAGCGGAGCCCTGAAACAGCATGTGCTCGAAGAGGTGCGCGAAGCCGGTACGTCCTTCCCGTTCGTTCGCCGACCCGACGTGGTACCAGAGGTTCACCGCGACGATCGGTGCGGTGTGATCTTCCGAAAGCGTGACGAAGAGTCCGTTGTCGAGGTGGAAGGTTTCTATCGGAATCCGCATTGCCGTAAATTGCCCGCCATGCAAAGCCTCTGGAACCCCCTTTGCGCGCCCGCGTGACTGTAGCGCTGCTCCTGCTGCTCGGTCTGGTATCGGGCCTCCTGCTCCTTCTCTGGTGGGGGCAGGAACGAATCCTCTTCCAGCCGCCGATTCTGTTCGACGTCCGCGAACAGACCGGACGCGTCGAGTACAGAGCTACCGATGGGCAGCAACTTGTGGGCTACGTCGTCGGGGACCCGAAGACCAGCGTGGGACTGCTACTCTGCTTTCACGGCAACGCCGACCTCGCAGTCTGGCAGCTCGACTGGGCCCGCTCGGTCCACGAGCGCACAGGGTACGCCGTTTTCCTGGCCGAGTACAGGGGCTACATGTCCTTGGGGGGAACTCCGAGCTACGCTACGACCAGGCTCGACGCCGACGCTGCCTATGACCACGCTCGAAAGAGTCTCGGCGTGGATTCCGCTCGTTTGGCCTACTTTGGCCATTCCCTCGGAAGTGCCGTCGCCGCAGAGCTGGCAGAGAGGCACCCTCCGCGGGCCCTGCTCCTCCAGTCCCCTTTCTCGTCGGCTCGGGCGATGGCGCGCCTCATTGTATCGGCGCCCGTTGTCATGGCGTGGAAGACGGTTTCGCGCATTCACTTCGACACCAGGCAGATCGTGTCGAGGTTGGACGTTCCAGTATCAGTCGCCCATGGCAAGCGCGATCGGGTGGTCCCGCTCAAGCTGGGGCTCGAGGTTTACGAGGCGGCCAAGAAAAAAGGGGGGCTGCTTTTAGTGGAAGACGCCGGGCACAATGACGTCGCCGAAGTCGCGGGCGAGGAATACTGGGAGTGGGTGCAGAAGGGGCTCGATCCGCACAAATCGATAAAAAAGGACCAATGACTACCGGCCAGGGGCGGTGGGCGTAGCGGCATTGGGCTGCGAGCATTAGTCGACAGTCTTAAGCGCGTAGCCATCAGCCATCAGGCCAAGCGCCCCCGGCTGGTAGTCATTATTCCTTTTTTTATTGCACGGGCTGCCCCGTCATATCCCTGATCGAGATCGGCCCGACGTTGATCGCCCTGAGCGTCGGCTCGATGCTGGCTCTGTCGCCCACGATCACGACTGCCAGTGAACCAGGATTTATGTACTGTCGCGCAACGCGCTCGACATCCGCCCGGGTCACCGTCTCGATGTTCTGGACGTAGTTGTTGTAGTAGTCCAGCGGCAATCCGTAAACGGCGACGGGCACCAGCGCGCCGGCAATCTGCTGAGTGGTTTCGAAATCGGCTGGCAGCGTCAGCTGTAGGTATCGTTTCGCTTTCGACAGCTCCTCCGCCGGCACGGACTGCCTGATCGCATTCAGCTCCTTCATGAACTCGATCAGCGCGGAATCCGTCTTTGCGGCGACGATTTCCGCCGACGCGATGAACGGCCCAGCAGCGCGCCTCATCTCGAACGCCGACCTCGCGCCATAGGTGTAGCCCTTGGTCTCCCTGAGGTTGTTGTTCAACCGGCTCGTGAACGATCCACCGAGGATCGTGTTCATCACTGTCAGCGCGAAGTAGTCCCTGGTGGATCTCGGAACACCTACAGTCGCGATGCGGAACGAGGACTGCGCGGCGCCCGGCTTGTCGATGAGATAGATCGCAGTGGTTCCCGGCTTCGGTGGCTCGCCATACGTAACGGGTGTGACATCCGCGCGCTGCCAGCCTCCAAAGTATTGCGCGGCTTTCGCCTCCACCTGCGCCGGCGTCACATCGCCGACGACGATCAGGGTAGCGTTGTTCGGACGGAAATTAGTGCCGTAGTATGCCCGCAGATCGGCGATCGAAAGAGCCGCGACTGTTTCTTCGGTACCGAGCAGGCGCGCGCCGTAGGGATGCGACTTGCCGTAGACGATCGCCGGATACGCGATGTTGGCGATGGCGGGCCCCTGGTCCTTGAGCTGCAGGAGCTCGGTCAGGCGGGTTTTGCGTATCCTGTCGAAGTCCTCGGCGGGAAATGATGGCCGCAGTGCGATATCGGCAAACAACGCGAGGGCGCTGTCCAGCTGCGCCGTCGGGGTGTGGAGCGACAGCGTCGTGGATTCCCAGCTGCTGCCGGCGTTGATGCTCACGCCGAGGAACGCGATCTGGTCGGCGATCTCCAGGCTTTTTCTCGTCGTGGTGCCTTCGCGGAGCATCGCCGCCGTCAGGTTCGCCGCGCCCATCTTTCCCGCCGGATCGGCCGTGCCGCCACTCCCCACCACCAGCACAAAATCGGCAACGGGCAGCTCGTGGTGCTCGACGATCATGAGCTTGAGTCCGTTCGGGAGCTGCCGCGTGATGACAGGCGGGAGCGAAACCTTGGGTGGTGGCCCGAGCTCCGGAGGTCTGGTTCGGTCGAAAGTCGTCTGAGCGCCGACAGCACCGGGAGCGGCAAGCGCTGCCATCGAGCTCAATGCAATCATGGCGAACGATCTCATCGGTCACCTCCGTTTGCAGTGAGCATCAGCTCTTTTTTCCCTTCGGGCACGACGGTCAGCACCACCTTGGGCTTTCCGAGATAGGTTCTGGCAACTCGCTGAACATCGGCCGCGGTGACTCTGTCGTAGCGAGCCGCATCCTGCTGCACGAAGTCCGGCGTGCCGGCGAAATAGTTATAGGAGTTGAGCGCATCGGCCTTGCCCAGCACGCTGGCGAGGCGATCGAGGAATCGCGCGCGGAAGGAGTTCTGGGCTCTCACCAGCTCACGCTGCGTGATTCCGCTCTCGATGATGCCGTTGATCTCGGCCTGCACGAGCTTGTCGATGGCGGCGGGGGCCTGCCCGGGCTTCGGGAGGACGTCGACCTGAAATTTCCCGGTCAGGCGGCTGCTCTCCTGACTTGCGCGCACGCTCTGCACGACCTGAAGATCGTAGACGAGCTTCTTGTAGAGACGTGAATTCTTGTCGTTGGCAAGAACCTGCGCCAGAACGTCCAGCGCCGCGTCATCCGGGGCGAACAGCTTCACGGTTGCCCAGTTGTAGAACAACCGCGGCAGCTGAACCTTGTCCTCCAATACGAGGAATTTGTCGGCGGGGAGAATTACCGGCGGAACCGTTGTCCGCCTCACGACCGCTGGCCCACGTGGGATCGAGCCGAAATACTTTTCGACGAGCTGTCTTGCCTGGACGGGGTCGAAATCGCCCGCAATGGCAATCGTGGCGTTGTTCGGAGCGTAGTAGGTGCGGAAGAAATTCTTCGTGTCATCCAGCGTGGCCGCGCTCAAATCGGCCATCGAGCCGATGACCGACCACGAGTACGGATGCCCCTGAGGATAAAGAGCGGCCAGAATCGTCTCCTCCGCCCGGCCGTAGGGCACATTGTCGACGCCCTGGCGCCTCTCGTTCTTTACCACGTCGCGCTGCAGGTCCACTTTGGGCAGATCCATGGTCGGCAGCAGCCACCCCATGCGGTCGGCGTCGAGCCAGAGCGCCAGCTCGAGCGCGTTCGACGGCAGGATCTCGTAATAGTTCGTCCGATCCTCGGTGGTGGAGCCGTTGTTGTCGGCTCCCGCGGCCTCGAGCCATTGATCGAACATTCCGACCGGCACGTTCTGGGAGCCCATGAACATGATGTGCTCGAACAGGTGCGCGAATCCCGTGCGGCCCGGCTGCTCGTCGCCGGAGCCCACGAGGTACCAGGTGTTGACGGCAACGATCGGCGTCGAGTGATCTTCGTGGAGGATCACCTGTAGCCCGTTCGGCAGGGTGTACTTCTCGAAGCTGATCCGGGGAGTGGTCTGAGTGCCCGCTGGTGCCGGGCCCGGAGTGGTGGCGGGTATCACAGCGGCGCAGGCCGTTGTTAAGTATACAAGTGCTACTAAATGTTTCCTGTTCACATCTTCCTCTCGAATAGAAATGCCAGCGGAGCCTTGACCGACTCGCTGAAGATATACTTCCAGCGCTGCTCCCGATTGGGCTCGATCGGACTCGTCCGGGTGGGCGATGTATAGGGCGTAAACCCGAATCGCCGAGCCAGTATCCTCAGTCGCAGCATGTGAAACGGGTCGCTCACCAGAAGCGCGCTGTTGAGACCCCGCACCTCGAGCATACCCGCGACCGCTTTCATTGATTCGCTCGTGGTACGGCCCTCGTTCTCGACGAGGATCAGCGTATCCGGCACGCCGCGTCGCTTGGCGTAGTTGCGGCCGACTGCCGCTTCGCTGGTCGTATCGCCCACACCGGTTCCACCGGTGAGGATCAGGACGGTGGCGAGCTTTCGCTGCCAGAGATTGAGGGCGTGGTCGAGCCTGGCGCGGAGAACAGGCGAGGGCTTCCCCGAGTACTGCGCCGCGCCCAGAACCACGATCGCTTGCGCCGGCCTCGCTTCATCGCGCGAGCTCCAGATCAGCACTGATGCGGCAGAGATGATCCAGACCACGAAGACCGCGAGCATACCCAGGATGACTATCCGGCGGATTATACGAACCACGCTTGCCATGGGTTGAAGCTATCCTAGAAAACATGAGTTGTGCGAGGCTCGGGACACTTGACCGAGTAACCCTTGGCGGTGAGTGCCGTTTGAAGCTCGTCTTGCGCCGGCGGCTCGCCGTGTACGAGCCAGACCGGACCCAGGCGCGGAGATGTGTCCTTTACGCGTCCCAGCCACGCCGCCAGCTCAGTGCGATCGGCGTGGGCGCTGTACCCGTTGATTATTTCAACCCGGGCGTGCAACTGCACGTCCTCCCCGAAGATCTGTATCACCGGCCGTCTCTCCACCACGCGCCGCCCCAGGGTATGCTCGGCCTGGAATCCCACGACCAGGATCGTGTTGCGCGGATCACTGGCTCCCTGCGCCAGGTGGTGCACGATGCGGCCGTTCTCCATCATCCCGGATGCCGCGATTATTATCATCGGCCCGCGCGCACGTGACAGAGCCTTGGATTCTTCCACATCGCGCGTGTAGTGGAGCAGCTCGAACCGGAACAGTTCTTGGGATCTCGCGACCATCTCTTCCGATTTGTCGAGAATCTCCGGGTGCATCTCGAACACCGTCGTCGTATCGATGGCGAGCGGGCTGTCGACGTAGATCGGTATCGAGGGAATCGCTCCTTCCTTCACCAGTGAATGGAGGGAGTAGATCATCTCCTGCGTGCGGCCCACCGCGAAGGCGGGGATGAGAACCCGCCCACCCCGGGCGGCCGTTTCGCGAATGACCTTGGCAAGCTTGGCACGCGCGCCCTCGACCGACTCGTGGTCGCGGTTCCCATACGTCGATTCCATGATCAGGGCATCGGCTCCCTCCGGTGGGACCGGATCACGGATGATCGAGAGTCCGCTTCGTCCGATGTCACCCGAGAAGATGAGCCTTTTCGTCTTGCCGCTTTCCGCGCAGTCGAGCACCACGGACGCCGAGCCGAGGATGTGTCCCGCATCGACATAGGTGGCTCGAACGCCCGGCACGACGTCGAATGGCTTGTTGTACGGCTCGCCAACCATGAGATCCATGGTCCGGACCGCGTGTCGCAGTCCGTAGAGGGGCTCTATGAATTCCTTCTTCCTCTTGGCGAGGAACTCGGCGTCCCGTTCCTGAATGTGGGCCGAGTCCGCCAGCATGATGGCGGCCAGATCCCGCGTTGCCGACGTCGCCCAGATCGTTTTGCCGTAACCTTCCGCTACGAGGTACGGAAGCCGGCCGGAATGGTCGATGTGCGCGTGCGAGAGGACGACTGCATCCAGCTCCGCTATCGGAACGGGAAGCTTTCGGTTCTTCTCCGCCGATTCCTGGCGCCTGCCCTGAAACATCCCGCAGTCGAGGGCGATCGTGTGACCGTTGACTCGAAGCAGGTGGCACGAGCCCGTGACTTCGCGAGCGGCGCCCGCAAAAGTGATTTCCAAGACCGCTAGCCTTCGGCTACTGCATCGCGCTGGAACAGAATCGTCAGTCGTTTCTCGTCCTGGGACATGAGCGCCGGCTCCCAGCCGCCCCGGCTCCTCTCATTCAGGAGATCCGTCAGAGTGTCTTCGTCCTCGTGCGTGTGACGCGTGAGCTTAACGACCACCGCCTGGTATTCTTTCATCGGGAGTTAGATTATGAGCCCGTGAGCAACAATCGTCTGGAACAGGGAATCCCGGGGCAGGGATGATCGAGCGCGTCAAGGAATTCCCGTCGCTGACTATTATCCGGCATCCTCTGGTCCAGCACAAGCTGACCATCCTGCGCGATCTGCAGACGGAGACCAAGCACTTCAAGGAGCTGGTCGATGAGATCGCCATGCTCATGGCATATGAAGCTACCAGCGAGCTGAGCCTCGAGCAGCGGCATGTGACCACTCCGCTCGAGAAGACGACGGGCTGGCACATCAGCGGCAAGAAGCTGACGCTCGTGCCGATCCTGCGGGCCGGGCTCGGCATGGTGGAAGGAATTCTCCGCCTGGTTCCCTCCGCGCGCGTCGGCCATATAGGCCTCTACCGCGATCACAGTACCCTCCAGCCCGTCGATTACTACTTCAAGGTGCCGAGCGACCCGGCTGAACGGGATTTCTTTCTGCTCGACCCCATGCTCGCGACCGGTGGAAGCGCGGCTGCCGCCGTTACGTCGCTGAAAAAGGCGGGCGCGACCCGCATTCGTTTCCTCTGCCTGGTGGCGGCGCCCGAGGGAGTCAAGCTGCTGAGCGAAGCGCACCCGGATGTGCAGATCTATTGCGCCGCACTCGATCGCGAGCTCAACAAGGTCGGCTACATCCTGCCCGGACTCGGAGACGCCGGCGACAGGCTGTTCGGGACTCGCTGACTAGCCGAACCACTCCCGCGGGCTCAGGCGCTGCTGGTCCGCAGCATCGACGATCCAACGCTGGCTCTCCGCATCAGTCACTTCGCCCGGCACTGATTCGAACCAGCGCGTCGACGTTTCGACGTCGCCGATTCGCCGCCACAATTCTCCAACCAGATATGTGAGAATTGCCCTCTCGTTTCTCGGTACTCCATCGTACGACTTGAGCGCGTCGGCAAACGCCCAGGCGGCCAGTCTCCGGAAATAGCGCTCCGCTTCGATGTCACCCTCGTCCACGCAGCACCACGCGGCGCGCAGGAGGAGATCGGCGACGGTGCGCGAGTCCATGCCCTGCCATTGAGCGACTTTTGCAGCCGCCTCGTATTTCTCGGAGCCGCAGATGAGAGAGGCGCGCAGCGGAGTGAGCTCGCGGAATACGTGCTGCTTGAGAACCGGGCTCACATCGGCGGAACCCTTGAAGTCAGCCTCGGCACCCGAGTAGCCGCATTCGCCGCACATGTGGATCAGGTACGCCAGGGGCTGGGTTCCCGCGGCCCGCTCGTGAAAATCGGTGCGCTTTCCGCCGAACGCATTCGTGGAGATCACACTCTGGGACTTGAACTCGTTGTCGCAAACGGGGCAACGAAGCTCAATCTGACGTAGCGTTGTCATTGCCGCACCCTTTCCCCTCAGCTGTACTCGCGCCAAAAGGAGAGAAGGAATATCTGTGCCAGATTTTTTGTTTCACTTCGAAGAAGTTGGTCTTGTTGAGAGTTTAGGGCGAATGTATCTTCTCGCATCGCAAAACCGCGATAGGCTCCCCACCCGCGAACTGGTCGTTGATGCTCATCAACCTGCTGCCCGACTTTTTCGCCGTTCACAACAGTACAGACCGTGTCGCCGCCTATCTCCGCTACTTCGAAAATCACCGCCGCTTCCTTGAAGCCTACTGGCACAACTACGTACTGGACCCCGCCGGCCCACACTTCATGGAAGTCGTTCGCTCGGCTGCACTTGCAAGCCGGGTGGACCTCCGCACCATGCTGGAGCGGATCGATGTGGTGTCTCTCGCCAGAAATACCGAGGAGCAATGCAGAGCTCTTCTCGATGTAGACACGGACCTCGACGTCTATCTGATGGTGGGAGTCGGAGCCGCCAATGCCGGCGAGCTCGTGATCGACGGGAAGGGAGTGGCGTTTGTCTGTCTCGAGCATTTTACGAGCGTAACCAATCCTGAAACGCAGGGTCTGGGATTGGATCCGGAGCTGATTCCCCTCTGGCTCGCCCACGAGATAGCGCACACCGTCCGTTATACGTCCCCGGGAAGCAGAAGCGAGATGAAGCAGCTGGTGGACGAGACCGGCGGCTACTACTCATACTGGGAGACCGGGAGACGCACGTCGCTCCGCGAGCTGATGATCAATGAAGGGCTGGCCATTCACGCCTCCAGAACCATCAGCCCGGGACACGCCGCGTGGGAGTATTACGGATACACCAGACGCGAGTATGCCGCGGTCCGTGAGCTCGAGCCGATGATGACGAGAGCGATCACCGGCGAGCTGGATCGCGCCGGCCTCGGACTCAGGCTTCGCTATCTGTCCGGCGGAATGAGCGACGATGCCCGCACTGTCGACCGCTACGTCTTTCCGGAGCGGGCCGGCTATTTCCTCGGCGCAAAGATGGCGGAACAGGCCGTGAACTCACGCGGTCTTTCCTGGGCGATCCGCGCGAGCGCGGGCGAAATCACCTCAGTCTCGTCGTCAGCGGCCGCATCGGCCTGACGGCTACTTCCCCACACAGAACGAGTTGAATACACGGTCGAAGACGTCCTCGACGTCTACCGTGCCGACAAGCTCCTCGAGTGCTCCGACTGCCGTCCGGAGATGAACCGACGCCACTGTCGCCGGAAGCTTTTCCTCCCGCCACGCCCGCTCGAACTGAGCCAGCTCCGAGCGGGCGTGCTCGACCGCGGACCGGTGGCGTGCGCGGGTAAGCATCGGCGAATCGAACTCGATCTCCCCGACGCGGTGCTCGAGAATGTTGTCGATCGCAGTGATCAGCTCCTGAAGACCGTCCGCGGTTTCGGCGCTCAGGACAACGGTTCCGGCAGGGACGTTGATTTTGGTACCATTTGATACTAAATCGCTCTTGGTGCGGATTTTCACGACCGGACCGGTCGAACCGGCGGCTACGACCGCGGCCGTTTTTTCCACGCCGGCATCGCTGTCCGCACAGGCGAGAATTACGTCGGCGGCGCTCAGATATCGCTCGCTCACCTCGATGCCAAGCCGCTCCACACGGTCATCTGTCGCACGGAGACCTGCGGTGTCGACGAGCCGGAGCGGCCACGACCCCGTATCGACCACCGCTTCAATGGCGTCCCGGGTGGTTCCCGGAATCTCCGTCACTATAGCGCGCGACTTTCCGAGAAGTGCATTGAAGAGTGACGATTTGCCGACATTCGGAGCTCCGGCGATGACGACCAGGGCACCTTCCCGCACGAGCTCGCCTGCCGCGGATGTAGCCAGCAACTTGTCGAGCGCCCGTTTGAGCGACTGAATCGCCCTGTCGATCCTGTCCCGGGGAATTGGCCCATCGTCCTCCTCGGGAAAATCGATGTCGTACGCGATCAGTGCCTCGAGTCCGATCAGCTCCTCGCGAAGCGAGAGCAGCCGGCGCGACAATCCTCCTTCGAGCTGGTCGAGCGCGGTCCTGTGCATCGCGTAGGACCGGGCTTCGATCAGATCTCCGATCGCTTCCGCCTGAATGAGATCCATCTTCCCGTTCATCACCGCCCGGCGGGTAAATTCGCCGGGTAGTGCCTGCCTCGCACCCGAAGAGATGAGTGCGGCGATTATCGACGCCGGAACGAGCACGCCGCCGTGCGTTGAGATCTCAACCACATCGTCGCCGGTAAACGAATCCGGGCCGGGGAAGATCGTCACCAGCGCCTGATCGAGCGCGTGACCGCCATCGTATACCGTGCAGAGCCGTGCCTTCCGCGGCTCAGCGCTCCATGGTTTCACGTGCGCGGCGGCGATCACGAGGGCCCCGCACCCGCTCAGCCTGATCAGCGCCGTCGCGCCACGACCCGCGGGTGTGGCCAGGGCGACGATGGTGTCTTCGAGCTGCCCCGGAGGAACGCCGGCGGCAATTCCGCTCACGACCCGGCTGGCGGTAGGACGAATGTCTCTCCCGGCTCCAGAATTCTCACCGACGATTTCAGCGGATGGATCTCGAGCGCCGTTCGCAGCCGGTCGATGGCGTCAAACGCCGTGGACGTGACGTGGTTGAACGTCCCCCAGTGGTACGGGATCAGGTAGCGCGCGTTGAGGCGCTCGAAGAGAGTGAGCGCGTCGGCGCTGGTGAGGTGTCCCTTCCGGAACCCGGGCTTCCACCACGGAGCGTGACCGATCGGCAATAGCGCGATGTCGAGCACGCGCCCGGTCGGCGTGAGGTGGTTGTCCACCAGATGTGTCGTATCGGCAACGAGAGCGGTATCGCCAGCGAAGAAACACGAAACGGTTTTAGTACCAATTAGATACATATTCGTGGCGCTCCGCCACCTGTCGACGCCGTACCGGTTTCCCTTGTGCGTCGCTGAGGCGGCCTGGATCGTCACCTCGTCCACGCTGCTGGACTCTCCGGCGGCAATCGGCACGGCGTGAGTATAGCCTTGTCTCACGAGCCATCTTGCCACAGCGGGCGGGGTAAACAGCGGAATGTCTCTTGGAAGCGCGTCGAGGGAAACAAACGACAGGTGATCCGCATGGGCATGCGTCACCAGGATCGCATCCAGCTTCGGCAGCGCGTCGAGCGCTATGCCGGGACTGCTGACCCGCGGAAGAAGCCGGCCAAGTGCCGGATCGAAGTTGGGGTCGGTGAGGAGGCGCTTGCCTCCCACCTCAATTAGTAGCGTTGCGTGACCAATGTAGGTGACACGCAGCATGGGCTACCGCTTATGCTCCTGCCGCGCGAGCTCGGGCGCGTTCCCGCGCGAGCAGCCACTGCTGCGGCAGCGCGGCAATGTTCTGAGCCGTATAGTAGAGGTTCAAACCCGACGCCATGTTGAGCAGCACCACCGTCATCATCACCGGGAACATGTACATCATCATCTTCGCCTGCGGATTCGGTGGAGCATTGCGCATGCCGATCCACGAGAGGAAGAACATCGACGCGCCCATGAGCAGCGGCAGGATGTAGTACGGATCCTTGACCGAGATATCCGAGAGCCACATGAATGGGACGCCGCGGAATTCGATCGTGTTCTGGAAGACGAAAAAGAGCGCGAACAGGATCGGCATGGGCAGGAGCGCCGGCAAGCATCCGGTCAGCCCCGCAAAGGGGCTCACACCCGCCTCCTTGTAGACCTTCATGATCGCTTCGCGCTGCTGCAGCGGATCCTTGTACTTCTTCTGCGCCGCCTGAAGCTTCGGCTGGATCTCCTGCATCTTGAGACTCGAGCGCATCGTGCTCTGATTGAGCGGCCAGAGCGCCAGCCTGATGAGGACGCCAAGGATGATCAACACCCAGCCGTAGCTCAGGTTCAGCCGGTTGTGCATCCAGAGCAGTGCGCGGATCACTTCGGAAGCGATTGGGTGCACGACACCCTGCACAAACCCCCAGCCATAGGGATTCACCTGATCGAACTCGCGTCCGAGACGATAGAGGCGTTGCGATTCCTGTGGGCCCGCGTAGATGTCGAAGGACAAGGATCCGTCTCTGAGCGGTACCACCGCCGTCGCCAGGGCATTGGTCGCGACCTTCGATGTCCGATGCCCACCGATCAGCCTCACTTCACTGAACGGCGCTCCCTCCGGCGGAAGCATTCCGATGACGAAGTATTTGCTCTTGACTGCAACCCAGTTGAGCGGACCCGGCTGGAACTGCTGCTCACCCGGATCGAGATCTCCGAACAGCACGCTTCCGGCATGGTCTCTCTGCGGCTTGAAGCTGTAGGCGAAGCTCTGCTGATCGGCAATCGTATCTCTTTCCACCGACCGCAGGCTTGATGGCAGGTCCACGAGCAGGTATCCCTGGTCCTGAATTCCCGTGACCTTGCCACCCACCTCCATCACGTAGCTCGCGGCGGTATCACGCGAAATCGCGTAGCTGATCTCGACCGGAAGACTTTCAGCTGTCGTGCGATAGGTGATCACCTCCCGCTCGGCATTGCTCGACCGTGTCACCGAAAACGGTGTCCGTCGCAGATCGACCGTGTCACCCGCGGTTACGAGCCGGAATCCCAGTAGCGGCATGCCGGGCAGAGCCAGATCCACCAGTCCGCCCTCGGCTGATCTGTTCTGATAATCACGAATGACGATCGAGACCGGTGCCGCGCCTATGTTGCTGAACCTGTAAATTGCTTTCGCCGTATTTACCGCCGTCGTTTCGGCAGTCCCGGCAGCAACCGGTGCTATCGAATCGGGGGCAGCTGAAACTGCCGTCGTGTCCGCCGACGTCGGAGTGACTGATATGGTGGCCGGTGTTGTGGGTGCTCTGACAGCGGAGTCGCCTGGAACAGTCGAGGTACGCACGGGCGGGGCGGGCGGGAACAGCAGCTGCGATAGCGCGATGACCACGATCGACAGGAACAGAGCCAGAAAAAAGCGTTTATTCTCCATTCAGGGAACCGGGTCGTAGCCGCCAGGCCGAAAAGGGTGACACCGCAGGACACGGCCTATTGTTAGCCGCATTCCCTTGATGGCGCCGTATCGCTCCAGTGCTTCGAGCGAATAAGCAGAACAGCTTGGATAGTAACGGCAGCTCGAAGGCAGGAGGGGTGAGATTGCCAGCTGGTAGCCTCGAACCAGGCGAATGAGCACAGCCTGCATCATCGCCGGGATACGATGGTCGGCACCCAGCGGGCAATTGCATCGATGTCGGACGCAAGCTGCTCGAAGGACGTAGCGTAGGCTGGAGGCTTGGCCCGCAACAGTAGATCAACTTTTCCGAGGTTGGGTAGCAGCCGGACCCGTGTCAGCTCACGCAGACGCCGCTTTATCCGGTTACGATCGACTATCGTCTGCCTGTATTTGGGAACCACGATCCCGACACGTGGATGAAGTAACAGGGAAGCAGACGCCCGAGCCTCGAGATACTCGGTTTGCATCCGCTTCCCTGCACGTCTTACCGTTTCCAGGTCGGCTTCCTTCGTCAGCCGATGGCTGCGAGGGAAGCCGAAAGACTTACGCGCCAGCGTATTTCGTCGGCAACTGAACAGTGAGCCGTTTACGACCCTTTTTGCGGCGACGGCTAAGAACTTCACGTCCCCATTTAGTAGCCATTCGCAACCTGAATCCATGAGTACGGATTCGGCGCTTGTTACGGGGACGGTACGTGGGCTTGCCCATGATCAAACTCCGGAGACCAGCAAATTCTACGACAGCAGAGAATCGGGTAAAACTATTCCAGCATTGAAGATAGGTCAAGTCAGCCGAAGGAGTTCACTGCGCGTTGGTTTGACTTTTCCACATAACTGGGCTAGGGTAGCAAGTGATGTCATTGAGCCCCTCCGAAGTATGGAAACTCCTTCTCGACCGTGCCCGGCAGGAGCTTCCCGACCAGACCGTTCAGGCCTGGCTCGAGCCGACTGAAGCTCTCTCGATCGAAGGCGGCACTCTCTTCGCCGGAGCTCCGGACCAGTTCACAGCCGACTGGAATAACTCAAAACACGCCGAGCTCGTCTCCAGCTACGCCCCCATAATGCTCGGTCACCCAATGAACGTCGTCTTTCGGGTTCATGAGGAACGAAAAAAGCGCTCCCAGATGGATTTTTTCGTAGCGCCGCCACCCAATCCAGTAAAGCCGGCCTTCGCGCAAAGCAACAATACCTCAGCGCCACTTAGCGATCGATACACCTTCGACCTGTTCGTGATCGGAAAGTCGAACGAGCTGGCAGCCGCGGCTGCTCACGCCGTGAGCCAGGCACCTGGCAAAGTCTACAACCCACTTTTCATCTACGGGGATACGGGACTCGGTAAGACCCATCTCATGCAGGCCGTGGCACATGAGACCCTGCTCCGCGCTCCGCAGACGCGCATCACCTACGTGGGAACCGAGCAGTTCATGAACGAGCTGATCGGCTCGATTCTGGATCGCACCGGTGCTGAGTTCCGGCGTCGCTATCGAGAGACAGATTTGCTTCTCATCGATGACGTCCATTTTCTCAAGGGCCGGAAAGAAACTACACAGGAAGAATTCTTTCACACTTTCAACGCGCTCTATGAAGCAGGCCGCCAGATAGTTTTGACCAGTGATCGGCCGCCGGCTGAAATCGCTGGACTGGAGGCCCGGCTCATCAGCCGCTTCGAGTGGGGAATGGTGGCAGACATCAGCCTGCCTGATTTCGAGCACCGCGTTGCGATCCTCAAGCAGAAAGCAAAGCTCGATCGCCTGGAGCTCACAATCCCAGACGATGTGATCTACTTCATCGCTGAACACGTGAGGTCCAATGTCCGTGAGCTCGAAGGCGCAATCATCAAGCTCCTCGCTTATGCATCACTCAAGCACAAGGACATCACCGTCGAGGTTGCCCGTGAAGCACTTCGAGACAAGCTCAGAGCATCGGAGGGAACTGAGCCGGACAAGGACACCGCGCTTTCACTTCTAACCATTCAGCAAGCCGTCGCCAAGGAATGGGGAGTAACCGTTGAAGGTCTTCGCTCCAAAACACGAACGAAGATGCTGACCATACCGCGGCAAATCGCGATGTATCTCACCCGCGAGCTGCTCTCCACCCAGCTGGTCGAAATCGGAAACGGTTTCGGAGGACGAGATCATTCAACTGTCATTCATAGTCTCGAGAAGGTCCAGCAAGCTGTTTCTCAAGATACTGAGCTCAAGAACCGCATCCATCGGATTCGCACAAACCTGCTCAGTCTTTCACCAACCCATGGTGTTTAAAACCACCCCGTGTAGAAAAGTGATGTCATCAACCCGATAGCTCTACGTTATAGACGGACATCACACATGAAACAGCGTAGCGGAAACTCTCCTCCAGTCATACTTTAGACCATCTCCACATAGCCTAACAGCCCCTACTACCACTACTCCTTTAGTTTCTTAAATAGATAGGTACTAGGAGCTCACCTGTAATACACAAAGGGGAAGGGATGCGCTTTACGATCTCCCGGGAAAAACTTCAGGAAGGCCTGGCCGCGGTAGCGGCAAGCATTCCAGCGAAGACAACTTTGCCGGTGCTCGCGAACATTCTTCTCGAGACGACCGACAAGGGGATCAAGCTCTCGGGAACGGATCTCGATATAGCAGTAAGTACTGAAGTAGCGGCTGATGTAGACGTAGCAGGTGCGGTGACGATTCCGGCAAAGAAGCTGAGTGAGATCGCTCGTGAGCTGCCTCCGGCTCCGGTTAAGATCGGTGCTGTGGGTGAGCAGCGTGTTACGATCGAGTGTGGCAGATCCAAGTTCAAGCTTTTGGGTCTCCCACGTGATGAATTCCCCACCTTTCCCTCGGTACGGTTTAACGAAAGCTGGCGGATCCGGTCAGGTGATCTGCAGCAGCTGATCTCTCATACATCGTTTGCGGTTTCCGCTGAAGAGAGTCGCCCGATTCTGAATGGCGTTCTCTGGGAGCTTCGTCCGGAAAAAATGAGAATGGTGGCTACCAACGGGCACCGTCTGGCAAAAATGGAAATGCCGATTGATTCGGTAAATGCACCGTCGAGTGACTTGATCGTTCCGCCAAAGGCGCTCGAGCAAGTACGGCGTCTTTTCCCGGCGGAGGAAGAGCTGGAGATCGCTCGTGGGGATAATCATATCGGCTTCAGGTCTCCCTTCACCGCGGTATTCACGCGGCTGATCGAAGGGCCATATCCGAACTACGAGCAGGTAATTCCCAAGGACAACGACAGAGTTGCTATCGCTGACAAGGTTGCACTTACGAGTGCCCTCAAGCGGATGTCGGTAATTGCTTCAGACCAGACGCATCGGATCCGGCTTTCCTTCAATTCCGGGATGCTCAAGTTCAGCGTACAGACACCCGATCTGGGCGAGGCACAGGACGAGCTACCGATCCGCTATACAGGCGATCAGCTGGATATCGGCTTTAACGCCAGCTATCTGCTCGAGATCCTGCGTTATATCCCAACCGACGAAGTGCGCCTGACTTTCAAGGCTCCGGAACGGGCGGCAACGCTCGAGCCGGAAGGGTGGAAGGATCCCGCTTCGTACATGTGTCTGGTGATGCCTCTCCGCCTGGTCGACTAGCGTACCCTGACGAATTCCTGATTTACGTTTTGTGTGAATGTATGCAGGCGGCCCGAGGTCGTGACGTTCATACCTGAAGTCTGAGCGGTGATGAGGTGTGCGACTGCTCCGGTGGCGGTGTCCAGGTAGTAGAGAGCACTGCCGGCTCCTCTCCCCTCGACGAGCATTCGATGCTGGTTGTAGGCTCCATCTCCCCTGTACACTGCGGTGTCGGTCCTGGTGAGCAGGAGACGAGGCTGGCCTGAGTGACTGACTTCACCTGAAACGGTGAAAATTCTTTTGGTAATCGTAGTGGTTGGAATTCCAGCCTGGCAGCCTGAGACGGTGATCGAATCGCGCCAGGTCATTCCCCTTGTCAGTCGAGCCGGAAGAGGTGCAAGGAGATTGTAGAGATCGGTAGCAGCAGTCGCCCGGGCAGCACTACAGGGGTATTTAGTGGGAGTCGCTATGCGAATACCGGCCGGAATCACGGTTCCGGCCAACTCGATTGGAAGCTCTACGGTCTGTGCCGGTCCGACAGCACCCTGAGTCGTTACGGCAAACGTATCGATGACGGCGGTGAAGCTGAGCCCGCCATCCGTGGCGTCGAGTGTGAGAGTCTGGTGAGTGAAGTTGGTTACGACTTCGCGGCGTGCGGCGGAATCCGCGGTGCCTTCAACGGAGGCCATGCGCGAGATGCGGTAGGCTCTCGTTCCGGGACTGTGAGCGAAGCTCCACGGCCCCGTTGACGGAATGGGAACGTCAGCTGCTCTGGTAGCGTGAATATCCGATGGCGATGGCCGCGAGCGCGAACAAGCGCCGGCGAGCACTGCAAGCGACACAAGCAATATTCCGGACAAGCGATTCACGCGACTCCTGGTCTACCGGTGAAAAACTGAACGACCTCCCACGAAGATTCGCGGGAGGTCGTTCCAGGTGCAAGCAATCGGTCTATAAGCCGGGTTTTGTCGGAGCATCAGGAAGATGCTCCGGACGATCATTTATCTACGAGCATGGTCACCCATGCCCTCTAGCAGCCTACCCGCGGCGTCTTGATCGAGGTGGACGCCCCTCGCCGCATATTTGGCCTTGCTCCGACCGGGGTTTGCCGTGCCGTTCGTGTCGCCACGAACGCGGTGGGCTCTTACCCCACCTTTTCACCCTTGCCACCTCGAAAGGTGGCGGTCTGTTCTCTGTGGCACTGTCCGTCACGTAGGCAGCTCGCGCCACCTGTGCCCAGGGGTTACCTGGCGGTCTGTCCAATGGAGCCCGGACTTTCCTCGAATAAGTATCACGAAGATACTAACTCGCGATCGTCCGACCGATTGCCTTCCTGAAATATAATACCCTGTGAACGCCGGGCCTTGGGCATCCAGCCGGGAAATGCGGCCGAAGGCCGGAAGACGCACAAAGCTTCGACGTGTGGCAGGATCAGCTCCGTCCGGAAGAACTGCAGCATTCCCTGACCGTCGAACATCGTGCGAAATCTTACCGGCGACATCTTCATGACCGTGCGAACGTGGCGGCCGAAGCTCTGTGGCGAGGAATAGTCGAGGTGATTCGCCACTCTCGCCACCGACAACCCCGGATTCTCGAAGAGCCTGGCCGCACGAATGAGTCTCGCCAGACAGAGATAGCGCTTGGGCGGTGGGAGCTTGGCCCGAAAGAATCTGCTCATGAGAGTGCTGGGCAGGATATTCAGGTGGCGCGCAAGCTGGCGAACGGTGGACATCCTCGGCGACGAATCGAAAAGCAGCTCGAAAAAGCGCCAACAATCACTGGTAACACCAGGGAGGTCCAGGCTGATCTGGGAAAGAGCGGATCTCTGGAGGTCGCTCGATCCCTGGGTGGCAAGGAGGTTTCGCAGTGTCTGCCAGCCCGCCGGCAGTCTCGCGTCGACGAGAGTGCGAATCCCGAGCTGACCAAGCGCCAGCGTGGAATGCGGGGTGGAGCTCTGCGTTTCAGTCAGCAGCGCCACTGCCGGGACTCGAGGAAATTCTCTCACCATCGCGGCGACACGCGCCGAGCTCTGTGTTCCGTAGCGTGTTACTGAGATGAGGACGAGGTTGACTCGTTGCTGTCTTAGATCGGCGAGAACCTCGTCCAGAGATTCCCGATGGAGCGGATCGCACAGGCCATGAGCCGCGGCATCGACTCGAGATCTTTCAAGTGGTGTAAGAATGGTCGAGACCGGAGTACGTAGTGCACTGCGCTTTGGGCTGGATGACATGATTCCCTCATGACGGGGGTCGAGTTGAATCTGGGCGCGGAGAGGATTACCCCTGCCCGTCATAGGCCCGTCTGCGTGCGCAAGGAGACGATTTCGGATGCCTCGGTTTGCCAGTGGTCTAGTCGGTCATCACCGAGATGATTTCACGGGCTCGGACAATGCTTACGACTGGAACACCCGCGCTCTCGATTGCTTCCCGTCCGCCTTCCTCACGATCGATGAGTGCGAGTGCGCCGACGACGATTCCCTTCGCCGCTCGAACAGCATCTATTGCGCGTATGGCTGAGCCACCGGTGGTGACGACGTCTTCAACGACGGCGACACGGTCGCCCTCGTTGAACGGGCCCTCGATCACCTTTCTGGTGCCATGTGTCTTTGCCTCTTTGCGCACCGTGAATGCCCGCAACGGGTGTGACGTCGCCGCGCTGGCATAGCTGATCGCGTAGGAGATGGGATCAGCGCCAAGTGTGAGCCCACCGATCGCATCGACCTCCCAGTTCGCTTCCCGCAGGGCAGCGAGACCAAGCAGTCCGATCAGCGATAGTCCATCGGGACTCATGGTCGTCAGCCTCGCATCGATGTAGATCGTCGAGGTCTTTCCGGATGCCAGCGTGAAGTGGCCGCGTTTGGTCGATCGATTCGCGAGAAGAGCGACTAGCGCCGCTTTATCCGTCATGGTGCGGGAGGTTAGGGACTCTTATGATTGGAGTCAATGCACGCGCTTTCGCAGCTTGGCTTCGACGAGTGGACTGGTCTGGTCGGATGGATTCTGTCCCTGGCGACAGTGCTCGGTCTTGCGCTCGTCCTGCGCCACGAGCGGCGTCAGGCACGCAGTCTCGTGGAGCGCTCGAAGGAGCTCGAGCGACTCTCGTCGGAGCTGCTTCGCGTCAACCGCATGAAGAGCGAGTTTCTCGCCAACGTGTCACACGAGCTGAGAACGCCGCTCAACGCGATCGTGGGATTCGTCGATCTCCTGCGCGAAGGCGTGTACGGCGAGCTCGCACCCCGACAGGTAAAACCAGTCGAGCGAATCGAGGCTTCGGCCAATCATCTTCGGCACCTCGTGGATCAAGTGCTCGATCTCGCCAAGATGGCCGCGGGGCGGCTCGAGATACACACCGAGACGATCGATCTGCGGCCGTTCGTGCTCGACGTCGCGAGCGAGATCGAATCTCTCGTCAGCGAAAAAGGATTGAGCCTTTCTCTGGTCATGGGAGCAGCGCTGCCGCGAATACGCACGGATCCCACGCATCTTCGTCAGATCCTCATGAACTTCCTCGGCAATGCCGTGAAGTACACCAATGAAGGATCGATCGTCATCCGCACGCGGCTCGTCGACGCGCTGCCCGCTTCGAGCGCCATTCTGGAGCGGCCATTGTCGTCGGGAACACACCCGTGGATCGGGATTCAGGTCATCGATACCGGAATCGGAATCCATCCCGCCGATCA
>Ga0190265_10000689_pt1 | contig 22805 bp, 22 predicted proteins | sample Popmic124T_FD_133135 | JGI IMG/M metagenome (GOLD analysis project Ga0190265, IMG submission 133135) | Populus adjacent soil microbial communities from riparian zone of Indian Creek, Utah, USA - 124 T | ecosystem: Environmental > Terrestrial > Soil > Riparian zone | place: USA: Utah | collected...
CCCGAACCACTTCGTCGTCAAGCCTTCGATCGGCCACACCAGCGAGCGCCGGTCGTTGAACGCGTACAGGCAGATCACGAGCAGCGGCAGGTAGATGAACGCGAGCGTTAGGCCGGTCAGGCCGCGCAGCACCCACGCTCCGGCTCGGGACGTCATAGATTGTCGAACGCTCCGGCGCGGCGCACGAGCAGGAGGTAGACCACCATCACGACGACAGGAACGGTCGCGAACGCGGCTGCGAACGGGAGGTTGTTCGCGACGCCGACGTTGATGTAGACGACGTTGCCGATGAACTGTGTGCTGGAGACGAGCTGTGGCGTGATGTAGTCACCGAGCGTCAGCGAGAAGGTGAAGATCGATCCCGCCGCGACCGCCGGCAGCGCCAGCGGCAGCACGACGCGCCACAGTGTCCGCAGCCCCTTTCCGCCCAGGTCGGCCGATGCCTCGAGCATCGAGTTCGGGATCCGCTCGAGCCCCGCATAGACGGGCAGGATCATGAACGGCAGCCAGAGGTAGCTGAAGACGAGCCAGGTGGCGACGTTCCCGAAGCCCGGGCCGGAGAGCCCGAACGGCTCGAGCGTCCAGTTCAGGATCCCGTTCTCCTGGAGGATGATCCGCCAGGCGTAGACCTTGACCAGATAGCTGGCCCAGAGCGGGAGCAGGATCGCGACGACGAGCAGGTTCCGCGTCCGCCGCGACGCGACCTTCGCCATGTAGAAGGCGATCGGGAAGGCGAGCAGGATGTCGGTGACGGTCACGGCCGCCGCGATCCCGATCGTCCGAAGCGTGATCCTGCGATAGACGTCGCTCTCCCAGAGCTGCTGGAAGTTCTGGAAGCCGTAGTCGTGCACGACCTGCGAGGTGAATGGGTCGAGCCGCCAGAACGCCGCCACGAAGAGCACCGCCAGCGAGCCGAGGTACGCGAGCAGCAGCCACGAGAGCGGCGGCGTCAGCAGCAAACCCACCCGCAGCCGCGGGTGGCGGTGCAGAAACGAGGAGAGGCGCCGCCCGGGGGATTCCCCGGCCGGCTCGTTCTCGGCGATCGAATTCATCAGCCTCGTCAGCTCGTGTTCCTGGCGCGTCGCCGGCGCCACGAGGCCGGAGGGGACAGTGCGACTAGCACGGCCCCGGAAGGCATCGTGGCGCCAGCGGCGCGAGGCGGCGGCGGAGCCGGGCTCTGCCCGGCGGGAGCCGCCGCCGCCCAGGGACGCGAGCTACCCCTTGATCTCGGTCCAGGCCTGTGTCCATTCCGAGTAGTCCTTGCAGACCTGGCCACGGTCGTCGCCACAGTCGGCCTGCGGCGTCTTCCAGTAGTAGATCTGCTCGAAGTACTCCTCGTCGTCGGCGTGGAAGATCGTGCAGTGATCCTTGTTGGCGGTCAGCGCACACGCTTCCTCGGAGGACGGAGCCTCGCCGAAATACTCGGTCGCGGCCGCGTTCGCCTTCGGCGAGATGATGTGGTTCATCCACAGGTACATGCAGTTCGGGTTCTCGGCCTTCGACGAGATCATCCAGGTGTCCGACCAGCCGGTCGAGCCCTCCTTGGGCAGGACAGCGGCGACCGGGACCTTCTCGCCCTCGAGCACGTTTGTGATCACCTGCCAGGTCGTGCCGACGACGCTCTCGCCGCCGGTGAAGGCCGCGATCTGCTTCGTGTAGTCCGACCAGTATTCGCCGATGTTCGCCCGCTGCTGCTTCAGCAGCTCGACGGCCGCATCGAACTGCTCCTGGTCGAGCTCGTACGGATCCTCGATCCCTAGGTCGGGCTGCGTCGCCATCAGGTAGACGGCCGCGTCGGCGATGTAGATCGGGCTGTCGTACGCCGTCACCTTGCCCTTGTACGGCGAGTTCGCCTCCCAGACGACCGACCACGAGTCGGGCGCCGGCTTGACGATGTCCGTCCGGTACTGGAGCAGGTTCGCTCCGCGGCCGTGCGGGACGCCGTAGGCGATGTCGTCGACCGTGTTGTGCGGCTGGTCCTTGAGGCCCTCGAACACGCCCCCGTAGTTCTCGATCAGGTCGAGGTTGACCGGAGCGACGTCGCCCGCCGCGATCAGGCGCAGGCTCGCGTCACCGGATGCCGAGACGCCGTCGTACTGGCCGGTGCGCATCAGGGTCACCATCTCGTCCGAGGTGTTGCCGGTCTTGACGTTGACCTGGCAGCCCGTCTCGGTCTCGAAGTCCGTTACCCAGTCGACCTTCGGATCCGTGGTGCCGTCCTCGACGTAGCCGGCCCAGGCGATCAGGTTGACCTGGCCCTCGCCCTCGCCGAGCGTCTCCATCATTCCCTCGGGCGTGCCTCCGGTCGTCTCGGCGGCGGTCGTGCCCGCCCCGCCCGCCTCGTCGTCGTCCTCCCCGCCGCAACCTGCGGCCATGACGCTCAGTACGCCCGTCGCCAGCAGCGCGGCCGCCCAGCGTCCGACTTTCCGCTTGCTCATGCTCCTTCTCCTCCGTTCGACCCGGTTTTGATTGCAAAAGCGTGCTCGGGCAGCCAGCTCGCCCGGATCCGCCTTCCCTGTCGCTCCAACACCTCGCTCGAGCCACGCTCGAGGTTCTGGCTGACCACCGTCAGCTCGCCGCCTGCGTCCAGCTCGACGTGGTAGCGCGTGATCGCCCCGACGTAGACGACGTTCGCGATCCGCCCTTCCTCCACGACCGCACCCGGATCCGGGCTCTCGCCGTCGCCGAGCAGGCGGATCTTCTCCGGCCTGACCGTGAAGCGGCGGACTGCTCCACCCGCTGGTCGCTCGAGCACGTTCGAGACGCCGACGAAGCCCGCGATGAACTCGCTCGCCGGATGCTCGTACACCTCGGCCGGAGCGCCGATCTGCTCGATCCTGCCGTGGTTGAAGACCGCGAGGCGGTCGCTCATCGTCAGCGCCTCCTCCTGGTCGTGCGTGACGTAGATGAAGGTGATCCCGAGCTCCTGCTGGATCCGCTTCAGCTCGACCTGCAGCTCCTGGCGCAGCTTGAGGTCGAGCGCGCCGAGCGGCTCGTCGAGCAGGAGCGCCTGCGGCCGGTTCACGATCGCGCGCGCGAGCGCGACGCGCTGGCGCTGGCCGCCGGAGAGCTGCGCAGGCTTGCGGCCGCCGTAGCCCTCGAGCCGCACGAGCGCGAGCGCCTCGTCCGCGCGGCGCCGCCGCTCGGCCCGCGGCACCTTCTTCACGCGGAGCCCGTACTCGACGTTCTCCTGCACGGTCATGTGCGGGAAGAGCGCGTAGTCCTGGAAGACGGTGTTGACGTCGCGCGCGTACGGCGGCAGCTTCGAGACGTCCTTGCCGCCGAGCTCGACCTTGCCCTCGTCCGGCTGCTCGAAGCCGGCGATCATGCGCAGCGTCGTCGTCTTGCCGGAGCCGGACGGCCCGAGCATCGTGAAGAACTCGCCGCGCCGGATCTCGAGGTCGACCCCGTCGACGGCGGTGACGTCGCCGTAGCGCTTGCGCAGCCCGGCCACGCGGACGTCGATGTCAGCCTGCGGCGGCAAGCGACTCCTCCAGCATCGTCAGTCCGCGCTCGAGCTCCTCGTTGGTGACCGTCAGCGGCGGCAGCAGCCGCAGGACGTTGCCGTAGAGGCCGCAGGAGAGCAGGAGCAGGCCGCGCTCGAACGCGGCGGCGGTGACCTTCTGGGCCATGTCGGGGCTCTGCTCGCGCAGCTCGAGCGCCAGCATCGGCCCCAGCCCGCGCACGTCCCCGATCGCGTCGTGGCGCCCGGCGAGCTCGTCGAGCCGCGCCCGCAGCGTCGCGCCCAGCTCGTCGGCGCGGGCACGGAAAGCCGGATCGGCGATCGTGTCGAGGACGACAGCCGCCGCGGCACAGGCGACCGGATTACCGCCGAAGGTGCCGCCGAGCCCGCCGGGACCGGGCGCGTCCATGACCTCGGCACGGCCGGTGACCGCCGCCAGCGGCAGCCCGCCGCCCAAGGACTTCCCCGAGACGAGGAGGTCGGGCGCGACGCCGCTGTGCTCGATCGCCCACATCGGCCCCGTCCTCCCTACGCCTGACTGCACCTCATCGGCGACGAAGAGGAGCCCATGGCGGTCGCAGAGCTCGCGCAGCCGCGCCAGGTAGTCGGTGGGCATCGGGATGAAGCCGCCTTCGCCCTGCACGGTCTCGAGCACGACGCACGCGACCGTCTCGGCCTCGACCTCGCTCTTGAACAGATGCTCGAGCGACGCGATCGCCGCGTCTGTGTCGATGCCGCGGTAGGGGTACGGCGCGGCGGCACGGTAGATCTCGCTGGGGAAGGGCCCAAAGCCCGCCTTGTAGGGGTGAACCTTGCTCGTCATCGCCATCGTCAGGAGCGTCCGCCCGTGGAAGCCGTTCTCGAAGACGACGACCGCAGGCCGTCCGGTCGCGGCGCGCGCGATCTTGACGGCGTTCTCGATCGCCTCGGCGCCGGAGTTGACGAGGATCGACTTCTGGCCTTCTCCGGCGCAGGGCGAGTGCTCGGCGAGCCGGCGGCAGACCTCGACGTAGGGCTCGTAGGTGCCGACCATGAAGCACTGGTGCAGGAAGCGGTCGACCTGCTCGTGGATCGCGGCGACCACCGGCGCGAAGCCGTGACCGGTGTTCTGGCAGGCGATCCCGCCGGCGAAGTCGAGGTAGACGGTGCCGTCGGCGGCTTCGACCTGCGCGCCCTCGGCGCGGGTGACCACGAGGCGCGGGGTCGCGACGCCGCGCGCGACGAAGCGCTCGCGCGCTTCGAGGACGTCGTCGACCGCCGTGCGCTCACGGAGAGACACGCGGCGATTCTCTCGCGCCGTCGCGGGCGAGCGCAATGGACCGGGGGTCGTACCGCTGCTCTCTCCTCTTCGACACGATGTCGGAAAGCCGCACTCACGGCACATGCCCATACCGCGCAACTGCTTGCTTCTTCCCACGATCAAGGAGTAGCGTCTTGGCCGTGGCGTCCAAGCGGCGCCGCCGACTCCATGCCACCTCCCGCATGCTGACCGTCCGCGACATCGTGAGCCTGCCGGGCCTCGGGCTCGAGCTTGCTGCGGGCGCGACCGGCGCGGACAACCCGATCCGCTGGGTGCATGTGTCGGAGCTACCCGACCCGACGCAGTGGCTCGAGGGCGGCGAGCTCCTGATCACGACCGGGCTCGGCGTCGGCGAGCTGTCGCGGCCCCAGCGCGAGTACGTGCGCCGCCTGGCGGGCCACGGCCTGGCGGGGCTCGCGTTCGGGATCGGCTTCGGCTGGGCCGAGCCGCCGGCGGCGCTCGCGGACGAGGCGGAACGGCTCGACTTCCCGCTCGTCACCGTCCCGTACGAGGTGCCGTTCATCGCCCTGACGAAAGCGATCTCCTCGCGGCTTGCGAACGCGCAGCTCGCACGCCTGGAACGTGCGCTGGAGGTGCACGAGCGACTCGCCCACTCCGTCCTCCAAGGCCAAGGGGCGCCCGCGCTGCTGGCGATCCTGGGCGACCACATCGGCTGCGCGCTCGCGCTGGTCGACGAGGCGGGCCGGGTCGTCGGCGAACGCCACAGCGCTCGCCTGGTGGGCTGCGAGCACGTGCTCGAGCTGCCGGTCGTCGCCGACGGCGAGACCTGGTCGCTGCGGGCCGGGAAGCCGCGCGACGAGCTCTCTGAGTACGACCGGCTCGTGCTCCACCACGGTCAGTCGGCGCTTGCGTTCGAGCTCTCGCGGCGGCACGCAGTGTCGGCTGCCGAGCTCCGCCTCGCCGGCGACCTGCTCGAGGACCTCGAGCACGACCGGCTCGACGAGCGGGAGATCTCACGCCGGATCGCCGCCTTCGGACTCGACCCGCAGAGCCGGTACGCGGCGCTACTCGCGGTCGCGACCGGCGCTCCCCCTGGAGACGAGGTCCGCACCGCCGCCGCCCGGGTGCTCGACTCGCGCGGCGCGCGCTACCTCTCCGCCTCGCGCCGCGATCGCGCGGCGTTCCTCGTCGCGACCGACCTGGAGGAGGATGCGCTCGCGATCGCCCGGGAGCTGGTCGAGGCCGCACCGGGAACGCGGGTCGGCGTCGGCCGTCCGGCGTCCGGAGCCGGGCTCGGCCGCAGCCTGCTCGAGGCACGCGCCGCGCTCGACGCGGTCGCGGGGCCGGTCGCCTCCTACCAGGACCTCGGCTCGCTCGAGCTGCTGCTGGGCCTTCCCGCCGCTGCCCTGGAAGCGTTCGTCGCCCGCGTGCTCGGCCCCGCGTCGGGAAACGCCTGGCTGCTCGAGTCGCTGGCGGCGCTGCTCGACAGCGGCTGTCGCTGGAGCGACGCCGCCGACCGGCTCGGTGTCCATCGGCACACGCTCCGGTACCGGATGGACCAGCTGCGCAAGCAGACCGGGCGGCATCCGGATGACCCGGCGCAGCGAATGGAGCTCTGGCTCGCAGTCAAGGCCAAGCAGGCGATTGCGGCGCGGGAGGCCGAGCCTGCGGCCGTCTGAAGCCTGGCTGCTCGGCTCCAAGGGGGTGCGCATAGCACCACGAACTGTGTGGTTTACCGCACTTCCGGAAACGCCGCCCTCTGCCAGGATATGTCCATGCCCAAGACCGTAGTGATCGTCGACGATCACCCCAGCTTCCGCGCCTCGGCGCGAGCAATTCTCCAGGCTGAGGGTTTCGAGGTCGTCGGCGAGGCCGAGGACGGCGCTTCGGGAATCGCCGCCGCGCGTGCGCTCCAGCCCGACGTGATCCTGCTCGACGTGCAGCTGCCGGACATGGACGGGTTCGCCGTCTGCCGGGAGCTCAACCTGAACGGCGGCCCTCCGGCCGTCGTTCTCGTCTCCAGCCGGGACGCGTGCGACTACGGCGGGCTGATCGAGCAGAGTGGTGCCCGCGGCTTCATCCCAAAGGATGAGCTGGGCGGGACTGCACTGGCCGATCTGCTCGGATGAGGACCCGCTCACTCGTCCTGCTCGCGGCCGTGGGCCTGGCGCTGGGCGGGATCGGCACGGGACTCGTCCTTGCGAGCGAGCACCTGGACAACAAGGCGGCATTTCTCGCGCTCGCCCTCACCGTCGGACTCTCGTTTCTCGCCTCCGGCGTGATCGCGCTCTGGCGGCGACCGCGCAACCGCACCGGCTTCCTCCTCGTCCTCGTCGCGTACCTCTGGTTTCTCGGCGCGCTGACCGAGTCGGAGAACGATTGGATCTTCACGCTCGGGGTGCTGGTCAACAGCTTCACGATCGGCGCGTTCGTCCACCTACTGCTCGCCTATCCGACGGGTCGACTGCGGGGGCGGAGGGACCTCTGGCTCGTGATCAGCACGTACGTGCTGGTCTTCGTGGGCTCGACCGCCCAACTGCTGGTCGACGAGCAGCCGGACTCCAACTGCCCCAGCTGCGAGAGCACGATCGCCGTCACCAGCAGCGATACCGCGCACTCGATCGCCAGCGGAGTCGTCAGCGTGTTCGCGCTCGCCCTGGTCGTCGCCGTGCTCGCGATCGTCGTCACGCGGTTCCTTCGCGCCAAGGGCGCTCTCCGCCGGGCGCTCGGCCCGGTCCTCGGTACCGGAGCGCTCGTGTTGGGGATCCTGCTCGTCCAGCTGGTCGTGGACACGTTCTCCGAGGACGCGGCGGAACAGTTGTTCTACGTCTTCCTCGTCACGTTCGCGCTCGTGCCGGTGGCGTTCCTCGCGGGCGTCCTTCGCAGCCGGCTCGCGCGCGTCGGTGTCGCCGACCTGCTCGTCGAGCTCGGTCGCGGGATCCCGCTGCGGGACGCGCTCGCACACGCGCTCCGCGACCCGTCACTCGATCTCGTCTACTGGCTGCCGGGCCGGGAGCAGCTCGTGCTCCCCGACGGCACCGAGTTCCAGGGCGACGACGGCTTGCGGCTGCGGCACGACGTGAAGCGGAACGGGCAGCTCGTGGGGGCACTGATCCACGATCCCTCGCTCGCGGACGAGCCGGAGCTCGTCGACGCGGTCGCGGCTGCGGCTGCGCTCTGGCTCGAGAACGAGCGGCTGCAGGCCGAGGTGCGAGCGCAGTTCGTCTTCCTCGAGACGATTGTGAACACGGCGCCGTCGCTGCTGATGTCGCTCGACCCCGACGGCCGGATCGCCAACTTCAATACCGCCTGCGAGCGCGCGAGCGGCTTCGAGAACGTCGAGGAGGTGCGCCGCGAGTACTTCTGGGATGTCTTCATCTCACCCGAGGAGCGCGACGATGTCCGCGAGCGCTTCCGGACGAACCCCGCCCATCCCGCCGCGACCTGGGAAAACACGTTCGTCAACCGCCGCGGCGAGGAGATGGTGATCGCATGGTCGACGGCGCCGCTGCTCGACGAGTCCGGCAATGTCCGCAACATCATCTGCGGCGGGCTCGACGTCACCGAGCGCAAGCGCCACGAGATCGAGCTCGACCGCGAGCGCGACTTCCTCAGGAAGGTCGCCGACATCACCCCGAGCCTGCTCGTCGTCGTCGACGACGCGGCGAATGTCGTCGAGGACGCCGTCAACGACTCCTTCGTCCAGGTGATGGGCTGGTCGGACGCCGAGATGCAGGGCCGCAGCTTCGCCGACCTCTTCCACGACGAGGATCGCTACTTCGCGAAGATCGGCGTCGCCTCGGCCTTCAACGGCGTCGATCCCCAGCTTCGCCTCTCGCGCTGGGTCACGCGCGACGGCGGTGAGCGTGTGATCGAGTGGACGGCGACGCCGATCGTCGACATCCTCGGCCGCGAGCGCGTGCTCGTGTGCGGCGTCGACGTGACCGAGCGAGAACGGCGCGAGCACGACCTTCGCTCGAGCGAGGAGCGGCTGCGGGCGACGATCGAAGCCTCGCCGGTGGCCGTTCTCGAGGTCGATCTCGACGACCGGATCGCGCTCTGGAATCCAGCCGCCGAGCGGATGTTCGGCTGGTCTGCGGAGGAGATGATCGGCGGCCCGCTCCGGCACATCCCGGACGAGGAGCGCGAACGGCTCGCGGAGCTGATGACCCGTGTCCGCTCCGGGGAGGTCTACACCGGCGTCGAGGCGAAGCGGCTCTGCAAGGACGGGAGCCTGATCGACGTCGAGATCTCGGCGGCGCCGATTCGGGATGCGTCCGACGCCGTCATCAGCCACCTGGCGCTGTTCGCCGACATCACCGACCGCAAGCTGCAGGAGGAGGAGTTGCGCGCCTCGCGCGCCCGCATCGTCAAGGCCGGCGACGAGGCGAGGCGTCGCCTCGAGCGGAACCTCCACGACGGCGCGCAGCAGCGGCTGGTCGCGCTCTCGCTCTCGCTCCGCCTCGCCCAGGCGAAGGTCGGCAGCGACCCGCCTGCCGCGAACGCCGTGCTCGAATCCGCACGAGAGGAGCTCACCGCCGCGCTCGACGAGCTGCGTGAGCTCGCACGCGGCATTCATCCCGCCGTGCTCACCGACCGGGGCCTCGCCGCCGCGCTCGAGGCGCTGGCCACACGCCTGCCGATCCCGGTCGAGATCGAGACGCCGGACGTCGAGCTGCCGCAGGCCGTCGAGGCCGCCGCCTACTACGTGATCGCGGAGGCGCTCGCGAACGTGATCAAGTACGCCCGCGCCTCGGTCGTCACCGTGCGCATCACCTGCGACGAGAGCAGCACGCGGGTCGAGGTCGTCGACGACGGCGTCGGCGGCGCCGATGCAGCCGGCGGCTCAGGCCTGCGAGGCCTGTCCGACCGCGTCGCCGCGCTCGAGGGGACGCTCACGGTCGACAGCCCCCCGGCTGGAGGGACGCGGATCGTGGCGGAGATCCCCCTGGATCCCGACCCGGATCTAGCTGCGCAAGCCGGGCATTGGCAGGGCGGACGCCCAGCGCGCAAAGACCCCTGAAGGGGCCGCTTTCGCGGCCCGCTCGATCCCGGAGGTAGGGCAACCCGCACCTTCGAAGACCTGCCGACCGCATCCACGCCGGAGCGCAGGCGTGGGAGTGTTGCGCCATGAACGCAACCAAGGAGGAAGTCATGTTCGCCGGTCACAGAATCGATCTGGCCCACCGCCGCGGCGACGGAATCGACGTCGTCCTTTGGTGGTCTCCCGAGGACGACAGCGTCGCGGTCGAGGTGCTCCACCTCGCGAGCGACTCATCGTTCGAGCTCTCGGTCGACCGCTCTCGCGCCCTCGACGCCTTCTACCACCCCTTCGCCTACGCCGCCCGTCGCAGCCCCGAGCTTCTGGACGTCGCCGCGTAGAAAGCTTGGGCGAGCGCGCTCCCTGCTCCCAGGAGGGTGTGGCGGAAAATCGGCTGTGCCGCCGGAATGCGCCGCTGCCCCGATGCGGCGTCCTCAGTCGCGTCGAGCTGCTGCTATCGACGCTCCCTGCGTCCTTGCCTCGGACCGAGCATCGCACCCCGGCGACGAGCGACATCCCGCCAAACCCTCCTAGACTCCCCTGGGTGAGCGCGCTCCCGACCGGAACCGTCACCTTTCTCTTCGCCGACATGGAGGGCTCGACGCGGCTTGCCCGCGAGCTCGGCGAGAAATGGCAGCCCGTGCTGGCAGACCTCAGGCGCCTGCTGCGCGAAGCGGTAGCGGCCGCCGACGGCCACGAGGTCGACTCGCGCGGCGACGAGCTCTTCGCCGCCTTTTCAGAGGCCGAGACCGCCGCGACGGCCGCGATCGACGCGCAGCGCCGGATCGCCGGGCACACCTGGCCCACGCCCGTCCGTGTCCGCATCGGCCTGCACACCGGGGCCGCGGCACTCGGCGACGACGGCTACGTGGGCGTCGAGGTTCACCGCGCATTCCGGATCGCGAACGCGGGCCACGGCGGCCAGATCGTCGCGTCCGAGGCGGCGGCACTCGTGCTCACCCCCGGTCGCGAGCTCCGCGACCTCGGCCTCTGGTCGCTGCCGGAGCTGCCGGAGCCGGAGCGGATCTTCCAGCTCGACGAGCCCGGCCTCGGCGGCGACTTCCCCGCGCTCCGCGCACGGCCCGGCGCGACGCCGGTCCGCGTCGTCCTCGCCGACGACTCCGTCTTGCTCCGGGAGGGTGTCGCACGGCTGCTCGACGACGCCGGCTTCGACGTCGTGGCCCAGTCGGGCAACGCCGAAGATCTGCTCCGCCACGTGGCGATGCACAAGCCGGACGTGGCGGTGGTCGACATCCGGATGCCGCCGACGCAGACGGACGAGGGGCTGCGCGCCGCCAAGGAGATCCGTGAGCGGCACCCCGACACGGGCGTGCTCGTCCTCTCGCAGTACGTCGAGCCCGGCTACGCGATGGAATTGCTCTCCGAGAGCGCCGAGAGCGTCGGCTACCTGCTCAAAGACCGCATCGCGGACATCGACGAGTTCGCGGCCGCCGTGCGCCGTGTCTCCGAGGGCGGCTCCGCGCTCGACCCGGCGGTCGTGAGCCAGCTCGTCGGCCGGCATCGACGCGACGACCCGCTCGCCGATCTCTCGCCTCGCGAGCGCGAGGTGCTGGAGCTGATGGCCGAGGGCCGCTCGAACCAGGCGATCGCGGAGCGCCTGTTCGTGACGCTGCGCGCGGTCGAGAAGCACGTCACGAGCATCTTCGTGAAGCTGCGCCTGACGGCCACGGCCGAGGATCACCGCCGCGTGCTCGCCGTGCTCGCCCTGCTCCGCGGCTGACCGGACCCGGGGAAAAACCAGGGTCGGCCGAGGGTGATGCCGGATACCGCTCAGGCCTCGCGGACTGGATCCTGTGAGGGGTCATGTACGGCTACCCGCACTGGAAGACGCTGGCACGCCGCATCGTCCGGTGGTTTTCGCACTGAAAGGCTGCGGCTATGTCCTTCGATCGCATCCGCAGACTCGCCGGCCGGCCCCACCCCGGCCGGATCGAGCTCGCAGCGCTGGCCGTCCTCTATGGCGCCTACGAGCTCGTCCGCGGCTTCGGCGGCGAGGACTGGGCGGCTGCCCGCGCGCATACGGCCGACATTGTCGCGCTCGAGCGCCGCCTCAATCTCTTCGTCGAGCGCGACGTCCAGAACCTGCTCAGCTCGGTCGCCGGCGTTCCGGCACTGCTCGGCTTCCTCTACGTCCTCCTCCATTTCGCGGGCACCGCCGCCGTCCTCGTCTGGGTGCACCGGCGGCGCCCGCATGCGTTTCCGTTCCTCCGCTCCACGCTGATCGTCAGCACGGCGCTCGCGCTCGTCGGCTACGTCCTCTATCCGGCCGCACCGCCGCGGCTGGCCAACATGGGCTTCGCCGACACGGTCACCAAGAACACAGGCCTCGATCTCAGCTCCGACCTGCTCGGGAGCTTCTACAACCCGATCGCGGCCGTGCCGAGCCTCCACTTCGGCTACGCCCTGATCGTCGGTGTCGCGCTGGCGCAGCTCGCCTCGCAGCGCTGGCTCCGCCGCCTGGGCGCCGCCTATCCCGCGCTGATGCTGCTGATCATCGTCGGCACCGGCAACCACTTCCTATTCGACGCGGCCGCAGGCGGTCTCGTCGTCGCCGCCGGCTGGCTCGTCGCCTCCCGGCTGCGGGCACCGGCCGTCGAGCCGGTGCGGCTGCCCGCACCGCAAGAGGCCTGGACGCCGCATTCCGCGCCGTCCCATGCCCGGGCAGCCTGAGCACACCACCTCACCACCCCCGCAGGAACGAAAGGACACCGCAGCCATGTCACCTCTGAAGCGCAGCAACAACACCGCCGCCCGCATGGGCCGGTGGAGCGCGAACCACTGGAAGACCGCGGTCTTCGGCTGGCTCGCGTTCGTCGTCGCGTCCGTCGTCATCGGCGGCGCGGTCGGCACCAAGTACCTGGAGCAGAACGACCTCGCCGTCGGCGAGGCCGGCAAGGCCGCCAAGATCGTCGAGGCCGGCTTCCCGCAGTCTCCCGACGAGCAGGGCGAGATCGTCCTGATCCAGTCCAAGACCCTCACCGCCGACGATCCGGCCTTCAAGGCCGCGATCACAGACGTCGTCAAGACGCTCGACGCGTACCCGAAGGTGCGGAAGCTCGACTCTCCGCTCGATGTGGGCCGCGGCGACCTGATCTCGGACGACCGCCACGCGGCGATGATCCAGTTCAGCCCCAAGGGCGACTACGACGAGGCAATCGCCTACATCGACACGATCGTCGCCGGCGTCGACAAGACCGCCGCCCGCCACCCCGCCCTCGACATCGAGGAGCTCGGAAGCGCCAGCACCGGCAAAGCCGTCGACGAGGCGTTCGCCGGCATGCTCAAGACCGCCGGCATGATCGCGCTCCCGCTGACGCTCATCATCCTGCTGCTGGTCTTCGGCTCCGCGGTCGCGGCCCTGATCCCGGTTCTGCTGGCGATCACCGCGGTCATCGCGACCACCAGCCTGATCGCCCTGCCAAGCCAGTTCGTGCCCGTCGACGAGCAGATCGCCGAGGTGATCCTCCTGATCGGCCTCGCGGTCGGGATCGACTATTCGCTCTTCTACCTCCGGCGCGAGCGCGAAGAGCGTGCCGCCGGCCGCAGCGAGCACGCCGCGCTCGAGGCGGCGGCAGCCACCTCCGGCCGAGCCGTCCTCGTCTCAGGCATCACAGTCCTCATCGCGATGGCCGGCATGTTCCTCTCCGGCGACAAGACGTTCATGTCCTTCTCGATCGGGACGATGATGGTCGTCGCGGTCGCGATGATCGGCTCGCTGACCGTGCTCCCGGCACTGCTCGGCAGGCTCGGCGACAAGGTCGAGAAGGGCCGCGTGCCCTTCCTGCACCGGCTCCGGCGCAAGGACGGCGAGAGCCGCTTCTGGGGCGCGATCCTCGACCGTGTCCTCCGGCGTCCCGTCCTCTCGGCCGTCGCCGCCGGCGCCGTCCTGATCGCGCTGACCGTGCCGGCGTTCTCGCTGAACACGGCGACGACCGGGCTCGACGACATCTCGATCCCCGAGATCGAGCCGATGAAGCGGTTCGACGACGCCTTCCCGGGCGGTAACGACCCGGCCCAGATCGCGATCAAGGCGGACGACGTCCGCGCCCAGCCGGTTCAGGACGCGATCGTCGCCCTGAAGCAAGAGGCGCTCGCGACCGGCCAGATGAAGGGCCCGATCGAGGTCGAGGCAAGCCGCGACCACACCGTCGCGACGGTCGCGATCACGCTCGCCGGCTCCGGAACGGACGCCACGTCGCAGGCCGCACTCGCGACACTCCGCGAGGACGTCCTGCCGGGCACGCTCGGCCAGGTCGAGGGCGTCGAGTACGCCGTCGGCGGTACGACCGCCCTGGACAGGGACTGGGAAGCGAAGATGAAGACTTCGGCACCGCTTGTCTTCGGCTTCGTACTCCTGTTCGCCTTCCTGATCATGCTGGTCTCGTTCCGCTCGATCGTCGTCGCCCTGAAGGCGATCGTGCTCAACCTGCTCTCCGTCGGAGCCGCGTACGGGATTCTCGTGGCCGTCTTCCAGTGGGGTTGGGGCGAGAGCCTCCTCGGCTTCCAGTCGAACGGCGGCATCACCCCGTGGCTACCGATGTTCCTGTTCGTGATCCTCTTCGGACTCTCGATGGACTATCACGTCTTCATCCTGAGCCGCATCCGCGAGGCCTACGACCGCGGCCTCTCGAACGAGGATGCAGTCGCGCACGGGATCAAGTCCACGGCCGGCGTGGTCACCAGCGCCGCCACCGTCATGGTCGGCACCTTCCTGGTGTTCGCCCTGCTGCCGGTGATCGACATGAAAGAGATGGGCATCGGCCTCGCAGCCGCCGTCCTGATCGACGCCACCATCGTCCGCGCGGTGCTCCTGCCCGCGACGATGAAGCTCCTCGGCGAGCGCAACTGGTACCTGCCGAGCTGGCTCGGGTGGCTCCCCCGCCTCGAGCACGAGCAGGCCCCTGAGGCACCCAAGGCAGCGCCCGCTCCCGCAGCGGCCTAGTACCCGGAACCGCGAAGCCCCGCCCCCTGGCAACGGAGGGGGTGGGGCTTCAATCGTTCTTGGAGCCGGAGGAGGGACTCGAACCCACGGCCTACTGCTTACAAGGCAGTTGCTCTACCAGCTGAGCTACTCCGGCACGGGCGCCGGACATGGTACTTCGCGTCAGTTGAGGACCTCACGAGTCTTCTGGTGGGCCAGGATCTTGCGCTTGACCCGCTGGAGCGCGTTGTCGATCGTCTTGCAGTCGCAGCCCAGCTCGTCGGCCATCTCCTCGTACGAGAGCCCTTCGAGGTAGCAGCGGAGAGCGTCGGCCTCGAGCGGCGAGAGGCCCGTGCCGAGCGTGAAGACGAGGCTCTGCAGCTCCTCGGTCGAGATCACGCAGACCGACGGGTCGTTCGTCGAGGGGCCGGGTAACGCGTCACCGAGCGTGCACTCGCCGTCGGAGTCCTGGCCGGCAGGCGTGTGGCTGAAGGAGATGTACTGGTTCAGCGGCTGGTGCTTGAAGCGGGTCGCGGTCTTGATCGCCGTGATGATCTGCCGCGTCACGCAGAGCTCGGCGAAGCTGCGGAACGATGTCTCCTTGTCGGCCCGGAAGTCGCGGACCGCCTTGTAGAGCCCGACGAGCCCCTCCTGGATGAGGTCCTCGGAGTCGCCGCCGGCGAGGAAGTAGGAACTCGCCTTGAGCCGGACGAAGCCGTTGTAGCGGCGCATCAGGGTGTCGAGCGCGGCCGTGCTGCCGTTCCGGGCTTTCATCACCAGCTGCAGATCCTCAAGCTCTCGTTGAGCCTTCTGGGCTGACTTCGCTGCGGGGGCGGTCTGAGCGGACATACGCGTTCTCCCTGAATTGGGCGGGAAAGAGCGGCTGTGCCCGCCGTGCCGGACACTCAACTCTCACCCTTAGGTTGAGGCAGAAGATAGCAAGCTCATGCGCAAGTTACAAGTAACTTGCAATGGACCGATTCTGTTAGGAACGTATGTTCGCCTACGACTCGCCGCGGCGGAGGCGCTCGAGCCGCTCGCGTGTCTCGTCGTCGAGGCTGTCGCCGAGTCGGGAGCCGTGCGACTCCCGGTGGCGGGGCTGCTGCAGGTCTGCCATGAACGCGCGGGACGAGCGCTTCTGCACTTCCTGGCCCGATGTGCCGCGCACGGCGAAGTCGGACGAGACGAGGCAGACGATCTCGTGCCCGCGGTGCTCGGCCGCGAGGCGCTCGAGCACCGCGTCCGCGTGTGGGGCGAAGCGGACGGACAGCGGCCCGACGTCCTTGTCGACGCCGACGCCGTCCCAGACGAGGATGCCGCGCGCACCGCGCATCGCCACGAACGAGGCGAGTGTGTCGGTCAGCTCGCGCTGGTCCTCATATGCCCCTGCGTGGAGGAGGTTGTGGCCGTCGAAGAGGTACAGCGTCGGGTCGGCCATCAATCGGACTTAGTTGCTGTCAGCAACTAAGTCCGCCTCCGTCGTGCCTCGTACAGGAACAGGGCGGCGGCGACGCTGACGTTCAGCGACTCGACCCGGCCCGAGAGCGGGATCGAGATCGTCGCGTCGCAGGCGCGCCGGACGAGCGGACGCACGCCCTTGCCTTCGGCGCCGAAGACGAGCGCCAGGCCGCCGGTCAGGTCGGCCTGCCAGAGGTCCTGCTCCGCGTCCGCGGCGGCCGCGTAGATCCAGAGATCGCCGCGCTTGATCTCGTTCAGGTACCGCGCGAGGTTCGGGACGACGGCCACCGGCAGGTGCTCGACCGCGCCCGCCGATGCCCGCGCTACGGCCGCGGTCACCATCGCCGAGCCGTGCGCGGGGACGACGACGCCGGTCGCGCCCGCGCCTTCCGCGCTTCGAATCACGGCGCCGAGATTACGCGGATCCGTGACCTGGTCGAGGCACGCGAGCAGGGGCATGTCGACAGCCGCGAGCTCGTCGGCGTCGGCGTAGCGGTACGGCTCCGTCCAGGCGAGGACGCCCTGGTGGTCGCGGGTGCCGGCGGCCTCGCCGATCTCCCGATCCGGCTTGATCTGGAGGCGCGGGCCCTCCTCCAGCCACGGTTCGGCCACTACCGCACGCTCGGTCGCCCAGAGCTCGAGCACCTGGCGCCGGCCGCGCAGCGCCTCGCGCACGGGCCTGCGCCCGTAGACCTGCTCGCGGGTCACTGCCTGGGGACGAGCCGGTAGCCGCCGGAGTCGTCGCGCACGTCCCAACCCGCCGCTTCGATCTGCTCCCGCAACTCGTCGGCGCGCGCGAAGTCCTTCGCCGCGCGCGCTTCCTGACGCCCGGACGCCAGTGCATGCAGCTCCGGCGGCGCCTCCTCCTGCTCGGCGAGCCCCGAGAGGCCGAAGATGTCGAGCGCCCGGCGGAGCAGGTCGTGATCGCGCCACTCGTGCATGAGCGCGAGCGCTGCCGGTGTCGAGAAGTCCTCGTCGAGAACGGCCCGGAACCGCTCCCACGCGTCGGCCGCAGCGGGCTCCGACGGGTTCCGGAACACCTCGCGGAGACCCTCGGCCCGTGCCTGGGCATCGGCCATGCGGTCGTCGGAGAAGTCGATCGGGCTGCGCCAGTGCGCGGTGAGGAAGAACAGCAGCGTCGTCTCACGGCCCCACCGGTCGAGCACCTCGGCGATCGTCTCGACGTTGCCGATCGACTTCGACATCTTCTCCCCGGTGAAGCGGAGCATGCCGTTGTGCATCCAGATCTTCGCGAACTCGTGCCCGAGTGCCCGCGACTGCGCCACCTCGTTCTCGTGGTGCGGGAAGACGAGGTCGAGCCCGCCGCCGTGGATCTCGAACGAGGGTCCGAGCAGCTTCTCCGCCATCGCCGAGCACTCGATGTGCCAGCCCGGCCGCCCGCGTCCCCAGGGGGAGTCCCACGCCGTGTCCTCCGCCGGCTTGTTTGCCTTCCAGAGCGCGAAGTCGCGCCGATCCTCCTTGCGTGGGTTCGGTGTCTCTTCCTCATCCTCGAGCTGGTCGAGCCGTTGCCCGGAAAGGCGGCCGTACTCCTCGAAGCGAGACACGCGGAAGTAGACGTCGCCGTCCACCTCGTAGGCGTAGCCGCGCTCGATCAGGTCGACGATGAAGCGGATGATCTCGTCCATCGTCTCGGTCGCCTTCGGCCAGTGGTCGACCTCGTCGAGCCCGAATCGGCCCGTGTCCTCCAGGTACCACTCTGTCGCCTGGCGCGCGCGCTCGGCGCTGGCTCCCGGCGCCGCCTCGTAGATCTTGTCGTTGACGTCGGTGATGTTGTGGACGAGCGTGACGTCGTAGCCCCGCTCGCGGAGCCAGCGCTTGTACCAGCAGGCGAGCACGTACGGGCGCGCGTTGCCGATGTGGGCGCGCGCGTAGACCGTGGGGCCGCAGACGTACATCCCGATCGGTCCGGGCGGCTCGGGCAGCTCGACGAGGTCGCGGGCCAGGGTGCTATAGAGCCGCATCGACCCGTCTCAGCGCCTCGTCCTGTGGCAGCGCCGCGATCACCGCCCACAGCTCCGGCCCGCGCTCGGCTCCGGTCAGGGCCAGCCGCAGCGCCTTCAGGTCGCCGCCGACGGCCTTCAGCTCGCGCACGATGTCCTTGCCGTCGAGGCCGCTTGCACGCAGCTCGGCGAACCGGGCGAGCGTCGGCCGCGCCTCCTCCGGCAGCGTTACCGGCTGCGGCTCGAGGATCGCCGCCGCCATCGCACGGGCCTCGACGAGATCGCGCGCGCCCCGGAGCGCGCGCGCGAGCTGCGGCGGCGCCCCGGCTCGCGCGGCGAGCTCCTCGTCCGAGAGCGCCCCGATCGCGTCGATCGCGAGCCGGCGGATGCGCGGCTCGTCGAGGTGGACGTCGTGCGACGGCTCGCCGAGCTCCTCGAGATACGCGCGCAACGCCTCCGCCGGCACGCCCGCCTCGCGGTACTGCGCCAGCGTGGGCGCGCCCTCGCGCTTCGACAGCTTCTTCCCGTCGGGCCCGAGCAGGAGCCCGTGATGGACGTACTCCGGCGGCTCGAACCCGAGCGCCCATGAGAGCTCGCGCTGCAGCTCGGTGTTGGAGCGGTGGTCGGCCCCGCGAACGACGTGCGTGATCTCGAAGTCGTGGTCGTCGACGACGCTTGCGAGGTGATACGTGGGCGAGCCGTCGGCCCGGAGAAGAGTCGTGCCGCGGTAGCGAGTCGAGCCGTCCTCGTCGCGCTCCCCGACGCTCAACGCCGCCTCCCGGTGCCGCTCGGCGCGCGCGCTCTGCCGTGCCGGCCCTTCGTTCCACGGTAGCCCCAGCCACTCGAGGTCCTCGAGGATCGCCGCGACCGCTCCCTCGACCTCACGGGAGCGGTCGGTGTCGTCGATTCGCAACAGCAGCCAGTCGCCGCGCCGCCGGTTCGCGACCGCGGAGAGGGCGCTGCCGAGGTGGAGCGAGCCCGTCGGGCTCGGCGCGAAGCGGACTCTCGTAGCCACGCATTGAGTCTACGGCCGCCACGGTCTCCTCTAGGGTCGAGGGGTGGACGATCTGCTCGAGGCGTGGTTCGCGTCGAACGGCCGCGATCTGCCGTGGCGGAAGACGCGCGACCCGTACGCGATCCTGGTCTCCGAAGTCATGCTCCAGCAGACGCAGGTCGAGCGGGTGATCCCGCGCTGGCTCGGCTGGCTCGAGCGCTGGCCGCATCCGGCTGCGCTCGCGGCGGCCTCGCCCGCCGAGGTGATCAGGGAATGGCAGGGACTCGGCTACAACCGGCGCGCAGTCAACCTCCACCGGGCGGCGCAAGTCGTCGCCGAGGAGGGCTGGCCGGACGACCTGACGGCACTGCCCGGAGTCGGGCCCTATACCGCCGCCGCGATCCGCAACCAGGCCTACGGTGAGCCCGTCCTGCCGGTCGACACCAACGTCGGCCGGATCCAGGAGCGGACGGCCCACTCGTTCGGGCCCGGATCGTTGCAGGCGCTGTTCGACCTCGGCGCGACGGTGTGTCTGGCGCGCGTGCCGCGCTGCGACGCCTGCCCGCTCGCCAAACGCTGCCCGTCACGCGGGCGGCGGTACGAGCCGCTGCGCAAGCAGTCGCGCTTCGAGGGCTCGTTTCGGCAACGACGCGCTTCCCTGCTGCGCCTCGTCGCTGCGGAGGCGCAGCCGTTCGACGAGCTCGACCGGGAGGCCGTCGATTCGCTCATCCGTGACGGGTTGGTCGAGCAGGCCGGCGAGCTCGTCCGCCTTCCCGCCTAGACCTCGTCGTGCATCCAGACGTTCGGCTCGACGTAGACGCCCGCGCGCCACCGCCTTGCGCATTCCGTCCAGCATCGTCCGGCTCAGGCCCTGGCCGCGGAGACGGCCGTCGCAGGCCGGCCGGCGAACGCCTGCTCGAGCGCCGCGTCCCAGCCTTCGTCGGGCAACTCGTCCGGCCCAAAGGGGATCGGCACGGCGTTCGACCCGGCGAGCAGCCGGTGTTCGTCGTCGAGGAGGAACAGCTGCAGGTCGGGAAACTCCTCGTACTGGCGGTTCCAGTGCAGGTTCGCGACGGCGTCGTGGTACATGAACTCGTCCCAGGCTGCCCCGAGCTCGTCGCGGCGCTCGATCAGGTCCGGCCGCTCGGCGTAGGAAACGAGCTTCAGGCGCGCTCCAGGAGGGCGACCGCCTCGGCCGCGAGCCCCTCGCCGCGGCCGGTGAAGCCGAGGAGGTCGGTCGTCGTTGCGCGGACGTTCACGCGTTCCGGCTCGACTCCGAGCGCGGCGGAGAGGCGACGGCGCATCTCCTCGCGGTGGGCGGCGATCCGAGGCTCCTCTCCGATCAGGACGCAGTCCGCGTTCACGAGCGCGAAGCCCGCCTCGCGCACCTGCGCAAATGCGTCGCGCAGCAGGTCGAGCGAGTCGGCGCCGTGCCAGCGGGCGTCGCCGGAGGGGAACAACGCGCCGATGTCGCCGAGGCCCGCGGCGCCGAGCACGGCATCGGTGAGCGCGTGTGCGATCACGTCGCCGTCCGAGTGCCCGGCGAGGCCGCGTGGATGCTCGATCTCGACGCCGCCCAGCACCAGCGGCGCGCCGTCCTCGAACGCGTGGGCATCGACGCCGATGCCGATACGGAGATCAGACACCGAGCGCCTCCACCAGCTCGTCGAGCGACTCGATCGCGAGTGCAGTCGGCGGCGGCTCGTGGAGGTGCCCCCAGGGGCCACGCCGGACGTGCACGGCCACCATCCCCGCCGCGAGCGCCGGCTCGACGTCGTTGTCGACCCGGTCGCCGACGTACGCGATTTCGTCCGCCTGGACTCCACTCTCGCCGACGATCCGCTCGAAGAACGCCGGCGCCGGTTTCTCGATCCCCCAGCGCGCGGACGAGCCGGTCAGCTCCACGTGTGGGCGAAGCAGCTCCTCTGCCTCCGCGGGCGTGTTGCCGACCGCTCCGACGAGCAGGCCTCGATCGCGGAGCCGCTCGAGGCAGGGCAGAGCGTCCGGATAGAAGTCGTCGGCATCCCAGGCTGAGCGGGGATGCTCGACGCCCAGCAGCCGCCAGGCCCTCGAGTGGTGCTCGCCGCGCGCTGCCAGCCCTCCGAGCACGCCCATCAGCGTGAAGCGGGGCACACCGGCGGCGTCGGCCGCCCGCTCCCACATGCCGGTCTCGTCGACGAGCGTCTCGCCGACGTCGAACACGACCGCCTTCAGAGCCACGACGAGACGAGCTCCAGGTCCGCGCGGGTGGTCACCTTCAGCAGCCGCGGATCGCCCTCGACCCACCTGACGCGGCCGCCGCGCGCTTCGACGAGCGAGGCACAGTCCGTCGTCTCGGCGAGATCGCCGGCGTAGGCGTCGCGGAGCGTCGAGACGGGGAAGGCCTGCGGCGTCTGCACGGCAACGAGCTTCTCACGGGCAACCGTGCCGACGATGCGCTCGCCGTCCACCGACTTGACCGTGTCGACGATCGGCAGGCCGGGCACGACCCCGTCCCAGCCCTCGGCGAGCGGTGCGAGCACGCGCTCGATCACGGCATCCGTCACGAGCGGCCTCGCCGCGTCGTGCACCAGCGCGACGAGCGCGTCGTCGGCCACCTCGGCCAGCGCGGCGCGGACGGACTCGGCCCGCGTCGCTCCGCCGGTCACCGCCGCGACGACCTTCGTCGCGGAAAGCTCCTCGGCGAGCAGGATCGCCGGCTCCTCCCAGCCCGCCGGAACGACGACGACGATCGCGTCGATCCAGTCGGAGCCGTCGAAGCGGCGGAGCGGCTCGGCGAGCAGAGGCAGCTCCCCGAGCCCCACGAATGCCTTCGGCCGCTCCCCGCCCAGCCGCTCACCCGTCCCCGCGGCGACGAGGAGGGCCCAAACGCTCATCCTCCGAAGCTACGCCGTGGCCGCGGCGGCCTTCGCCTTGCTCTTCTTCTTCGGCTTCTCGCCGTTACCGGAAAGCACGCCCTCGAGCCACTCGGCAGCCTCTTCCTCGTCGACTGCCTTGGCGTACATCAGCTCCGAGGCGAGGATTTTCTTCGCCTTCACGAACATCTGCTTCTCGCCGGTCGAGAGACCCTTCTCGTGATCGCGCAGCGAGAGGTTCTTGACGACCTCGGCGAGCTCGAAGATGTCGCCGGTCTTCATCTTGTCGCGGTTGTGCTTGAAGCGGCGGTTCCAGTTCTTCGGCATCTCGGACTCACCTGCGGTGAGAGCCTTGACGACGGTGTTGACCAGGTCTTCGTCGATCACTGTCCGCAGTCCGACCTGCTCCGCATTCTCGACGGGGACGTTCACCGTCATGTCGTTGTGCAGGATCTGGATCGTGAGGTATTCGCGCGTCTGACCCAGGATCTCGCGCTTCTCCTTTTTCACGACCGTGCCTGCACCGTGGTGCGGATACACCACCTTGTCGCCAACCTCGAACAAGCCAGCCTCCCCTAAATCGTCTATTCCGTGAAGAAGCCGGCGGGCTCGAGGCTCACCGGCGGAAGGAGACTAGTCTAGCAGAAATCCCTGGAAAACGCCTTGTTTTCGAGGATTATCCCGATTTGCGGGGGTTTTCCTCCCGGGTCTCGAGCCCGGCGCGAAGAGCGTCCCTGAGCGTGCCCGAGCCCGAGACTCTGATCTGCGAGCGGCTGCGCGTTCCCTCGGGAGCGACGGCCGCGACGATGCCGAGCTTGGCGCATTCCTCC
>Ga0190265_10000690_pt1 | contig 22769 bp, 23 predicted proteins | sample Popmic124T_FD_133135 | JGI IMG/M metagenome (GOLD analysis project Ga0190265, IMG submission 133135) | Populus adjacent soil microbial communities from riparian zone of Indian Creek, Utah, USA - 124 T | ecosystem: Environmental > Terrestrial > Soil > Riparian zone | place: USA: Utah | collected...
GGTCGCAAGACCGACATCCCTTCGGCGCGGGTGTCCGTGAGCGACATCGTTGAGGTCCGTCCGTCCTCCCGTGAGCTGACCCCCTTCCAGGTGGCAGCCGCGGAGGCCGGCGAGCGGACGGTTCCGGCCTGGCTGGAGTCCATCCCGTCGAAGCTGCGGATCCTCGTCCACTCGCTGCCCGAGCGCCAGGTGATCGACACCCAGGTGCAAGAGCAGCTGATCGTCGAGCTCTACTCGAAGTAGCAGCTCGAAGGGGGACGGGTGGTACGGCGCTCAAACGAGCCGTGCCGCCCGTACCCTGTCAGTACGGCATCAAATAGCGGTTGCCGAAGACTGGAGGCATCACCTCATGCTGATCGCTCAGCGCCCGTCCCTGACCGAAGAGGTCGTCGACGAATTCCGCTCACGGTTCGTGATCGAGCCGCTGGAGCCGGGTTTCGGATACACCCTCGGTAACTCCCTGCGTCGCACGCTCCTCTCCTCGATCCCCGGAGCTGCTGTCACCAGCATCCGGATCGACGGTGTCCTGCACGAGTTCACGACCGTGCCGGGCGTCAAGGAGGACGTCACCGACCTCATTCTCAACATCAAGTCCCTCGTCGTCTCCTCGGAGCACGACGAGCCCGTCGTGATGTACCTGCGCAAGCAGGGCCCCGGCCTGGTCACCGCGGCGGACATCGCACCGCCTGCCGGTGTCGAGGTGCACAACCCGGACCTGGTCCTCGCCACGCTCAACGGCAAGGGCAAGCTGGAGATGGAGCTGACCGTCGAGCGCGGTCGCGGCTATGTCTCCGCCGTGCAGAACAAGCAGATGGGCCAGGAGATCGGCCGTATCCCGGTCGACTCCATCTACAGCCCGGTGCTCAAGGTCACGTACAAGGTCGAGGCGACCCGTGTCGAGCAGCGCACCGACTTCGACAAGCTGATCGTCGACGTCGAGACGAAGCAGGCCATGCGTCCCCGTGACGCGATGGCCTCGGCCGGTAAGACGCTGGTCGAGCTCTTCGGCCTGGCCCGCGAGCTGAACGTCGACGCCGAGGGCATCGACATGGGTCCGTCCCCGACGGACGCCGCGCTGGCTGCCGATCTGGCGCTGCCGATCGAGGAGCTGGAGCTCACGGTCCGTTCGTACAACTGCCTGAAGCGCGAGGGCATCCACTCCGTGGGTGAGCTCGTGGCGCGTTCCGAGGCGGACCTGCTCGACATCCGCAACTTCGGTGCGAAGTCGATCGACGAGGTCAAGGCGAAGCTGGCCGGCATGGGCCTGGCCCTGAAGGACAGCCCGCCCGGATTCGACCCGACGGCCGCCGCCGACGCCTTCGGCGCGGACGACGACACGGACGCCGGGTTCGTGGAGACCGAGCAGTACTGATCTGCGGTGTGGTGACCGGCGGCTGCGACCGTCGGTCACCGCCCGTGAGACGGGGTCCTGCGGCCCCGTGCCCTGGCTGGGAATCCCCCCGGCCGGGACTCCCCCTCGGCCCTGGCGGGCCTGGGGGCGCCCCCATTCCGGTACCTGATACGGCCGGAACTGCCACCGGTACCTGATACGGCCGGTGCAGAAACAGCGAAGGAGAAGCACGATGCCGAAGCCCACCAAGGGTGCCCGCATGGGCGGCAGCGCCTCGCACCAGAAGGCCATGCTGGCGAACCTCGCCACCGACCTTTTCGAGTACGGGCGCATCACCACCACCGAGGCGCGGGCCCGTCGGCTGCGTCCCGTCGCGGAGCGTCTGATCACCAAGGCGAAGAACGGCGACCTTCACAACCGGCGTCAGGTCATGCGCACGGTCAAGGACAAGAGCGTGGTGCACACGCTGTTCACCGAGATCGGCCCGCGTTACGAGAACCGGCCGGGCGGCTACACCCGCATCACCAAGATCGGTAACCGCCGTGGCGACAACGCTCCCATGGCCGTCATCGAGCTGGTGGAGGCCCTGACCGTGCAGCAGCAGGCTGTCGGCGAGGCCGAGGCCGCCACCAAGCGGACGTCCAAGGACGCCGCCGGTGACAAGGCCACCGCGGACCTGAAGAAGGACGCGAAGGCTGACGAGGCCAAGGCTGACGAGGCCGAGGGCGAAGAGCCCGCGGCCGAGGAGTCCAAGGACTCCTGACGCGCTCGTAGAGCTCGTGAGCGGGCCCGTTCCCTTCGGGGGGCGGGCCTGTTCGTTCTTATGCGGAGAGGATCGGCTGCGTGACCGACGTGGTGGAGCCCGGCAAGGTACGGGTGCGGCTCGACCTGAGCTATGACGGCAAGGACTTCTCGGGGTGGGCACGGCAGCGCGGGGGCGTACGGACCGTACAGGGGGAGCTGGAGGACGCGCTCCGCGTCGTGATGCGGCTCGGACAGGACCAGCCGGCACAGGTCGAGCTGACAGTCGCTGGCCGGACCGACGCCGGAGTGCACGCACGGGGGCAGGTCGCGCACGTCGACCTCCCCGAGCAGCTCTGGGCCGAGCACAGTGATCAGCTCCTGCGGCGCCTCGCCGGACGGCTGCCGATGGACGTACGGGTGTGGCGGGTGGGCGCCGCGCCGCCGCACTTCAACGCCCGCTTCTCGGCGGTCTGGCGGCGTTACGCGTACCGCGTGAGCGACCATCCAGGCGGCGTCGACCCGCTGCTGCGCGGGCATGTGCTGTGGCACAACTGGCCGCTGGACGTCGACGCGATGAACGAGGCGGCCGGGTCACTGCTGGGAGAGCACGACTTCGCGGCCTACTGCAAGAAGCGCGACGGCGCGACGACGATCCGTACGCTGCAGCTGCTGTGCTGGGAGCGGCGTCCGGACGGAGTGCTGGAGGCGACGGTGAAGGCGGACGCGTTCTGCCACAACATGGTGCGTTCGCTGGTCGGAGCGATGCTCTTCGTCGGTGACGGTCACCGGCCGCCGTCCTGGCCGGGGCAGGTGCTGGCCGGACGGGTACGGGACTCCGCCGTGCACGTCGTGCGGCCGCACGGGCTGACTCTGGAAGAGGTCGGCTACCCCGCGGACGAGGATCTCGAGGCGCGCAATCTCGCCGCGCGCAACAGGCGTTCGCTGCCAGGGACATCTGCGACGCCTGGGACAGCGGCAGGTGCCGACGCCGGCGCCGGCTGCTGCTGACCGTGCCGCTGCCCGGCGGGGCTATTCGGGCGAGGCGCCCACAGCCTTCGCGGCCTGCTCCTTGCCGCGTTGCAGGATGCGCGCGTAGGCGTAGGTGGAGCCGTCACGGCCCGCCTGCTCCGCCTTCTTGTCAGCCGCGGTGGACGGCTTGCCGTTCGTGCGTCCGGAAATGGTGAAGTAGGCATACCTGCCATAGGAGTTGGCAGTCGTACGGCAGGTGACTGTGCGGCAGAAGTCGGGGACGCCGTTGCCCTTCAGGGCGAGCAGATTCGGCTTGTACTGCTTCTTCACGGTGGACGCGGTCCTGGCGTCGTCGAAGACCGCGATGCCCACGGTGACTGCGAGACCGCCGCGCGTGTAGGTGGCGCGGAAGAGGCGGTCGCAGTCGTTCTTGCTGAGGACCGGACCGAGGCCGGCGTGCGCGGCGTCCGTGCAGCCCTTGCTGGTGTCGGTGGCGGCACGCTTGTACGGGCGGCCGTTGACGCTGACGCTCTTGTTCGGGAAGAGCGTGGCGATGCTGAGCGGGGCCTTGTCGCGCTTGGAGTCCGAGACGAAGTCGCGGGGCGGCGGCGGTGGCGGCGGCTCGTCCTTGAAGGTCGGTTCAGGCTGGCCCGCGGTGCTGGACGGCAGGTCCTCCGGGGTCGGCAGGGTCTCCGACGGCTTGTCGGAGGCGGTGCCCCCGCTGCCGCCCTCGTTGACCACCGCGAACGCGACTATGCCGGCGACGACAACCGTAGCGAGGCCGCTGCCTCCGATGATCATCCATCGGCGTCGTCGCGCGCCCTTCCGCTCCGCCTGCTCCGCGAGTGCTGCCCAGTCGGGAGTCGACGTATCTCCCGGACCCCATTCGGGGCCGCCCTGCCCAAAACTCATGGGCGCATCATATTCGGTTGGTATCGGGGTCATGCCACCGCGAGAATCCGCAGCCATGGGACATCTTGAAGTTGCGCATCTTGAGTACCACCTGCCGGACGGACGGGCATTGCTCGCGGATGTCTCATTCCGGGTCGGGGAGGGCGCGTCGGTCGCGCTCGTCGGCCCCAACGGCGCTGGTAAGACAACGCTGTTGCGTCTCATCTCCGGTGAACTGGCCCCGGACGGCGGTGCGGTGAAGGCCGGCGGGGGACTGGGCGTGATGCCGCAGTTCGTCGGCGTCGGCACAGACCGCGACGACGAACGCACCGTGCGGGACCTGCTGGTGTCGGTCGCTCCACCCGCGATCCGTAAGGCCGCGGAAGCGGTGGACGCCGCCGAACTGGCGATCATGGAGGCTCCCTCGGACGAGGAGTCCACGCAACTCGCATACGCGCAGGCGCTCTCCGACTGGGCCGAGGTGCAGGGGTACGAGGCCGAGACCCTGTGGGACAAATGCACCACGGCGGCCCTCGGCGTCCCCTACGAGAAGGCACAGTGGCGGACGCTCAGCACACTCTCCGGCGGCGAGCAGAAACGCCTCGTGCTGGAGTCGCTGCTGCGCGGCAACGACGAGGTCCTGCTGCTGGACGAGCCGGACAACTACCTCGACGTCCCGGGCAAGCGCTGGCTGGAGCAGCGGCTCCGGGAGACCCGGAAGACGGTGCTGTTCATCTCGCACGACCGCGAACTGCTGGCTGTGGCCGCAGACAAGATCGTGAGCGTGGAACCGAGCCCAGCAGGGGCAGAAGTGTGGGTGCACGGCGGGGGATTCGGCAGCTATCACAAGGCACGGCAGGAGCGCTTCGCCCGCTTCGAGGAGCTGCGCCGCCGCTGGGACGAGAAGCGCGCACAGCTGAAGAGGCTTGTGCTGGACATGCAGCAGTACGCGGCGCGCAGCCACGAGATGGCCTCTCGCTACCAGGCGGCGAAGACACGGCTGCGGAAGTTCGAGCAGGCGGGCCCGCCCCCGGAACCGCCGCGTGAGCAGCGGATCGCGATGCGCCTGCACGGGGGCCGTACAGGCGTGCGCGCCGTGACGTGCGAGGAGCTGGAGCTGACGGGCCTGATGAAGCCCTTCAGTCTGGAGGTCTTCTACGGGGAACGGGTCGCCGTGCTCGGCTCGAACGGTTCGGGGAAGTCGCACTTCCTGCGGCTGCTGGCGGGCGGCCCGGACGGTGGATCGGTGGCGCACACCGGCAGTTGGAAGCTCGGCGCCCGCGTGGTGCCCGGCCACTTCGCGCAGACGCACGCCCACCCGGAGCTGGCCGGGCGCACGCTGCTGGATGTGCTGTGGACCGAGCACGCCAAGGACAAGGGTGCGGCGATGTCCGCGCTGCGCCGGTACGAGATGACAGGTCAGGCCGAGCAGCCCTTCGACCGGCTCTCGGGAGGCCAGCAGGCCCGTTTCCAGATCCTGCTGCTGGAGCTGGCCGGCACGACGGCGCTGCTGCTGGACGAGCCCACCGACAACCTGGACCTGGAGTCGGCGGAGGCGCTGCAGGAGGGGCTGGAGGCGTATGAGGGCACGGTGCTGGCAGTGACGCACGACCGGTGGTTCGCGCGTTCCTTCGACCGGTTCCTGGTCTTCGGCGCGGACGGTGTCGTACGGGAGACGCCGGAAGCGGTGTGGGGCGAGGGGAGGGTGAGGCGGAGCCGCTGAGAGTGCCCGCGCAAGGGGCCGTTGGCCGGTCACAGGCCGTGCACGGCCCGCTTTGACCCGTACGGGTGCGCACCGGTAAGCTGCCGGTTCGTTGTGTGTATTGGCTTGCTCATTCTCACGTGGGAGGGCCTTACACCCGGCCAACCGGTCGATGACCAGCGATCAGCACACGCGGCCCGCGTCACCGTAGTGCGGTCAAGGCTGTCGTGATCTGCCAGGTGGCCTTGTCAGGACCTTTCTCCTGGGTCTTCGGGCTCAGGGAGACCCGTCCCCCGGCCTCTGCGGGCCGGGGAGACCCCACCTAGAAGCGAAGGCTAAGACCGTGCGTACGTACAGCCCCAAGCCCGGCGATGTCCAGCGCCAGTGGCACGTCATCGACGCGCAGGACGTTGTCCTGGGCCGTCTGGCCACGCAGGCCGCCACCCTTCTCCGGGGCAAGCACAAGCCGGTGTACGCGCCTCACGTCGACACCGGTGACTTCGTCATCGTCATCAACGCCGACAAGGTGCACCTGTCCGGCAACAAGCGGACTCAGAAGCTGGCCTACCGCCACTCCGGTTACCCGGGTGGTCTGCGGTCGGTCCGCTATGACGAGCTGCTGGAGAAGAGCCCCGAGAAGGCCGTCGAGAAGGCCGTGAAGGGCATGCTCCCGAAGAACACGCTGGGCCGTCAGATGCTCTCCAAGCTGAAGGTCTACGCGGGCGACCAGCACCCGCACAGCGCCCAGCAGCCGGTGCCGTTCGAGATCAGCCAGGTCGCGCAGTAAGTCCGGCCACCCCGCCGATACAGAGAGAAGTTGGGAGAATCGTGGCCGAGACCACCGCTGAGACCCCCGTCGAGGGCGTCGAGGAGTACACGACCGAGACCCCCGAGGCGCCGGAGGAGTTCACCTCCGAGTCCCTCGCGTCCCGCTTCGGCGAGCCGCAGCCAGCTGCCGGTACCGGACGCCGCAAGAACGCCGTCGCCCGTGTCCGTATCGTCCCGGGCAGCGGCAAGTGGAAGATCAACGGTCGCAACCTTGAGGGCTACTTCCCCAACAAGGTGCACCAGCAGGAAGTCAACGAGCCCTTCAAGGTGCTCGAGCTGGACGACCGCTACGACGTGGTCGCCCGTATCAACGGCGGCGGCATCTCGGGCCAGGCGGGCGCGCTGCGCCTGGGCGTGGCCCGTGCGCTGAACGAGGCCGACGCGGACAACAACCGCGGCGCGCTGAAGAAGGCCGGATTCCTGACCCGTGACGCTCGCGCCGTCGAGCGCAAGAAGGCCGGTCTGAAGAAGGCTCGTAAGGGCACGCAGTACAGCAAGCGCTGAGGCGCGGCACTGGCTGCATTGCTCACCGCAGCGATGCGAACCGCCCCGGGGGTACGAAACCGTGCCCCCGGGGCGTTCGTCTATGAGGACGAGGGCGAGGTCCCGGCGGGTGCCGGGGAGCGCGCCAGGGCGCGGGGAAGCGCTGGAGACGGGCGTGCGGCGGATACCTTGCAGAGACCGGACGGGCCGAGGCCGGCCGGGCCCGGCCGGTATGCGGTTCGTACTCACCTCATATGCGGCTTGTAACTGCTCGTATTCGGGTCATGCTCCCGGCGTCGGCCTGGTGCTCGTACTCGACTCGGACTCGGAGGAACGACAAGTGGGACGACTCTTCGGTACGGACGGTGTGCGCGGTGTCGCCAACGAAGGCCTGACGGCTGAGCTCGCGCTCGGTCTGTCGGTCTCGGCGGCACATGTGCTCGCTGAGGTGGGCTCGTTCGAGGGACACCGGCCGGTGGCCGTGGTCGGGCGGGATCCGCGTGCCTCCGGAGAGTTCCTGGAGGCCGCCGTGGTGGCGGGTCTCGCCAGTGCCGGGGTGGACGTGCTGCGGGTGGGTGTGCTGCCGACCCCCGCTGTCGCCTACCTGACGGGGTCGCTCGGTGCGGACCTGGGCGTGATGCTCTCCGCCAGCCACAATCCGATGCCCGACAACGGCATCAAGTTCTTCGCGCAGGGCGGTCACAAGCTCGCCGACGAGCTGGAGGACCGTATCGAGTCGCTCTACCGCGAGCACGGCGCCGGTCAGCCCTGGGCCAGGCCGACGGGCGCCGGAGTCGGCCGCGTCCGCGACTACGACGAGGGCTTCGACAACTACGTGGCCCACCTCGTCGGCGTACTGCCGAACCGGCTGGACGGGCTGAAGATCGTCATCGACGGTGCGCACGGCGCTGCGGCCCGGGTCTCGCCGGAGGCGTTCGCCCGCGCGGGCGCCGAGGTGATCACCATCGGCACCGACCCCGACGGTCTGAACATCAACGACAACTGCGGCTCGACCCACATGGAGGGCCTGCGGGCGGCCGTGGTGGAACACGAGGCCGATTTCGGGGTCGCCCACGACGGCGACGCGGACCGCTGCCTGGCAGTGGACGCGCAGGGCGTGGAGATCGACGGCGACCAGATCCTGGCCGTACTGGCAGTCGCCATGAAGGACTCCGGCCGTCTGCGCAAGGACACCGTGGTGGCCACCGTCATGTCGAACCTCGGCTTCAAGCTGGCCATGGCACGCGAAGGCATCGAGCTGCTTCAGACGGCGGTCGGCGACCGCTACGTGCTGGAGGAGCTGAAGCGCGGCGGCTACGCGCTGGGCGGCGAGCAGTCCGGGCACGTGATCGCGCTCGACCACGCCACCACGGGCGACGGCACACTGACCGGTCTGATGCTCGCCGCACGAGTCGCCGACACGGGCAAACCACTGTCGGAACTGGCGAGCGTGATGGAGCGCCTGCCGCAGGTGCTGGTCAACGTGCGGGACGTGGACAAGAGCCGGGTGGAGACCTCCGCCGAACTGGCCGCCGCCGTGAGCGACGCGGAGCGGGAACTGGGCCGTACGGGCAGGGTTCTGCTGCGCTCCTCGGGCACCGAGCCGCTCGTACGGGTGATGGTGGAGGCTGCGGACAGGGAACAGGCCGACTCCGTCGCCGGGCGACTGGCCGACGTGGTCAAGAGCTCGCTGGGCTGAGCTGCGGACGCCGGGGGCGTCGCCGCGGCCGGTCCTCGGCTGACTCGCCGTAAGACTTTCAGAGCTTGCGCAGGGACAGGCGCTCGACCTTGTGGTCCGCGCCCTTGTGCAGCTGCAGCGTCGCGCGGCCACGGGTCGGGGCGATGTTCTGCCGCAGGTTGGGTTCGTTGATGGTCCGCCAGGTGCGCCGGGCGTAGTCGAGCGCCTCCTCCTCCGAGACCTGCGTGTACCGGTGGAAGTACGAGCGCGGGTTCTGGAAGGCCGTCTCGCGCAGCGCACGGAACCGGCTGAGATACCACTCCTCGATGTCGCCGGTACGCGCGTCGACGTACACGGAGAAGTCGAAGTAGTCGGCGAGAGCGAGCCGGGTGCGGCCGTCCCTGCCGGGCAGGGCGGGCTGCAGCACGTTCAGCCCTTCGACGATGAGGATGTCCGGGCGCCGCACGGTCAGCTTTTCCCCGGGCACGATGTCGTAGACGAGGTGCGAATAGACGGGCGCGGTCACCTCTGGCTTGCCTGCCTTGACGTCGGCCACGAACCGGGTGAGGGCACGCCGGTCGTAGGACTCGGGGAAGCCCTTCCGGGACATCAGCCCCCGCTCCTGGAGTTCCGCCGTGGGCAGCAGGAAGCCGTCTGTGGTGACCAGTTCGACCCGCGGGTGCTCCGGCCAGCGCGCGAGCAGTGCCCGCAGCAGCCGGGAGACCGTGGACTTGCCCACGGCGACGCTGCCCGCGACGCCGATCACGAAAGGGGAGCCGTGCCGTGAGCCGCCGTCGTGGCCCACTGCGTCACCGAGGAAGGTGCTGACGGCGTTGCGCAGGCCGTGAGTGGCGCCGACGTAGAGATTCAGCAGCCGGGAGAGCGGCAGGAAGATGTCGCGCACCTCGTCGAGGTCGACCACATCGCCGAGACCGCGCAGGTCCTCGACCTCGGCCGCGGTCAGCGGGAGCGGCGTGCGTTCGCGCAGCGCGCTCCATTCGGCGCGGGAGAGATCGACGTACGGCTTCGTGGACACAGGACCATTCTGCGGTGTCGGCAACCCGCCGTGAAAATGGCATGTACGGACGGTGTACGCCCCGTGGGTTTTGGCGCTACGTTCCCGGCATGTCACACCGCATCGGCCGCATGAGCCTCAAGTACCGCATACGAAGACGTCCCGCCCGGCCGGAACCCCTGACGAAACGGGACTTCGCGGCTCGCATACAGGGCGATCTGACGCTCGACCTGCCGGACGAGGACCTGGACGAAGACCTCGCCGAGACCCTCGACATGTATGTGCTGGGCAGCAAGCCCCGGTGTGAGGAAGCGGAATACCTGGAGCTGGTGGAGAACGCCATAGAGCGGATAGCACGCGGTCGCTGAGCGCGGTCTGCGTCCGCGTCTGCGTGCGGTCTGTGGTCTGCGGTCTGCCGGACCGGACCTCCGTGGAGCATGCGGGCGGCGCTTAGGCTGCTCGCATGTGCGGAATCGTTGCGTACGCAGGAGGGCGTTCCGCCCTCGATGTGATCGTCGCCGGGCTGCAACGGCTGGAGCACCTGGGCTACGACTCTGCCGGTGTGGCCGTGCTCGTGGACGGCGGGCTGGCGACGGCGAAGAAGGCGGGGACCTTCGCGGACGTGCAGCGGGAGTTGACGGAGCGTCCGCTTCCTGCCGGGACGACGGGCGTCGGGCACACACGGCGGGCCACTCACGGCCCGCCGACCGATGCGAACGCCCATCCGCATCTGGACAACGCCGGGCGGGTCGCCGTCGTGCAGAACGGCGTCATCGAGAACTCCGCCGCGCTGCGCAGCGAACTGGCCCGCCGCGGGCACGAACTCGCCTCCGAGACGGACACCGAGGCCGCCGCTCATCTGCTCGCCGAGCACTTCTCCTCCTGCGGTGACCTCGCCGAGGCGATGAGGCAGGTGTGCCGGCAGCTGACGGGCGACTTCGCGCTGGTCGCGGTGCACGCGGACGATCCGGAGGTGGTCGTCGGAGCGTGCCGCGGTCTGCCCCTCGTCGTCGGGATCGGCGACGGTGAGACCTTTCTGGCGTCGGACGACACGGTGTTCGCACCGCATACGCGGGAGGCGGCCGGCGTGGGTGTGGACCAGGTGGTGTCGCTGCACCGGGACGGCGTGCGGGTCACCGACTTCGAGGGGGTGCCGGTGGACGTGCGTACGTACCAAGTGAGCGGGGACGGCGACCGCGACGGCGACGGCGGTGCCGGCCGGGACGTGCCGGCGAGCGGAGGCTCCCGTTGATCGTGGGAGTGGGCATCGACGTCGCCGAGATCGACCGGTTCGAGCAGGCCCTGAAGCGGACGCCGATACTCGCCGAACGGCTCTTCGTGGACGCCGAGTTGTGGCTGCCGAGCGGCGAACGCCGCGGCGTGGCCTCCCTGGCCGCGCGCTTCGCGGCGAAGGAGGCCCTGGCGAAGGCGCTGGGCGCACCGGGCGGGCTCAGCTGGACCGACGCGGAGGTGGTCACCGCCGATTCGGGGCAGCCGTCGATCCTGGTGCGGGGCACCGTGGCCGCGCAGGCCGAACGGATGGGCGTGCGCGGGTGGCATCTGTCGCTGTCCCACGATGCGGGGATCGCTTCGGCGGTGGTCATCGCGGAGGGGTGAGCCCGCGCGGGGTCCGTCAGACTGGGGGCATGAGGACTGCGTACAGCGTGGAGACCGTACGGGCCGCTGAGCGGGAGCTGATGGGACAGCTGCCGGACGGGGCGTTGATGCAGCGGGCCGCCGCCGGGCTGGCCGCCGCCTGCGCGGGGATGCTCGGGCGGACGTACGGCAGTCGCGTCGTGCTCCTCGTCGGCAGTGGTGACAACGGCGGCGACGCGCTCTTCGCGGGGGCCCGGCTCGCGCGGCGCGGGGCGGGGGTGAGTGCCGTACTGCTCTCGCCCGAGCGGGTCCACGTGGGTGGCCTTGCCGCACTGCGCGCGGCCGGCGGGCGGGTCATGGTGGCGCCGGGTGCCGTCGTCGAGGGGAAGACCGTGCCGGTGGAACCCGTCATCGCAAAGGCGGATCTCGTGGTGGACGGGATCGTGGGCATCGGCGGCAAGGGCGGACTGCGGCCGGTGGCTGTGGAGTTGATGGATTCGGTGCGTTCGCCGGTGGTGAGCGTGGATCTGCCGAGCGGCGTCGACGCCGGCACCGGTGAGGTGCAGGGCGCGGCCGTACGGGCGGATGCGACGGTGACGTTCGGGGCGTACAAGCCGGGGCTGCTGCTCGACCCGGCGCGGGAGTACGCGGGGGCGCTGCGGCTGGTCGACATCGGGCTGGGGCCCCACCTTCGGGATGCGCCGGCGGCGCAGGCGCTGCAGCACGCGGATGTGGCGGCGCTGTTGCCGCGCCCGCACGCGGAGAGCGACAAGTACCGGCGGGGCGTCGTCGGAGTGGTCGCCGGGTCGGCGCGCTATCCGGGTGCCGCTGTGCTCGCGGTCTCCGGTGCGCTGCGCGGGGGTGCCGGCGCGGTGCGGTACGTGGGGCCCGCGGCGGATGCCGTGATCGCCCGCCATCCGGAGACGCTGGTCTCGGCGGGGCCGCCGAGCAAGGCCGGGCGTGTGCAGGCATGGGCTGTCGGGTCGGGCCTCGGGGAGGACCGGGAGCGGCTGGAGGACGTACTGGCGGCCGAGGTCCCCGTGCTCATCGACGCCGACGGGCTGCGGCTGACGGACGAGGCGGCGCTGCGTGCGCGCAAGGCACCCACTGTGCTGACCCCGCATGCGGGGGAGGCCGCCGCGCTGCTCGGCTGGGAGCGTACGGAGGTCGAGGCACGGCGGCTGGCGGCCGTCCGTGAGCTGGCGGAGCGTACGGGGGCGACTGTGCTGCTGAAGGGGTCGACGACGGTCGTCGCGGACGGCGGCGGGGTGCGGGTCAACCCGACGGGCACCGGGTGGCTCGCCACTGCCGGAACCGGTGACGTGCTGTCAGGGCTGATCGGTTCGCTGCTGGCCGGTGGGCTGGACGGACGTGACGCGGCGTCCGTCGGCGCCTATGTGCACGGACTGGCGGGCCGGTTCGCACAGCGTCCGGCCGGTGCGTCGGACGTGGCGGAGGCGTTGAGTGCCGCCTGGCGGGACCTGCTGGCGGACTGACGGGGCGCGCGTCGGTCGTCGGTCGAGCCGCTTCCGCTGCGGGCCCGATCGTCCAAGTCATGCCGGTCATGCCGGTCGTTCTCGCGACAGGTCTCCCGGCGGGCGCGAGCGGTTTTCGCAGGGTGTGCCCGGTGTGTACGGGTCCGGTCCGGGCTCTGAGCACCTGAGACACTGACAATGTGAACGATCAGTCCCAGCCGACCTCCTTCCCGGCGCCGCCGGAGACGGCTGCGCGCCGCGCCCGCGCCGAGATCGACCTCGATGCCGTGCGCGCCAACGTACGTACGCTCCGCGCCTGTGCACCCCGCGCGGAGCTGATGGCCGTGGTGAAGGCCGACGGGTACGGGCACGGCGCCGTGCCGTGCGCACGTGCCGCACGTGAGGCCGGCGCGACGTGGCTCGGCACCGCCACACCCCAGGAGGCCCTGGCGCTCCGCGCGGCGGGCGACCGTGGCCGTCTGATGAGCTGGCTGTGGACGCCGGGCGGACCCTGGCAGGAGGCCGTCGAGGCGGACGTCGACGTATCGGCGAGCGCGCTGTGGGCGTTGGAGGAGATCGTCGCGGCGGCCCGTACGAGCGGCCGTACCGCAAGGGTCCACCTCAAGGCCGACACCGGCCTGGGCCGCGGCGGATGCCAGCCGGCCGACTGGCCTGCTCTGGTCGCCGCCGCCCGCGCCGCCGAGGCGGAGGGGGCGGTCAAGGTCACCGGCGTCTGGTCGCACTTCGCCTGCGCCGACGAGCCGGGGCACCCCGCCAACGCCGCGCAGCTGGAGAACTTCCGCGAGGCACTCGCGGTCACCGCACGCGCCGGACTCGATCCGGAGGTACGGCACCACGCCAACTCCCCGGCGACGCTCACCCTCCCCGAGTCCCACTTCGATCTCGTACGGCCAGGCGTCTCCGTCTACGGCCTCTCACCCTCCCCCGAGGTCGGCGTCGCCGCTGAGCTGGGGCTGCGTCCCGCCATGACGCTGAGCGCCGCATTCGCCCTGGTCAAGGACGTGCCCGCCGGGCAGGGCGTCAGCTACGGGCACAGCTACCGCACCTCGGGCCCGACCAACCTCGGCCTCGTCCCGCTCGGCTACGCGGACGGCGTGCCCCGGCACGCCTCCGGCTCGGCGCCCGTGCTGGCGGCGGGCAAGTGGCGGACCGTGTCGGGGCGCGTCGCCATGGACCAGTTCGTGGTCGACCTCGGCGGCGACGAGGCGTCAGCGGGCGACGAGGTGGTGCTCTTCGGACCCGGCGACCGTGGCGAACCCACGGCCGAGGACTGGGCGCGGGCGGCGGGCACCATCTCGTACGAGATCGTTACGCGCATCAGCGCCCGGGTATCACGAGGCTATACGAACGTACGGGCGAGTACGGGCGAGCACGGGGGGTTGGGATGAATGCCGAGGCGCATGCGGAGGAGCTGGCGGATGGCGCGGCCAGGGCCGTCAGGGCGATCACAACGGCGGGAGAGGCAGGTCCGTCGGCGGCCGTGAACGCTGTCCAAGACGTCTCACGAAGCATTGCCGCGCCCTGGGGGCGTCGCGCCGGACTGGCCGGAGCGACCCTGGGGCTGGTCGCGGCGGGCGTCGCCGTCGAACGGCTGACGGTCAACCGGGCTGTGCGCCGCAAGGCCCGTCTCGCACTGGACGCGGCAGGGCCCTACGGCTCGCTGCGCGGCACCGCCGGATCGGCTTACGCGGAAGACGGCACGGAGCTGTACTTCGAGACCGACGAGGTCACGGACTACGAGGACACGACGACGGGCACGTCACGTCCCGCAGCCGCTGCCGCAGCGGGGGACGGCGTGGGCGGCCCGACCGTCGAACCGGTGCGCATCGAGGCCCCGGGCGAGGCGGCCGGTGGTGCTGCCCGGCAGCCGACTCCCCACCGCAACCGTCTGATGCGCCTGCTCAGAGGGCTGTCCGGCTCCGGCTCCGGCTCCGGGTCCGGCTCCGGGTCCGGGTCCGCCTCCGCGAGCAAGAAGGCTCAGACGGCTGCCGCTGACGTGCCGCCCACCGTCGTCTTCACCCATGGCTACTGCCTCAGCCAGGACGTCTGGCACTTCCAGCGCGCCGCGCTCCGTGGCGCAGTGCGAACCGTGTACTGGGACCAGCGCAGCCACGGCCGTTCCGGCCGCGCACCCGTCGGCCGGCCGGTCACCATCGACGAGCTCGGCAGGGACCTCAAGGCGGTGCTCGACACCGCCGTACCCGAGGGACCCATCGTGCTCGTCGGGCACTCGATGGGCGGCATGACGGTGATGGCACTCGCCGACCAGTACCCGGACTTCGTGGCCGAGCGCGTCACCGGAGTCGCCTTCATCGGCACCAGCGCGGGCGGGCTCAGCGAGGTGTCGTACGGGCTGCCGCTACCGGCCCTGGGCGTGAAGGCCGTACGGCGGGCGGTGCCCGGCGTGCTCAAGGCGCTGGTCACACAGACCGCACTCGTCGAACGAGGGCGCCGGGCAGCCGCCGACCTCTTCGCAGGGCTGATCAAGCGCTACTCCTTCGGCAGCGGACGCGAGGTCGACCCCGGCGTCGCGCGCTTCGCGGAGCGGCTGATCGAGGCGGTGCCCATCGATGTGGTCGCCGAGTTCTATCCGGCGTTCGACGCGCATGAGAAGACGGAGGCGCTCGCGGCGTTCGACGGGCGCCCGTCGCTCGTACTCGCGGGGGAGCGGGACCTGCTCACGCCGTACGCCCACAGCGAAGCCATCGCCGCCGCACTGCCCTCCGCCCGGCTGCGCATCCTGGAGGACACCGGGCATCTGTCGATGCTGGAGCGCCCCCACGTCGTCAACGAGGCACTGGCACAGCTGATCGCCCGCGCGATGACGGCTTCGCGACGGGAGGGCGCGGCCCGCTGAGCGCATGCGCCGCCGGACCCGGACCGGTACGGGACGGTACGGGACGGGGTTCGGATCAGACTGGGGCCAGGACCGGGCTGGGCAGTGCGTGTGCGTTCGCGCGTACCATCCGGACGCATGGAAGCACCACAGTCCTCGGCGGCACGCACACTCGCCGTACAGCACACCGCGGACGTCCCGACCCCCGAGCGGATGCGGGAACTGGGCCTGCGCATCGCCACGTTGCTGCGCCCCGGCGATCTCGTCCTGCTCACGGGTGAGCTGGGCGCGGGCAAGACCACGCTGGCCCGCGGGCTGGGCGCGGGCCTCGGCGTACGCGGCTCCGTCACCTCACCCACGTTCGTCATCGCGCGCGTACACCCGTCACTGGGAGACGGGCCGCCGCTCGTGCACGTCGACGCCTACCGGCTGGGGGGCCGGGGGCTGGACGGGATGGACGACCTGGACCTCGATGTGTCGCTCCCCGACTCGGTCGTGATCGTGGAGTGGGGCGAGGGGCGCGTGGAGGAACTCTCCGAGGACCGGCTCCACGTCGTGATCGAGCGCGCGGTCGGCGCGGACTCCAGTGGTACGGCGGCCGGCGTGGACACGGGCGGGGAACCCGCCGACGACGTACGGACAGTGACGGTGACCGGCGTCGGTGAGCGCTGGCTCGGCGAGGACCTCTCCGCCCTTGGGTGACGCCCGGCGTGCGTCGTGCGCGGGGCCGCCCGCAGCGTCCCGACATCCTGTCGGCAAGATGTTGCGCCGGTGACGGCAGGCGTGGTCAGATGGGGTGCGAGAGCGGGGTTAGGTCTGCCTCACTTACCTCACCCGCCCCGCCCCCAGGAACCCCGGGAGGGACCTATGCCGGCCGAAGAGCGAGAGCAGGAGCGCGGCGCGCAGTCGGCTCAGCCGGCTGCCGGGGTGTCGATGCGGGCGCTGCTGGCGTCCTGCGCCGCAGCTGACGCGGTCTCGAAGCCGCCGTCGGACGGCGACGACGGCGCAGTCACAGACGCAGGTTCGTCCGGAGAGAGCGGGAGCGGCTCCACGGCGGAGGCGTCACAGCCGCAGCCGAGGCAGGACGCGGCCTGAGCGGCCTGATCCGCAGGACCACCCGTCACCGTCACCGTCAGCGTCAGCGGACGACGACGACCTTCGTGCCGATCGTGGCGAACAGCCACATCGCCTCGCCGTCCGCACGGTCCTCCCGGATGCCACCGGTCGACTGTCCCGGTTCCGGTTTCGGCGTCGAACCGTCGAGTGCGGCGCTGAAGCCTATGGCCGTGCCCTGGCCGCTCGCGAAACGCACCACGTTCTCAACCGGCACTCCGTCCGAGCCGGTGACGTGCGCAGCACGTGACTCGACCTTGTACGTGCCCGGCTTCGGGTCGACCGTGCTCGGCCTGACCCGGAAGGTGCGCTTCACCTCTTGGCCGGCCTCCATCAGCCAGACCCGGTTGCGCCCCAGGTCGTAGACCACGCGCTCGCCCGTACCGGAGAAGGCGGGAAGCGTGATGTCCTTCTTCTTCCGGCTTTCGGACGACTCCGAGGGCTGGGAAGCGGAGCCTGAGGATTTGGAGGAGTCGGCTTTCACGCGGTCGTGCGCGGCGCTCGCCTGGTAGGCGAAGAACCCGACGACGGCGAGGGCCGCTGCCGTCAGACCGGCCACGACCGCTGCCGCGTTGCTGCCACGTGCCACCGTGAGCCGCCGCCTCTCATGCTGTCCGCCTCTGCTGGCGTCGACGGTAGCAGTCGGTGCATCGGACCAGGGCAGAGCGCCCGTACGGCCCTTTCGGACGATCTTCGCGCTGTCCGGCGGAACTTGGAGATGGAGCCGCCCCTGTGTTCGCATGAGGCGATGAACCCCCACCGACCCCCGACAAGTTCCACAGGGTGGATACGGAAGGCACCGAATCCTTACGAGGAATTGGCCTCCCCCGACGCCCCGCCGCGTCCCGCCCGGAACCGGCCCAGCCCCTACGACGCGCTCGGGGCAGGCCGCGAGGAGGGCGATGAGCCGGGGCGTGGGCCGAGGACAGGTCCCGAGGGCGGCCCGGCTGTGGGTTCCGGCCTGTACGGCAGCCCGTACGACGACTTCCGCGGCGACGTGGACGGCGAGGGTCCGCTCGGCTTCTCCCTCCGCTCCGACGACGACGTCTCCGACGGCGACACCTCGTACGCGGACCGGATGCCGTATCTGCGCGCCGTGCGCAGACGCCGCCGCTCTCGCATGCGCAGAACGGCGAAGAGCGCCATCGCGATCCTCGTCCTGCTCGCCTTCCTCGTCGTCGGCGACCGCTGGGCGGCTCTCTACGCCGAGAACCAGACCGCCGGGAAGGTGAAGGAGGCGCTGAAGCTGCATGCCGAGCCCGAGGTGCACATCGGCGGATTCCCGTTCCTGACGCAACTCGCCGCCGAACGGCTCGACAAGGTCGACGTCGCCATCCCGGACATGCCGGCCGGCCGCGTCTCCGTCGCGCAGGTGAAGGGCTCGGTCGAGGACGTACGGATCGTGGGCAGCGCACCCTCGTCGGTCAAGGGCGCGGTGCTGGGCCGGATGCAGGGCGACGTCCTGCTCGACTTCGACGACCTCGACCGCGAACTGGGCACCTCCCAGGTGGACTTCACCGCGGGCGCCCGCAACTCCGTACTCGCGCACGGCGAGTTGCCGGTGGCGGGCAGGAAGGTCAAGGTGCAGGCGAGGGCTCACCTGCGCCGCACCAGCGACCACGGCATCGGCACGACTGTGGACTCGATGCGGCTCGACGTCCCCGGCCTGTTCTCGTACACGCCCGGCAAGGACGGCGGCCTGCGGCTGGCCCGGCCTGTCGCCGAGCGCATCAAGCGGGACGCGGCCGAGGCGAAGGCGCTGTTCCGTGTCGGCGCGGTCGCCGAGCGGTTCGGGCTCGACCGGCAGCGGGCGCAGAAGGTACGCCAGAGCGAGCGGGAGCTGCACCGGCTGACGGGTGCGCCGGTCTTCGTCGACAAGCTGATGAAGATCAACATGCTGGACGTACTCCTCGAACACCCCGCCCTGCTGAAGAGGATCGGCATCGACCCGTCCCTCATCGAAGGGCTGAAGACGATCGAGGAGCCGAAGCTCGCGGAGAAGCTGTCGCTGTCCCTGCAGCTGCCGGAGGTGCCGGGTGACGTGCGGCTGCGGGGGATCTCGGTCGCCGAGGACGGGATACGGGCGCGGCTGACGGGTGTGGACGTGCCCTTCGGCGGCGGCGGCGGCGGTGGCGGGGGCGGGGGCGCCAAGCCGAAGCAATAGGTGACCGAGCGCCCGTAAGTCACCCGAAAGCGTCCCGTACAGGACCCCGCGACAAGACGCTCACCATCAGCCGTAGGCTGGCTCCCGTGCTGTTGCTCGCTCTTGACACCGCCACGCCCGCCGTCACCGTCGCGCTGTACGACACCGACGGCGACCGCGTACTCGCCGCCGCAGACCAGGTCGACGCGCGCCGCCACGGGGAGCTGCTGCTGCCGTCCGTCGACGCTGTGCTGCGCGAGGCGAACTGCTCGCTGCAGGAAGTCGGGCGCCTCGTCGTCGGGGTCGGCCCCGGCCCGTACACCGGGCTGCGGGTCGGTCTCGCCACCGCCGAGGCCTTCGGGGCGGCTCTGGGCATCCCGGTGCTGGGGCTGTGCACGCTGGACGGCATCGCCTACGCCTCCGGGCTCGACACCCCCTTCGTCGTGGCGACGGACGCCCGGCGCAAGGAGGTCTACTGGGCGCGGTACGCCGACGCCCGTACCCGCGTCGGCGACCCCGCTGTCGACCGTCCCGCCGAACTCCCCGACGAGGTCGCGCACATGCCGGCGGTGGGCGCCGGCGCACGGCTGTACGAGGACACCTTCAAGGGGCTGCGCACCGATCTGCCCCTCGACCAGTCGGCCGCTGCGCTGGCTTGCCTCGCGGCCGAAAAGCTCGCCAGGGGCGAGGAGTTCGCCCCGCCCCGGCCGCTGTACCTCCGGCGCCCCGACGCCCGCGTCCCCGCCAACTACAAGGTGGTCACGCCCAGGTGACCGGAGCACGTACCGGTGCGGAGGACGACGAGGGCGAGGGCGTCGTGCTCCGCGAGATGCGCTGGTGGGACATCGAGCCCGTACTCGGCCTCGAACGTGCGCTCTTCCCGGAGGACGCCTGGTCGGCGGGCCTCTTCTGGTCCGAACTCGCCCACGCCCGCGGCCCGTACGCCACCCGCCGCTACCTCGTCGCCGAGACGCGAGGCCCTCGAGGGCCCGCTCTCGTCGCGTACGGCGGCTTCGCCGCGGTCGGGGGCACCGGCGACATCCAGACCATCGGCGTGCTTCCCTCCCACCGCGGCACCGGCCTCGGCGCGCGGCTGCTGACCGCGCTGCTCCACGCAGCCGCGGACTTCGACTGCCACGAGGTGCTGCTGGAGGTCCGCGTGGACAACGCCTCCGCACAACGGCTCTACGAGCGCTTCGGCTTCACCTCCATCGGCGTACGGCGCGGCTACTACCAGCCCGGCGACGTCGACGCCCTCGTCATGCGCCTGGAGCTCACCGCCCCAGCCTCCACCCCCTCCCAAGGAACCAGGATCCATGGCTGACGAACCCCTCGTCCTCGGCATCGAGACCTCCTGCGACGAGACCGGCGTCGGCATCGTCCGCGGCCACACCCTGCTCGCCGACGCGATCGCCTCCAGCGTGGACGAGCACGCGCGCTTCGGCGGCGTGGTGCCCGAGGTCGCCAGCCGTGCACACCTCGAGGCGATGGTCCCCACCATCGAGCGCGCGCTGCGCGAGGCCAGGGTGTCGGCCTCCGACCTCGACGGCATCGCGGTGACGGCCGGCCCGGGGCTGGCCGGTGCGCTCCTCGTGGGCGTCAGCGCCGCCAAGGCGTACGCGTACGCGCTGGGCAAGCCGCTCTACGGGGTCAATCACCTCGCCTCCCACATCTGCGTCGATCAGCTCGAACACGGCGCTCTGCCCGAACCGACCATGGCCCTGCTCGTCTCCGGCGGGCACTCCTCACTGCTGCTCGCGCCCGACATCACAGCGGACGTACGCCCGCTCGGATCGACCATCGACGACGCGGCCGGTGAGGCCTTCGACAAGGTGGCCCGCGTGCTGAACCTCGGCTTCCCGGGCGGCCCGGTCATCGACAGGTACGCGCGCGAGGGCGACCCCGCAGCCATCGCTTTCCCGCGCGGTCTGACAGGGCCCCGCGACGCCCCGTACGACTTCTCCTTCTCCGGCCTCAAGACAGCTGTCGCCCGCTGGATCGAGGCCAAGCGCAACGCGGGCGAGGAGGTGCCCGTACGGGATGTGAGCGCCTCCTTCCAGGAAGCGGTCACCGATGTGCTCACACGCAAGGCCATCCGCGCCTGCAAGGACGAGGGCGTCGGCCACTTGATGATCGGCGGCGGCGTCGCCGCGAACTCGCGGCTGCGCTCCATGGCCGAGGAGCGCTGCGCCGACGCGGGCATCACCCTGCGCGTGCCGCGGCCCAAGCTCTGCACCGACAACGGCGCGATGGTCGCGGCCCTGGGCGCCGAGATGGTGGCCCGCCGCCGTGCCGCCTCCGACTGGGACCTCCCCGCGGACTCCTCGCTGCCGGTCACCGAGCCCCACGTGCCGGGCAACGGCGCATCCGTCGGCGGCAGGCACGAGCACTCGCACGACCATGCCCACGACCGGTCACACGATCACGTGCACGAACTCAGCCGGAAGAACCTCTACTCATGACCGTCGCGCTGATGTGGGAGGCCAAGGCCCCCGAGGGCCGCGGCCCCGACCTGCTGGCCTGGGCACGCGCATGGGAACCCGCGGAGCCCCCGCTGCGGCGTGAGAACTTCACGGCGCCGGGCGGACGCGTACTGGTCATCACCTGGTGGACCGCCGCCCTCTCCGCGAGCCTCCCCGAACTCCCGGACCCGCCGGAGGAGTTGACCGCCCGCCCCGTACACCGCTGGCGCTTCGAGCAGGTCTGAGCGGACGGACGCGGCAACAGCGGGGGCATGCTGCCCAGTTGCCCGGATATCGTCGTCCCGGCAGCGGACAGCAGGGGACAGCAGCACAGCGGGGGGCACGAGTTGAGCAGCGCCGGGCGAGGGCTCACGGTCAGACACGGGCAGATGCGGCTCCGTGCCCGCGTGCGTACCGCCCTGGTGGTTCTGCTGCTTGCGCTCTGCGCCGCCCTCGGAGCAGCACCGGCCGCCCAGGCCGCGCCCCGCGACGACGGCCCCGCCGCCGCGTCCAGCCGTACGGCCTACCTCGCCGCCCAGCTCCGCAAGAACCCCGTATACATCTCGGACCAGGTCCCCCGCTCAGTCCCGCGCTCCGCCGCCCCCGCCTTCGCGAAGCAGGCCGAGCGCACCGGCGTACCGACGTACCTGCTCGTCCTGCCCAGCGAGACCGTCGCCGCGGAAGGCGAAGCGCTGCTTGCCGCCGTGCACGACCGGCTCGGACGTGACGGGCTGTACGTACTTCTCGAAGAAGGCAGCGCCCATCCCGACGTCGCCACCTTCGGCGTGGACGTTCCCGCAGAGAGTGCCGGCCGCGCCACGCTCTACGAACTGCCCTTCGACGCGGGCAGTCTGCAAGCGTTCACCCATTTCGTGGACGTACTCAAGGCGGGCGACCGTGAAGCAGCACGGCGGGCCGAGTCGGCTGCCGGCGAAGAGCACGGGGGCAAGGAGCCCCCGGAGCTCTACATCTCGGACACCGACCGGGAGGACCAGAGCTCCCTCACCGGACTTCTCCTCACCGGCGTGCCGTTGCTGATCCTGCTCCTCGGATGGCTGCTGAAGCGCAACACCGGCAAGCGGTGGGTGCGCATGAGGTACGTGGGCCCTCTGGCCGGCTCCACCGCACTCGTCATCGCACTCGGAGCACCACAGGTCTTCGACGAGACGCGCAGCAGCGGCGATCAACCGCCCACCGCCCGCGACTTGAGGGCACGCACCGACCGTGTCGTCGAGGGGCTGCGCAGCGAACCCGTGTACGCCGATGTGGAGTCGGCCACCGAGCTGAGCCCCGCTCAGCGAGCCGCGTTGAGCAAGCGGATCGGGGCGCTCGACGTGCCGGTGCGGATCGCCGTCGTACCGATGTCGACCGAGGACGAATCGGGCGGCGAGGGCGACCTGTTCGCCGAATCGCTGCACCGCTCGCTGCGCAAAGACGCCGTCTATGTCGTAGCCGCCCCCGA
>Ga0190265_10000691_pt1 | contig 22759 bp, 31 predicted proteins | sample Popmic124T_FD_133135 | JGI IMG/M metagenome (GOLD analysis project Ga0190265, IMG submission 133135) | Populus adjacent soil microbial communities from riparian zone of Indian Creek, Utah, USA - 124 T | ecosystem: Environmental > Terrestrial > Soil > Riparian zone | place: USA: Utah | collected...
ATAGATAAGAATCAAAAAATCAGAATGATGATTTTTTTGGGCTATAGGTATAGTGAATGAATGAACTAAATGTTGCTGCTGACATTTAACTGAACAACACTATGACTTGTCAGTATTGAGAATGACCACATCTGAAATGGTGTTCCTAACTGTGTGAGGAAGTAGTAGACACAGTGACAACGCATTTACTTACGACAGGATTATAGAGCCTTAATTCGGCACACATCTTTAGTACCAACTTCTTGGCTTGTTCTTCAGTCTTTGATCTAACCAACATATTTATGGTTTTTGAACACCTTACTCCCTCAACTTCGTCGAAGCCTCCCTTTAGGATTAGGTCTTTTAAGATAGTTTCTCCTTCAGGATCGGGGAGATACTTCTTATTCTGTATCGACACTAACACCATGTATTTCCTCTTACTGTTATTGCCTTTGTTCATGCCTGATCTCCGAAAGAAAAACAATAATGCTCAATGGCAACATCAGATTGTTCTGATGAACAACTTATTAAATACCTATTGAATAGGTTCAACTGAAGCACTGGTCATGTAGCTCAGCTTGGTAGAGCGAAGGTTTTGTAAACCTTAGGTCGTGGGTTCAAGTCCCACCATGACCTCCTAATATCCAGGGCAATTGCGGTTGCTGAATTAAATATATGTGGGGATAACAACTCTATCTGAAGATCATAACTATGCGCCTTTTGCGCGAGGGTAAGGTGAAAAATATTTTCGAACTGGAGAGTGGAAATTTGTTGATGGTATTCAGCGACAGAGTGTCGGCATTCGACGTAAAATTTGACCAGAGAATTCCAAATAAGGGGAAGGTATTATGCAGGTTTGCAGACTACTGGTTCAATAAGTTGAATGTTCCCAATCATTTCATCGGAATGAGACAAAACAATGCAATGGAAGTGAGGAAATTATCAATGATTCCATACGAATTTATCGTTCGCGGGTACTATTATGGATCCATGTTGGAACGATATGCTTCAGACACTGATTTCAAATCCTTATTTGGAAGTAATTTATCCCTAATGAAAGGAGCAAAATTACCCCGTCCAATCTTTGAGATAACAACTAAATCCGAAGAGCATGATGTCCCAGCTGAGCGAGAAAAGATTATAGATTCGGGTATCTTAGGACGTGGTACTCTTAAGAGGATAGAAGATCGATCATTTGCGATTTACGACACCATGTTCTCCATCGCGAAACAATCAGGTTTCATAATTGCTGACGTTAAACTGGAATTTGGTTTTGATGGACAGGGAGAGTTAACTCTCGCCGATTCTATAGGTCCAGATGAATCCAGAATTTGGCTTGAGAAAGATTACCAACCTGGACAAACACAAGGAAGTTATGACAAACAATTACTGCGAGATTGGCTGATCGAAATAGGCTTTAAGAGGGAAATGTCCCGTTTGGCCATGAAAGGCGAAATCCCAAAGGCACCCAAAATACCCGATAGAATAATCAGTCAAATGAGCGATCGATACATCTTCGTCTACGAAAAAATTACCGGCGAAAAAATTTAGTAAATTCAATTTAATTCTTCACGCTCTTACTACTCAACAATTATCTTTAGTTCTGCTGCTGTGGCTGGGTTTTGTAGCTTTAACACCACTTCTCTTGGTATATCGAAAGAGGCTTTGTTGCAAAGCACGCATAGAGTTCGAGGGCATACGTAGTTACTCCTTCTGATGACAATGTCGTGTTCGTGTGACAACGTCAAGCGCTGATCTGTGAAACCATGCATCCTAAAGATCTGCTCGCCTACTTTAATTTCAAGATTCACCCTTCTCCCACTTTCACTGAACCTTGCCTTAAACTCCTTATCAAAGTCATTACACGCCTTGCTTGCAGAGACTCCAGCTATACAATCTCCCCTCGTGCTTACTGAAACCGCTTTTGTAATCTCGATTGTTTTATTGTGGAGGCACCGTATGTTCCTATGACCTATAAAAGCCACCCTCTCCTCCTTCATAATATAAGTTTGGCTTGCGTGATCATATATAAGTGACCCAAGGTAAATTTAAATTGAACTCATCTAAGTAGATTAGAATGAATTGTTACCAGCAGCAGCGGGATATGATAGAGCTATCACAGTTTTCTCTCCTGATGGGAGACTTTACCAGGTAGAATATGCAATAGAGACAGTTAGAAGAGGGACTCTTGCAGTTGGATTGAAGTATAATGGAGGGGTCATCCTCGCGGTTGAAGAAAAGACCCGAAAATTGCAAATTTCAAACGTTACGCAGAAAATATTTCAAGTTGACGATCACATTGGCGTTGCTGCAGCGGGCTATATCCCAGATGCAAGGTCACAAGTGGATCATGCGAGATTTTTTGCACAAAGTAATAGATTGATATATGATGAACCTGTCGATGTGGAGGGCGTGGCCAAGAATATTGCAGATATGGCGCAACAATTTACACAATACGCTGGTGTAAGACCATTCGGCGTGGCCCTCATTTTGGCAGGGGTTGATGAAACTGGCGCGTCACTATATTTGACTGACCCTAGCGGAACATATATCGGATATGATGCGGTTGCGATTGGCGCAGGAAGTGATCAGGTCACTGAATACCTGGAAAAGAGCTATAAGATGGACATCAGTCTGGAGGAGTGTGGATCTCTTGCCATTGAGTCAATTTATTTGGTGAGCGAAGATAAGAACAGCACCAGGAATATCAAAATGGCTGTCATAGATACAAACACCAAAACGATGAGGAAAGTCTTAGATGAAGAGCTCGAAGGCTATGCCAAGTTAGCCAAGCAAAGAGAAGCCTCGAAGGGCCAGTAATTCTAGCTACGTAAACTATGGATGCGATCTTGGATTCGCTTATCGGGAAAAGAGCGCCGAATTTAAGGATTGGCGAGTGGGTTCAAGGAGTACCGACTAATATAGATAAAGAAAAAAGTAAAGTCGTAGTAGTTGAGGTCTTCCAAGTTAACTGTCCCGGTTGTTTCTTGCATGGTATACCGGAAGTTATTGGTGTTTACAACAACACTGACAAAAGCGAGGTTAAAGTTTTAGGAATAGCTACTGCTTTTGAGGACTATGATAAAAATACATTAGATAACTTGAGACTACTTCTAACAAAGGGCGAGGTGATCGGTGAAACGTTGCGTGCCCTTCGCATGTACGGCAGAGTAGAGAACGGAAACAAACTCCCCTATACCATACCGCATCCTGTCGCCATGGATGTCCTAATAAGAACCTCGGGCAAGGTTCAGGAAAAGCAGGTCCTAGATTTTCTTGAAGAAAACGTAAGCGGCTACCAGACCTATAGCAAGCAGGACAAACTAATGCTTTTTGAGCGCGCAAAGCAATACTTGGGATCCAAGGAGTATTCAGCCCTTACATTCGAGGAGTACAAGCTCAAAGGAACCCCTTCGACTATTCTTATAGATCGAAAAGGCTTGGTGCGGGATATCTCCTTTGGCGCTGACGGAGGACTACAATCCAAAGTCAATTTATTACTAAAAGAATAGATGGAATCTCCAATTCCTTCTCTGTCCGTAGCAATCCCTGATTCATCGCTAATCGATTCGAAATCGCTTCTGGAAAAAAGTCTACGGGTAGCTCAGTTCGCTCGCTCCTTTTCTATTTTTCGAGTCGAAACAGTTTACGTGTACCATGATGTATCCTCAAGCGTTCGCAAAGACGATCTTACATTGATTACGCTACTGCTTGAATATCTGGACACGCCTCAATATTTGAGGAAATTGATATATCCTAAAATGAAACTGCTACAGTACGCCGGGATGCTTACTCCCATACAGTCCCCTCACCACAAGAAATTCATAAGGGCATCGGAGGTCCAAGGCGGAGAAACTAGAGTTGGGGTTTTGATGAGGGATGGAGGGACTTGGGTTGTGGATGTCGGTCTAGATCGGACCATTCCTTTTATAGGCTCTGCCGCAATCAGGCGAAAGGCAAATTTTAAGTTGTCAGTGCAAAAAGGGCATCTGGTTGCCGAAGAAATCCATGGAAAAGTAAGAGACACACAATATTGGGGCTATCATATAAATTGTATCCAAACTTTATCAGAAATCACAAAAGGGCATTCTGATGTGAAGTTCCTAATAACTTCGAGGAGGGGAAAACCGATATCGCTCATCCATCAGCCCCTCGCTAACAGTTTTAAGGACACATCCGAGGTGGTGGTCATATTTGGTTCGCCACGAAAAGACGTTGGGGAAATTGTGAATAAGATTGATAGTAACATCGTTAATTCATCAATGTCTGTCAATATGTTTCCCCTCCAAAGCACCAACAGTGTTCGATTGGAAGAGGCTTTACTTGGCTCACTTGCCATAATTAACAGTCTTCGTGTGGGGCTTGCGGTCAATAGAACCATAGACTAGAGATTTGATTGAATTTATATAAATTTATTAAAGGGGCAGGGGGAGGGAAGCTCTATTCATGGGCCATAGAAAATATAGCGCTCCACGAAGGGGCAGTATGGCATTCAGACCTAGAGCTAGAGCAAAAAGCCTAGAAGCAAGAGTTCGGAATTGGGCCCAAAGTACAGAACCTAAACCATTCCTTGGCGCATTTGCAGGGTTTAAGGTAGGAATGCTGAACATAGTGACTGTTGATGATCGGGACAGAACTCCCAACTTCGGGAAGCAACTGGCAAACCCTTCCACAATATTGGCGACTCCGCCATTGACTATTATGGGCATAAGGGTATATCGAGTCGATTACTATGGTAGACATGCCATGTTTGACATAATTTCTCAAGATACCCTTAAGGAGCAGAAAAAAAAGACTCAGTCAGGTTCCTTGGAAGAGGCGATCAGTAAAGCAGAAGATCGTCTCAATAATGTTAGTTCTGTAGCTGTTTTGGTTTCAGTTTCTCCTAAGGATGCCAGATTGTCCCAAAAGAAACCTTATACTTTTGAAATCAAACTTACAGGCAGCAATACTAAGCAAAACTTTGAATATGCAAAATCGATCCTAGGTAAGAAGTTAAAGGTGAGCGACATATTTCGAACAGGTCAATCGATAGATGTTGCTGCTATTACACGAGGCAAAGGGGTAGAGGGGCCTATTACTAGGTTTGGAGTTAAGAGAAAGCAGCACAAATCGAGAAAGAGTGTTCGTGCTGTGGGAACGCTGGGTCCTATATCTCCAGCAGTTGTAATGTTTACTGTTCCACGACAGGGTCAAAGGGGCTTTCATCAAAGGATCGAATATAATAAGCGGATATTGTTAATTGGGAACACTTCTGAAGAAGGATTTGACATCAACCTCAAAGGAGGCTTCAAGCACTTCGGAGCATTAAATGGTGACTTTATAGTTGTTAGAGGTTCGATCCCGGGAGTCCCAAAAAGACTAGTAAAGCTGAGAATGCCGATTAGGCAGAAGAATACTAAAGTTCTCGAGCCTAAAATCGTAGAAGTGGTGGCCAAGTAACTTGAAAGCAAGAGTATTAGATCTGGATAGTAGTAACGTAGTAACGATAGATTTACCACAAGTTTTCCATACACCTTATTATCCTTCAGTTATACATAAAACATACGTCAGCTTACACTCACATTCGTTTCAGGCTCAAGGCAGGTATCCCCTTGCAGGAGAAGTTGTTAGTGCTGAGTCTCGCAATACCGGTCTAGGAATTGCCAGAATTGCAAGGGCTAGGGGGCAAGGTTTTCCGAGAGCCGGTCAAGCTGCTGGGGTCGCTGGGACAAGACATGGAAGGGTTGCCCATCCCCCGGTTTCTTTCAAGAGAATATACAAGAAAATTAACAAGAAAGAGAAACGCTTAGCACTTTGTTCCGCAATTGCAGCAACTTCAAGGCGTGATCTGGTCAAGCGACGTGGACACGAGCTTGAAGATAAGCTGGAACTTCCTCTAATTGTTTCAAATAACATTGAATCGATAGACAAGGCAAATGATCTTAATAATGCATTAATAAAATTAGGAATTGAATCGGACCTGGAACGTGCTCGTTCAAAGAGCCGAACTGTACGGGGAACCTCCAGGAGGCATGGTAGATCTTCTGGTGTAAGTGTCCTTTTAGTAGTATCAAGAAACAGCAACATAATGAAACTCTCGAGATCTTTGGCTGGAGTTGATGTGAAAGCTGTGGACAGTTTAAATATAATGGATTTATTGCCCGGATCTAAGCCGATTAGACTAACGATGTATTCGCAAAATGCAGTTGATGCACTAGGAAAGTTCAATGAATCCCGTCCAGAATTGGAGAAGAAAGCTGAATGAGTAAAGAAGCACCTGCGAAGGATCAGCTCTCTATAGAAGATGCTAGGTCGGTTCTCATTCAACCATACATCACTGAAAAAACATTCAATATGATCGAAAAGGAGAACAAGTTGATTTTCATCGTTAGGGAAAAGAGCACAAAGCAACTAATAAGAGAAGCTATGAGTGTTCTCTATGATGTCGAAGTGATTGATATCAACACAGCAAGAACGATCCGAGGGAAGAAGGCTGCTGTGAGGTTCCGTGACCCAAATGGAGCAAGGGATTTAGCGACAACGTTGGGCCTGGTGTAAATTCTGTGTCTGTAGCATTTCCTTCATTTCCCAGTACGTTTAAAAGTGGATTAGCGCATGCAGACGGTGATATACGTGGTTAGAGAGTTTAAGTTTAAAGGTTATTCCCCCGAACAGCTCCAAGCATTACCCATAGAATCACTTCTGCCACTATTGAACTCGAGACAGAGGCGATCTTTGGATAAAAGGGTTGGCAAATTTATGACCGATGAAAAGAGAAAACTTCGCGAAGAGATTAAGCGAAGTAGGGAAGGTAAGTCGACAGACGAGATAAAAACACATCTTAGAGATATGATTATTCTCCCGGATATGATCGGTGTCACTATTAAAGTGCACAACGGAAAGGAATTTGTTCCAGTGAGTATTAGACCGGAAATGGTTGGGCATTACGTAGGTGAGTACTCAATCACCAACAAACGCGTTCAGCACGGGGCACCCGGAGTAGGTTCATCAAGATCCAGTCTTTACGTCCCCTTAAAGTGAATGTATTATGCCAGAATATGGATATGCATTGGAGAATTTTGACAAATCAAGACATGTGAGAGCATCTATACGGGACAAGTCAACCTCACATAAGCATGCCAGAGAGGTAGCAGTAGCCATTAAAGGAATGTCCATCGAAAAAGCGCGTTTATTTCTTGAAGATGTAATTGCCCGGAAAATAGCCGTACCATATAGAAGATACAATAATGAGGTTGCTCATAGATCTAATATACGTGATGGATTTTGCTCTGGTCGTTATCCTCAGAAAGCGGCAAAGGAAGTTTTGAAATTATTGGACAATCTAGAGGCAAACGCTGAATATAAGGGAATGGATTTGGACGCCTTGAAGATCACGAGTGCTGTAGTACACAAAGGTACAAAGATTAAGAGATTTACCCCTAGAGCTATGGGGAGATCTAGTCCCAAGTACAATACTTTAATACATTTTGAGTTAGTTGCTCAGGAAAAGAGGGTTCACGAATGAGTGCTATCAATAATGTTATGAAAAACAATTTTAGAAATCTCGAGTTAGATGAGTTTCTTTCTGAAACACTGAGAGATGCAGGATACGGCCGCGTCGATGTACAAAAAACCCCTATTGGAACTAGAATTACCCTAAGCGTTACTCGTCCAGGTTTGGTAATTGGAAGGAAGGGAACGGGTATAAAGGATTTAACGTCAAAGTTGGAACAAAAATTCGGTTTGTCTAATCCGCAGATCTCTGTTGTAGAACTAGAGGCCCCAGAGCTCAACCCGAAGATTATGTGTAATCGAATTGCTCAGTTGATTGAAAGGGGCACCGCATTTAGAAGAGCTGCGATATGGACCAACAACACGATAATGAACGCAGGTGCATTAGGTGTGGAGATTACAGTAGCAGGTAAACTGAGAAGTGAAAGAGCCCATTTCGAAAAGCACGCTGCCGGTCTTGTCCCAAAAAGTGGAGATGTAGCGAACAGAGTGGTGAGATATGGCGTTACCCATGTGCTTACGAAGATGGGATTGATGGGTATACAACTAAAAATAGCGCTCAAGAACGAGATGCCAAGGGAGTTCGAGATGATTGATTCCGAAACAAGTGAGAAAACCATAGAGAACCAGAAGATGGAAACTGGCGTCCAAGTGGGAGCAGAAGAAAATAGGACTACTGAAGGAACCGAATCGGCACAGGTGGAAGGAAAGAACGATGGCAAGAATTAAGCTGAAGGTGTTGCGCGAAATGAATGATAGAGATCTTTCAGAAAAACTGGATGAATTAGCTTCTGAACTAACAAAGCTAAGATCTGAAGGTGCAAAAGGTACACTAAAGAAGGAAACAGCAAGTATTCGCTGGACCCGAAGAGATATTGCCAGAATAAAAACTATACTCACCGAGAGGGTTGAAAATAATTGATAACCTGTGACAATTTGATCTCCCATGAAATCGTTGGACTATTCGCCCGCACATTTGATTCTGGTCCTTATACTGGATTATCTGGACAAATTGTAAGGGAAACAAGAAACATGATCACCATCAGATCTGGTGAGGCACTGAAGAATTTACCGAAGAATTCCATTAACCTTAAGTTAACTCTTCCTTCTTGCGGTTGCTTTATAAGTGGCAACAGTCTGATAGGGAGACCAGAGGACCGAATTGTAAGGAAGAGTTTGTGATGAATTATGGTTAGAAATATTGGCATTTCTGTTTCTCCGCCCAAGAGATCTTGTGAAGATATAAATTGTCCTTTTCATGGTAAACTCTCGGTTCGAGGTCGAATTTTTACGGGTACCTTGGTTAGTGCAAAAGCTCGAAAGATGGTTGTGGTCGAACATCAATACTCTAGACGGGTAACGAAATACAAAAGATTTGAAAGAAGCAAATCAAAAATGCATGCATATGCTCCCGAATGTATGGATGTGATTGAGGGCAAACGAGTACGGATTGCAGAGTGTCGGCCATTGACAAAGACGGTTGCTTTTGTGGTGATAGAGGTGGAACAGTAGATGTCCACTAAATCAAGAGCAGTTTCAGCAAAAGGTGTAGAAGAATTCAGGCCCTATGTGACCAGAGCACTCCCTATGGGTGCAACCTTGACTTGTGCAGATAATACCGGCGCCAAGATACTTCGTATTGCTCAGGTAAAAAGATTCAAGGGACGACATTCTCGTTTACCGTCAGCCGCTGTGGGTGACTTTGTGACCGTAACCGTTAAGAAAGGGCCAGCTGAGTTAAGAAAGCAGATTTTTGGCGCGGTGATAATAAGACAAAAATACGCAGTTAGACGATTGAATGGAAATAGACTAGTCTTTGAAGATAACGCTGCAGTATTGGTCACTCCGGAAGGTGAGATCAAGGGAACAGACATAAAAGGGCCAGTAGCTGCAGAAGCAGCTGAGAAATGGCCGAGGATTGCAAATTTGGCTGCACTAATCATTTGAGTGATGAATGGAGTAAAGAATATTATTGACAAATAGAATGATAGGCATTGTCCCAAAGCATATGACTGAACGCAAGCTCAGGTCTCCTCTGTCTCGTGCGCTGCGGGAAAAGTATGGAAGGCGCAATGTAAGAGTGATTGCCGGAGACACCATCAAAGTGATGCGTGGTGAATACAGTGGGATTGAAGGTAAGGTTGAAAAGGTTAACATGAAGAGGGGAAGTCTCGCGATTGAAGGCATTCAAAGAGAAAAGGTGCGTGGAGGCAATGTAAAGGTGGAAATCAATTCTACTAATGTTGTAGTTACTGATTTAGATTTGGATGATAAACTAAGACAAGCGCTAATTCAGAGAATTCATGAAACAGAGAAAAGAAATCTGAAATCAAAGAAATCTGGAACTGGGAAACAGAATAAGCGTCGTTCACAGATCAAGGGTAAGAGCAAGGTCAAAGGAGGAGAGACATAGATTTGGCGAAGAAGGGAGGAGATACTACTGTAAAAAGGCAGCTTGCTCCATCATTCTGGAAGGTTAGACGAAAGCAAGGCCAATTTGTGGTACGTGCAAGACCAGGACCTCACCCAAAGGTTATATGTTATCCGCTTGGAATTTTACTCAGAGATGTTCTAAAAGTCGGTCAGAGCATGGAGGAAGTAAAAAGAATGCTTAATGACGGCAAGGTATCTGTAGATGGAGTAGTGCGGAGAAGCATTGGCTGGCCGGTAGGACTGATGGATATAGTAGAACTGATTCCTTTGTCACAAGCGTTCCGTTTGGTACCAAAAGACAGGAATATCTTGGTGCCCGTTCCTCTCTCAAAGCAAACTGAAAAAAACCAAAAGCTGTTAAGGGTAACACTTAGAAAAAAAATTAAAGGAGAGAAAATACAATACGGCTTCCACGATGGCAAGACTTTGATTGCAAATGAGCAGTATTCTGTGGGAGATTCTTGCTTGTTCGACCTGTCCAATAAGGAAGTCAAGTCGCACATGAAATTAGAGAAAGGATCTATTGTTCTTGTTACGAAAGGCGAGAATGCAGGCTCTATTGGAAAAATAGAAGAAATTCGGGACGGTCTTTTTTCATTGCCTAAACGTACGGTGATCTCATTTGGTGATAGGTCAGTTGAGTTGCCGGTACAAATGGTCATGTTGGTCGGTGTTGAAGAGCCGATAATACAGGTGAGTTAATGGATATGGATAATTTGAATTCAGAAAATATTATGAGAAGGATTTCAGTGGGAAAGGTTGTTATCAACATTGGTGTTGGTAAATCCGGAGAACCTGTAGAAAGGGCCAAACACGGGTTAGAGGATTTGACTGGAAAAATTCCAACTGTGACAACGGCCAAGAAAAACTTTCGAGATTTTGGAATTCATCAAGGAGAACCCATTGGAGCGATGGTGACGTTGAGAAGAAAAGATGCAACAGATTTCTTGAAAAGGTGTCTAGAAGCAAAGGGTAATAAGATGAATATCAATTCCTTCGACGATTATGGCAACATCTCTATTGGTATACGTGAACATATCGATATCCCTGGTACGAAATATAATCCCGACATTGGTATCTTTGGGATGAACGTCTGCGTTAGTTTGGTGCGACCAGGTTATAGTATTTCCAAGAAAAGAGGTAAAAGTAGGATCGGTAAAGAGCATAGAATTAGAAAAGATGGGGCAATGGAATTTTTTACAAACGGATTTGGAGTTGAAATATCATAATGCCAAAACCGAGAGATTATGAGATTACTAAAAGGAAAAAAATTTCCCATGGGAAGGGTTCAAGATGGTGTAAGAGATGTGGTGCATATAACGGATTGATACAACAATACAAATTATTTCTATGTAGACAATGTTTTAGAGAGGTTGCCAAGCACTTGGGCTTTTACAAGTACGAATGATTAGGAGGATGATAATAGTTAAATGCCAGCATTAAATGTATTAGCAAATTTGTTGAATACACTATACAATAACGAATCGCGAAGAAAGAAGGAATGTGTTGTGTTGCCTGCATCTAGATTCACTAGTGAAGTTTTGCGTGTAATGCAGAAGCATCATTACGTAGGTGAGTTCGAACAAATTGACGACGGGAGATCGGGGAAATTTCGTATTCAACTTCTGGCCACAATAAACAAATGTGGGATAGTTACTCCAAAATATAGCGTTAGAAAAAATGGATACCTTGATTGGGAAAGACGATATTTACCGGCATATAGTATGGGATTATTGATAGTATCAACAAGTAAGGGTGTAATGTCGCACCACGAAGCCCAACAACTTGGCTTAGGTGGAGTCCTGGTGGGATATGTGTACTGAAAAGATACCAGTTGAGAAGTTAAGTGTTGATTTAATGATACCCTCAGAAGTAACTGTATCGAAGGAAGAAAACCGGATTCAAGTTAGTGGGAAGCTAGGGACCTTAATGAGAGATTTGTCGAAAATTCCAATAAAAGTTGATATCGTTCAGGATAGCATTAAAATTTCCTCATTCGGAAAGAGGAAGAGGGACTTTGCGATCATTAATACTGCGAAAAGCATTTTGAACAATATGATTAGTGGCGTAGAACGAGGATACACTTATCGATTAAAGGTTGTTTTTGCTCATTTTCCCATTTCTGTGAAGATAAAGGGATCTGAGGTTCATGTGGAGAATATTTTTGGTGAGAGAGCCCCGAGAATTGCCATGATTGTCGGTAGTGGTACAAAGGTGAAGACAAGCGGCGATGACGTGCTGGTAACTGGACCTAGCATTGAAGATGTGTCCCAGACTGCCGCCAATATTGAGTCATCGACAAAAATAAAGGGTAAGGACCAACGGGTATTTCTCGATGGTATATACATCTATTCAAGAGAAACCGGAATAACATAAAGGCTCGTGTTTCCTATGATTCATCTACTGATGGAGAGGATGTTTAACCAGTAGAGATACACGATATATTTCAAATCTCGAGTTTAGAAAGACTGTTCTTTGCCGTCACGGTTCGAGTTCTTGGGTTAATATTTCATTCCGGAGATGTACAAGGGCTCAAGCATACCTTTTAATTGATTAATAGGAGAATATTCTAACGTGAAAGGCGTAATACTTGCTGGCGGTTTAGGAAAAAGACTCAGGCCAATCACCGATGAGAGGCCAAAACCGATGATTGAAGTTTGCGATAAACCAATTATCGAATGGCAAATAAGATGGTTCAAAAATCATGAGGTCAATGAAATTGTTATATGTGTAGGTCATCTGAAGGAACGCATTATAGATTACATTGGAAGTGGGACTAGATTTGGAGTGAGGGTTGGTTATGCTGTAGAAGAAGAACCGCTCGGTACCGGCGGAGCGCTAAAGAATGCCAGAAGCTTGATCAACAGTTCCACGGATGAAGGATTCTTTATGGTAAACGGCGATATTTTGACCGACCTAGATCCAAATGTCCTGAAACACACCAAAAACTCAGCACTAGCGCTAGTGCCGTTGAAAAGTCCATACGGTGTCGTTGAGCTGGACGAGGATGGCCTTGTTACTGGCTTTGTGGAGAAGCCGCAGATCAATGACAAATGGATTAATGCTGGAGTCTATTTTTTCACAAACCATGTCTTTGATTTTTTACCCGAACATGGAAATATAGAAACAACAGCTTTACCCATCATGGCTAAGGACCAGAATTTAATGGGTATTACATTTTCAACATCTTTTTGGAGATCAATTGATTCCCATAAGGATATGGACGAGGCTACTAAGGAAATTCAAAGCTCTCAATTAGTGTCGCGGGGGAACTAATTGAATACTTTTGGAGAGGCCAAGATAGGATATGGTCTGGGGACTCTGCTTTCCATGGACGATATTTTGAGATTTTCTGATCTCACAAATAAATATAAAAATGTTCATTCTTTGTGGATACCAGAAACCTGGGGACGGGAAGCTTTCAGTACATTGGGTGCAATTTCTCAAGTTGCTCGCTATCCGAAATTAGGAACGGCAATACTCAATATTTATTCACGAACACCTTCTACCATTGCAATGGGAGGGATTACCCTTGATATTCTATCAGGTAACCGAACACTTTTGGGATTAGGAGTAAGTACCAGACCAATCATTGAGGACTGGCATGGAATGGATTTTGATAAACCCCTTGCCAGAATGAAGGAGATTGTCGCTCTCCTTCAACTCATTTGGAGAGGAAATCCCGTATCCTTCAAGGGCAATTTTTTTAACCTTTCGAACTTCAAACTCTTGCACTCTCCTCCTAGGGCTTCTATTCCTATATTTTTAGCCGCGGTAAATCCGCTAATGATAGCACTCTCCTTATCAGTTGCGGATGGCCTTTTGCTCTATCTGCGACCCTTCAATGAATTAAGGTCCACCATTCAAAAGATACGAAGTGGAATAACAAGGCCATTTGAATTGGCCTCGGTCTTTATATGCTCAATTTCTGATAAGTATCCTGATAGGGCCAGAAAGCGCGCAGCGAAGACGCTTGCATTTTATATTTCAGTTGGAGCCTATTACAGGAAGTTGATATCAAGCTCTGGTTTCGCTAATGAGACAGAAGCTATTGTTGCAGAGTACAATGAGAGAGGGCTAGACGCAGCCACCAAAGTTGTTTCTGACAGCCTATTGGATGATATTACCATTTGCGGCTGTTCTGAACATGGTAGACGCTCGATGGAAAGGTTTGTCTCCGCTGGCATAACCCTTCCTATTTTACAAATTAATCCTGTAGAAGGAGAGGATAATCAAGAATCGTTCATCAAATTCTTGGAGACTTTTTCGAATGAATAAAGTAGCCATTGTAGGTTACTCCACTGCCAAATTTCGAAGATCAACCGACAAGTCAGTGTACGAATTAGCATGTGAACCTTCGATGGATATTTTGAGGTCTTCAAATTTAGCAGCAAATAGGATCGAAGGCTTATTGTTTTCCAGCTGTTCCCATGATCTTTATGGCGGGGCAATATTGTCTGAGATGTTAGGCGTAAGTCCCAAGCTAACCTGCAGGATTGATAATCTCTGCAATTCTGGAACCATCGCGATATCAACTGCCTATTCCTATATTTCTTCAGGACTGTGTGATTCAGTTCTGGTAGTTGGTGCAGAGTTGTATAACAGCCCTGGTTCAAAGCTCATTTGGGATGTATCAAGAGGCCATTTTACTTCTCCTATCTACTGGGCGTCGGTGTTTGCAAGGATGCATATGCGAGAATACGGTACCACTGAAGAGGATCTGGCAAACATAGCAGTTAAGAATAGATCATCCTCTGTTAACAATCCTAACGCCATGTTCAACAAACCAATTACACTTGAAGATGTATTAGGTTCTAGGAAACTAGTTGATCCAATTAAATTGCTAGACTGCGGCGCATTATGTTCAGGCTCTTCAAGCGTGTTACTAGTCTCAGAGGATCTTGCCAGAAAACTTGGTTCTCAGCCAGTCTGGATAGAAGGGATAGGACACCAAACAAATTGTGCAAGCATGGCACATGCTATTCCAGAAATATTTAAGATAGGATCTTGCAAGTTAGCCGCATCACATGCTTATGAAATGGCAAAAATGAAACCCTCAGACATACAGGTGGCAGAAATTCATGATGCATTTACAATAATGGAAATTATGGCATGTGAGGATTTAGGATTTGCGAAGAGAGGGAATGGAGCTGCGTATGCCTTGGACGGAAATATTGCGGTCAACCCCAGGGGAGGAATTATCGGATCCGGCCATCCAATTGGTGCAACAGGGATAGCTCAGGTATGCGAAATAGTATGTCAATTGAGGCATGAGTCAGGAGAACGCCAGGCAGGAAGTTGTAACGTTGGATTAGTTCATAACCTTGCGGCAGCAGGAACGTCAGCTACAGTCATGATACTCCGATCAGATGTTTAGGGGTAACCTATTGCGACGCTTCATGAAACAGCTAAAAAATGGAACATTTGTAATTCCTTATTGTACTGGTTGTAGAAAGAAGATTTGGCCACCGTACGAGTATTGTCCTGCCTGTTATCGGAGAACATCAATAGTAACGGCTGGCAAAATCGGCAAGATCGTGGAATTTAGCAGATCCTGGTTAGAAGAGCAACAGGTAATCGTAGCGCTAATAGATATGGATGGGATTTTATTGTTGGGTTCCATTTCAGAAGGACAAGGCATTACTATCGGTGCAGAAGTAGAACTGCTATCTACCGGAGCATCTACTGATGGAAAGATTTATTTCCATTTCAGAATACTTGGATTGGTTTGATTCATATACAATTAATAAGTAATGTATTTAAAACGAGTTATGAGTTACGATAGATTTGTCGACGATCGACTCCTTACCAGTAGGGATGCTCTTAACACTACTCAAATGAAACTCAAACTAGTCGAAATTGATGAAGGAGCCAGAGATTTCTCCCAAAGGTTTGGGAGTAGGGTTCTAGTTACAAAAGTTCTTCTCACGATGAAGTATTCGAAAACAGAGGAGGTAGAAGAGGTTGAACTGGATCTCGAATTACTTGAGAACAAGTTGAGAAAGGAACGATTATTCTCTTCCTCAAACAGATGGGTATCACCGAATGAAATAAAGAACGGATACATAATCGCAAATCGGCATCTTGATTTACTTGCTGATGCCATTGCATTGGACGTTATATCCTTTTGACTTTAATGGATGTAGAGTGAAGCAATAATTGAAGCGCCGCTGATCAGACTCGAACTGATGACCCACTGGTTAACAGCCAGCTAAGCTCCAGAGGAGTTTTTTCCAAACCACGCTAGAATTGCTCTACCATGCTGAGCTACAGCGGCGCAATATTGTAGCAGATTATTGGACAAATTAAATGTTGTGTTAGACGTACTGATATGATTCATTGGGTATGCCAACGGTTGACTTTTTTTGGATATGATTTAATGAAGGCAATCTCCACCTAGAAGATATTCCATCATGTTGAAAATGAGATCTAATCGCCGCAGTGGTGATTAATTAACACAAACATTACAATCTATCGGTTTTGGGTAGGGGTTATGAGCATCAAAAGTTGGAATTGTCAATAGTAGGATAGTCACTCCATTCTGTATCTACCTACCATGCTTGATTAACAGAAGAGCTTTTGAAGAAAAAGATATGCTGCTAATTAATTTGACGAATTTCGGCTTTACTTTGATCAACACCGATTGTTCAGAAAAGGACCCATTTCTGTATCGTTCAACAAAGACAACGTTTTTTTTACTCGCATTTACGCTGAAATTGGGCTTCCCCGTTTGAAAAGGCACGAACACCCTTTTTGTACTTTTTGTCTCGTAAGGTTGACAATTTGTTTAATTAACTTCTTAGTGAGGTTTTCTTCAATTAAATCATGTATGCATTTGCCTACCTAAGGGTTAGTACAGAAGAACAGACTGTTATGAATCAGAAACTTGTTCTAGACAGATGGGCTTTGGGCCATGATTTTGATATACTCTCCTACTTCGAAGACTCGTCAGTAAGCGGAAGAATTCCAGCTATTCGGAGGCGTGGTTTCAAGGATATGCTCGAGATCATCAAATCAGATTCCGTAGATGCCATATTAGTTTACGAGCTGTCAAGGGTCGGCAGAACATTCTGGGACACCCTTGATGCGATAAAAGCCATTGAAGAGTACGCTCCGTTGATTTCTTGTTCACCGCGGGAAACTTTTCTACAGAGTACAGAACCCAGTGTCAGGAAGTTGATGATCGGCATACTCACATGGGTAGCTGAAAGAGAGCGAGAGATGCTAGTCCAACGCACCAAGGACGGGATGCGGAGGGCTAAAGAATCCGGCAAAAACATTGGAAGGCCCCAGGCGATGATAGATAAGAACATACTAGTCAAGCTTCTAGCAGATAATACTCCCCGTTCTCGAATTGCAAAAGACCTCGGGATTTCAAAAGCAACGCTATACAAGGAATTAAGACAAATGTAGTAATAGCCTCTAAGATTGACCATCATTTTGACTCATTTTTTTAGAGTAACCGCTCAATTTTGTCAACAATGAGGCCTACTATGCTTAATAGGTATTCAAGATTTTTCCTGTCAATGGCAAGTGGAGGAATCAATACTATTGTCTTTCCCAACGGCCTCAAGTAAACCCCGGAGTTCAAGGCATTCTTAAAAATAAAAGAATCAACAGGTTCGCCAGTTTTCTTTCTTATCGCGTTTATCCCTCGTCTCGAAATGTCTAAACCTGCAAGCATTCCTTTATGGCGCAAATTGCTGACAGCTGGAGATTTCTGAAAATCATACAACCTGTTTCTTATGTATCTTGAATTCAGAGAAATATCTTTTATTAAACCTCTGGTTCTATACAGTTTCGAATTGGCAATGGCAGTTGCGCACCCGATAGGATGTCCGCAAAATGTGTGACCGTGATAGAATTTAGATCTCCTATCTAGGAACGATTGAAATATTTCGGAGCTTGTTAATGTAACCGCTAATGGTGTGTATCCGGCAGTTAGGGATTTACCGAAACAAACGATATCCGGAATTGAATCTTGTTTCAAGTATTCTATCATACTTCCGAGCCTACCGAACCCAGTGGCAATCTCATCCAAAATTAGAAGAATCCCGTACGTATTGGATAGCTCAGCTATCTTCTTTTGATATCCTTGTGGAAAAATCCTTACCCCACCTGCAATCTGAGCACCGCTCTCCATTACTAATGCGCAGGTCGTAGTGGAAATTTTCTTCAGATAAGATTCGGTCTCCTCAAGGATCTCATCTAATTTAACCACACGCCCGCTTAAATTTTGAGCAGGACTAGGAAGTCGAGTTACCCTTCTCAGCAGTGGTCTGTAGACTGAAAAGTATCGAGGGACATACCCCACTGACATTGCTCCGATTGTGTCACCGTGATAACCATGCTGAAGGGAGACAAAATGTTTCTTTTCCGGCTTACCTCGATTCTTGTAGTATTGGATAGCCATTTTCATCGCAACCTCTATTGCTGTAGAACCGTTATCGGAATAGAAAACGTGTTCCATTCCTTTTGATAACTTTAATAGCTCTAAGGAAAGTTCTATGGATGGTTTATTTGCTAAACCAAAGAGACTTGAATGTTGAAGCGTATTAATTTGATTTTTCATTTCTCTGATAATCTCCTTCTCTCCGTGGCCCCAAACATTGCACCACATACTTGCAACACCGTCAAGGTATTGACGACCAGTAGAATCTATAAGATGGAACCCTTTTCCTCTAGTTATTACCTTGTACGATGAGCTATCCCATACGTTCATATCCGTATATGGATACCAAATGTGACGGTTATTGGTTAGAGCCATATTGATATAAAGCGAACTCGATCACTATTAAATTTCTGTGAAAGGAATATTTGTCACTGGAACCGATACTAACATTGGAAAGACATTCGTATCATGCATGATAACGAGAGTTTTAAAGGGATACGGTATCGACGTAGGAGTAATGAAGCCTTTTGCTACATCGCATAGGCGCTACTCTTCTATGTTCAGTTCTGAGGATGTATGGAGACTTGCCCGTGCTGCCAAAGTAGCTGATCCCGATGATTTGATGAACCCTTTTTTCTATCAAATTGGGACAGCTCCTTTTCTTGCCGCAACCATGAGTGGAAGGCCTACCCCCAACATGAGTTTTGCAGTCAAAATATTACGAAGACTGTCACAGCAACATGAGTTTCTTGTGGTGGAAGGTATTGGGGGGATTATGGTTCCCATCTCTAGGAGGGAGACCCTTTTAGATTTTATCAAGATGGTTGGATTTCCTGCCATCATCGTGACCTCGCCAAGACTAGGGACTATAAACCATACACTGCTTACTTTCCATGCTTGCCTCAGCAGGAAAATTAAGGTATATGCGATAATCATCAATAAGAAGCCAGAGACAACTTCCAAGGTGCAAGATCGCCTCGGATCCTTACTCTCTACACTTACGGGAGTAAAGAGAATAATTGAAATCCCAAGAATTCGAAACGGTCACAATCTAAAAAGTGTGGAAGATTTAATAGCCCGAGAACTTTTCGACCTTGAGAGCAGTAAACAATATTCTAGGCCATAGTCAATCTTTCAGAACTCGAGATATGAAATATTGCCACTATGATCAGTTTTAATAATTTAGAATTGGTCAGCGGTAATACTACGTAGGGGGCCACATACAAGAGTGTCCATTTTTCAAAAACCAAAAATCTATAGTGAGCCAAAATGCCTAAGAATATACCTGTAAATGTCTATACTTGATTGTCCCTAACTGAGTAATGTTTCTAATTTCGAATTCTGAAATATGAATGGGTTTTCTATATCAATTTCAGTTTGGCAGCGGCATACCTTATCGCATCCACGGCATTCAATATGTTCACGCGCGTATGTAGAGCCGAAATACTAATTCTAATTCTCGCACAACCCTTCTTAACTGTGGGAAATCTGATGGGTTGGGTTAGGATACCTTTTTTCAAGACTAGTTTGGAGAACCTGACGGCATTTTTTTCAGATCCTATTAAGATTGGAATGATCTGAGTACGAGGCTGGTCAGCGACGAGTCCCATCTTGCAAAGCTCTCTTCCAAAAAAATCGATATTGCGGAACAACTTGTGCTGTAGGTGACCGCTCTCTGCAATCTCCATAGCTGTTGTTGCTGAAACACAAAGGTGGCTAGGAATGGAAGATGTATAAATAAATTGTTTAGACTGGTTTATCAGTAGTTCTCGCATTTGTCTGGAAGTGGCAACGTAGCCCCCAAAGCATCCTAACGCTTTACTCAAGCTACTAATGTGAAAGTCAACCTTCGAGTTGACACCAAAATAGGAGGGAACCCCGGAAAAGGGACGATCTCTCGGGTTTCCGAATATGAAATCTCCATGCGCGTCATCCACTACTAATAGTGCATCATGTGAATGACAGATATCGCATATTTCCTTTAAATTTGCAAAATCTCCATCCATACTGAACACGCCTTCGGTAACCACTATCTTTCTTGGGAAATCCCCAGCCTGTTCAATTTTCTGTTCTAGATCGTGAACGTCATTGTGTCTAAATATCCTGATTTCCGCGTCACTCAATCGACATCCGTCTATAATGCTTGCGTGGTTAAGCTCGTCACTAAAAATGACACAATTTTTACCACCTAAAACAGTAATGGTACCAATATTTGCCATGTAACCTGTAGGAAAAACCAATGCTGTCTGTGTATTTCGGTGAGTAGCTAGCATATCCTCAAGACGCTCCAATTCAGGTGTATTTCCTGTGATAAGCCTCGAACTGCAAGGAGAAATCTGCCTCATAGATTTCTTGGTGGATTTTATTACTTCTTTCCTGGTTGAGATACCCATGTAATCATTGGAACAAAAATTCAAAATGTTATCCTGATTGTTATGTCTAATTCTAATTGATCCCTTCAGAATATTGTTTATATTTAAGCTTCGATAAAGATCACAAGATCTTAGATAATCAAGTTCTCTTTTGGCGAAACTGTAATGGTTAGACCGAGTTGATACCAATATCCTGAATCATTTGTATATCCCTACTTGGATCGTTACCATTTGTGGTCAAATAACCACCCGTAATTATACCGTTCGCCCCCGACTTTAATGCCAAATTGTCATCGTCTTTAAAGTATACTTCCCGCCCAGCAGCAATTTTGATAATTGGAGTAGGCATTAAGAACCTCCATACGGCGATTGTTTTGATTGCATCGATCGGGCTAACTCCATGGAGGTTTTCGAAAGGAGTACCTGACTTAGGTATAAGAATGTTTATTGGAACCTCGTTTGGTGATAAATCCTTGATAGAATATGCAAGTTCTAATCTCTGTCTCGTAGTTTCGCCCATCCCAATAATCCCGCCACAACATAGTTGAAGACCGGCTTCTTTAACTATGCGGGCAGTATTCACTCTATCTGAAAAATCGTGAGTTCTACAAATTTGTGAAAAATAGCTTTCAGATGTTTCTAGGTTGTGATTGTATCTCTTTACTCCAATCATCTTTAAACGTCTCGCCCGCTCCTTCGTCATGAAGCCTAAAGAAACATTTACATCAATCTCTAAATACTTCTTTATATATTCTATTATATCACATATATAATTAAAATCGCTTTCAGGCGGCGATCTGTATGCACATACCAAACAAAAGCTATTTGCACCCGAATTCTTGGCTTTTTGAGCCTTTTGAACTATTATCTCCTTAGAAAGTAAAAGATATTTGGTTATCTTGCTTTCATAAAAAGAAGATTGAGCACAGAAAGAACAGTCCTCAGGACAACTGCCAGATTTTGCATTGAGCAGCATTTCCACGTCTATCGAATCCTCACTAAATTTTCGGGCTATTCGGTTGGCTGTTTCTGCTAAGATTTGGACGTTAGAAGTATTGAGGAGTCGCTCAGCTTCTATAAGTCGTATTTCAGCACCCGAATCGACCTTATTCTCCATTTCATCTATGAACTCAACATCGTCCTTCATTGATCTATGGGAGAATACGGGATGATATAATTAACTTTCGGATTCATTTGTAGCGTTACAAAATCTTTCAGAATACGAAATTTGAAATATTTTAATAAGTATATATGCTAAAAAAATGCGATGAAGAAAATTACTTTGAGTCTCGATCTTTCGGAAAACGAATACACTGAGATATCTACATACTTCAGATCGCTGCCGGCCACCATGTTATTATTCGGGCTGAGGTTTGCGTACAAAAGATACTTGGCTGTTTCTGGAGGCTACTTATTCCCTGGGAGAAAGAGTATCGTCAAAAGAGAAACGCACTTGCTAACCAAACCTCAGGCTAAGCGTCGCCTCAAAAATTGGAAACCAATGATACGAATATATCGAGAGAAAGGCTATAGCTATCCGACAATCTCTAGGATAAAAAAGCGGCTAACCAAGATCAATGCGGAGAGCTAAAGTCATGACCTCGTCTAGATTTTTAGATACGATTACAGTATTATTATTCGACAACGCTGTATTCCGAACATGATCTTTCACTATGCTACAGGATATTGTCCACATAGCTGGCAGTAGTTTGAAAGGAAGGACACGCAATTGCCACAACCAGAACACGTCAATTGGGGACAATCACAGTTCTCTTGAAGAGAAAAATTGCGAATGAAGCTCCTGAAATAATGTAGATGCTCCTTGTCTCTTACGATTACACCTTTGCCCTTTGCAATACGCGCCTCCTCGACGAACGAAAAATCGGTGTAGATATTTTCAAGGACTTCTCTAATTCTCGATATACCCGCCCCTTCTTCCTGTGCCTGTTTCGTTCTCCCACATCACTCCTCTCCTAGCTCATTTCGATAACAGCGTCGTAGTACTATTTTGCCCCAAATCCTATTTCTGTAAAACGAAACCAGGTCTGAAATTGGAATCAGTTCGGCTATACGAACTACTTTTTCATTA
>Ga0190265_10000692_pt1 | contig 22748 bp, 16 predicted proteins | sample Popmic124T_FD_133135 | JGI IMG/M metagenome (GOLD analysis project Ga0190265, IMG submission 133135) | Populus adjacent soil microbial communities from riparian zone of Indian Creek, Utah, USA - 124 T | ecosystem: Environmental > Terrestrial > Soil > Riparian zone | place: USA: Utah | collected...
AAGATGCGGCGCGAGGTCCGCTACGGCCTGGTACACGAAGCTGAGATCCGCGTGTCCGTCGCCACGACGCATAGGCGTGCCGACGGCAAGCAGCACGAGATCTGCGGCGCGCACGGATGGACCAAGCTCTGTGGAAAAGCTGAGCCGGCCCATCTGCACGTTGCGGTGCACCAACTCGTCGAGGCCTGGCTCATAGATCGGTAGCTGTCCCTGACGCAGCCGGTCAATTTTATCGCTTTCCTTGTCGACACAGGTGACCGACCAGCCAAATTCGGAAAAGCAGGCAGCGGAGACGAGGCCGACATAGCCGGCCCCCACCATGCAAATCTTCACGAGCCTTATCCTCGATTGAACCTTTACGCGGGCTTAGGGCTGCGCAGGTTTAATAGTTCATTCCCCGTTCTCCTTCAACGCCGTAAGCCGGAATGGGCCAATCGCTCGAACGCGTCAGTTAGTACCGCTAAGCGGCACCCATCAGCCGTAATAGGAACGATACCATTCAATGAAGCGGCGAACGCCTTCCTCGATTGGGGTCTTCGGGTGGAAGCCGATGTCCTGTGCCAGCGAATCGATGTCCGCATAGGTGTTCGGCACGTCACCCGGTTGGAGCGGCAGAAAGTTCTTCTTGGCCTTCTTACCGAGCGCCTTCTCAATGCATTCGATAACGTACATGAGTTCGACCGGCTGATTGCTGCCGATATTGTAAAGCCTATAGGGCGCCGAGGAGGTCGACGGATCGGGGTTCATGCTGTCCCAATCGGGGTTGGACGTGGCCACGCGGTCGACCGAACGGACGACGCCTTCGACGATCTCGTCGATATAGGTGAAGCCCCGTTTGTGATCGCCGTTGTTGAAGACGTCGATGGGCTCGCCCGCAAGGATCTTCTTGGTGAAGAGAAACAGCGACATGTCGGGCCGGCCCCATGGCCCGTAGACGGTGAAGAAACGCAAGCCCGTGACGGGAAGCCCATAGAGGTGCGCATAGGAGTGCGCCATAAGCTCGTTGCTCTTCTTGGTTGCAGCGTAAAGGCTGAGGGGATGGTCGACGTTCTGCGTCACGGCGAACGGCAGATCGGTGTTCGCGCCATAGACTGAGCTCGTCGAAGCGTAGACCAGGTGTTCCACGCCGTTGTGGCGGCAGCCTTCGAGGACGTGCAGAAAGCCGGTGATATTTGAGTTGATGTAGGCGTTTGGGTTGACGACCCCGTATCGAACGCCGGCTTGCGCGGCGAGGTGGACGACGCGCGTGGGCTTCTCCGTGGCGAAGATCGTCTCCATAGCCTCACGGTCGGCGATGTCGGTCTTGATAAACTTGACGCCCTTCTCCGCCTCTAGGATGTCCCGTCGTGCCTCCTTCAGGCGGACATCGTAATAGTCATTGAGGTTGTCGATCCCGACCACCGTGTCACCGCGCCTTGCCAAGGCGAGACCAACATGAAAACCGATGAAGCCCGCGGCGCCGGTCAACAAAACCTTCATGCCGATCTTTTCCTTTCGAACTGCCGGCCGGTCTGCTCCGGAGTGTATGTGGCGTCGAAGCAGTGGAGGCCCGGCGGGAACATGTCCTTGTCCGGTTCGTAGCTATTGGATGCAGGCTCAATTGGCAAATCGTTGAGGTCGGCAGGAAAGGCGCTGACCCGGACATTAAAGCCTTCCCAGGACGATCGTCGGACAAGAACATTCATCGGTGTCAGGGTCCGAACGACGGTCTAGATGCGCGCGTGGCTTACCGATGGCGGCAAGATGCCTTTGAGATCGTAGATGAGGCCGCCAGGTGTGAGCAGCGCCTTGATGCCGGCCTCGCCCATCGAGGCGATCGGCGCGTGCTTGACCGCGAGGATAACAGCATCGAACGTCCCGCGCGGCAGTGTGTTGGTTAGATCGATCCCATATTCATGCTTGGCGAGCTCCGCGTCCGCCATGGGATCGTAGATCACCACCTCAGCCACGAAATCGCGCAGCGTACGCACCAGATCGGCCACCTTCGTGTTGCGCGTATCCGGCACGTCCTCCTTGAAGGTGAAGCCCATGACCAGGACGCGTGCCCCGTCGATGCTCTGCTTGCGCTTAAGCATGGTCTTGATCACGTCGTTGGCGATGTAAGCCGCCATGCCGTCATTGATGCGGCGGCCGGCGAGGATCATCTGCGGGTGGAAGCCGATCGATTCCGCCTTGTAGGTCAGGTAATAGGGATCGACGCCGATGCAGTGGCCGCCGACCAGGCCCGGGCGGAAGGGCTGGAAGTTCCATTTGGTGCCGGCTGCCTCGAGCACCTCGCGCGTCTCGAGTCCAAGTTCCTTGAACAACATGGCGAGCTCGTTGATCAGCGCGATGTTAACGTCGCGCTGAATGTTCTCGATGACCTTTGCGGCTTCCGCCACGCGGATCGAGCTTGCCCGATGGGTGCCGGCGGTGATCACCCTAGAGTAAACCGCATGAATGAGATCGGCAGCTTCCGGCGTCGAGCCCGCGGTGACCTTTATGATGTCGGGCAGACGATGCGTCTGGTCGCCCGGATTGATGCGCTCCGGCGAGTAGCCCGCGAAGAAATCTCGATTGAAGGTGAGGCCAGATGCCTTCTCCAGTTCCGGCACGCAGATTTCTTCGGTGGCGCCGGGAAACACCGTCGACTCATAAACGACGACATCGCCAGGGCTGAGCACCGACCCCACGGCGCGGCTCGCGGCGATGAGCGCGCTCAGATCGGGCCGCTTGGCCTGATCGACGGGGGTTGGCACCGTGACGATATAGAAATTGCACGGCTTGAGATCGGCGACGTCGGCGCTGAATTCTAGCGAGATGACAGCCGCGAACTCTTCCGCGGTCACTTCGCGGGTGCGGTCTATGCCCTTGCGCAGCTCTTCGATGCGGCTCGCATCGATGTCGAAGCCGATCACAGGAAAATGCCGTGCCAGATACACGGCAAGCGGCATGCCGACATAGCCAAGACCGATAATGCCGATGCGGATGTCGCCCAGAGCCGGCAGATGCATCTTACTCCCCACGGTGATGGAACTGACTTTGGCGGCTCAAGCTCTGGTCGAGATTCATCTTAAGCGAAAAACGCTTGCGGGAGCGTTGTTAGCGTTTGTCCCCGGTTAAGTCTAGCTGTGGCAAGGCGGGCGACGGGCGCCATCCGCCCCATGTCCCGGCAAGCAGGGCGCTAAACGGCTAAACCCTGTTGCTTTGGTCCGGCATAGGATCATGGCCTATAGTCCACGCCTCGGGAGGAGCTTTGGCCATGCACTTGCTCGCTGGCCTTCAGAAACGGAGAAGACAATCGTAATGCACAAACTCGTCATGCTTACCGCCTTGGGTCTCTTGGCCGTCGCCGCCTCGATCGGCGCGCTCAAGGCCCAGGTCCTGTTCGATCCTTCGGTTCACCGGCTCGTGCGACTTGAGCCTCTCGTCCTTGGCTCCGAGGACAACAGCTTTTACATGGAGCCGCGAGAATACCGCCTCAAGGTTGGCCAAGGCTATCGCTGGAAGATCAAGGCGGCGACGGATTTCGAATACGCCTTCGTCGCTCCGGCATTCTTCCGCAATGTGTGGATCCGTAAGGTCGAGATCGGCGACATCGAGGTCAAGACGGGCATGATCGACGAGCTCGAGTTCGAGGATGTCGGCGAGCTTGAAGTGTTTTTCGTCGCCATCAGGCCAGGGACCTACGAGTTCGGCCTGCGCGGCATGGAAGCGCGCGGCATGAAAGGCACCATAATCGTCGAGTCGGAGGACGACGCCGCCCCCAAGGCTGAGTAGTCGACGGGTTTGGAAGCATCGGTAGTCTTGTTCCTCGGACAAAGTTTTTGCGCTAAAATCGGCCAACTTCGTTTCAAGGGGAAGCGGCCATGCGCCTAACGAACTCGAAGATCTTCTTAGCTGCATCTTGCGTTGCGCTGCTGACTCTTGTCGCGGGCAGTCCGGCGGAAGCGCGGATTCAGTGCAAGGGTAATTTCCAGGTCACCAAATACGGCCTGATCGCTACGCCCTATTGCGAGGAGCAGCAGATCGCAGCCGTGGCTCAGAGCTATGGCGTGAGGCTGACGGCAGATCAGGTGCGCAGGAATCCCTTGACCAAGGTCAAGCTCTGCTACCGGTTCGGTGGCGATGTGCGGCTGAAGGGATCCTGCGGCGCCTACGCGCCAGAGCAATATCGCTAGAGGGCGCCGGTCAGTATGGGCGCAGCGCCGCGACGATGGCATCCGATCCCTCGGTCAAGGCCGCCGGTCCCGGCTGCAGGATTAACGTGACAAAAGTTCGGCAGTTGGTTCAACGGATGGCGCCAAGGATCCCGATGCCATTGCGCCGGTCCATTAAGCGCTTCTTCGCATCCACAGCCTTGTTGCGCTATCTCGGGGTGCCGAGTGAAACCCGCAGACTACACGATGCGATGTGGGCCGGCTTCGGCGCTGTTGCCGTGCGCAAGCTGGTTAAACTCACGACCGACAGGCCCAAGGCTGAGATAGCCGATGCTGCCTGGGCGCTGGCCCTCTGGTACCGGTCGGCTGGGGATCACAGATGCGCGCTCAAGTATCTCGCGATGCAACACTCTGTCACCCCGCGTGTCCGATACGACCCTTTCCACCTAGCAATTCTTATCGAAGTGCTGATTGGACTCGGTAAGCACCGGGAAGCCGAACGCGCGGTCCATGAAGCTGCGGAGGAGATCGGGGAAATCGCTGAAATTTGCTTTTGCGCGGCAAATGTAGCAGCTGTGAACCCGCAACTTTCCCCGTCCGAAAGAAACTGCCTTCGCCTAAACTGGCTTAATAAGCCGTTGGTTTCGGCGGGTCTCGCACCATTGGTACTAAAAAATCCGACGGAGCCGATGACCCTCGACAACGTAGCGGTCTGCTTGGCCGAGAACCGCCCACGAGTGGAGCCGTGGAAGATCAGCGTGCTCATGTCCGCTTACAACGCCGAGGATACTATTGCCTACGCCATCGGGAGCGTACTCGGCCAAACATGGTCAAATCTTGAGCTTATCATCATTGACGATGGCAGCGACGATGGTACTTGGAAGGTCATCAAGTCGTTCGCGATGCGAGATCCGCGCGTCAGGCCAGTTCGTCATGGACAGAATCGCGGTGCCTACGCGGCCAGGAATGCAGCGCTTGTGCAAGCATCGGGCGATTTTATCACCGTGCATGATACCGACGATTGGTCTCACCCAGAGAAGCTTTCAGTGCAGGCGCTCGCACTGCTTGATGGTGACGAAGTCGCAAATGCGACTAAGCAGATCCGAGTTCATTCCGATATGCGTGTCTATGTGAAACCCGACGGCTCAACGATATTGGATTGCTACCCCTCGTTGATGATGCCCAAGACAGTGCTCGCCGAGCTTGGCGCGTGGGACGATTGCAGAATGGGAGCAGATGACGAGCTGTGGAAGAGGCTGCTTACACGGCACAAGCGGAACAAGATGGTCGTCAAGGAAGCGGTTCCACTGTCACTGCATCTTTACAGAGACGATTCGCTTACGGCTCAGCCGGATATCGGTGCAAGTAGTCTTTATTACGGCGCTCGACGCCAGTATCGAGAGGCGTATCGCTACTGGCACCACCTGGAGATGGGCAAAGCCAAGCCGGACTTCATGATGCGTCCCGGCGAGAGGCGTTTCCCGATGCCGCAGATCTGCAAGGCCGGTCCGCAGCGAGGGCTCGAATACCACGTCCTGTTCGTATCGGATTTTTCCGGTCTTGCTGGAAACTCGGCGGACGATGTGAATTTGATATGCGCCGCCCACGAATTCGGTTTGCGCTCGGCGTGCTTTCACTGGCCGCGTCTCGAGTTCGCCGGGCGGGATGTCGCCCTCGAGATCCGGAAGCTCCTGCATTACGGCTTGGCGGAGAGCGTTGTTGCCGGCGAGGACGTTTCTTGCCGGCTTGCCGTCATAAGTGATCCTGCGATCTTGGATCATGTGCCGGACATATTGCCGAAGTTCGAGGCTATGGCGGCCTTGGTGATCGCCTCAGCTGATGCGGCTTTGACCTCTGACCGTCAGAGGCATTTTACGTCCGTCTTTGGACTCTCGGCTCAGCAGGCGACCACGGCACAGGCCAAAGACGTGCTTAGTGGATTGCGCCGCCTCCCGGCGTTGGGGATGCTGAATGCCGCAATCGATCAGGTTCCGTCATCTCCGGGAGCATCGGCGTTGAGGCGAGCGCGATGAAGTTCCGTCGGTTGATTCAGCGCATGGCAAGACTCACGCCGGCGCCGGTCCGGCGCGCGGTGAAGGCAGCCGTCGTGCCTGAGACGACATTGCGCTGGCTCTATCCCGCGAGAGGGCTCGCCGCCAAGCGTCTACAGACAAAGCTTTGGGGCGGGTTCTCGCGTGACGCGCTCAACGACCTCGAGGCTCTCAAGATGTCCCGCACCGCAGATCCGATCGACGCCTCCATAGCCGCTTGGGCCTTGGCGCGATGGTACGTGGCGGAGGGGAGCTTCGCCCGCGCTTACGAGAACGTAGTCATCAGCCGGCTCGCCGATCCCGAGATGAAGTCGCATATGGGACAGGTGCTCGTGGAGGCTGATTGCCTAATTAGGCTGGGCGACAGAAAGACGGCGCGCGACCTGCTCCTGGGGACGATGAGAGAGCGACCCGACGACCCTAACCTTTTTCTCGCGATGGCCAATACCTACGCACCGTTGGACGGCTCGGGCGACGCAGAAAACGACGAGCTCCGACTATCGTGGATCAATCGCGTTTACGACAATGCGAATCTTCTACGGATTGCCAGGGCTGATCCGGCTCGTCCGCTTGGGATCGACAATCTGACTGCACCTCAGCCGCGGTTAAGTCATGGCAAAGATCAACCTACGCTCACCGTGATCGTGCCGGTCTACAAGGCTGAAGCAACGCTTCCATTCGCCTTGCGCAGTCTACTCGACCAGACCTGGCAGAATCTCGAAGTCATCGTCGTGGATGATTGCAGCCCAGACGACAGTCTGGGCATCGCCGAAGATTTCGCTAGCCGGGATGCGCGCGTTAAAACCCTGCGCCAGAGCACAAACCAGGGCTCTTACGTCGCGCGGAACCAGGCACTCAAGATAGCGACAGGCGACTTCATCATGGTGCACGACGCCGACGACTGGTCGCATCCCCAGAGGGCCGAGCAACAGATTCGGCATCTTGCAGACAACGCCGAGCTCGTCGGCAATTTGGCTCTCTGGGCGCGAGTCCAGCCGAACCTGAGATTTTGTGCGCGCTTCCGACCCTCAAATGAGTTACTTCGTCCAAGTCACGCCACGTTCATGTTCCGGCGCGACGCGGTTGATCGCGTCGGCGGGTGGGATGAGGTCCGAGTCGGGGCGGATACGGAATTCATTTGGCGGCTGAGACACGCTTTGGGTCACGACAGTGTGAAGAAGCTAGCCACCCCTGCACCCCTTGCCTTCGCACGCGAGGATGACCGGTCCCTGACGCAGAGTCGTGCTACCCACATCCGCACCATGGATCATGGGATGCGCCGAGCTTATCGCGAGGCTACTAGATACTGGCATAGGTCTACCGCGCCACAAGCGTTGCGTATAGAACCGCAGTCGCCATCGCGGGCCTTTCCCGCGCCGGGGCCGCTACTTCCAGCCCGCGTCGATCACGTGGACTGCGACCTGTTGTTCATTATGGACTTCAATTTGAAGGCGGGTGCCTTTGTCTCCACCATGAATTATGTGGAGGCCGCAATCGCTCACGGTTATTCCGTGGCGCTGTTTCATTGGCGCCGCTACGATCTCAATGTCTTCCAGCCCCTGAAACGGAAAATTCGCCAGATGGCGCACGAGGGTCGCGTGCGTGTCGTCTCTCCTGGCGAAAAAGTGAGGGCGTCGACTGTCATTGTCGGATATCCCGTCATCCTCCGATATGTGATCGACTTATGTCCGGAGATAGAGTTCGACAACTTCGTGGTCGTCGTTAATCAACTAGCGTCGCGTCTTGCCGACGGTGGTGATGTTCAATACGACCCACTGGAACTACGAGCGAACCTGAAGACGCTGTTCGGCGCGGATGGGTTGTGGGTGCCGATATCGGGACGCGTGAAACGCATTATGCAGATGGATTCGCGCTATCCCACACCTCACTCGGAGATCTGGGTTCCTCTCATCGATATCACCAAGTGGTGTTCGGAGCCCCTGCGTTGGAGGGGACGCGAACGTCGGCGTCCAGTGGTCGGTCGGCATGGGCGCGATCACTACACCAAGTGGCCGGCGACGGCGGTAGCGCTCCGCGCCGCCTACTGCGCCGATAGACCCTGCGACGTGGCCATTCTTGGCGGGGTGGACCGAGCGCTCGAGGTGATTGGCGCCAAACCTAAAAACTGGAGCATTCAAAAATTTGGCGCTGCCGACACGCAGACCTTTGCCGCCGGTCTGGATTTCTTCCTCCATTATCCAAATGAAAACTACATCGAGGAGTTCGGACGGGCGGTGATCGAGGCGATGGCCTTAGGAGTGCCGGCGATCCTTCCGCCGGCCTTTGCTGAAACTTTTGGCGAGGCCGCGCTCTACGCCGAGCCTGCGGAGGTGTGGGACGTGGTCGCCAGACTTTGGGCCGACGAGGACTCTTATCTGCGGCAAGCTAAGGCCGGTCGGGAATTTGTTTTGGCGCACTGTGGCTTCGATCAATTGCCCAAACGCCTGGTCAATCTGGGAGTTCTCAGCAAAGCGCCGACTATGGCGATGGCCAAAGGTCTGGCCCAAAAGGTTCCTGGCACTGGGGAAGCAGAATTATCCTTTCCGCAGCATGCGGCGCCAAAGGGATGAACGCCTAGCCCCGCACGCGAACACGTCTTCTGCCAGACGCGGGGCAGCCACCGTCTTTCTGACGATCATTTGCTTGCCACAGGCCAACTGCTCGAATTCTCCGCGGTGCGCAAGCAAGAACCCGTCAACGGCACCGGAGGGACGGTTCCACCGAGGGCTGCGCGATTTGTACTTCCCGTAGTCGTCCCAAATTAGAATGCCGCCCGAACGCAGCATTGGCCATGAAAGTACGGAATCGAGCAGAACAGCCTCTCGTTGGTGACATGCGTCGATATAGATCAGATCGAACCAGCAGCCTTCCTGGCGCAATGAAGTCAGTGCCGGGAACGAGTAGCCTTTTAGCTTTCTGATTCGTGACGCGAACTCGGCTATGTTTCGATCAAAGCGTGCTTCCTTTTCGGCACGAAAAAGGTCAATGCAGGTTACACGAGAGTTCGGCAGGTAATTCAGAAAGAAGAGGGCTGACCGCCCCTCCAACGAGCCAATCTCCAGCACGCTGATGGTCGTGCCTCGCAGCGGTTCGAGAACTTCCGACCACAGCGCGGCCTTGTTAGATACATAATCTTTTTCCGAGAATTCCTTGCCGGAAAACCAAGCCGCCAAATTTAGGCTTTGCGTCGGCAACTCCGAGCCTACCTTGCCATCCCGACGTGCGCGTTCCTGTCTGGCGCGCCGGGATGCTTCAAAGAGCGGCCCAAAGCCTGCTCCAAGCGGCGATCGAAATCCTGCGCTACGCTCCCGACGTAGGATGCAGTAAGGTGATGTCTATCGCGCATTATCACGTGCTGGCTATCTGCCGCGTAGCAAAACCCATCCGGGCAAATCACATCGGTCATGTCCACGACCGCCACTCCGGCGGGCGGGCTCTCATGCCTGGCCGACCAGGGTGAGCTGTCTCGAAAGAGGTCCCGAACCGGCCAGCGGCAAGCCTGCGTTCTACCCGAGTTTTTCGACAGGCAATCGACGGGGTCCTCGGGGAGCCAAGGTGTATCGGCGATCATTACGACTTTCGCTCCCGTTGCCGTGATACGGCGGATCATTGCTCTCTCCGCCGCCGCCAAGGCCGATAGCCGCGCGGCACCGGAAAGTCGTTCGGTCAAGTCGGGTGTCAACGGCCGGTGGCGCGAGGAATGCGCTATGATGACCACCTCTGGTTTTGTCTCCTCGATCTCCGCCATCAGGTTGGAACGCCAAGCGTCGCATTCATGATAGTGGCGGCGGAGGCGGTGGTTGAACAACGGCACCTCGACTGCTGCGCACGAAGATTTTGTGCGCATGCTGAGTCTCATGCCGTATTTCTTGGCCATGGGTTCGACGGCCGCGAACCATTGCACCGCGTGCGAGTCGCCCACCAAAAATATCCGACGGGAGGTCTTCCTTCGACCAAATCCACATTTCTTGTAGGTCATGGTCTGTTGGCCTACATTGCAACCCTCTGCGCCACCCATGCGATCAGCGCGTACGCTCTGGGGGTCGAAGGCCTTGCCGCTGGCGAGCACGATGTACTTGTGGCCGACGTTCTGATGCAAAGCGGCAGCCGCGGCGACAAGCAGCAACGACACCGCTGCGCTAGCGCCCAGGGACCGAAGTGGCATTGCGGCAAGCGCTTTGCTGAAGCGAATCGGGTTCTCGACCGTAATGTGGCTGAGAATGGAGAGAACGACGGTTGCCCCTAGGGCGACGGCGCGATCCGTCACTGTCCAGCTGCCGAAATAGGCCTTGTAAAGCTCGAAGACGGGCCAATGCCATAGATAGAGCGCATAGGAGAGCTTGCCGATGGCGACGGGAAGCAAGGTTGCGCCGAGCCATAGAGGTACCGGAAGACGCGACCCCGGATTGATTCCGGCAAGGATGAACAGGAACGCGCCGCAAACCGGGACCATTACAAAGAGACCCGGTGGGACAGTAGATGACAGGTTGTAGTCCACGAACGCGAAAGCGATCGCAGCGGCACCGAGCCATGCCATCGCCGAGCGTATCGCCGTACTCGGTGACCAACCGCTCCGCTCCAACAGGCCGACAGCCGCGCCCAGGCACAGTTCCCAAATGCGCGCATGGGTGCCGAAGAAGGCGACCATCGGCTCGCTGGTCGCCAGTACGATGTTGGCGACGAAGGACCCCAGTCCGGCAACGGCGAGCAAGCCGATCAGAACCTGCGTTGAGGTCACCGCTCGCGTATGCGGCAGGAATCGCCCCAAGCCAACGGCGGCCGCGAAGACGAGGGCGAGAAAAACGTAGAACTGCTCCTCAACCGCGAGCGACCAATAGTGCAGGAACAGGCTTTTGCCGTCTTCGTTGAAATAATCGAGGGAGGCGGCGAGTTGCTGCCAATTTATGACGTAGAGGGCCGCGTATATGGAATCGCGGGTTGTGTCGAAGTATTTAAGATCGGAGACAACGAAGAACGCTGCAAACAGGGTCGCCGCAATAACGAGAAGAGCCGACGGGAGGATCCGCCTTGTGCGCCGAGCCCAAAAATTCGCGAAGTCGATACGCCCCGTTCCGTCCAGCTCGGTGACAAGCAAGGAGGTAATGAGATATCCTGAGATGACGAAGAAGACGTCGACGCCGAAAAATCCGCCGCCGGAATGCGAGACGTCAGCGTGAAACAGAAGGACCCCGGCGACGGCTGCGGCGCGCAGCCCATCGATATCCGGCCTATAGCGCAGTTCCATCCCCCCTCGGGCCCCCTCAACCACCTAGAGACAACAGGAGCGCCATCAAGCCAACACCTGGCAAGCCGGTTACGTCAAGCAAGAGCCAGGAAAGGCGTCATTTCCAACGATTTGTCTATACTGGGAGTAGAATCCAAGGGCTAGTTCATACGATCGTGAAACGCAGCAAACGCAAGCAGGGCAACCAAAGCCCCCAGCGCCTGGGGGGTAGGCTTTTCGATCGCCTGCGCCGGGGATTGAGCCGTCTCTTTGGAGCTGGGCAAACGAGCAAAGCACCTGCAGGAGCGAAATCGAATCGCAACCGCGCCCACGTCCAAAACCAGGCGCGGCAGCTTCACAAAGCGATGATCTCGGGCTTCGGAAGTGCCGCAGCGGAAAAGCTGGAGCTGCTTAAAGTCAATCGCCGGTCGGACAGGGTCGGTGATGCTGCCTGGGCGCTTGCGCTCTGGTACGGTTCGATCGCCGACTATCGCCGGGCGTTGGATCACCTGATCATGAGACGATTGGCATTGAAGCGCGACAGGCCCAGTCCTGCGCATCTGTCGCTGCAAGTCAAAGCGCTGATGAACCTCGGTAGGTTGAAGGACGCCGAAAAGACAGTCGCCGACAGCATCGTGCGCCGCGGCGAAAGCATCGAATTGTGCCTTTGTGCCGCAAATGTGTTCGCCGCAAATCCGCTGCTCTTGGCCAGCGAGGGCGATCGCGTCCGGCTCGAGTGGCTGAACAAGCCCCTCACCTCGAAAGGACTTGCGCCCATCGCCTTGAAGGATGGCTCGAGGCTCTTGGCAATCGACAATATCGCAGCCCCGTCGGCAGAGCCCCACCCAAGGTCGGGCGAAGCAAAGGTGAGCGTCCTCATGCCAGCCTACAACGCCAGTGAGACGATCGCATATGCAATGGACGGCGTGTTGAATCAGACCTGGGAAAATTTGGAACTTATCGTTGTAGATGACGGAAGCACCGACGACACTTTGTCGATTATCAAGTCCATGGCCGAGCGTGATGCACGCGTCGTTCCGGTGCGGCATGAAAAGAACCGCGGGGCCTACCCTGCGCGTAATACGGCACTTCGGCGGGCGACCGGCGACTTCGTCACGGTGAACGACGCCGACGACTGGTCGCATCCTGAACGCGTCGCGGTTCAGGTCATCGATCTAATGGATGTCGGTGATCGTGTCCTTAACACCACAATGCTTGTCCGCGTCCAACCTAACCTGGACGTATTTATCAAACCTGATGGAGGCACGCGCTTTCAAAACTACTCGTCCCTGATGACGAGACGAGAGAATGTATTGGATGTGGGCGGATGGGACGAGGTCCGAATGGGAGCCGACGCCGAGCTGTACGAAAGACTCTTGGCGAAGCTGGATGCAAGAAGGGCAATACTTCATACGGACGCGTTTCTGAGTTTTGCTGCCGCGAGAGGGGATTCTCTGACGAGGCGGCAAGACTTGGGCATCGCTACTATTCGCTATGGGCCGAGGCGGGGGTACATTGAGTCCTACGAGTACTGGCATCGGCTGGAATCGAGTAAGACAGCGCCAGATTGGACAATGCATCCGGCCAAGCGGCGCTTTCCTATTCCGAACATCTGTCGGCTCTCACCGCGATCTCTTGAGTACGATGTCTTGCTGGTATCGGATTTTTCCCTCCCGGGCGGCACGACCTCGTCGAATGTCAACCTGCTACGCGCCGCCAAGGCATTGGGCTTGCGCTGCGCCTGTTATCACTGGCCACGGATCGATCAAGCCGGAATGGACTTGAATCCAAAGATTCGGCAGCTGTTGCACGAAGGCATCGCGGAGAGCGTCGTCGCAGGGGAGGAGGTGGAGTGTGACCTTGTGATGGTTAATCACCCGCCCTTGCTCAATCAATTCCCCGATAGGCGCCTTCAGGTGACCACCAAAGCCTGTGTGGTCATTGTCAATCAGGCCCCCATGTCGCGTTCGGAGGGTGGGCGGGAGATGTATGAACTCGACAAAATCCTCGAGAACGCATGCTCCGCTTTTGGAGTCGCTCCAATGCTGGCCCCGTTATCACCTCTTATCCGGCGCATTTTGCAAACCACGGCCCAAAACGCGAGCACTACGGAATTGGATTGGACGCCGCTCATCGACACGGCGCAGTATCGTCGTGCGCACTCTCTATGGGATGGCGCACGCTCACCGGTCATCGGCCGCCACGGTCGCGATCATGAAGATAAGTGGCTTTCGGAGCCTGAGAGCCTGCGCCATGCCTATTGCGCCGGTGCGCCTTTCGAGGTCCGGCTCTTGGGTGGCGCTGATCGAGCAGCGAAGCTTCTGGGAGGACTCCCGGACAATTGGACTGTTCTGCCTTTCGACTCAGTCGATATTCAAGAGTTCCTCAAAGGCCTCGACTTTTTCGTGCACTACCCTCATGAGGATTGCATCGAGGCCTTCGGGCGCGCGCCGCTTGAAGCCATCGCCACAGGCGTTCCGGCGATCTTGCCTCCGCACTTCGAGGAAACGTTCGCCGACGCTGCGGTTTACGCAGAGCCTGCTGATGTATTCAACACAATCCAGACCCTATGGGCCGATCGAGAGGCGTATGAAGCGCAGGTGCGTCGTGGCTACGCCTTTGTGGAGGCCTCCTGCTCACTTGCGAACTTCGGTGAGCGGATCAAGCCTTTTGTGCCCCAACTTCAATAAGCCCTCAATCAGTCGGTCGTGTCGGGAGGGGCTGGGCTATGAGTAGAAGCTATTGGACGGAACGAAAGGGCTCGTCTACTCTCGTCAAAGAAACTACTAGAGGTAGGCAAGACGGTGATTGTCAGTGTCCCCTACGAGTGGGCGAAGGTAACGGAGCCAACTCCTCAAAATCCGATCGAAGTTCATCGTCACGCCCGCGGGTCGCTCGACTTCGTTCCGACCAGATGGCCATGGTCGTCGCTTCCGGGTTCTCAACAATCTCCGCTCCGTCCGATATGTCGCAACTACCCATCAACACGTCGCCCACCTCAAGTATGATGTCCCGGCAGAAATTTCCCGCCGCACCCGCCGGCAACCTCAGCGGATTGAGCTGCCCCGCCCAACTTCGTGCGGATAAGCTCGACTAACCTTCTGATGAGCATGCTCCGATTGCTCTGCATCTAGCAGTTGGCACCTCTGCTGTTCCAGCGCTCGCTTCAGCTCATCACTAAGCGCATCGAGCTCGGCTTTGAACGCCGCGACGAGGCGATCCTGTCTTTATCCTCCACGAAAACATGGGGCTTGCGCATCCCTCCCAGAGAACGGTATGGGGCTACGAATAGGCAGGACCTTGGCCGTCTAAACACTCTAACCCGACCCAGGGCGAGATTACGGCGTTTCAAAAGGGCGCATGGCCAAGCCGACACCAAATCCAAGAGTGAGCGTGGTGCTTCCGGTCTACTCGGACAAGGGGTCCCTGGCGGCCGCGGTCGAAAGCGTGCTCGCGCAGACCTTTCACGACTTCGAGCTCTTAATCGTGGATGATGGCTCAATGGAGAATGACGCCGTCGTTGGGCTCCGCTCGAGAGATGGGCGGATAGAGATCGTACGCCACGACGATAATCGGGGCGTAGCCGCGGCCCGGAATACGGGTGTAACCAAGGCAAGGGGTGACTACATCGCCTTCTTGGACTCCGACGACGTCTGGTATCCCGAAAAACTTAAACGACAGCTTGCTTGGATGAATTCAGGCGACGGGGTACCGCCGGTTTCCTGCACGGCATATCGCATCGTTACTCCGTTTCGACCCGAAGGCGAGCTGCGCTGGCCTCAGGCTGAACTCCGGTTCCGCGACCTCCTCTGGGGCTGCGGCATCTCGCCTGGCTCAACCATGATGGCCAAGCGCGGACTGTTCGAGACAATTGGAGGGTTCGACGAGTCCTTGCGCCGCCTAGAGGATTGGGACTGGCTTCTGCGATGCGCTCAGATCACTCCGATCGGCGGGATTCCGGCGGTGCTCGCCGAGATTGACACTGGCCCACGCGATGAATGTCCCCTGGAACAAGTATGCGAGGCGGCGACAATCATAGAGGAGTATGCGGCCTCGAACAGATACCCTCTCGCGGGCGGACAGAAGAACATGCTGTTATCAACTCTGCATACTGAAGTCGCGGCGGCCGCCTTCCGCCGCCGCCAATATCGCTACGCTGCGAGATCCTTCATGCGAGCCTTCTACCATCGGCCTCCCATGCGGACGGTGTCCTATCGTCGCATTCTTCGAGCAGTCAAAATCGATCTCATCCAAGCACTTGTTAGCCGTCACGCTCCCAAGGAGCGGGGACGGGAAACAAAGCAGTCATGAAGCGGGCAATCGCGTTACGCCATGCCGGGGCAGGCTCGGGCAGTCCACCTTCATTGATACACACTAGCTTTGGCCGTATTTTGCCCAGGGTAATCTCCTCCAGCTGCAAGAGGGAGAACGGATCGTTCGACTTGATCAGAGCGGCATCGATGGAGGAATAGACCACGGCGCGTTTTATAAAACCGTAGTGGTGGGCCAAGAACGATGGAACGTTGATATCGGTCATCGACCTGACGTGAGATTTTCGTGTCTGGGCAAAGGCGCCGTCGAATTCTGCCTCGAGCTCTTCGAGAAGCGGTCGGCTGAGATTATAGGGTGCGTGCTTGTGCAGCCGCGATGGGTAGTAGCCGTAACGATCAAATAACATCCTCGCCGAATTCCGTGATGCGTTCAGATAATCGGGAGCTGCTTGATCGGATGGCGAATTGACGACCGCCTGTTCCTCCAAATTGGCATTCAATGTGCCATTGCCGTTGACGAAGTCGGTCGGCGAGAGATCGTCGAGGACGAAGAAGTCGTCATTAAAGTAAATGAAATTATCGGAGAGGTCTGGAACACGGTGAAGACTTGTCTCGATCGCGTGCGAATTGAAGGTGGGTAGGCAGTCGGCAGGCAGAATTTCTTCATGCGTGATCCAGCGCAGTCGCTTATGACCAGTGTCAAGCCAATCCGGTGGTCGACAACTCGACACAATATGGATCCGGTTGACCCAGGGCATATACAGGTAGAGCGAGCGAAGCGAATAACGCAGTTCGTCATTGGAGCAGAACCGGGCTTCGGAGAGGGAGTCCCAACTGGCGCCGTGCGTGGTTAACTCGGTGAATGCCCGGCGCCACTCGGGATCTTTGCTATCCACCCAAGTATAGACGACATCGATCGCCAATTGGTTCGCCCGAGGCGCGAGCTCGGGCAAACGCTGAGTGAGATCGACAGCACCACACGTCGGAGGAAATAAATCGCCGTAAAGGGCGCCCGTCAACGTATCTGTCTTGTTGCGGTTGACGAACGAGCCTGTGCCGATCGGATCGAACACATCAAACCGGATACATGGGGGATCTTCAGCAGGATGCAGAGTAGCGGCGAGGTGCATCAGGTTGCGGCTTGCGTTAAGCGTGGCGGCGCGGCGGGCGGAGCACAGTCTGCCGTCAAGTGTCACGATGGTGTTCGGAAATTCGCGCCAGAGAGTCGCGAGAACCGCCGGCACGCTGACTGACAGGACACCGCACCGGACAAAGGCTCGGTGCCGCTCAAGTACCACGACCGGGACGGCGTGGCCGAGTGCTTCCAGGGCGTCCGCGCTTGAGTTCGGCGGAGCGAGTGTCAGAGACCTCCGCAAATAGCGCATGGCCTGACGCTTGGCGCCGATGTAGTGCCAGTGGCGCTTAACGCGCTCCAATATCTTGCTTAAAGCAAGCACGGGTTGGCGACGCATCAGATAGGCAACGCGTGCACCGACTCCGGCCATGGCGTTTTAAGACCTTCCCCGTAACCACCGCCACAGAAAGCGGGGCATCGAGCGACGTTTAAGGGCATCCAGAACAAGATTGGCCCGCCAGTTCGCCCTGGTCATGTCACCGAGAGCCAGCAGCCAGCCCATCCCCATCCGCCCCTGCGCCAAGTCCCGGCGCAATAACGCGTTGCGGAAGAGCTTGTCCTCAAGGGCGTGCTGGTGCGAACCAAACGAATTGGTCCAAGAGTCCGGAGTTGCGTCATCGGGCACGCGTTGATGAAAGGCGCAGAGCACCTCGGGCAGGATGGCAATGTCTGAGCGAGTCAAAAAGCGGAGGTAGAAATCGTAATCCTCACAGACTTCAAAACTGACATCGAAGCCGCCTACCGCCTCGGCGGCCTGTCGGCGGGCGACGAAGGCGACCGGTGGAAAAGTCTGAACCACGGCAAACTCGGCCAACGAGACTACGCGAGTCTCGGGATAATGCGGTGCGCGCGTCAATTCTAAGAACGAACCATCAGGCGTCGCCCGCTCTGTAACCCTTTCGGCCAGGGTCGCAACGGCGCCGAAACGCGGTTGCTCGTCAAGGAATGCGATGGTCTTAACGTAGAAGTCCGGGGCAACGGTATCGTCGTCGTCGAGGAAGTGGACTAGCGTGCCACTGGCCGCCGCGAGGCCGACATTGGCTGCTTTGGCGCGATGTTTCGCTCCAGAAGCAACAAGTTTTATGGGTGCTCTCCACTCCGCCCGGGCAGTCTCCAGTAGCGAGGCGACGCCAGGGCTGCCGCCAGGCGCATCGTCGACCACAATCCACTCCGAGTCCTCAACAGCCGCCTGGCGCAAGCTTCTCAGGCAGCGGCCGAGTAAAGGCGCGCGGTCGCAGGTCCTCGTAATCACGCTAATCTTTATCATGCGACAGCCACCCCAAAGTGGTCGCTCGTTCGTTAGAGCGTCTTCATGCTGCCAGTGCTCAGATCATAAATTTGATTGCACATCTGCTTTATCAGTTTCGGGTTGTGAGAAGCCATAACGAGAATATTGGCTGTATCCACATAGTGCCGCAGATGCTTTGTGGCTTTAGCAGCGAAAGCCTTGTCAGTCGCGCCGAAGGACTCGTCCACAACGAGGATATCAGGCTCGAAGCTCATAGCGATCGCCGTGCTTAGGCGTGCCACCATTCCGGCAGAGTATGTATTTATCGGCAAATCGATAAACTCGCCGAGCTCTGCAAACTCCACGATTTGCGATATCCGTTCATCGACCTCAGCTCGTTTGCGTCCGAGATAAGCTGCACGAAGCCGAATGTTTTCGATGCCGCTTAGCTCGCGTTCCATGCCCTGCCGAAGGTTGAGCAAAGGCATGACATTGCCTTCGACGCGAAGGCGCCCAATCGTGGGAGACAGGATGCCGGCAACGAGCCTCAGCAGGGTTGTCTTTCCCACACCGTTCGGTCCGACAATACCCAAGCGGGTTCCGCTCCTGACTCCAAGATTCAGGTTTGAGAATACACTCACTTCCCGCTTTAGCTCGCCATTGGCGGAGCGCAATCGGCGGTGAGCAAGCGGATAGCTGAAGCCCACGTTCTCAAACTCAATTGCCGCCAAGGCCCTAGCTCCTAAATCCAGAAAATCAGCTTCTGTCGATGGGCCGCGAACACGGTGAAGGCTACACAGAGCCCTGCAATAGTGCACCCGCTCGTGACCACCCAGGACAGCGCATCCGGGTTCTCACCGAGAAGAGGCTGACGCCAGATCGCGACATAGTGGGCGAGAGGATTTAAATCGACGATAAGCCGGCGGGGAGATTCTGTTGCTAGTAGTGCGGGTGTCCAGAGGACTGGTGTGACGAAGAAGAGCACGCGCACGATGGACTGAAGGAGCGGGTAGAGATCACGATACCGGGCGCAGGCGATTCCGAAAAAGGCTGAGGCCGCCAGCGCGCTAAGAACGATGAGCCCAAGTGCAGGAATGATCAGCAGCGTAGCAAGGGTAAAATGAGTCCCGATCGCGATGAACGTCAGGAGAGGTATCGACAGACTGATGCCAAACACGATGAGGTTGGTGAGAACCGTCCTGAGAACCAGGCTGAACTTTTCGATGTTGGTCGTCTGGATGATGCGCGAGGCCTGTTGGAAGGTCTGGCCACCTTGCAAGATCGAATCGGCAATAAAGTGCCAGATCACCCAACCGAGAGCGAGATTCAAGAGATACTCGGCAAACGGCATCTGGATGAAGCCGCTATAGAGGTAGCCGATAAAGAAAATGAAGATCGCCGTCGTGAGGCTGATCCAAAGCGGCCCGAGGATCGAGCGGCGGTAGCGGAGTCTCACTGTGACCATCGCGAGGTAGACGATGTTAGGGAAATTCCGTAGCGCGCCGACGATATCGACTACGGCATCGGAAACTTTAGAGTTGCGTCGCGTGAGACTGCTCATAGAAATGCCGATTAGGCCCTCAAGGTCGGATCGGAGAACCGACACCCCAATAGGTAAGAAACGCCTTGGTTGCAACAGCTTGGTCACAGGGTTCTCTCAAGGACTTAGCTGTTTGGGCAACGATATCAGCCTGAAGATCCGAGAAGGCGAGGACTAGATCGGGCTCGAGCAGCCGGCGGAGATGCGCGGCTTCTCTTTGCGCGCACCTCGGGCGGTCGCACCGCATAGCCGATACGCTGACGATGCGGTCCTGCTCGCCGATGAGGTAGAGCGTCTCCTCTCCTCGGTCAGGCAGACGATGCGTTCGGGCGGGTATTGCATTGACCGAAAGTACGGGGGATTTTGCGGAGTTACCCGACTTTATCCTTATTTCAGGGATAGGGGTTTATCTCCTTAACCGCTCGACATCAGGCCTGCGGAGGGCAGCCTTTGCGCCTCATCTTTTCGATCATTACGGCCATCGTGGTCATCGCCGCGGCCCTCTTTTTCTTCGGCCCGCTGCTCATCTCCACCGACGAGGTGCGCGCTCAGCTGCTGGCGCAAGTCGAGAGCGCCACCGGCTATCGCCTCAGGATCGACGGGCCGGTCAAGTTCTCGCTGTTCCCCTCGCTGGACCTCGTGGCCGAGGATGTCGGCGTGTCGCAAAGCGGCTCCGCCGGCGCCGAGATCGCCACGGCCAAGAAGCTCCGCGTCGGTTTAGTGTGGTCGGCTCTGTGGGGCGGCAAGGTGCAGCTCACTGAAGTCACGCTGATCGATCCCGTCATCGCCGTGCCGGCGAAAACTGCGCAAGCACCGGCGAATACAGACGTAGCAGTGTCGGCAGGACAAGCCGGCTCGAAGGGAAGATCAACGGCTGCCGCTTTGCAGGATCTTACGCTCGATAAACTCGTCATCGAGAACGGCACGGTCATCCTGCCGCCTTCAGCGAGCGGGCCCGGCAAGCCGATCGAGGAATTGAACCTCCAAGCCTCGCTGCCGTCATTCGAAGGTCCTCTGTCTTTCGACGTGAAGGCGGCTTACGACGGGAAACCCGTGCAGGCTTCGGGCTCTGTGGACAATTTCGGTCCCTTCCTAAGCGGAACGGCCGCAGCCTTCGATTTTACTCTCGATGTTCCGAAACACCACCGCGAGAGAATCAACTTTACCGGCAACGCATCCCTGAAGGCCGATGACACCGTCGTACTAAAACCCGTCAGGGCCAAAACCGCCAATGCGGTGCTGACCGGCGATGCCAGCTACAAGGACAGATTGCTCACGCTTCACCCGTTCATCGCAACTGTATACGACAATAGGCTGTCCGGTTCGCTTGCCGCCAATCTGGCGGGAAGCCTTCCTGCCGTGAATGTGGCACTGACAACTGATGTGCTTGATCTCAACAAATTGCTCCCAGGGCTTGGACGGCAACGCGCCGATATGGGCGGCGAAGGGCGCCGAATGCTCGCAGATGCCGGCGGTGGCGCAATCGTCGCGACGCTTAATCGGGTTGGTGGTGGGGGAGCGGGTTGGAGCGACACCAAGATAGACTTCTCGCCGCTCAGAACGGTCAATGCCAAGCTCAAGCTGACCGCGAGGCAGCTCCTCTATGGCAATATCAAAATCAACCCCGGCACGATCCAGGCAACGCTCACAAACGGCAAGCTCAACGCCGAGCTTCCCGGCTTCGCGACCTATAACGGCACCGGAGCAGCGTCCCTGGCGGTAGACGCAAGCGGGCAAACGCCGGCGCAGAGGATCAAGCTATCGCTCAGCAATTTCGAAGCCTATTCCTTCCTCAAAGACGCGGCGGGCTTTGAGAACATTGAAGGGACCGGCACTATCACGCTGGATCTCGCCGCGAACGGCGTAAGCCAACGCGCCATGATCCAGACCGTGAGCGGCGGTGCCAAGGTCAACTTCACTAATGGCGCCATCCGCGGCATCAACATCGCCAAAACGGTGCGGAACCTGACCCAAGGCACGCTGTCGGGATGGCAGGACAGCGCGGCGGAGAAGACCGACTTTGCCACGCTTGGGGCAAGCTTCAAGCTCGCAAGCGGCCAGGCGCAAACCAGCGATCTCAGTCTGGTCGGCCCACTCGTGCGCATGAGCGGAGAAGGCACCATCAACCTGCCGGCGCGGACACTCAATCTCCGCGTCAATCCGCAAATCGTAGCAAGCCTCGAAGGCCAGGGCGGCAAGACCGACCTGCAAGGCCTCGGCGTGCCGGTCGTCATCTCCGGTCCGTGGGCGAGCCCAAGGATCTATCCCGACATCAAAGGCATTCTGGAAAACCCGGTGGCGGCCTACGAGCAACTCAACAAGCTGAACCAGTTTGGCGGTGGCCTGGTCAAGCTACCGAGCCTGGACGAGCTTGGCGAGAAAGCCGGCGTCTCCGGTGTTCCGCTCTCGAATATCGTCAAGGATGGCAAGATCAACAGGGACGCGTTGCAGCAAGGCGCAGTCGAGGGCCTCGACCAGCTCATGAACAAGCAAACGAAGCAGAAACCCGCCGCCCTACCACCCGCCGTCACGCCTGACACGACCGATCCGGCGGCCATGCCTGCCGAGGCCGCGCCTCCGGCGAACGAACCAGTGGCGACCAAACCACCAGCGCAACCTGCACCAGCGCCTGAGCCCGCCGAGACAGTCTCCGAGGAGCCGCCCACCGAAAAGGCACAAACGAAGGCCGAGCAGAAGAAGCAGCGGAAGCAGGAGCGGAAGCGCGAGGCCGAGGATGCAGCCAAGCAACTCCTGCAAAATCTGTTCGGCAATTAGCGGCTCTATGGCGCGACTACGCGCTCCCGGAGTCCGATGTTCCTCTAGCTGAGAGGATGGTCGAATATCTCGGCGGCGAGCATGTCTATATGCATGGCAAAGCAAAGGCTATGTCTGAAGAGCTTCGGGCGATAGCGCTCATAGCCAAGGAAAACACCGCGCAAGGGCGAGGAGCATCTAACCTTACAGCCAACATGTACGCGGCTTATCACAGGAAAGCTTTATCTTTTGTGCGTGGCTATGGTGGCGAGATTATGAGAGGTTTTTATAACCTGACCAAGGGCGCAATCACGGAAAATTCCTCAGACCGAATTTGCCCGGGTGTATGGGCCTTCTGTAAGGAAATTCACCGCTTCAGTAGACTACAAGACGGCTATCATTCGGG